>Ga0187877_1000985_pt1 | contig 31917 bp, 27 predicted proteins | sample June2016WEW_17_1_3_FD_132430 | JGI IMG/M metagenome (GOLD analysis project Ga0187877, IMG submission 132430) | Peatland microbial communities from SPRUCE experiment site at the Marcell Experimental Forest, Minnesota, USA - June2016WEW_17_100 | ecosystem: Environmental > Terrestrial > Soil >...
ATGGCATCCTTGGTCGCATCGAAGGCCACAACCTTGACCTTGCCGCTCAGGCCTTTGTTCTTCACCACGGTTCCGGCTCCCTGGGCGCTGAACACGTTCGTCCCAAAGATGCCTCCCAGGTCAGGATACTTCTGCAGTTCAGCGTCCACCTGAGCCTGGGCCTTGGTCGCATCATCACCGTTGTAGTCCACCCCCACCATGGTCACATTTGGATACTCGGCCTTCAGAACATCCTTGCAGCCTTGTTCGCGAGCATCGGTCGAGCTGATGCCAGGCGTGACGTTCTGGATGTAGATCTTGCCGGTCTTGTTGAGCGCATCCGCCAGGGCACGGCAGGCGATCTGTCCACCCAGGTAGTTGTCGGAGGCGATGAAAGAAAGCGGGAACGTCACCGGGCCGGCGGCATAATCGCCGTTGCCGATGTACGTGTCGACCGTGATGATCGGAATGCCGGCGGCATTGGCGGCCTGCAGCGGGGCGATCATGGCGTCCTTGTCAACCGGCGCCAGGAAAATGAGGTTTAAATCGCCGCGGGCAACCATGGCGGACAGCATGGGCGTCTGAGCCGTGACGTTCCAGGTCGACGGGACCTGCGTGATCAGATCGACTCCCAGATCTGCTGCCGCTTGGGCGGCACCGCGCTGCATGGTGGTGTAGAAGGGATCTACGGTCCCGGCCAGAAAGCCGATTTTCCAGGTTTTCGTTGTGGGTGCTGCAGTAGCAGGAGCCGAGGTGGCCGGGGCCTGGGTCGCTGGCGCCGAGGTAGCTGCTGGCGCCGAGGTAGCTGGCGCCGTTGTGGGGGCCACTGTGGTCGCCGCGGGTGCGCCGCAGGAGCTCAGCAGCATAGCAAAAACAAGCGCTAGGCTAAAGGCGACGAGTACTTGCTTTTTATACATATCCTTCTCCTTCTAGGAAATTGAGAAATTGGAATAACATGCTTGAGCATTCTTCTCCACAGACTTAAAAATATCCTTCAGTAATTCCTCCTCCTTTCTCCTCGGCAGGCATTTGAGACAGGTCAACGGACGAATTCCAGGTTAACAAATTGGCCGGAAGGACATCCGATTTTGATGATACTCGAACAATATTACCGGGATAAATGTTCTAATAATATCGTACCAGCCCTGATAAAAATATTTTGTTTGAATCCTCGGACAGCGAGCTTATAATATCACGAGCAAAGACAAAAGTCAAGCCAAAATGTGCAATCTCGAAAGTGACCCATGATTGACTTAGAACAAATAGACGTGTATAATATGAGCTGGTTTGGAAAATCGCAAATGAAAATGGATAAAACGTGAAAAGAAATCCCCGCTTCGAACGTATTGTCTCCCTGGTGGATCAAAGAGGTTTCTTATCCGTCAGCGAATTGAGCGAACTTTGCGGCGTCTCAGAAATGACCATTCGCCGCGACCTGGAGCAGCTGGATGCCCAAAAGCGGATCCGCAGGACGTACGGCGGAGCGGTTTCATACCGTGCCACACCTGCCACCGAAAATGAACAGAGCGCGGATGGATTGGTCAAGCAGGCGGAGGTTCTCCTGGTTGACCAGGTAGATGTCTTGATCGCCACCTCGGTCAATCCCTATTATGATAGTTTATTGATTGACCGCGTCAGCAAGAAAAAAATTCCGATCATTGCCGAATCAATTGAAATGCCCAATCAGCTCACCTCGGTGGCGGTGGACAACTATCAGGCGGGAAAAGACCTCGGCGATTGGGTGGGGCAGCAGCTGACAGAACAAGGCGTCGAAAAGGCTTGCTTGCTCGATTTGACTTTTCATCAATCGAACACCCAAAATCGCAGCCGGGGATTCATCGACGGGTTAAGGGATGCCTGTCAATCAGAAGTAGTATTATCCATCAACGCCCAGTCGCGTTACACCATGGCCTACCAAATGGCCTACGATGCACTGACCGTCTATCCACAGATTAACGTGATTTTCGCGATCAACGATACGACCGCCAAGGGGGCGATCAGTGCTTGCCGTGACTTAAATATTAAGCCCGACCGCATGAATGTGATCCCATTCGGCCTCGAAGGGGATACCTTCAAAAACGAGTTGATGGCTGGCAATTACTGCAAAGTCGGGCTGGCCATGTTCCCGGAGATCGTGAGTTCCACCTGTATCGAGGCCGCCATCGCGGCTTTTAATCATAAACCCCTGCCAGAGAAGTATGTGACCCCGCATGTTGTCCTGACTGCCAAAACCCTGACCGATTATTATTCTCGCACTGCCGATGGCTGGGAATTAAACTGGGAATACGCCCGTGCACATTTAAATATTCCATTCAAGTCCGAACGGGATAGGCTGCCCTCGACAGTCAGCCTCCCCGGGAAAATCGGTTTTCTCGTCCCCTTCACGGAACATGAATGGTACAAGAACCTGACCGCTATGCTCATCTCCTATGCAGGACAATATGGGATCGGCGTACAGGTGATTGATGCGGAGCAAAATGTACGCGACGAAGTCGAGATTCGCCGCCGACAAATTGCAAGCAAAGCGGCCACGCTGGTCAGTCCCGGCGATGTCGTGCTCGTCGACGGTGGTCTCATTGCCGCGTATCTAGCCGAGGAGTTGAAACAAAAGAAAGATATTACGATCATCACCAACTCAATGGTTGTTTTTAATACGATCAACCCCACCCTGGGAATTACCCTCATCTCCACCGGGGGAACCTTACGCTACAGCAGTCAAATGATGGTCGGCCCGACTGCTGAAGGAGCACTCAAAGAACTTCGTGCCGACAAATTATTCCTGATGGTCAGCGGAATTACTCTTGATTTCGGTCTCTCCCACCACACCATTTCTGAGATCACGATGAAACAGGCCATGATCCGCTCGGCTCGTGAAGTCATCCTGTTAGCCGATCACACCTCCTTTGGCGAGGAGGTCGGGATTCAGGTCGCGCCGTTGACAGCCGTCCACAAGTTAATCACAGATGATGCTCTGCCACCCAGCATTCGATTGAATATATCCAAGCTAGGTGTCCAGATCATGCTCGTCTAATTCATCCTCCCCGAGCGAAGCGACTCGCTGGGGATTTCGTACTTTTCATTTATTTCAACCTTCCTCATGAAGAAGCTTGAGTACCTAGATTCTTCCCCACGGAGGCTACAAATTATCGGACCTTAAAACGGGGGACTTTAAGGCAGCTTTTGGTAAAAGGTCTCCAAATCCGGAAAGCCGGCCGCACGCCAAGCGCGCAATTCCTCTCGCGCGGTTTCGATCAGGGCGATCAGCCGGTCTCTCTCGGTCTGGTCTGGGGAGGCTTCCCGCCACAATGGATCCAGGAAGCTCCCGGCCGACACCTGGCTTTCCAGGGTGGTCGGATCGAGCCGTACCAGCGCGGCGGCCGCACCAAGGGCGTAGCGATGCGGCGCGACTCCCTGCTCGAGCGCCATGCGCATCGTGCCGACCAGCCGGTCGTTCCAGCCCAACTTGCGCCCGGTGTCGCGCGTGACGCGCTCGATCATATCCACCAGGAATGGGTTCGTCATGCGCTCAAGCAGATCGTCGGCAAAATCCCGATATCCATCCGGAGTGAAGAGAGCGTCGATGCCGGCGTGCTTGCGGATCATGGCTGCTCCGGATTCCTCGATGAAGGCGGCGCGGGCGAAAGGAAGTAAGCCCGGAACCTCCAGCAAGTCGGCGACGCGCTGGGCGCCCAACATGGCTCCCAGATAGCCTAAGATGGCGTGGGTGGCGTTGTGCCCATACAGCTTGGCTTCCTCGAAGGGTAGCAGGTCGTCCTTCTCCTGGAGCACGCGGATGCCGCGCTGGAATGCCTCCGGGAACTGGACCTTGGAGATCAGGATGCGGTTGAAGGCTTCGACCAGAAAAGCGCTCGGCAGGTCCGGCGTGATCGGCGCCAGGCGGCGTGCCTGTACTTCAGCCGGATCGGTGATGACCTGGCTCATCTTCCCAATGACGGTATTGAGAAACCGAACCCGCGACTGAACCGCGGCGTGCTGATCTTCCGGGACCTGCTCCATCACCGCGGCTTCCAAGATCTCGGCGGCGTGGTTATGATTCTCGGCGGCGTAGATGACCGCGCGCGGCCCACCCCGGGCGGCTTTCTCGCACAGCCCGGCCGCCAGCAGACGATGAATGCTGCCGGGCTCTTCGGAAACATAATAAGTAACACTGGGGACCGCAGTGGCAATCTCTTCGGCCTCGGCAATGGCGGCCAGGATGCCCAGGCGGTCAGCTTGCACGGCCGGATCGTAGATCTCGATCGGGCCAAGGCGGGTGGATTCCACCCGATCCCGGTAGGCGATGTTGACCTGGTAATGCCCGCCGTCGCGCCGCACCGCTGCTACGACCTCGGGGACCACCTCTGCGACGACCAGACGGCGAAATTGTCCGGAGTTGTAGGCCTCATATAGGAACAGTCCGCTTTGAATCGCCCCGAAACCAAAGCCTACGAAGGTACGCGTCCCTGTCAGGCTCATGCATCAACCTTGTTTGGAAAGATAGTTTTGCTCGTCTGCACCATTCCATGCCTGGACCGCCATGATCTCGCCTGTCCGCCGATGAGGGTAGACGATGGCCTTCCCATCGATCTTCTGGGCCTTGACCATTTTCAGCAGTTCAATGGCATGCTCCAGGTCCCCAATGCGGGTAATGTGCACGCCTGGATCGATCTCGCCGGAGGCCATCAGTTCCAGGGTGCGGGCAATATCCCAGGGTGAGCCGCCGCTGGAGCCGGTCACGTTGATCGATTTGTAATGGATCGCCAGCGTGTCGAAACCGACGACCTCGTCGCCCTTCTTCAATCCACCAAAGAGATTCAGCACCGCGCCCTGGCCGAGGTAGCCCATGGCGCCCTCGATGGCACTGCGCGCCCCGACGGCGATGATCACATCGTCGGCGCCGAGATATTCGCTCTGTTCGCCGATGAAGGCCTTCAAATCCGCCTTTTCAGGGTTGAAGGTGATCAGGCCGACCCCCAGCCGTTCAGCACGGGCGCCGAAGAGACGCATCACCAGGTCAAGCCGTTCTTCGATAAAGTCGGCCACCACCACCAGGCGCGGATGGTAGCTTAGCGCCAGGTCCACATGCAACCGCCCCATCGCCCCTGCTCCGACGATGACGGTGACTCCGCCGGTTTTGAGGCCCTTGTGCGCCGACCGTTCCGCCAGGCCGTCGTTTTGCGCCAGGTGCACATGATGGTCCTGGGCTGAGATGACACAGGAAATCGGCTCGCCCATGGCGGCATGGGCATACGGGAGTCCGGGGTCCGGCAGCGGGAGAAGGCAACCCGCCGCCAGGATCTCTTCGGAGACAAGGATGTACTCGGCCAGGTGCCCCCCCAGGGTGTAGCTCACCGCGATTTTCTGGATGCCGCGCCCGCCGTCGCGGTAGCGTTCGAGGTGGTGGATGGGGGCGCGGTCAACCGCCGGCTGGATCACATAGCGCTCGCCGGGGTGATAGGTCTTCTGCAGCTCCGACCCCACCTCGACCAGGGTGATGGCGCCTTCGTCACCCAGGATGAGCGGCCAGCGTCCCAGGTCCCAGCCATAGACCAGTGGATGGTCCGAACCCTGCTCGACCAGTTTGATCAGCGAGGTGCAGATGCCGGCCGCGTCGACGCGCGCCAGCATCTGGCCTGGTGCGGGACGCGGCGTGGGGACCTTGCGGACCTGCAGGTGCTCGAACCCGTTCCCATCGAGCACCAGGGCGCGCATCTCAGCGGGAATTTTATATTTTATTGTTGACATGTCTTTCACATTTCCAGATACATAGTCGATCACAAACACTCCTGTGTTTAGAGTTATTGTCTTAGCAGGCCCATCGAATGGTGTCGGACCAGCGTGGTAGCTTTCATTAATATTAATATATTAATCGGGTCAAGCGATTTCAACGAAGTAGACACAAGTTCCTCCATCCCTCCAGGGTCTAGGGTTTATTCGCTAATTAGATTTTATTATTGATCAATTATTTTCTAAGGTAGAGAGGGCCGAAGTTGGTACAGGCCCTATAATCTGCTCCCTGCGGATCCATGGCTCCAAAGGCGCTCCAGGCGCTAGGCCGGAAGATATTTTCGTCGGGTATATTGTGCATGGTCACCGGGATTCTCAACAGCGAGGCAAGAGTCAATATATCTGCCCCGATATGCCCGTAACTGATCGCACCATGGTTGGCGCCCCAATTCGCCATCACCGAGTAGACATCGCGGAAAGGTCCCTGACCGGTGAGTCGTGGAGCGAACCAAGTGGTCGGCCAGGTGGGATCTGTGCGGTCATTGATCTTTTCATGAACTTTGTCGGGCAGATCCACTGACCATCCTTCTGCCAGTTGTAATACAGGTCCAAGCCCATCAACCAGGTTCAGCCGTGTCATCGTTAAGGGCATGCCGCCCCGGCTTTTGAAGCCTGAAGAATAGCCCCCACCGCGGAAGTATTCGGTCCGACTGGTGTACCAGGTTGTGGCTTTCAGACACGCTCTTACTTCTTCCGGGGTGATCTCCCACCAGGGCTTAATCGTCGGTTTCCCTTCCACTTCTTCCAGACCGATGCCATCCAATGCGGCTGCACCAGAATTAATCAAATGGATGATGCCCTCTGCTGCCCTCCCGGTCATTGTGTGACCAGTTGCTCGTTTGAGTGCCTTCGGGCTCCAGTAAGTGCGGACGTCCGCAAAGATTTGCGCAGTACTGGTCAACAAGTGACCGAACAACATTGAAATCCCATTCAGGGAGTCATTCTCGGTGGCGAATACGAACGGTTGTCGGATGCCATTCCAATCAAATGAACTGTTGAGAATAGCCTCCATAAAATCCCCGTTCGGGAAGTGATCAGTCCACTGCCGCTGTCCTTGAAACCCTGCGACCAAGGCATTGTGCCCCAGGGCTTCTTCGCCATAACCCGACTCGGCTAATCGAGGATTGCCCACCATCAGGTCGCGGCCGATTATCGCCATCTTGACCACAAATTCCCAATCACTGTCCTTCTGCGCGCGTGCGCGCTGACGTTCGGGCGGGTTGTAGTCCTTGCCCTCTTTACAGTACGTCTTTACCCAGGAAAGCGCTCGCTGATACTCCTGTGGGTCGTAGATCTTCTCTTCGATGCGGCGAGTGAATTCGGACATATCGATCATCTCGACCCGCATTCCGAGGTATTTCTCAAAGAAATCGGGATTCAGCATGGATCCGGCGATCCCCATGGACACTCCACCGATCGACAGATAGGATTTACCTTTCATTGCCGCGACTGCCAGTCCCGCTCGGGCGAATCGTAAAAGCTTTTCCTGCACATCTTTAGGAATACGGGTGTCACCCGCGTCCTGCACATCCTTCCCGTAGATGCTGAAAGCAGGCAACCCTTTCTGGTTATGAGCAGCCAGTACTGCCGCCAGGTAGACTGCCCCTGGCCGCTCGGTGCCGTTAAATCCCCATACGGCTTTGGGGATTCGGGGGTCCATGTCCATGGTTTCAGCGCCATAGCACCAGCAGGGAGTGACCGTGATTGAGAGACCAACGCCCTCGCGAGCAAATTTATCCGCCGTCCGGGCAGCTTCAGCTACGCCACCGATGCAAGTATCGGCCAACACACACTCTACGCCCAGGCCGCTGGAATGGCGTAAATGATCCGAAAGCAACTGCGCAACCGACCGTGCCATCGCCATGGTCTGGTCTTCCAGGGATTCCCGGACACCTTTGCGGCGTCCATCGATGGCCGGGCGGATCCCGATCTTAGCCGGGCTGGTCAACAGCCGCTCTCGGGGTGGATTCATCACAAATCTTACTGCTTTTGCCATGGGAACATTCTCCTTTTCGGGAAATTGCTCGGCCTTTTGCGATTCGGGTTTGCGGGTAAAGATTCTTAGCTGGGGCACAGGACATCTGCCAGCCTATCACCCGATATACTAAAGGCGATACCACATAGACGAAGCATAAACCCGGATAAGTTGTTAATCCAGAGTCTATTTCCTGTCTTAAATTCCAGAAAACCTTCGGGTGCCTAATCTGTTTACTCTGCCATCTGCAAACTTGGGACTATTCTAGCGTGATTCTATTATTTATAGAAACGTCCCAGGTCCCAGCCGTAGATCAGTGGATGGTCCGAACCCTGCTCGACCAGTTTGATCAGCGAGGTGCAGATGCCGGCCGCGTCGACGCGCGCCAGCATCTGGCCTCGTGCAGGACGCGGCGTGGAAACCTTGCGGACCTGCAGGTGCTCGAACCCGTTCCCATCGAGCATCAGGGCGCGCATCTCAGCGGGAATTTTATATTTTGTGACTGTCATATCATTCACCTGGTCAGATATAAAATCGATTATAAACACTCTTGTCCTTGGTCCGAAACCGGGGCCAAACCGGTCGCGGGAAGATCACCAGTTACCTGCAAAAGCTGTTTGGGCATCCGCTCCCGCTGTCCGTCAAGTATCAGGAATGCCGGACGCTCAGGATAATATTCATCCTTGCCAGCAAGCCCTGGATGAGCGTCCGGTCACCCACCCCGGTCCCGGCGTGCATGGAGGCGGCGACCGGGTGCAGGATGTCGCAGGAGGTCGGGTGCCCATCGGGCTGGGGCATCATTTTCAGAGGGAACGCAATATGCCACAAGCCCATGCGCCGTTTGATGTCGAAGGCCTCCACGCCTGCCGGTTTAGCTGAACACGGACCAAGGAATGAACGGGAGGATGGATCTTTAATGTTTATCTTATCGATATAACCGGACAGATACTGGCCACTCTAGACTGTCCGCAGTGTGAATGGAGGTCATCTACCCAGGCGGAGCACCTCCGCCCGGGTGTCAACTCCGGCGATCTCATGGCAGGTTTCGACATAAGCCACCAAATTAGCCAGGGGTATATCCCCCAGCATGGTGTGCGAACTCTGGAGAATATACCCGCCACCCTGGCCCAGGTGCTCGGCGCGTTCCAACATCTCCGCCCGAACTTGCTGAGGCGTGCCGGAAGGCAAGGTTTGTTTGACATTGATGCCGCCGTAAAGGGTCAGCTTGTCCCCAAATCTCTGCTTTAATAAATTCGGATCATAAACCGTAGGGTCAACCGGGTTGAAGACGTCCAGGCCAATCTCAATCAGGTCATCCAGGATATCGAGCACATTGCCATCCGAATGCTGGCCGACCACCAGACCTTTTTCCTTGACGCGTTGGTAACAGATGGCCATGCGCGGCTTGATCATTCTTCGCCACAATTTCGGACTGAACAACATGCTGGTTTGCGATCCCCAGTCATCCGCAAAATAGAAACCATCTACCCCTAATGCGATTTGCTGATCGATGATCGGCAAATTCCATTCATACAGGATGCGGTCAAGCAGTTCCTCGACAAAGCCTGGCTGCGTGATCATATCCATCATGAGCTGTTCCACCCCGCGGATAGACCAGGCCCGTTCGAAGAGCGCCATGCCCAGCTTGCCAAACAGGAAAACCTTCCCTTTATACTGTTCCGCCACTTTCCGATCTGCTTCGAAGCGCCCGGGGCGATTGGGATCGGGCAGTTTGTAGCTGCTTAAATCAGGTGGATCCTTCTCCAAGGGATAAGCAACCGGGTATGGCGTGCCACCGCTCCGATTCCAGGCGCATCCAAATTCATCGATGTGCATCCCACCCTGTTTGTCCACAGTGGTAATCAGAGGGCCCCCACTCGGCAGACTCTGCACCTGGATACCTTGCACCCAGGGGTTAACATTAAAATCGCTGCCGATCTTGACAATATGATTGCCGATAAAATCGACCAATGTCTGATTGTCTGGGAAGCCGTAATGCTGGCACAGAGCAGCGTAAACCCCCGCCGATCCATGGAAATTGTAAGGCACAAAATCGGGTTGTTCGTGGCGGATGGCTGCCAATACTCTATCTCGGCGGTTCATTTGGATATTTCTCCCTTATCGTTCGAGATCTTCCCTGGGCTGCAGACCATGCCGTCGGTATGCGGCAGAATCAACCGTACCGCCACCTGGAAATCCTCCCGCCCCGCCAATAGCCCCAAAGGCATCTCTCTTGGCGGACAGTCGTGACACTGGGACTTCCCCGGGGCCCTCAAGCTGCGCGAGACATTGACCGATTGGAGCCCGCTGCAAGCCATACTACAAGCGGCAGGAGGGGTGTCACAATCCGGATAGAAAACCGGCCTCCTGGCGTCCGGGGCGCCTCCGTTAGTTCTGATCGAGACCCGTGTGATCCACGTTCCTATTTACCCTCACTCACTTCAATCTCCACCAGGAACTTACGCACTTCGCCGGGCTGCAGGATTTGCAGCGTGCCGCGAGCGCGCTCTTGGCTGCGCCCGCCGACCCGGCAATTGGCCGGTTCGAGTCCCAGCACATAGGTGCCCTGTCCCATCATTTTCCATTGGACGAAATTCGGCAATGTAGCCTTCTGGAAACGGACGCACAATCCCAGCTTGCGGGACCGGTTGATCAACTGGACACTGGCCCAGCCGTTTTTATCGGCGGGCAGGTCATGATAGAAGACCTGTTCGGCGTAACCTGGTGTCGGTTTCTGGAAGTGCATCCACTCCTGCAAACCCGTTTCGGCTGCCGCATCACGCGGCTCAACAGGATGCGGCTCGGTCAATAGTTCGCTGGTCTCATCCAGCAGCGGGAAACCCAGATTGATATGGTAAAGGAGCATCAATGGGCTGGCGGCCGTCCCCAGGTTCTCGACCACATCCTGGACCGTGATGCAGTTGCTGCCCAGCCCGGTCGTGATGCGCCGCTTCAAACGCAGGTTTTCACCGAACACGCGCACCTGCCGCATTTCCCCTTCCACCTGGAAGGAACAGTCATCGCCGTCCCAGGTTTCATGGATGGACACATGCCAGGCAGGCAGGTGTGACAGGCGGCCATGCTGTCCCAACGACTCGCCGTCATCTTCCCCGGGCGCGCCGACGGATGTCAGCCCGCAGCCGGTCAGCAACCCGGCGCCGAAGGTGCGCAGCCATTGGAGGCCTTGCGGGTCGAAATACATCGGATGGCTGAATCCTGTGGGGGAGACCCACGCCAGCGGCAGGCCCTTGTAGGTAGCCGGGCCGATATCCATGCCACGGTCGAGCAGCACGGTGAAACCCAGCCCAGACCCGGTGCGGGCATCGGCCACGCGCAGGCCTCGCTCGTTGCCGTCGCTCCATTCTCCAAGTTTAATGCCAGCGACTTGCGACAGGTCGCCCACCTGGTTCAGAAGTTCGGAGCGCGTCCATGTGCGGTTGAATAAATAGGCCATAAAAACCTCCTCCCGACTTTCCGATCGGCTCACACAGCCAACTCGCGCAGATAGCCAGCCATCAGCGGCCAAAGACGCCGGTATCTGGCAAAGTGTTCATCATATTGCCGTTGTTGGGCCGGATTAGGATCAAACTGCCGGTCTAACCGGACCATCGTCTCGACCCCGACTTTCAGCGAGGCAAATACCCCGCATCCCGTGCCGGCAAGGATCGCGGCGCCCAGAACGCCCGCCTCGTTGATTCTGGGACGTATAAAAGGGCGGCCAAGGATATCCGCACACACCTGAATCCATGCATCCGATTTACTGCCGCCGCCGACGGCGCGGAAATCCGTTATGGCGATGCCAGCTCCCGGCAGTGTTTCGAAGCATTCGCGCAAGTAGAACGTGCTCCCTTCGAGGATGCCTTTCAGAATGGTGCCGCGCGGCGTATCCAGTGTCAGGCCGGCGACCATGCCGCACGAATCTGCAATGAACTTCGGCGGGCCGGTGATCGTGAAATGGGGCAGGACCATCACCTTACTCGGCCCTTCTGGCATCTCCGCCATGAGGGCCGGGTAAATATCCTGCCCGGCTGCATCGGCCTGCCGGTGTTCGGCAGAAGCGAATGTATCCCGGAACCACTTGACCAGCGCGCCGCCCTGATTGTAAATAAAGCTGACGTATTGCCCCGGTAAAACGTGGTGTTCGGTGTTCAGGCCGCGTTCGATCATCACGGACGGCTCAGGCTTCCTGTCGTAGACCGGCATCATGCACAGGTACGTGCCCATCCCGTACATGGCTTGCCCGGGCTGGATGACTCCGCAGCCGATCCCGGAGCAGCATTGATCGTGCCCGCCGTTGATAATCGGGATGCCGGCCGGCAGGCCGATCTCGTCCGCCATCGGACCGGCGACCGCACCGATGACCGTCCCGGAGGGGACGATGGAAGGTAGTTTTTCCCTCTCGATCCCGGTCAACCCCAGCAGTTCGTCCGACCAGTCGCCATGCTCAAGGTCGAACAGCAGGCTGCGGTTTGCCAGCGAATAATCCACCCTAGCTTCAGCTCCCAGCATGAAAGAGACAAATCCGCTCCAGTGCAGGAAATGGTCGACCTGTCGGTAAAGCTCAGGCTGGTACTGTTTCAGCCACATTAGTTTAGTCAGCGAATACTGGCTGCCGGGGATATTGCCGTTAATGCGGTACCACTGCTCGTCACGGATGAGGCTTTGCAAGCCGCCGAGATATTCCGCCCCGCGGGAATCGAAATTCAGCAGAGAGGGACCCAGGATTTTCCTGTCCGACGAAACCGGGACGACGGCCTCGCCCAGGGAAGAGACGCACAGCGCCCGGGGCGGGTCACCGGTCACGCCAGCGACCGCCCTGCCTATCGTCCGCTTGATCTTGAGCCACACCTGCGCGGTGTCCAGTTCCGCCCAACCCGGCCGCGAGTGCTGATAGTCGTACTCCGCGTATGCCAGGCCGAGCAGTTGCCCGTCCTCTGAAAAGACCGCAGCTTTACAGCCGCTGGTGCCAACGTCAATTCCCAGAAGGCTCATGATTCCACCACCGCTTTCTGGATCCCGGCCAGGCCCAGCCAATCTTCCAGGACCCACCGGGTGCGGGCGTACACGGCGTCCTGTGCCATGGAAATGCTGTTCCTTTCCTTAAGCGCCCCCTCGTACGACTGGCGGATCTCCGTACCCACATTGATCTTGGCAATGCCGTGCTTCATGGCGAGGCGTACATTATCCTGCCGGATACCCGAACCGCCGTGCAGCACCAGGGGGATGCCTGCCGCTTCGTTCAGCTCCTCCAGCCGGTCCAGATCCAGGCGCGCCTCGACTTTCTTCCGGTCTTTTTGCCCCGCAGCGATCGCGCCATGAATGTTGCCCACGGCGACCGACAGCCAGTCGCATTGCGTGGCGTGCACAAACTGCCCCGCCTCGCCCACATCGGTGAACCCCATGCCCGAGGCAAACAGTTCTTCATAAGGAGGCAGCGGCCCAGCGGCGTGCCCCAAAACCGCGCCGAGTTCTGCTTCCACCGGAACCCCGGCGGCGTGCGCCAGCTCGACTACCCGGCACGTGGCGCTTATATTTTCGCCGAGCGTGAGGCGCGAGCCGTCAATCATCACCGATTCATAGCCCAAGGCAAGCGCCTCGCGGAAGATCGGCAGATAGTCAACCTGCAGGTCGTCCTCATCAATTACCGGCACGTGATCGAGGTGCAGGCGGACGTGATCGGGGCTACGCCATTTGGCGAACTCTTCCGCCACGGAGCGGAGGTCCCGGCTTTCGAATTTGATCCACTCGAGGCGGGCGACGGCCACCAGGGCGAAGGAATCCGTATCGAGGACCGCCCTCACCACCGGCTCCATCATGGGCAAATATGGGATATTGAAAGCCGGGATGGCCAGGCCAGAGCTGTATGCTGTATGGATGATCTCTGCAGTGGTTCGCATGGTACTGACTTCTGATTTTCAGTCTCACCGCCAGGAAGCTAACCCTGGGGAAGCGCAACGTCGAAGTTGAGATAGGCTCCCAGAGCCTCACGCAGCGGACCCTGGACCTGGCCGGGTGTGATGCTGACGTGGTGCCGGTGCCCATTGTTGCCTATATGGAGCAGTACGTCCTGCAAATTGCGAATCTCTGCCACGCCAGCCACGCCGAAGTAGTTGTCCGGGATCGGGTCGGAGGTGAAGCGGCCCTCACCCAGGTACATTTTTACCCGGCCTTCGTCGGTCATCAGACTTCCGAAGGTGAACTTCATCGGCTTGATGCGCCCCACATTGCAGCCGTAGCCGTTCCCCTCGCCGACCGTGTTCATCAGGATGGCATGATCCGTGACACGACCCTGGCCCTCCATCAGGCTGGGTGGCATCGGGCCGCAGTGGAACAAGATGCATTTGTCGTCCTCGTCGCCGTAGTTGTTGTTCCAATCTAGAAGACCGACTGGTTCGTAAGAAGCGAGGTGAAGGGCGCGCATGGCCACCGCATTGCCCAGGTCCACCTCGCAGGCGGCGGCGAGGCCGGTCTCGTTGAGGATGCCCATCGCAACGCAGGGCGAGATGCCCATCTGCAACTGCATTTCGGTCCAGCAACGGATCGCCATGGCGTCGAGCCTGGCCTCTTCAGCCAGCTGATCCAGCGTGACGCCCAGCCGCGCCAGGTTGTCGAAGGCCTGCTCGGGCACATCCTTCCAGGAGGCGGCGGCGCGCAGTCCTTTGGCCTTTTCAACATAGGCGGATCCTTCCGGTTTGACGGCCTTCATGCGCAGAAAAATATCCGACAGGTCAAAAGTCTCAACCGTAATACCGTGACGCTGCAAAGCGACCTCGTCGATACGCACGGTTTTGAAAGGTGTAGTGCGCGCCCCGATCGCGCCGACGACCATGCCCTTCACACCACCCACCACCCGGCAGATGCGGTCGAAATCGTCTACGTTAGACTTAAAACGTGGACTGCCTGGCTTGACCGTGTGCGGCTTGAGAGCAGTGAATTTCACGCCATACTGGCGAAACACGTCCATGATCGAAATCTTGCCGCAGAACGAGTCGCGCCGCAGAGCCGGGCTCATCTGATCGTATTCGTCGGGGTAGGCTTGAATCCAGATCGGCACACCGGCTTCCTGTAAAGCCGCCACCGCGCCGGTCTCGTCGCCAAAGTTGGGTAGGCAGACGATCACGCCACCGAACTTGCCACGATTGGCCCGCAGGAAGCTTGCGTAGACCTCGCCCTCCTGCGGTGTTTCGACCGCGGCGTAACGCGTGGCTTCGGTATTGAGCATCAAGACCTCGTACCCCAAGGCGTTCAGTTCACGCTTCATCTCCTCGCGAGCGCTGGCGATCAACGATGCCGGGAAGAAACCGCGGTTACCAAAGAACAGTGCAAAAGTTGTTTTGTCCATAGGATTGACCTCGCTTTTAGAATTGAGAGCGCGGATTTGCGCGGATGATCGAGTAACCTGGTTCCGCGCCCGTTAAAAAGTGCCAGTGAATCAATGATCTCTATGACTGAACGATACCATAAAATTCAATCCTTAAGCGCATATTGCCGCCTCTGAACGATTTCTCAATGCCGGTTTCTCAAAGATATGAGGGAGGGGTTTCGTGGCGATATTGAGGATATGAGACTTTTCAAAAGGGGGTATTATTCAGAGTCTTAAACCTATTCAAGAATATCCAGAATGCCGGACCTTTAAAAAATAAGGGGGAGCATTCAGTCTCAATAAGTCGTACCAAGGAAGTTTCAAAAAGTCGTATCACGCCTGATTGACGATGAGGAAAGAGGGCGGTAATTGAATCAAGACGACCTGATCTAGGAGGTAGGACATGGATCCGACAACGGTTCCAGGTAGGCTAAAGATCTAGGGATGAGCGAAGAAAGGAAAATGAGCTGGTGCGGTTGGACGAGAAACATAATCAGCTTCCCGTGAAAGTATTATCTCCTGCTGAAGCCTGCGATGAAGAGTGGGGGATGAATGCATTTGGTAAGTACAGTTCCCGGGGTGCGATTCACGTGATCAGCGAATAATACCCCAGGGAAAATTGGCACATGACCGGCGCACGGTCAGGCTCTTTATGTTGCAGGTTGAGGGCGGCATGCTCACCTTTTTGAACTCATGAGGCTCTCCTGCGTGTTAATAACTAACTGCCAGGTTGCTTGAGACGATAGAGCAGCTCGCCGGCGCGCGGCACGAGCAGGACGGCGCCGGCCTCGCGGTCTTTCCACTCGTCCGGGTTTACCTTGGCCGGGTCGAGGTAGCCCAGGTTCAGGCGGAGTCGAGCGCCCGGGTTTGAAGCATGGGAGTCTCCGAGATAATCTTAACCGGAACGCGAAGGACGCGGATTCGACAGGTTTTCGCGGATAAATCCGAACATCTATGTTTGTCAGTCTCCTTAGACGCCACTAAAGGCTGAAAAGCCACCATCTACGGGGATGACGACACCCGTCACAAAGGCTGAAGCGGAGGATGCAAGCCATATCACCACGCCGAGCAGGTCTTCGGGAACGCTGAAGCGACCTTGAGGGGTATGGCTGATGATTTGCTGCCCACGCGGGGTGAGCGCGCCGGTATCCTGGTTGGTCAGCAGAAACCGGTTTTGCTCCGTCAGGAAGAATCCGGGAGCCACGGCATTGACCCGGATAGCCGGCGAATATTCCTGAGCCATGTGCACAGCCAGCCATTGGGTGAAGTTGCTAACGCCCGCCTTTGCAGCAGAATAAGCCGGGATGCGTGTCAATGGGCGGAGTGCGTTCATCGACGAGATGTTGAGAATAACCCCTTTCTTTTGTTCCGCCATGATCTTGCCGAAGACCTGGCTGGTCAGGATCGTGCCCATCAGGTTCAGGTCGAAGACCCAACGCAGGGCTTCTGCCGGCAGGTCAAAAAAAGGCATCCCAGTGCTGGTGATCGCCTGCGGCTTGTTGCCACCCGCGCCGTTGATCAGGATGTCAACCTGCTGATATTCGTCGAGCACTTTATGGGCTGCAGATTCGAGACTGGCTTTATCAAGCACATTGCAGCCCACGCCGACCGCTTCTGCACCCGCTGAACGGATCCCAGCCGCCAGGTTTTTGGCAACGTTGACGTTCAAATCCAATATGGCGACTTTTGCGCCTGCATCTGCCAATGCCCGGCACATCGCCGTGCATAAAACCCCCGCCCCGCCGGTGACAACAGCAACCTGATCGTTAATGTCGAAAATTTGATTGGTCATGCTGGCACCTGTAGATCATATGTGATCCTAATTTCCGCTTTCCAGTTTATAGGTCCGCTTAGCCAGACCAACCGCCAATTCACGCATCATCGTTTCTGCATCGGTCATATCGACCATATGCCGTACGACCAGCCCTGCAACCCAATTTGCGGAGGCGCGCCGCCAGACATCGTGCCGGGCCGGGATGGAACAGAAAGCGCGCGTATCATCATTGAATCCAGCGGTGTTGTAGAGGCCAGCAGTTTCCATGACCTCGTCGAAATAGCGCTCGATACCATTCAAACTATCATAGAACCACCAGGGCGGGCCCAGTTTCAATGCGGGATAATGCCCGGCAAGCACCGCAAGTTCACGAGAGTAGGAGGTCTCGTCGAGCGTGAACACGATGAGGGTCAGGCGGCCATCATTGCCATATTTATTCAATAAGGGGAGCAGGTTGCGGGTGTATTCGGTCTGGATGGGGATGTCACCGCCTTGATCAGGCCCAAAGCGGTGGTAAATGGTCTCGTTGTGGTTGCGATACGAGCCGGTGTGCAGTTGCATCACCAGCCCATCCTCGGTACTCATGCGTGCCATTTCCATCAGCATGTGGGCGGTGAAGCGAGGAGCATCCTCCGGCCTAGCTCCGCCCTTGAGAGCGCGCTGGAATATCGCATTGGCTTCGATGGGGGTCAGTTCGGCAGTAGCGGGTGTCAGGGCGGCGTGATCGGTGGCGGTGGCGCCCATCGATTTAAAATATTCCCGACGTTGTTCCAGCGCCCGGAGATAGGATAAAAAATCTACAATCTCGACACCGCTGACGACGCTGAGTTTGTCAAGATCCTCGCGCCAGTTGGGGGCGTCGAGGTTGACCACTGCATCCGGGCGGAAGGTGGGGAGGATGCGCCCCCTCCATCCGGAGTTATGGATGGCGCGATGATGTTCAAGCGCATCGGTCGCGGCATCCGTGGTAGCAAGAATTTCGATATTGAAGCGTTCAAAGAGTTTGCGCGGAGAATAATCCGGCGAGGCCAATTTTTCGCTGATGGTATCGTAGAGCCGATCCGCGGTGGCAGCGGAGGGTCTTTCGTCGCTTCCAAAGACTTCGCTCAGCTCGTGCACCAGCCAAATACCAGAGGGTGTGCCAAGGAACAGATGGAAGTTTGCGCAGAAAAACCGCCAAATCTTGCGGTGGTCATCTTCCACTATACCGCCGTCCAGGCGGGGAACGCCGAGTTTTTCCAAGGGGATGCCCTGCGAATACAGCATCCGCGTGATGTAGTGGTCAGGGATGATGAATAGGTCAGCTGGGGAACCAAAGCTGGCCGCTGGGTCGCTGAACAGGCGCGGATCAACGTGCCCGTGCGGGGAGACGATGGGCAAGGTGGATACCTGTCCAAACAATTTCACAGCAATATCCCGGATTTCCGGGAGGGGAGAAAAATAGCGATCCGGATTTAACAAAATGTTCCTTGCCTGTTAAGAAAAAGAATCCTCATCGCTGGTTTACACGCCTGAGGTGAACAAAATGATTGGTTTAACTCCATTAAAACAACATTCTAAGAGAGAGCTAATCCTGGGTGAGTATTTCGACACTAGCCTGATTAACCACAAAGGTGTCTTCATACCGAAGACCCCAACCTTGCTTTAAAAACATGCCGATATTTTTGAAATGTTGATGGTGTGCATTTTAAAACCCGGGCTTCCTGCCATCCGTTGGGTGAACTTCAAGGCATCCAGGTTCCTGTTCTTCTCGGTCAGGTTCACTCCAGCCGCTTTCCACTTGCCCACCGTCCGCACACACAATCCAACCACCGTGAGGGAACCCACCACTCTCCGTAAATATTCGTTTATAAAACACCGTCTCTTTATATAAAAGTTCCTATTCCAGATGAAACGCTTTGGAAAGCGCTTTATGCATCGCTTCCACCGGCGCATCCAAACCAGTCCACAGCTTGAAGCCAATGGCTCCCTGGTAGACCAACATTCCCAGCCCATCGACGATCTTTGCGCCACGATCCTGCGCTTCTTTCAAAAATGGAGTCATGGGTGTAGGTATCACATCGCAGACAACCATTGCTGAATTTACGGAATCATAATTAATATCCGGTTTTTCATGGACATTCGGGAAGAGACCAATCGATGTTGCGTTCACCAGTATGTCCGTATCGTTCGGGAGGGAACATTGCCCTTGCCATTGATTAAAATAGGCTTTGGCTGGCGTTTTCGAATTCAGGAGTTTAGTTAATACCTTGCCCCGTTCAGAAGAGCGATTAACAATCGTGATCTGTAGTGCGCCTGCCAGAGCCAGCTCCACCGTGATTGAGCGGGCAGCACCGCCGGAGCCAAGCACGACTACTTTTTTGCCTTTGGGATCAACTTTCGCATCATGCGTCAGCGCTTGCATAAACCCCTTACCGTCTGTGTTTTCTCCAATCAGCTTATCACCCACACGAACGACCGTATTGACCGCCCCCATTAAGGCTGCGTCCGGTTTGACCTCATCGAGGTATTTCAATACTTCCACTTTATGCGGAATAGTTAAATTAATGCCTTTCATGTTGAAGGCGCGCAGTCCTTGCATAGCAGCGCCCAGGTCCTGTGGAAAAACTTCGATGGTAAGGTATCGCCAATTCAAGTTCAATGCTTGAAAGCCAGCCTCCTGCATCACCACGGTGGGGTTTTCAGAAACTGGATGTCCAAAAACACCCACCAGTTCCGCTTTATAATTTGGATTTGAAGACATGGTTTGCCTCATGACTAATTCGTTTGGTCGGTTTTCAAGTGTAACATATATTCCGGTGGATCAAAATTATTTGATTTTTAGGGTCCATGAGAGAAATGGTTGTGGGTATGGCAGCCATTGCGGCAGGCCTGCCAGTCATCCAATAGCCCCCCATCCACCCATCAATTCTCAAAGCAAAAAGAGGGAGGGGTAACAGGGGAGCAGGAAGAGGAATGAACGATTGGCACCCAAGCGGATCAGCCCGGAATTACAGGCGCGGATGGAGGGTTTCCGATGTGCCGAAGGGTAAGAATGGGGTGTACGCAGTCGCAGACGCGGGTATGGCAACGTTCTCGGTATTTTTCATGCAGAACGTTTCTTCTCTCGAGCACCAGCGCCTTATGAAAAAGAACGAGGGGGGCAATAGTGCCGAGCACCTGTTCGGATTGCAAAGCACACCGAGTGACCATGAGATCTGCAATCTGCTGGACCCGGTCAGTCCGGAAAGATTGAACGGGATGAACCACTAGGTGTTTGAAGAGTTGGAGCGGGGGCAGGTCACTTGGCGGGTAGGCGTTATTGCCGTTCGCCTGGTGGATGAATTGAAGCTTGCGCTCAAGGATGGTTTTGTCCGCATAACGCCGGGTTCGGATGTCTTCGGGAAAGAGGGGCAGATTCAAGTCAGGCCTGGCGGCTGATCTCAGCGGGAACGCTGGAGCCGGGGCAGCAGGTCGCCCAGCTGGTGCAGGACGTACGTCGGCTGGATGGGCGAGGCAGACAAGGCCGATTCAGGGGTCACGCCGGTCAGCATCAGCGCGGTAGACATCCCTGCCTCATGGCTCATATCCACGTCAGTCTCCAACCGGTCGCCGGTCATCAGGCAGTCGGCCGCCGGTAGGTTCATCAGGGTCAGGGCGGCTTCGATCATGTAATGGGACGGTTTGCCGACCACGGCTTCCACCCGGGTATTGGTACAGGCCTCGATGGCGGCGATGATGGAAGCACAGTCCGGCTCACCACCCCTAGGGACCGGGTAGAAACAGTCCGGGTTGGTGGCAAAGAAGCGCGCCCCGGCCCGGATGGAGTCGAAAGCGATCTGCAGCTTGCGGTACACAAAGGTGCGGTCGAAGCTGGTGATCACCGCGTCGATCTGCTGCGCCTCCTCGGTCAGCTGGAAGCCAGCCCGGCGCAGCTCGGCACACAGGGATTCCTCGCCGACGACGAACAGGCGGGCGCCCGGCATGCGCCTCTTCAGGAAATCCACCATCACAAGGGTGGAGGTCAGAATGTCCTCGACCGGGGTCGGCACGCCCAGGCGGGTCAGCTTGTCGGCATACTCCTGGCGTGCATGCGTGGGGTTGTTAGAGATGAAGATCGTGCGGGCGCCGAGGGCGCGCAAGGTCGTCAGGGTCTCGCCCGCCGTGGGCAGCAGGGCTTCCCCCAGGTAGACCGTGCCGTCCAGGTCAAAGATGTAGCCGGCAAAGACGCGTTCCGGGATAGGCAGGCCGCTCAATGCATTTCCTGCCCGCCGGTCACATTGATCGCCTGGCCGGTCATGTAGCTGGATTGGTCAGAGGCCAGGAAGACGGCCACGTTGCACACGTCCGTATAGGTGCAGCCGCGTTTCATCGGCACCTGGTCGATGTAGGTCTGGCGGACCTGCTCCTCGCTGATCCCCCGGTTGCGGGCATACTGCTTGAACAGGGCATTGGGGCCTTCGGTCCACAGCGGCGAGTCGAGCAGGTTGCCGGGACAGATGGCGTTAACGCGCACGCCGTACTCGGCCAGCTCGAGGGCGATGCTCTGCGTCAGGCCGATACCGCCGAACTTGGAAGCGGCATAGGCCGAGTTCTTGAAGCTGCCCTTCTTGCCGGACTTGGAGTTGATCTCCAGGATCACGCCGCTCTTCTGCGCCTTCATGACCCGGGCGGCGTGCTTGGCGCACAGGAAGTAGCCGAACAGGTTGACGTTCATCACGGCGCGCCACTTCTCCGCCGGGAAATCGGTGATCTCTTCGGCGATGAGGATGCCGGCATTGGACACCAGGATGTCCAGGCGGCCAAACTCCTGAACGGTGCGGGCGACCAGCGCCTCGACCTGGGCTTCATCGGTCACGTCCACCTTGACGGCGAGGGCGCGCCGGCCGGTCGCGGCACGGATGCTCGCGGCGGTCTCGACCGCCTTCGCCTCGTTCAGGTCGGCAACGATGACATGACAGCCCTCTTCCGCCAGCCGGGTGCAGATGGCCTGGCCCAGGCCCTGCGCCCCGCCGGTTACCAGCGCGATTCGATCTTGAAGGATTTTGTCCATCGACGGTCCAATTATCCAATGCCCCTCGCCCCAACCCCCTGGGCCTGATAAGCATCCCCGCATGGGTCAGGGAGAGGGGCAAGGGTGGAGATGAATCTACAGCGGCCTTATTTGCCGGCTATGAAATCTTCGGTCTTCTGTCGGGCGATGTCATCCGTGTACTGCTCTGCCGGTGACTTCATGAAGTACGAGGAGGGGGCCAGCAGCGCCCCGGAGAGGCCGCGATCCATGGCCAGCTTGGCGCAGCGCAGGGCATCGATGACCACACCCGCCGAATTGGGGCTGTCCCACACTTCCAGCTTGCACTCCAGGTTCAGGGGCACATTGCCGAAGGTGGTGCCTTCCATTTTGATGTAGCAGAACTTGCGATCGGTCAGCCACGGCACGTAGTCCGACGGCCCAACGTGAATGTCATCGGGATCCATCTTGAAGCCCAGCATGGAGGTGACCGCCTGGGTCTTGGAGATTTTCTTCGACTCCAGCCGCTCGCGTTCCAGCATGTTATAGAAATCCATGTTGCCGCCGAAGTTGAGCTGGTAGGTGTGGTCCAGGTGTACGCCGCGCTCACGGAAGAGGGTGGTCAGGACGCGGTGTGTGATCGTGGCGCCGACCTGGCTCTTGATATCGTCGCCGATGATCGGCAGGCCGCGCTCGGCGAAACGCTGCTGCCAGTAGGGCTGCGAAGCAATGAAGACCGGGATGCAGTTGACGAAGCCGCAGCCGGCTTCCAGCACCTGCTCCACGTACCACTTGGTGGCTTCCTCTGAGCCGACCGGCAGGTAGTTGATCACCACGTCGGTCTTGGTCTCCTTCAGGATCTTGACGATATCGGCGGTGGGTCCGGGGGCCTTCTTGACCACCTTGCTCAGATATTTGCCCAGCCCGTCGTGGGTCATGCCGCGCTCGACCTTCACGTCGAGATTGGGGACGTCGGAAAACTTAATGGTGTTATTGGGGAAGGCGAAGATGGCCTCGCTCAGGTCCAGGCCGACCTTGGTGTCCACCACATCGAAAGCCGCGGAGAACTCAATGTCGTGGATATGATACCCGCCCAAGTTGACGTGCATCAGGCCTGGGACGGATTCATTTTTCTTGGCATTCTTGTAGAACTCGACCCCCTGCACCAGCGAGGAGGCGCAGTTGCCCACGCCCACGATTGCCACACGAACTTTTTTGCCAGTTTGCTTTGCCATAGTTGTTTCTCTCCTTGAAAATGGTTTGATGGTTTGTGCGTGTCACTTGGATAGGATCCAATTTCGTTCTACGGCAGCATCTGCCGCAAAAACTCCTCTTCAGCTTCTTTGGTCCACTCCCGCAGGGCACTGAGCCGAGCGTAGACGGATGGCATTTTTTCCTTGAGCTCCGCGAGCGGCGTCAGAGGCAGTTCCCGGATATGGGGATAGATGACCACTTTCCCGGCCAGGGTGGCCTCCTTGACCGCCTTTAACCCATCTCGAGCGGCACTCAACGACCCGACCGCAGCCACGGAACGATTGGGCGACAGCTCGCCCGAATTGGTCTTCGCCAGCACCAGCTCGAAGTCGCTCATCAACGAGGCCGAATGACCAATGAAGCGTGTACCACTCAAATACGCACCACTCAAATCCAGGGCTGCCAGCGTCCCGCGGGCGACGCCGGCAAAGATATTCATCACTCCCTGAGGCGCCAGGTGGCTGGCGGCATCCGCGATGACGGCTGGCACGGGAGCCAGTACGACGATGTCATCGAAACCAGTCTGCTGGAAGGTGGCCATTCGGGCTTCGTAGTCGTCCTTGTTCAGCGGGTTAAGGCATACGAACCGGATGCCGCGCCCCCTGGCCTGGCCGGCAAAGGCCTCCGAGAGCTCATTCAGGCGCATATCGCTCACGTCGCTGCAAACGATGGCGGCGGGAGGGTCATTGAACGCGATGGCGCGCTGGACATGCATCCGCCCCATCGGACCGCCGGCGCCCACGAACCAGGCCCGGCCCCCGGGTTTGAGATTCGAGCGCACGGGAAGATCGGCATATGCAGCGGCCATGTCCTTCTGGGTCGTGCCCATATACACCCAGCGATGGTAGTGGATGCGCCCCACATCCAGGTTGACACGGCGCTCCAGGGGCGCCTCGGCCAGGATGGCCATCACGCCGAACTGATCCAGGTGGGGGCTGGCCTGCTCGATCAGCCCAGCATTCGCTCCCAGCATGACGATGTCGTCGACGAACTCGACCGGCGTCGCCTCGATCCCGTTCACTTCGGTCACCTCGATGCCCAGGGCTGCGGCGCGTTCTTTCAGCCAGGCTACGAACCGGGCAGGGACGCTGGTCAGCAGCAGCCGGGCCGGATGCGCGGCCTGGTCAAAGCCAGCGCTGATCGTGTACGGCCCTTCCCCACCCGCGCCGATGATCCAGGTCACGCCGCCGTTCTTAAGGCCGGTCCGGTATTTCAAAGCATAGGCTGCCACCACACAGGCCCAGGGCTCGGTCAGGGCGATCTCGGCATAGCTTTTATCCGGGCGTACCTTGATCAGGTTATTCCCCAGGTCGCTGGCGTAGATCTCGGGTCCGATCACGGAGTACTGAGATAGGCCACCCTGGTACCAATAGCCATAAGCCAGGGTCTTCCCGTGGTTTACGATGTCCGTTTCCAGCGTCAGCCGGTCGCCAACCTGATAGCGCCCGGCGAGGTGCTGGCCCACGCCGACAACGGTCATCGAGACCTCGTGACCCAGCACCACGGGCTCTTTCTGCATGTCGCGGAAGACGCGCGGGTGGTTCTGGCCCTGGGCGACCACCTTGGTGTCTGAAAAGCACAACCCGCAGGCGTCGTGACGGATGAGCAGCTCGTCAGGACCATACGAGGGCGTGGGGACCTCGATGGGCCGGCCATCCTTGCCCAGGTTTTCCAGCCCGGCGCCATACAGCGGCCAGAGTTTGTAACTAGGAGGCAGCGGGCTGGTGCCGCGGCGGTAATCGTCAAGTTTATCAGACATAGCTACCTCTATTCTCTCAAGAATCCGGGCCTGCTTTCATAGCCGTAAGTCCGGCCAACCGGGCAAAGATGGGATTGAGCGCATCGTAGGTCTGCCGGAAAAGATCGAGCAGTGCCGCATACTGCTCATGACGGGCGTCTTCCGGTTGCTCGACTGCGTGCAGGGAGACCAGGCGGTCAACCACATTAAAATCTGCAAACAAGCCCACGCCTACACCCCCTGCGACCACCGCACCCAGGGCCGTGGCCTCGGTGGTCAGTGCGGGCAGCCAGACCGGCAGCGCCAGCACATCCGCCAGGATCTGACGCCAGACTGCACTCCTGGCACCCCCGCCAATCAGGATCAACCTACTCAGCCGTACCCCCTGCGCCTGCAGAGCTTCCAGAATCAAACCGAGATTGAGGGCTACCCCCTCCAGCACCGCCCGGGCGAATTCTGCCTGGCCGTGGGGCATGGCCAGACCGACCAGGGCACCACGCGCCAGCGGATTCCAGTACGGACTGCGCTCTCCCATCAGGTAAGGCAGAAACAAAAGGCCGTGCGCGCCCGCAGGTACGCCAGCCGCCTCTGCATCCATGCTCTGCAGAGCCTGCGCATTCCCCTCTGGGTAGAGAAGGTGTGCCAGCCACCCATAGGCTCCACCGGCTGCCTGCATCGTGCCCAGGGGGAAATAAAAACCAGGGATGAGATGAGCGAGCGTAAAGGTGCGCTGCAGAGGGTCATAGATCGGCTGACGGGTGGTCATGGCGATCCAGGAGGATGAGCCCAGATAAGCATAGGCCTCGCCCTCCCTCACCGATCCGGCTCCGACCGTGGCGCAAGCCCCGTCTCCACCGCCGATGACGACCGGAGTGCCGGCCATCAGGCCGCTGGCGGCCGCCGCCGTCGGGGTCACATGCCCGACGACGGTGGTCGAGGGGTGCACCTCGGGGAGGATTTCGCCGTTCAGACCAAGCGCTGCGATGAGGTCGGAAGCCCAGCGTCTGCCCACCAGGTCAAAGAGCAGGGTCGCCGACGCATCCGAATAATCGGTGGCAAAAACGCCTGTCAGCAGGAAGGCCGCATAGTCCTTCGCCTGCAGGACCTTCCAGGCCTGGTCATAGACCCCCGGGTAATGCTCTTTGATCCACAGCACTTTGGGAGCCGTATAGGTCGGGCTGAGGCGCTGTCCGGTAAGGCGATAGAGCGCCTGAGCGTCGCAAACCGAGCCCATCCGATCGGCCTGGACCGTGGCCCGCTGGTCGGCCCAGATAATGGCCCGTCCCAAAGGCGTACCCTTCCGGTCCACGAGCAAAGCACCCTGCATGGTACCGCTGAAACTCACGGCTGCAATCGCTTCCGGTGCGACATCCGTTTGGGAGAGAAGACGGCGCGTGCACTGCCAGATGGCCCTCTGCCAATCGGCCGGATCTTGTTCCGCCCAGCCCGGCTGCGGGTATACCGTGGGGTAAGGCTCAAAGGTCGATGCCCGCGCCACGCCTGCCTCCGCGTCAAAGAGCGTGGCCTTGTTTCCGGTCGTCCCCAGATCATATGCCAGGAGATAGGGATGAGTCATCGCGGTATCAATTCGGAGCGAAGCTGGCTTGAGCCCTGTCCAGATCAAGCCGGATGGGTCAACCGATTCAACACCTCAGCGGGCAGCAGGGCAGAGGTCAGGGACTTCAACCGGGCCATCCCGGCTTGCCCAGGTGCCGTGAGACGCCCGACCTGGGTGTAAAAGGCATTGCGCTGCCCTCGTGCGGGTAAATGCGCCCTGGCCCACTCGCTCTGGTAGCCCAGGCCCAGCGCCCGCTGCAGGACGGTGTGGCCGTAAATGAAATCCGCGCCATCCAGGAAAGTCTGGCGCACAGGGGCGAGTTCCTTGGCTTCGAAATCGTCGACCAGCTTCTGGCCGGGGGCGTTCATCTCGGTACCCACATTGATGGGCAGGTCGAGTTTGCCGGCCAGGGCCACGACCGCATGCAGGTTCTGCACCTTCAAGCGGCGCATCTCGGGATCGGAAATGTTCCAGTTGCGGTCCGGGATGATGTTCAAGGCCACGACGCCTTTGCCGATCAAAAGGTTGAGCAGCTCCTCCTCAGCCTGTTCGCCAGCCGAGGTACCGTCCAGCCAGGTGGCGCACGGCAGCGCGCCGCAGGCGAGGATCAGGCGGTTGACCTCTTCCACGGACGGGAAAGTCTCCGGTCCCGGCTGGGCATACCCGACCCCGCCGCGTTTCATCAGCTTCGAGCGCAGCGCGTTCGGGAAGCTGACGGGGTCCCCGATCTGGGCGGCAACCTGTTCGGGCGTCCACTGGAGCTTTTCCGCCCAGAAGGGGACCGGATCCGGGAAGCGCCTGGCCGCGGCTTGCTGGTAAGCCACCAGCATGTGGCGCTCGGTGGCGTTGCAAGCCGGGGTGAGCGGGAGCACGTCTCGCTCATAATCCACCGTCACCGGCGACAGAAAAGCGTTGATGCGCGCCAGCATGCTGCGGTTGCGGTCTTCAGCCCTTCGGCGCATGCCCTCCAGGATGGGAGCAGCCGCGCCAGGGACCCGGCTGGAAGTGAAACCCAGACCCATGTAGTAATACACCCCCGGTTCACCTGGGGAGTTGGTCTCGCGGGTGGCAAATTCGGGGAGGAACACGCGCGTTTCCATGCCGGCCGAACCGCGCACCCCCAGGCGCTCACAGGCCTCCAGGAACTCGTCCACACCGTCCAGCACATCAAAGTCGACGATGCCCAGGGCCCGGTAGCCGCGCTGGCGTGCGAGCCAGGCCAGCCGGCAGGGAGAATATCCAAAGGCATTGAAGGAAAAGAAGGTATGGCAGTGCAGGTTAACGGCCGCCTGGCCGGCAGCGGGTGGTTCACCCACCGCGATCAACGCCTCCAAAGCCTGAGAGCGCCTGGCAGGGGAAAAGTCGTTCAACTGGGCTTCCAAAGGGGTTAGCTTCTCCACGATGGCTTTCTAATCCAAATAGGTTTAATATTCGCGCTCTGCGCGTCCCTTCCAGGTTCAGAAGATGTTCTGTCGGATGTTGAACGCCTTGCAGATGGCACGGATCTGGTCCACGCTCAAGCCCTCCCCCTTCCCACCCGCCACCAGGTCCAGGTATTCGTAGCTGGCGGCTGTCTCGGCGTACTCGATGCGGTCTGAGGCGCGCTTGGGGGAGGTATCAGAACGTGCCACCACGCCATGCTTGGCCCACACGATCACACGGTACTGGTGAAGCGCCTTGAGGGTGGCGGACATGAGCGCCTCCGAGCCGGGCACATTGAAAGGTACGAATCCGATGCCTTCCGGGAGATTGAGGATCGTCTCCGGCTGCCAGCGCAGCAAGTGCCGGCTCAGAACCATCTGGTCCTGATAACTGGGAATGTGGCTCAGGTAGGTCAGGTGGCGCGGCTGGGCGTGGATGACGGCATGGAAATTGGTGCCCGAACTGGCAATCTGGTCACGGTGGACGGCCAGGTGCGAATTCAGCTCGCTGGTCAGGTTGGCAAACAGGCGCCGGGGGGAGGTGAAAAGCTGGCCGGTCTTGCCGCCCTTGTCCACCACCAGGCAGCCCAGGTTGGCGGTGGGGTCCTGGATGATATCCCGCAGGCGCCGGCCTGAGCCGGTGATGATCAGGGTCATCCCGGCCAGCTCGGGCACCGCCAGGGGCAGTTCCATAGACTCGACCAGGGGGAATTTGCGGCGCAGCTCCAAGGGCCAGCCGATGCATACCGAGATGTTACCGGCCGAGCCTTCACTGGCCTCAATTTCCGAAATGCGCCAGCCGGCCTCGCCGATCCAGACCAGGTACTCGTCCAATTCAGGATACGGAGCTTCGACAGACATAAATACATCTCCTATAAACTACCCGGCAAGCCGAGGATGCGCCCCAGCTTGCAGATGGTGAAGCGGTTGCGCAGAAAATGGGATTCGGTCAGGGCTTGCTGCACTTCCTCATCGCCCAGACCCAGGCCGGCGGGACGGGTCGCGCCCCCTGCCCGGCTCAGCAGGTCGGCCAGCTTTTCCTGGGCGGGCACCTCCTCTGCCAGCGACTGGATTTCATCCCATTGCGCGAGAATGCGCTGCTTCAGCCGATCGAAGTCTGTGACGGTCATATCCAAAAAGGGGGCCTGCTCGACGAAGAGGCTCTCGGCGATCGGGCCGAAGGCCTGCCGGATGCGCTGCATATCGGCGGTACGCTCCGGCCGCGCTGCGGCCGCGAGGCGGGCCACTGCCTGGGCATGGTCCACCTGCCTGAGCCGAGCGTACTGTTCCGCTGCCAGCAGCGAGCACACGCCCACCTTGGCGCCGTGCAACACGGCAGGGCGGCCTTCACGCAGCAGCTTCATCTCCAGGAAGTGGGACATGTAATGCTCGCACCCGGCAGCCGGGCGCGAGTTTCCGAAATCCAGCATGCACATGCCTGAATCGACCAGGCTGAACATCAGCTTGCGGATGCCCTCGGGCGAGGCGTTACCGATCTCATCCGTGGCCTGGATGCAGGCCTCCAGGGTGGCGCGCACCCGGGCGGCGATCTCGGAGCTGTAAGGCTCATCCCAGAGGAGATGCCCGAGCCGCCAGTCAGCCAGGGCGATGGCCTTACCCAGAATGTCCCCATAGCCGGCCGCGATCATCGTTTGCGGGGCGGCCTCCAGCGTCGGCAGGTCGGCGAAGACCGCCACGGGCGGCTGGGCCATCACCGTTTTCTTGATGCGCCGCACGACCAGCGAGGCGCTCGGAGAGGTGAAACCGTCCACCGAAGGGGCGGTTGGCACAGAAATGAACCGGCAGCGGGTCCGGTGGCTGACGATGCGGGTGATGTCGGTCAGCGTGCCCGAGCCGACGGCCAGGAAGGTTCGCTCGACCTCGTCGGCCTGTAGCAGCGCTTGAAAGATGAACTCCTCGTCCGGAACGACAGCAGGCTCGGGGTAGACGACCGAGCGGATATCCCAGCCGCGGCCCTTGAGCGCGGTTTCCACCCGCTGCCCCAGGATGGGATAGGTGTTGCCATCCGCCACCAGCAGGAAGTGGCTCAGGCCCTCAACGGTGCAGTACTGGACCAGGGCAGCCACGGCGTCCTCGCCGAGGTATAGGGGGATCTGGGTCATTCGGCCTCCAGGGTTGAGCCGCACAGGGTAAAAGGAAGGCCGGCCTTCTTCAATTTTTTGACCCACTCCGGGGAGAGACTGCAGTCAGTGAACAGGTGGGTGATCTGGTCCGTGCGGGCGAAGACGGTCAGGTCCATGCGGCCGAACTTGCTGGCGTCGATCAAGGCGACCGTACTGCCCGAGCTGGCAATCATCCTGCGCTTGATCTGGGCCTCGAAGATGTCGACCTCCGTCAGGCCGCCCTCAGGGGTGAACCCGCTGCACGAGACAAAGGCGGTCTTGATATGGTAATCGCCGAGGAATTGCTCACCCATCGGCATGGAAGTAGCGGTCCCGTCCACGCGCAAAACGCCTCCCGGGAGGATGACCGTATTGGAGGGGTTTTTCGCCAGTTCACGGGCCGACTCGATGCCGTTGGTGATCACGGTCAGGTCGCGGCTCTCTTTAAGGCAGCAGGCCAGGTAATACGAGGTGGTGCTGGAATCCAGCATCACCGAGTCGTTGTCTTTGACCAGGCTGGCTGCCTGCTGGGTGATGGCTAGCTTGGCGCTGCGGTGGGTCATCACGCGTGTGGCGAAAATGGGGCTGCGATCTTGGAGCTCATCCAGGAGCACGCCGCCGCCGCGTACACGCCTCACCTGGCCCAAACCGGCCAGGGAGTTGAGGTCGTTGCGGATGGTGCCTTCAGAAACACCCAGGAGCTCGGCGACCTCCGGGACGCGGATCCCGGGCTGCTCTCGCAAGAGGATCATGAGACGTTGGCGTCGCTCAAAGGTGGTCAATTTTGCTCCCGGTCGATTGTGGGTCAGAATGGATAAAACACGGCCATCGTACCCGGTTTGTCGAAATTTGTCAATCTTTACAAGTTTCAACAAATTTCGACAGTCCCGAACTGGTTCAACAAGGCTGATTTTTGCAGAAGGTCTTTTAAGCCTCTTCCCCGGCGAATGTCCATGCGGATAACCCCATAAGATCGTGGGAACCGGTTTCCCAAACAACCCCTTCTTTGACCGGAGGCGGCTCATCCAGGAGCATTCAATGTATCGGATCATCGGGATGGTAGTGGACGACCCAGCTTGTGGAATCGCAAGGTCCTGCACGATCCCGCTATAGTGCAGTGAAACCAGGAGGATGCCCATTGCAAACCACACCGAAAAATGATATAAACGTGCAAATCATTTCAAGCGGAGGAACTATGTCTGATCAAATGCAACCTGCCACACCTGCTCCAGCCTCCAGCGGAGGCAGTCAGGGTCTGGGGATCGCTTCCCTGGTGCTCGGCATCCTTTCCCTGTGCGCATCCGGGGTCATCTGGTGCGGAGGCATACTCGGCCTGGTCGGCCTGATCCTCGGGATCCTCGGCATTAACACCAAGGGTAAAACTATGGCGATCGCGGGCATCATCCTTTCGGCTGTCGGCCTGGTCCTGGCTATAATCCTGCGGGTGATCTTCAGAGGCCTCCTTTTCAATGGCCTGTTGCAACGACTTCTCACTAGGGGGGGATTCTAAACAGCCCAAGAGCAGCAAGCGAAAAAATCCCGCAGAGGACTCTCTGCGGGATTTTTGGAATATTCACGTTGCCTTTCAACGTGTGATGGACAGGCCAACTAGCGCACGATCAGGTCGAGCCTTCCTAAAATTGGACCTCCATTTCCTGGCGACCTGCCCATGCTATAATGCGTTCACTTTTGCAGATGGAGAAGCACGATGGATGAACCCCTGGAGGCTAAAGTTGGTCAGCTCCTGCACTCAGCCGGTTTGAAGCTCGCCACCGCCGAATCGTGCACGGGGGGGCTCATCGGCCACCGCCTCACAGACGTACCCGGCTCATCCGATTATTTCCTAGGCGGGGTCATCGCCTACGCGTACGAGGCCAAGGTCGCCCTGCTGGGGGTCTCCTGGGAGACCCTGAAGGCGCATGGCGCCGTCAGCCGGGAAACGGTGCTTGAGATGG
>Ga0187877_1000988_pt1 | contig 31890 bp, 25 predicted proteins | sample June2016WEW_17_1_3_FD_132430 | JGI IMG/M metagenome (GOLD analysis project Ga0187877, IMG submission 132430) | Peatland microbial communities from SPRUCE experiment site at the Marcell Experimental Forest, Minnesota, USA - June2016WEW_17_100 | ecosystem: Environmental > Terrestrial > Soil >...
AGGAGGAAGCTGATTCACCGAAGCCTCCGCGGCACGTAGCTCGGGATTCGATTCGATTTCCTCTAACTCTGAGAGCGCGTCGTCTGCATGAGCATCGCGACGTCTACGGTGAAAAATGCTCATAAATCTCACGATAACTGAGTGGGCGTGGTGCCGCTGCGGACCTGGTGGCGCTGCGCGGAACCGGCGTTAAGGGGCACGCTGATCCGAAGGCGTTGCGGCAAGATGACTCTTAAGCGGTCACGAAGTTGTGCTCTGGGACTTCGGGAACTCCTCAGCCGAGGAAACCCGGCCCAGGTGGATAAAGCTGAGGATGCTCAAGATGAGCATCACGCCCGCCAGGATGAACGAGATGATGCTCGCCCATAAGGCGACGGTCCCGAACGTCGAGAAGGCGTAGGCCTCGAGTAGAAGACCCCGCAGTGTTACTCCTTCGAAGGCAATGGTCTTGTCCGTGGCGAGCGTCTGGTTCTTCGGATGCTCTATGGAAGCCGTTGCGATTCTGGCGTAAACGCCGTGGTACGGCAATCCGTAGATGTCGGAGGCGATCTTCTGGGCGTATGCATAGGCCTGCGCGCCGGTGAGCACTTCCTGCCCCGCGTACTGAAGGAGGAAGGGCCTCTGTGCCGGGGTGATCTCAGCCTTGGACGGGAAGTAGATCTCCTGGGCGGCGAGCTGGCTGTGAACGTTGTCGCTCGTGTACGTGTACCCCCACAGCGCCAGCGCGCCCGCAGCAGCGAGGACGATGACCAATAGCGCCCCCAGCATCGACATGATCAGGTCAAATGTCCAGCGTCGCATGATTCTGCTCCCCCGGCTAGCGCCTAGCCGCCTTGACGATCCAGATCGGATCTTCCCTTGATTGGATCTCGCGAGCGCCGAGTGAGGATGTGCTCGCGATCCCCATCACATTGCTTGTGGTCGTGATGCTCGGTCAGTCTACATATGCACTTCGAGATCGCGCTCGGAGGTTGTGCGACGTAGTGCGATGAGCATCGCATGAGTGCCGCGCTGCCACACCTGCCCGGCGTTCAGTAGTACCCCACCATTTGCTCATGAAGTTCCACTTGCGAGTCGCCCGTGAACGACTTCCAAACTGCTTTTCAGAATCTCAGGCGGCTTGAGTCAAAGACTTCGTCTTTGCTTGGATCACAAAGCCGAGCACCGGTATCCATATTCCAAACGCAAGAATGCCGAACCATGAAATCGGTCCCGCACAGCACACCAAACCAACGGCAATCGAGACCCATCCCAGCCACTTGGGAAGCAAGGATCCGGTGAGAATCGCCACACCGGCAGACAGCGCCAGCAGGGCGATCCCGAACAGGAATAGCAGCTCGTTGTTCTGGTCCACGAAATTCAAGGTCTGGGCGATGCCCGCTTGATGATTGTGAGCAGCAAGCAGAAGTGGAACATGGAGCAGGGCTCCGGCTGCAACAAGATCGGCGACAAAGATCAGCCCGCCGGCGTAGACGACGCTCGGTAGGGGGCCGTGATCGTCAGCGGCGCCGCGCAGAACATTCCGTAACTGGCTGACGAACAGGACCATCAGAGCAAGTCCGACACCGATGACCGGGATCTGCGCCCATCCGATCGTCTGATGGGCATTCCAGTAGGCGATCACTTTCAGTCCTGAAGCGTTTTCTCCGGGACTACTCCCGCTTAACGGGCCAAATCCGACAAATAACAAGATGAGAACTATCAGGCCGAGTAGTCCCATCCAGCGGTTCATCCGCTGTCCGCTCATCGAGATCCCCCCATCGTCGTTTCGCTTAAGGATGCACAACCGACCCGTCGAGAATGGCTCGCCGGGTTCCACACTTCGGAGCGTGGAACCCGCCGGCTTGTCCGCCGACCCTGCCCGACAACGCCTGACGCACGGCCCGTTCGAGGGACGGCTTTTCCGTCCCGGCCGAGCATATCGGCGCCCTCCGCCCGCCAAGCGGCCGCGCGCCCCGTCCCGGGCCAGTGTGGCGCGATCGCCTGCCAAACGACGCCGGCGGCACAAAGACGACCTCGCCGGGGGCGGTCGCGACGACAGCTAGATCGCCAAGAGCGCGTCGAGCCCGAGGGTGAACCCCGGCGTCGAGGCCACGCGACGCGTCGCCAGAAGCACGCCCGGCACAAACGAGATCCGGTCGTAGGAATCCTGCCGGATGGTGAGCGACTGGCCGGGTCCGCCGAAGAGCACCGCCTGGTGCGCGACGAGACCGGCGAGCCGGACGGAGTGCACGTGGATCCCGCCGGCCGCCACGCCGCCGCGTGCCCCCTCGCAGGACCACGTCGTCGTCGGGTCCCGGCCGAACGGGCCGGCCCCGGAGGCCTCGCGCGCCGCGGCGATCCGGCGCGCCGTTTCGAGCGCGGTCCCCGAAGGCGCATCCCGCTTCTCGTCGTGGTGGAGTTCGATCACCTCGACGCCGGAAAAGAAAGGTGCCGCCAGCTCGGCGAGACGCATCATGAGAGCCGCCGAGATCGAGAAGTTCGCGGCAAGGATCGCGTTCGGCCTATCCGGTGGCCCGAAGGCCGCCCGCAGACGCTCGAGGCCGGCACCGTCGATCCCTGTCGTCCCACAGACGGCGTGCACGCCGTGCGCCGCGCACCACTCGAGGTTCTCGAGAGCAGCCGCAGGGCTCGTGAAATCGATCGCGACCTCGGCGCCGGCATCCTCGAGCGCCTCGATCGACCGGCTGGTCGCGACGCCCGTGGGCGCCGGTGACACGAACCCGGCGTCGTCACCTCTCGGGTCGACGGCGGCGACGAGCTCGAGGTCGTCCGCGGCAGCGACCGCGGCGCAGACCGTAATCCCCATCCTCCCGCAAGCACCCAGGACGGCGACCCGCGTCATCGGCGCGCCAACCTACGCCCTTTTGCCGTCTGGGGCCCTCGCAGCCGCGGGAGCGGCTCCCGCGCCCGGCGACCTGGCTGGGCCGGGGTCGCACGAGCCGGTACGATGTTGGATCTGGCCCGCGCCACGTTTCGGGCGCGGAGCAGGTTTTCCAGCGGGGTCGTTCTCCCGGGTCTCGTTGCGCGGCGCTGAACGCGGAACGTAACCGGGGTTTTCAGCCGAGGAGGCCTTGGTCGATGTCTGCGCAGGACGCGGATGTGGCGCCACCCACACCGGTGCTCGAGGTGGAGAACCTCCACACCGAGTTCCACCTCCGCACGGCGAACGTCAGAGCCGTCGAGGACGTCTCGTTCCACGTCAACCCCGGCGAATGCGTCGGGCTGGTCGGCGAGTCCGCTTGCGGCAAGACAACGGTCGGGCTGTCGATCATGAAACTCCTCCCGGCTGTCGGCCACGTCACGGGGGGCTCGATCCGACTGTTCGGACGCGACCTCGCCCCGTACGACGAGCGCCAGATGCGCACCGTGCGCGGCAACGAGATCGGGATGATCTTCCAGGACCCGATGACCTCGCTCAACCCGACGTGGAAAATCGGCCGCCAGATCGCCGAAGTCGTCCGGTTGCACCGCAAGGTGAGCAAGGCCGAGGCCTACCGGCGTGCGCTCGAGGTCCTCACGCTCGTCGGCATGCCGCGCCCCGCCGAGCGGCTCGCCAGTTATCCGCACCAGCTCTCCGGGGGGCTCCGCCAACGCGTGATGATCGCCATCGCGCTCGCTTGCGAGCCGAAGCTCCTCATCGCCGACGAGCCGACGACGGCGCTTGACGTCACCATCCAGGCGCAGATCCTCAACCTGATCGACGAGCTGCGCCAACGGCTGAAGATGGCGGTGATCCTCATCACCCACGACCTTGGGGTGATCGCGGCTCGATCCGACCGGGTCATGGTGATGTACGCCGGCAAGATCATCGAGAGCGCGACGACCGAGGAGCTGTTCGGCTCGATGCACCATCCCTACTCCGAGGCGTTGCTCGAGTCGATCCCCCGCCTCGATCAGGACCGGGCGCGGCGGCTCTTCTCGATCTCCGGCCTGCCGCCGGATCTCTCGGGGACGCTCGTCGGCTGCCGCTTCGCCCCCCGCTGCCGCTACGCGACCGACGAGTGCCGCCGCGACGAGCCGGCCCTCTCGCACCAGGCGGCAATCCCTCCGGCGCCAAAACCGCCTGGCCCGCTCCAGGCGCCCGCTCCCGGCGCCGGCGACGCCGCCACAAGCGAGGCCCATCTCTACGCCTGCTACCACCCGGTGACGGCGACGAGGGAGGAGCGCTTGGCACGCCGCGGGATAGTTGTCGCCCCCGACGGGGCGACGACCGTCGCCGCCGCGCCGAAGCGTGCCGACACCGCATCACCCGCTTATGTGAGCGACGAAGCGCTCGAGGTCGTGAACCTCGTGAAGAACTACCCCGTCGTTTCCGGCGCGGTGATCCAGCGCAAGATCGGCACCGTCCAGGCGGTCTCGGACGTTTCGTTCTCGGTGCGGCGCGGTGAGACCTTCGGGCTCGTCGGCGAGTCCGGGTGCGGCAAGACGACGATCGGCCGTCTCGTCGTCGCCCTCGAGCACCCGACGTCGGGCACCGTGCGCTACGAATCGACCGACGTCACCAAGCTCCGGGGACGGGCGCTGCGGCACGGGCGGCGCGACCTGCAGATGATCTTCCAGGACCCGTACTCCTCGCTCGACCCGCGGATGCGGGTCAAGACCATCGTCCGCGAGCCGCTCGTCGTCCAGGGAATCGGCGACCGCCGCTCGCAGAACCAACGCGTCGTCCAGCTCCTCGCCGAGGTCGGCCTTTCCGCCGGCGCGGCCGATCTGTACCCGCACGAGTTCTCTGGCGGCCAGCGTCAGCGGATCGGCCTTGCCCGGGCGCTCGCGCTCAACCCGAAGCTCATCGTCGCCGACGAGCCGGTCTCGGCTCTCGATGTCTCCATCCAGGCCCAGATCCTCAACCTGATGCGGGACCTGCAACAGCGCCACGACCTCACCTACATCGTGATCTCGCACGATCTCGCCGTCGTCAAGTACCTCGCCGACAGGATCGGGGTCATGTACCTCGGCAAGCTCGTCGAGACCGGACCCGCCGCCGACGTCTACGGGCGCACCGCCCACCCGTACACGCAGGCGCTCATCGAAGCGATCCCGGTCCCGGACCCGGTCATCGCCCGGTCGGCCCATCACCGGATCGTCCGCGGCGAGCTGCCCTCGGCAATGGCGCCACCGAGCGGCTGCCGGTTCCGCACGCGCTGCCCCTTCGCCCAGGAAGTCTGCGCCGCGGAGGAGCCCCTCCTCCAGCTCGTCGGAGCCGAGCACTTGACGGCGTGCCACTTCCCCCTGCAGTCGCCGCTGGCGGGCGCCGCCGTGACAGACGCCGCCGCCACCGCATCTGCCGGCTGAGACCCCCGGCTGGTCGGGTCGGGCGCGGCGCCAGGGCCGCGGGCTAGCGACGCTGCAGCCGGACCTCGAAGGCGTCGCGCAGGGCGTCACCGACGAAGTTGAACGCCACAACGACGAGCACGATCGCGATCCCGGTCGGGTAGATCTGCCACCAGTAGCCGGCGAGTGCATAGTTCACCGCGTTGGCGAGCATCGAGCCCCAGTCGGTGAGGGGAAGCGGCACGCCGAGCCCGATGAATCCGAGCGCCGCCAACAAGAGGATCGCGTCGGCAACCTGGAACGTCGCGTTGACGACGATCGTCCCGATCGTGTTCGGGATGATGTGGCGTACGACGATCCGCCGCCCGGTCCCCCCCATGACGCGCACGGACTGGACGTACTCGCGGACGCGCAAGGTGAGCGCTTCACCGCGGACGAGCCGAGCCGGTATCAGCCACGCCGTGAACCCGATCACGAAGATGAGGAGCGATAGCGACGGGCGGAAGATCACCGCGAGGGTGATGAGAAGGAAAAGGAGGGGCACCGACAACAGCACATCGACGATGCGCATCATCAGCGCGTCGACCCATCCGCCGAAGAACCCCGACACCGCCCCCCAGATCACGCCGATCGCCGTCGCGATGCCTGCCGCGGCGAAGCCGACCTCCAACGAGACCTGGCCCCCGTACATGATGCGTCCGAGTATGTCGAAACCGGTCGCGTCGGTGCCAAGCGGGTTCGCGGCCGACGGCGGAGAGTTCTGCGTCGAGTACATGAGCGCGTTGTTCGCGTTGGTCTGGTTCGTCGAGTAAAAGACCGGGCCGAGGTAGCAGAACAGGACCATGAGCACGATCACCGCCGCGCCGATGACCGCGAGCTTGTTCTCGACGAAGACGCGAAGGATCTGGATGCCGATGCCGCCGGTCGACGTCCCTTCGCCGCCCGACGGGCCGGCAATGGGCTGACCTTCGACGAGGGCAGCCTCCTCGAGTGAGAGGTCGCTCAGTCCGGCCCCGATCTCGATCGCCATCACGAGCCTCCCTCGGCGACGGGATTACGCATAGCGCACACGGGGATCGACGACTGCGTAGAGGATGTCGGCGAGCAGCGAGCCCGCGACCGTGGCGAGGGTCACGACGAAGGTCGTGCCGAGCAGCACCGGGATGTCATCGTTCAACGCCGAGTTCACCGTGAGAAGACCCATCCCCGGGAAGTTGAAGACCGTCTCCGTGATCAGCGCTCCGCCTATGATCCCCGGGAGCGACAGCCCGATCAGCGTGATGATCGGGATCAGCGCGTTGCGTAGCGCATGGCGGAAGAGCACCCGCGCGCTGCTCGCGCCCTTGGCGCGGGCGGTGCGGATGTAGTCCTGGGTCATCGCCTCCATCATCGACGAGCGCATATATCGGCTGAAGGCCGCGATCGTGAGGGCGGAGAGCGTGAGGATCGGGAGGACGAGCGCTCTCGGGTCCCCGATGATCGACCCGACGGTCTCGCCCTGGGGCGCCTCGCTCGGGAACCAGTGGAGGTCGAGTGCGAAGTACAGAATGAGGAGCTGTCCGAGGAGGAACGCCGGCATCGAGTAGCCGATGAACGAGGCTCCGGTGAGGGCGTAATCGACTGGCCTGTTCCGCCGGACGACCTGGAGCACGCCGAGCGGCACGGCGACAATGAGCGCGAACACCGTCGCCAAACCGACGAGCACAAAGGTCTTCGGCAGGCGCTCGCCGATCACCGTCGTCACGCCCTGGTTGAACTGATAAGAGTAGCCGAGGTTGAACGACTCCACGAGCCCGCGGAGGTACTGGTAGTACTGATCCCAGATCGGCAATAACAGGCCGTTGGCCTTTTCGAACTGGTAGATCTCGGCGGGGGTGGCGCGTGGCCCGAGAGCCGCCCGGGCATAGCCGCCCGGGATCAGGTGCTCGAGCAGAAAGACGAGCAGCGTCACGCCGAGCACGACGATGAGCGCTTGGCCGACCCGGCGGATCAGGTACCCCGTCAGCTGTGATCACCCCTCGTCATATCGTCGCGCGCCACACAGCGCAGCTGTGCGCCCGCCGCTTCCCGCCGGTTGCCGGTGACACCTCGGTTCCCACGCCGGATAGACCCGGCGACGGAATAGTCGGCGACCGGGCCGATCCGGGGATCCCCCGGGATCGGCCCAGCCGCCTCGATGTTGCTGCTATCGCTGCCTGCCCTACTTCGTGAAGTACCAGTTCTCGGGCGTCAGCGCGAGCAGCGGGTTCTGCGGTGCTGCCCCCTGGAGATTCTTCGCGATCTCCGAGAGCCCGTAGTCCGCGGTCGGCTCCCAGATCACGGGGAGCTGCGTCGCGCTGTAGTTCTCCCACTGGGCCAAGCTGGCAGTCCCGAAGTTCGTCGCCTCGATCAGCTTGTCGTTGGTCGGGTTCGAGTACGACCCGGCGTTCGACGCCGCGCCGGTCTCGAAAAGGTCCTCACCGCTCGGCCAGTAGTCCGGCGAGTAGACCCAGCCGCCCCACCAGCTCATGTCCCAAGTGCAGCTCGAGCCGGAGCACGGGAGTGAGGTGCCATAGACCGTGTTGAACGTCTCGGCGGTCGCCGTGACGTGGATTCCGGCAGCCGACCAGGACGAGACCTCGGCCGCCACCGCCTCGGCCATGGCGACCCCGCCACTTGAGTACAGCATGTTGAACGACAGCGGCGTCCCCGCCGGCACGCCGCACTTCGCCGCGTCGGCGCAGGTGTCCGTCCCGTTTGCGTTGATCGTCCAGCCGTTGGCCTGGAGCAGCGCAACCGCCTTCGTCAGGCTGTACGGGTACGGGTTCGTCTCCTCATACTTCGTTACGAACGAGTTCGCCGGGAGAACCGGAACCGGCCCGTAACCCGGCACGCCGTAGCCCTTCCAGATCTTCTTGATCAGCAGGGGCTGGTTGATGAGCATCTGCAGCGCCTGGCGGAAGTACAGCTGGCGGAAGATCTTGCCCGCGTAGCCACCGTCGTCGACGGAGTTGAAGTTCAGCGGGAAGTACGTGATGTCCCAACCGATCCACGGCACGAGGTTGAACTTGCCCGCGACCCGCGGGTTGTTCGGCCCGACCTTCGTCGGACTCGGAGCGGAGACGGTGATGTCTTCGGCCGGGATGTAGCCATAGGTGATCGTCCCGGAGACGAGCTCGTTGAACTCCGTCGTCCCCGACGTGAAGGGCAGCTCGACGAATGACGCCAAGGTCGGCTTCACCGGGCCGGAGTACTTCGGGTTCGGCTTCATCGTAAGGCGACCCGAGGGGCTGAACGAGGTGAGGTGCCACGGTCCGTCGACGACCTGCCAGAGCGGGTTTGTCGCGTAGGTGGCGAAGGCGTTGTTCGAGCCTTTGGGGTTGCTCGGGTCGTAACCCGCCTCTTTCGAGAGGAAGGTGAAGACCGCGACACAGTTCTTCGCGATCCCGTTGCCCGGGACGACACCGCTTTTCGTCGTCTTGGCGGCGACCGCTGCGTACGACGCCTTCCCACAGGCCTGCGTGTCAGGCTTCTGGTGCACCCCCGTCACGTCCCATGCCATGGGGAGCGGCGTGATCTGGGCGAGCTCGTTGTACACCCACCAGTATTGGTTGACCGTACCTGTCAGTTTGAATACGACGGTCGTCGAGTTCGGCGTGGTGATCGAGGCGACATCGTCGGGAATCGTCCCGGGGACGTAGCCCGCCCAGGTGTCCTTCTCGAGCTTCATGAAGTTCATCCAGAAGACGACGTCCTGGGCGTTCACCTTCTCACCGTCGGACCAGACGTAGTTCTTCAGCGTGACGGTCACGGTCTTGCCGCCGTTTGAGAACGTCGGGTAGTTGGCGAGCGAATTCGCGAGGTTGAGCGTCGGGTTCGCACCGTTTCCGAACCAGTACAGTGGGCGGTACATCAACTCCTGGAATTGCGAGAGGTTGTCCACGCTGAAGTACCGGAAAGGCGCGAACGGGAAGATGTAGTTCGGCGCGCCACCTGCGGGCTCGGCGAAGGTGGCGGTTCCACCCTTCACCACCGTGACGTGCGCCTTGCTGGCTGCCCCCGTCGCCGAGCTCACGGGACCAACCGCGAGCATGAGGATCATCGATCCCGCGACGGCGACAGTCAGCGCGCCCGCGAGCACGCCGCGCCGGCCGTGGAAGCTTCTCATATGCCCTCCTATCGAAACATTCCGAAAGGACCGCCCCTTCGGGCCCCGCCCCCACGACATGTGGAGTTCTTCTGGAGTGGCCCTAAAGTAGCGCGTTCGTAACGCGAGTCGCACATCCAACCCGGCGTGCCACCTGCCGAATCGGTTTGCCGCGCCAGATCCGGCATCGACCATGCGGGGTCCGCAACCCGATCCCACAGGAGCAGGTCAGGTGGGCGGCGATCGACGTGAAGCCGGCCATGCCCGTCAACCCGGGCCGCGACGGTCTTCGCCGAGCGGAGGCGGCGAGCCCGGAGCGGCTGTGCGGGCCCAGGCGAGGATCCCCGCCACGAGGGCCACCACCGCGAGCGTCGCCGCGGCATGGTGGTAGCCGGCAACGACGTCCGTTACCGCCGGCCGGTCTCCTCCCCCGAGGGCGAAGACGAGGCCGGTGAGGGCCAGCCCGAGCGCCGTGCCGATCCCACGAGTGACGTTGACGACACCCGACGCCTCCCCGGACTGCTCTCGGGGGACCGCCGACAGGATCGCAGCGTTGTTCGCCGGGGTGAACAGGCCGAAACCGACGCCGATCACGACGAGCCCCCAGACGAGGCGGCCGACGGTCGGGGTCGAGAAGGCCAGCACACCGAGCGTCGCCGCGACGAGCACCAGTCCGAGCGTCGTCAGCAGCCGGAGGCCGACGCGTCCGGCGAAGTGCCCGGCGATGAGTGCGACGACGCCGAGTGCGAGCGGCATCGCCATCAAGTCCAATCCGGCGCCCCCGGGGCCGAGCGCGAGCGCCCTTTCGAACAGGTACGGCGCCACGAGCAGTACGCCGAAGGTGACGAGGTAGGCGAGCAGCGCGCTTGCGACCCCGAAGCGGAACGCCCGGCGTCTGAACAGGTCGAGGTCGACCATCGGGTGCCGCGCCCGACGCTCCCGGACGAGGAACCCCGCTCCCGCCGCCGCGCCGGCGACAAAGAGCGTGACAACGCCGGCCGAGCCCCACCGCCACCGCTCTCCGACGGATACTGCGACCAAAAGCGCCGCCATCGCCGGCACGAACAGGGCGAGCCCCGTCCAGTCGAGCGGCACCCGATCCCGCAGATGGCGCGAGCGCGGGATGAACAGCCACCCCGCCACGACTCCGACCACCCCCACCGGCACGTTGACGAGGAAGACCAGCCGCCAGCCTCCCGCCGCGATGAGCGCTCCGCCTACGCTCGGCCCGAGTGCCAACCCGAGTGCCTGCGCGGCCCCCTGGACGCCGACCGCACGCGTCAGGGCGGCTCGCGGGGTGGCGAGATTGATGATCGCCAGGCTGTTCGCCTGGAGCATCGCCGCCCCGGCGCCCTGGAGGACACGGAAGCCGTCGAGCGCGGCGAGGTTCGGCGCCAGCCCGCACGCCGCCGACCCGGCCGCGAAGACGACGAAGCCGTAGACGTAGAGGAGCTTGCGTCCGACCATGTCGGCGAAGCGGCCGACGACGGTGACAAGCGCGACGAGCGTGACGAGATAGCTCAGCCCGACCCAGGTGACGGCGCCGATGCCGGCGTGGAAGGCGTGCTCGAGGGAGGGGAAGGCGAGCGTGACGATGCTGGCGTCGAGCTGGCCCATGAAGGCGCCGATACAGACGGCGCCGACCGCGAACCAGTACGCCTGCGGACGCTCGCGGATCGCACCCAGGCGGCGCGGCTCGACGAAGAGTGACCGGACCGCCCGGCCGCGACGGGAGGGATAATCGGACGAGGCCTCGTGGTCCACGGAACGAGCTTGGGCCACGCGGGTCACCCCGCGCCATTGCCGGCCCTCAGTCGTCAGCCGAACCCGCCGTACCGATCGCTCCAAGCCGGCCCGGTCGCCGGTTCAGCGGCCTGTGTCACCGCGGACAGTCGCCTCCGGGCGGAAGGCAGCCACGCCGCCTGCCGCCGCCGCGACTTGGGCCGCGACGGCCGACCCCGAGACCTCGCCGCCAAGCACACGACCGGAGCCAAGGTGCTGCAGAGACGAGTGCCCCGAGCGACCGCCGCCGAGGGCCAACGGGCGCCCTGGCGACGCCGATTGGCATGCCGGGCCCGACCAACTTTCCCCGCCTTCGAGCGCCGAGACGCTCACCGCCGGGCGCAACTCCACGCTCGCTTCGCCGTCGCGTGACAAGGCGCCCTTTCCCTCGGGAGCCACCGTCAACCGAGCGGCGCAAACTCCCCGACGCCCGACGGCCCGACGACGGCGAGCACACGACCGCCGTCGAGGACCTCGGCGGCGAGTGCTGCCACCTCGTCGACGCTGACCGCGGCGATCCGGGCGAGCTGCTCGTCTGAGGAAAGCACCTCGTCGAACAGCAGCAACCCGGCGCCGATCCGCGACATCCGGTTCCCCGAGTCCTCGAGGCCGAGCAGGAGGTCGGCGGCGACGTGCCCCTTGGCACGGGCGAGTTCCTCGGCGGTGACCCCCGCCGAGGCGAGAGCGCCGAACTCGGACACGACGAGATCGACCACCTCGTGCGCCTTGTCCGGCGCCGTGCCAACCGACACGACGAGCGCGCCGGAATCGGCGAAACCGAACCGCTCGGAGACGATCGAGTAGGCGAGGCCGCGTTCTTCGCGGATCTTCTGGAAAAGCCGCGACGAGATACCCCCGCCGAGCACGTGGTTCAGAAGCGCGAGGGCAAACCGGCTCGGCGACCGGCGCGCCGGGGCCCGCACGCCCAGCACGAGATGCGCCTGCTCGGTATCGCGCACCGTCACGTCGACTGGCCGCGTGGCGGCCGACGGGGCCTGCCGGCGCGGTGCGGCACCCCCGGGGGTGCCGGCGAAACGGCTCTGCAGGCCGTCGGCGATCCGGCTGTGGTCGACTTGGCCGGCCGCCGCGACGACGACGTTCGCCGGCCGGTAGTGCACCGTCAGGAACTGGCGGATCTCGTCGACCGTCACGGTCTTGATGATCTCCGGATCGCCGAGAACCTCCCGCCCGAGCGGGTGGGAGGGGAACATCGCGTCGGCGAACCGCTCCTGGGCGAAGTCCGACGGCTCGTCGAGGTGCATCAGCACCTCCTCGAGGATCACCTGACGCTCCGAGGCGACCTCGTCGGGCCGCAGCGCCGGACTCCAGACGATGTCGGAGAGGATGTCGAGCCCGAGGTCGAGGTCGTCGCCGAGCATCCGGAGGTAGAAGGTCGTGTACTCCTTGGTCGTGAAGGCGTTCATGTCGCCACCGACAGCGTCGATTTCCTCGGCGATCGAGCGCGCGCTGCGCGTCGGGCTCCCCTTGAAGAGCAGATGCTCGAGGAAGTGCGAGATTCCGGCCTGGCGTTCCGTCTCGTCGCGCGACCCGGTGCCGACCCAGAAGCCGAGGCAGGCTGAGCGCACGCCAGGCATGCGCTCGGTCACGAGCCGTGCGCCGCAGTCGAGCGTCGAGATCGCCGTCATCGTGGGTTCGGCGGAGGCCGGCGGCGCGCCGGCGGCGGCAGTCAGCGTCTTGGGCCGCTGCGGCGGCGGGGCCCGCGGCTCGCCCGCGGCTCGCCCGTAGCGGCGGAAGCGCCGGGGCCGAGCTCACCGAAGTCGTTCTCGATCTCGGCCGCGAACTCGTCCTCGAACGAGACGCGCTTGACGCGATCGGCCGATTCCGGCTCACCGGGGGCCGGGCGCGGGCTTCGCTCCTCGGGGCGCGCCCGACGGGCCGGGCGGGCCGGTTCGTCCGACGACCCCTTCGCCGGCTCACGGCCGCCGATCGGCTCGCCGTCCTCGCCGATGAGCGCGAGCGAGATCTTCCCCTGGGGATCGATGTCCTGCACGACGACTTCCACCGGCTGCCCGAGCTCGAGAACGTCCTCGACCCGCTCGACCCGCCGGCCACCGCCGAGTCGCGAGATGTGGAGCAGGCCGTCGCGCCCGGGAAGGATGTTGACGAACGCCCCGAACTTCGTGATGTTCACGACCTTGCCGGCATACGTCTTGCCGACTTCAGCCAAAGGCGGGTCGAGGATCAGCTCGATCCGGCGGCGCGCTTCGTCAACCGCTAAGGACTCCTTTGCCCCGATCGTCACCCGACCGATGGAACCGTCGTCGTCGACGGCGATGTCGGCGCCGGTCTCCTGCTGGAGGGCGTTGATCACCTTGCCCTTGGGACCAATGACCTCGCCGATCTTGTCCATCGGGATCTCGAACGTGACGATCTTCGGGGCGTGCGGCTTGACGGTCGCTGCCGGGCGGCCGATCGCCTGCTCCATCACATCGAGGACCTTGAGACGGGCGTCGTGCGCCTGGCGCAGCGCCGAGGCCAGCACCTCCGCCGGCAGTCCGTCGATCTTCGTGTCGAGCTGGAGCGCGGTGACGACGTCGCGGGTCCCCGCGACCTTGAAGTCCATGTCGCCGAAGGCATCCTCGGCGCCGAGGATGTCCGTGAGCGTCGTGTACTTTCCGCCTTCGTAGACGAGGCCCATGGCGATCCCGCCGACCGGCGCCTTGATCGGCACGCCGGCGTCCATGAGCGACAGCGTCGAACCGCAGACCGACGCCATCGAGGTCGACCCGTTCGAGCTCAGCACGTCCGAGACGAGCCGGAGGGTGTAGGGGAACTCCGATTCTTTCGGGATCACCGGCAGCAGGGCGCGCTCAGCGAGCAGGCCGTGGCCGATCTCGCGTCGTTTCGGCCCGCGCATCATGCCGGTCTCACCGGTCGAGAACGGCGGGAAGTTGTAGTGGTGCATGTAGCGCTTGGAATCATCCACGCTGATCGTGTCGAGCATCTGGTTCATCCGCGGCATGCCGAGCGTCGCGACGTTGAGCACCTGGGTGTCGCCGCGCTGGAACAGACCCGAACCGTGCACGGTCGGGATGAGACCGATCTCGGCCGAGAGCGGGCGGATGTCGGTCGGGCCCCGCCCGTCGATCCGGACGCCCTCTTCGACGATGCGCCGGCGCACGATGGTCTTCGTGTAGGCGCGAACGGCGGCAGGAATCTCGCGCTCTCGTCCGGCGAACTCCTCGCCGAGTTCGGCGGCGATCTCGTCACCCGCGGCGGAGAGCGCCTCGCCCCGCTCGGTCTTCGTCGTGATCGAGTTCGCCGCGGCGATTCTTCCGGCGCCGACGGCGACGACACGCGCGAGCACGTCTTCGCCGTAGTCGACGAAGATCTCGTAGGGGATCGTCGGCTTCGCACCGGCGGCACGGACGAGTTCCCGCTGGAGCTCGATCGACTCGCGGATCCAGGTCTTAGCGGTCTCGAGCCCACCGGCGATGACCTCCTCGGTCACCTTCGGCGCGCCCTCGTCGAAGTAGCTGAAGGCGTTCTCGGTCCCACCGGCCTCGACCATCACGATCGCGATCTCGGCGTCGGGCTCCTCGCCAAGGGCGCGTCCGGCGACGACAAGTTCGAAAGTCGAGGCGTCGCCCTCCTGGTAGGTCGCATGCGGCAACCACTCGCCGGTCGTCGAGAAGGCGACGCGCACGGCACCGATCGGACCGTCGAAGGGGATCCCTGAGATCATCAGCGCCGCCGAGGCGCCGTTGATCGCCACGACGTCGTGCGGGTTCTCCTGGTCGGCCCCGAGGATTGTGCCGACAATATGGACCTCGTTGCGGAAGCCCGCCGGAAACGAAGGACGCAACGGGCGGTCGATGAGCCGCGCCGTGAGAATCGCCTGGTCGCTGGCGCGACCCTCGCGGCGGAAGAACGAACCGGGGATCTTCCCGGCGGCGTACATCCGTTCCTCGATGTCGACGGTGAGCGGGAAGAAGTCCTGCCCCTCGCGGACCTTGCGGGCCGCGGTCGCGGTGACGAGCACCATGGTGTCACCGATACGGGCGACGACCGCCCCGTCAGCCTGGCCCGCGAGCTTGCCGGTCTCGAACGAAAGCGTGCGATCGCACCCGCTGATCGGGGCGGAAACGGTGATGGCCTCGGCCATGTCCCTCCTTGGTTCAAGGGCACCCGCGAGCCAGTTCCCAGTCGTCGAGCACTCGGACGGGCCGGGGGCCCGGCGACTGGCAGCTCGCCTGCGGACACCAATGGCTGTGTGCGGTGCCGACCTTTCCCGGGCGACGGGACCTCGAACACCCCTTCTCCGCCGGGCGGCGCTCCTCGCCTTCCGGCTCTCGCCTCGCCGGGCACTCACCCCGCGGGCAACTCGTGCCGTCAGCGGCGAAGGCCGAGGCGCGCGATGAGTTCCCGGTAGCGCTCGACGTCGTTCGCCCGCAGGTAGTCGAGCAAGCGACGCCGCTGTCCGTTGAGCCTCAGCAGGCCGCGCCGGGTGTGGTGATCGCCGCGGTGCGCCTTCAAGTGCTCGGTGAGACCGTTGATGCGCTCGGAGAGCAGCGCGACCTGGACCTCGGGCGAGCCGGTGTCGGTCTCGTGCCGCCGGTAGCCGGCGATCGTCGCCGTCTTGTCGAGCATGAACGTGCAAACCCTCGTGGATCTCGTGCCTCAGCCGCCGAGGTCACCCTCGCTTACCGAGAACAGAACCGGCAGCGCGTTGCGCACCGGTGTCGACGAATGCCGACGTAGGCAGGTTAGCAGCTCCCCGTCAGAGCCGACCGTCCGGGAATCCAGCCGCCAGCCACGAACCAGGCCGGCGCCGCCGGTCAAGCCGACCGGCCGGGACGCGGTCGGCAGCGCAAGCACGGTCGGTAACCGGCCGAGCCGGCCTCGGTAAGGTCGCGGAAACCCCGGCGGGAACTCGCTGCGACCCGGCGCGCGTCTTTGCAGCTCGGCAGGCAGACGATCCGCGTCGTCGGCGTGCCGACGTAGTGCACGCCACGGGCCGCGAGCTCGGCGACCTCGTCGAGATTCACCTGCTCCGCCCGGAGCAAAGCCTCTTTACTCGCCGGGCCGCCGCCGTAGTTGCCGACCGTCCCGTCCGACCGGGTGACCCGGTGACAGGGGATGAGGACGGGCACGGGGTTGCGCCCGAGAGCCGAACCGACCGCCCGGACGGCTCTTGGCCGGCCGATCTCCGCCGCGACCCAGGCGTACGGCCGGACCTCGCCGACGGGGATGGCAAGCGTCGCCTGGAGCACGGCGACCTCGAATGCCGACAGACCGGCGAGGTCGTAGGCGAGCCGTTCGCCGTGGCCGCGGCGGACGGCGGCCGCCAGTCCCGGCAACGGATTCGCCGCCGGCAGGATCGGGCGGCCGAATCGCTCCCGGTACCGCGCCGCGAACCCGGCCTCGCCACCCGGCGAGGCGAACTCGGCGAGTGAGATGCCGGCACGCGTCCAGGCGACGTAAAGGTCGCCGGCCGGACCGGCGACCGTCGCGTAGCGGGCGACGACGCGGTCGACAAAGTCCCGGGGCGAGGAGACCTCGAGACGGCGGAGTGCTTCTTCGAGCGACGAAGGGACAGCTGGGCTCATCGGGTTGACCTCCGTTCCCCGGCGACGGCGGCGGGCGGGAGCGCCCCGGTGGTCGCCGTGCCATACGCGGCGCGCAAGGCGGCGAGGCCCCGCGCGACGTGCGATCTCGCCGTGCCCTCGGCGCAGCCGAGCACAGCCGCGATCTCCGATAGCGGCAGGTCGACGACGTGACGCAACACGACAGCGGCGCGCTGTTTGGCCGGCAACGCCCGAAGATGGGCCGCCAGCTCGTCTGCCGCGGCGGCGACCTCGACGAGCTCGGACGCCTCGCGCCCTTGCGCGACCGGTTCGTCGGTTGCGGGCAGCCGGCCCGCCCGCGGCCGGCGCGTCGCCTCGCGACGGGCGTTGCGTGAGACGTTGAGAACGATCGTCACGAGCCACGGGCGGACGCGCAGCTGCCGGATCCGTGCCGCGTCGTAGCGGCGCAGCGCCCGGTAGGCGCGGAGAAAGGCCTCCGCTGCCAGGTCCTCGGCATCCTCCGTTTCCGGTGCCGTCCGGGCCGCGACGCTGAACGCGGTCCGTCCGTACGCCTCTACGAGGGCGGCGAAACCGACGTCGAGGTCCTCGACGAGCTGGCGGCAGATCTCGTCATCGCTCGTCACCTTGAGGGCGCGCACACCAATGAGAACACCGCGTCCGGGATTCCGCTGCAGGCCAGAGTCGCGCCGCGTGCCCCGCCCCCGGCGGCCTGGGCCGGCGTTCACAGCCGGATCGGGTCGACCTCGACCCGCACTCCCTCTGCCGGCAGGCCGATCGCCGCCAGCTCGTCGGCCACGACCGGCGAGCTCGCCCCACGCAAACAGAAGCGGTTTGGCCCGAGCGTCGCGACCTCGAGACCGCCCGCGGCGCCGAGCCGTTCGATGCACGCCGCCGCGCCCGCTCCGGAGATGACCGCGAGGCCACGAAAAGGCGGCAGGCCGAGGGCGGCGCGCCGCGGAAGCTCGACGGCCACGAACGAACCGGGGTCGCCGAGGATCGCGGCCCTCGTCACCTCGTGGTCCGGGATCCGGGTCTGGACGACGACCCGGCCCGGCCGTCGTCCCTCGCCGCCCCCCGCCATCCCGCGGCCGCCGACGAGCCGGCTCGCCAGGGCAAGAAGGGCGAGCGCCTCCTCCCCCGCCCGGAAGCGCGGGGCGAGGAGCTCCTGGTCGAAGTCGAGGAAGACGACCGCCGAGGCGGCGCGCACCCGGTGGAGGGCGGCCTCGGTGCCGACGAGGACGCCAGCGGAACCGCCGTCGCCAGCCGCCTGTGCAGAGGAGACCTCGTCGACCCGCTCGCCGACGAGTGCGGCGATCTCCTCGGCGGCCCGCGCCGTGCCGAGCCGCAGGCGCCTCAGGCGGGTCGAGCCACAGGCCGCGCAGACGAAGGGCCGCCCGACACCGCAGACCGGGCAGGAAAGCGCCGCCTCGCCGCCGCCCACCTCGACGAGCGCCGCTCCGCAGCGCTCGCAGCGCACGATGGCGCGGCAGGCGCCACAGGCGAGGAGCCTCGCCCGCCCCGTCCGGTTGAGCACGCAGACGACGGGGAGTTCGGGGCGCTCCCGTCGGAGCTGTCGCACGACCTCCGCGAAGCGCGCGCTGAAAAGGCCCGAACGGGGGTCGTCGTCCCGCCGGTCGATGACCTCGAGGCTCGCCCAACCCGCCAGCTCGGCGCCGGGCTCCAGGGTGGAAAGCGCCGACGAGGTGAGCGAGTCGACCGTCGGGCACGGGCTGACGAGCAGGCAAGGCACGCCGGCACGCCGCGCCCGCTCGGCGGCGACGACGGTCGCGTCCCACGTCGGGGCGCGCTGTTCGACGTAGGACTCGGAGTGGGCGTCGAGGACGACGACGAGACCGAGCCGGCCGACCGGCGCGAAGGCGGACGCCCGTGCACCGACGACGGTGTGACCGCCCGCGGCCGCCTGGCCCCACGCCTCCGGCTGCAGCGCGACCGGCTGGCCGAGTCGGGTGAGTCGTTCGGCGAGCACCTCGCCGTCACGCCGCATCGGCACGAGGACGAGGGTGTCGACGTCGCCCACCGCGGCGAGCGCGGCCAGGACGACGTCGAGGCGGGAGGCGGCGGGTGGCAGGCGCAGCACCGAGGACGAGCCGATGGCCCCTCGGGTCGCCTCCGCGATCCCCGTAGCTTGCGGCGCCGGGAGCGGTCGCCATGCTGGTCGGGTCCCGGCAAGCGCGCCGACGCGGCGCCGCGGCGACCCGGCGAGGAGGAACGGCCGCAACCGGCCGACGTAGCGCCAGGCGGCGAAACGCCCGAGCTCGACGAGCTCGGGCGCCGGGCCGGCAGAGACCAGGCCGATGAGCTCGCGCAGCTCGTAGCCGGCGGCCTCGGACGACTCAGCTACGACCCAGCCGCGCACCTTCCGACCGTGGAGGGGGACCCGCACGATCGAGCCGAGCTCGACGGCGGCGGCGAGCTCGGGCGGCACGGCGTAGTCGAAGCTCCGGTCGACGCCCGTGACGTCGGGAAGGACGGCGACGACGCGCCGGGTGGCCCGTCCCGCCCCGGCCGTCACGGGGCCGCTACAGGTCGAGCGCCCGGCGCAGGTCGTCGACCCGCGGCGTCGCCTCCCAGGTGAACTCCTTTTCGGAACGACCGAAGTGACCATAGGCGGCGGTGTTCTTGTAGATCGGCCGGCGCAGGTCGAGGTCGCGGATGATCGCCGCCGGCCTCAGGTCGAACAGCTCCTCGACCGCCTTTTCAATGCGGACCGGGTCGACGACCGCGGTGTCGAAGGTCTCGACCATGAGCGAGATCGGCCGGGCGACGCCGATCGCGTAGGCGACTTCGATCTCGCACCGCCGCGCCGCCCCGGAGGCGACGACGTGCTTCGCGACCCAGCGGGCCGCGTAGGCTCCGGAGCGATCGACCTTCGACGGGTCCTTGCCCGAGAACGCGCCACCACCGTGGCGGGCCATGCCGCCGTAGGTGTCGACGATGATCTTGCGCCCGGTCAACCCGGCGTCGGCACGCGGACCGCCGAGCTCGAACACCCCCGTCGGGTTGCACAGGAGCTTGTGGCGCTCGCGGGCGACGGGCGCCGGCAGGAGCCCGAGCAGCGGCTCTACGACGTGCTCCTCGAGGTCCGGCACGAGGAGCGTCTCGTGGTCGACGCCCGGCTGGTGCTGGGTCGAGATGAGGACCGTTTCAAGCTCGGCGGGACGGCCGTCTGCGTAGCGGAAGCTCACCTGGGTCTTGCCGTCCGGGCGCAGGTACGGGAGCACGTTCGCCCGGCGCACCTCGGCCAGCCGGCGCGCCAGCTTGTGGGCAAACCAGATCGGCAGCGGCATGAGATCCGGCGTCTCGTCGCAGGCGAAGCCGAACACCATCCCCTGGTCGCCCGCGCCCTGCGTCGAGACCTCGTCGGCGTCGCCCGAGCGGATCTCGGCCGAACGCGAGACCCCGGCGTCGATGTCCGGGGACTGCTCGCCGATCGAGACGAGGACGCCGCAGGTGTTGCCGTCGAAGCCGTACTCCTCGCGGTCGTAGCCCGTCGCACAAACCGTGTCGCGCACAATCCGGGGGATGTCGACGTAGCTCGAGGTCGAGATCTCGCCGACGACGCAGACGAGGCCGGTGGTGAGCAGCGTCTCACAGGCGACCCGCCCCATCGGGTCTTCGGCGAGGATCGCGTCGAGGACGGCGTCGGAGATCTGATCGGCCATCTTGTCGGGATGGCCCTCGGTCACCGACTCCGAGGTGAACGTATAGCTCGACAAGTCGACTCCTTGCGCTTCGCTCGCGGGCACGCGCCGATCAGGTGCCGGTGCGCCGACGGACGACAGCGTCGAGCACCTCGGCGGCAATCGTAGACTTCGGCCCCAACGGCACGTCGAGGCGACCCCCCGAAGCATCGAGGATCGTGACGGCGTTCGTTGCGTGGTTGAAGCCGACGCCCGGCGCGCCGACATCGTTGACGACGATGAGGTCGACGCCTTTGGCGGCGAGCTTCGCCGCCCCCCGCGCCACGGCGTCGCCGGTCTCGGCGGCAAAACCGACGAGGACCTGACCGGGTCGGCGCCGACGGCCGAGCTCGGCGAGCACGTCCTCGGTCGGCTCGAGCACGATCTTTGGCGGCCCCGCGCTCTTGTCCAGCTTCGTGGGCGACGCCAACCTCGGGCGGAAGTCCGCCACGGCGGCTGCCATCACGACGACGTCGGCTCCGGCCGATCGGCTAAAGACCGCCGCGGCAAGCTCCGCCGCCGTCTCGATTGGCACGAACTCGACGCCGGGCGGCGCCGGGAGCAACGCCGCCGAGACGAGGGTGACCGCGGCCCCGCGGCGGCGGGCCTCTTCGGCGATCGCATAGCCCTGGCGCCCGGACGAACGGTTGCCGAGGTAGCGGACCGGGTCGATCGGCTCTCGGGTGCCACCCGCCGTGACGAGCACGCTCACGCCCGCGAGCGCGCCGCGCCGGGAGAGCAGCTCCGCCACCGCGGTGACAATCTCGGCCGGGTCGGCGAGCCGGCCCGGGCCCTCGTCCCCGCCCGCCAGGTGGCCCACACCGGGAGGGACGACGACGACACCGCGCCGGGCGAGGGTCGCGAGGTTCTCCTGGACCGAGGCGTGCTGGAACATCCCGAGGTGCATCGCCGGGCAGACGACGACGGGAGCCGCCGTCGCGAGCAGCGTCGCGCCGAGCAGGTCCGACGCGATCCCCGCGGCGTACTCGGCGCAGAAGTTCGCCGTCGCCGGCACGACGACGACGACGTCCGCCGCCTCGGCGAGACGCGTGTGGGGAATCGGGTCGGTTGGGTCGAACAGTTCCGTGCGTGCCGGCTCGGAGGCGAGCGCCGAGAAAGTCGCCACGCCGACAAAGCGCGTCGCCGTCGGCGTGAGCAGCGGGATGACGTGCGCCCCGGCGTCGACGAGGCGCCGACAGACCTCGACCGCCTTATAGGCGGCGATACCGGCTGTGACTCCGAGGATGACGATCGCGCCTTGCGCACCCCGCTCTGCGCCCGTGCGGTTGGCATCGTCCGGGCTCGAGCCCATCACCGCGCCTTCTCGCTCGCCGACCGGGCCGCGGAACTACGAAATGGCCGGTGGATCGTCGGCGCCGACGGCCGCGTCCGGCTTCTCCTCTGGCGGCTCGCCAGCCCGCACCTTGGACGCCGCGATCTCCTCGAGGGCGATCGACAATGGCTTGCGGGCGACGGAGCCGACCTGCGGCGGGACGATCGCGCCGAGGCCCTCGCCGAGCTGGTTGAAATACGAGTTGATCTGCCGGCCGCGTTTGGCCGACAGGATCACGAGGCTGAACTTCGAGTCCACCTTGTCGAGGAGGTCCTCGATCGCGGGGTCGATCATCGTGCTACGTGTTTCGGCCATGGGCTCCTCGGTCATCGTGTGAACGCGGCGCGGGAAATAACCACCCGGATCGGAACTCTCCTCACCTGACGCCGACCGCGAGATTCGCCGCCGCGTCCGTCGCGCTCAGCTCGCGCCGCGACGTGCGGCCTCAAGTATAGAGGCGAGCTCGTCGGTGGCCTGGTCGACGTCGTCGTTGACGACGATCGCGTCGGCGATGGCCCGGCCGGCTACGAGCTCGCGCTCGGCGAGCTCGAGGCGGGCCCGCACGTGGGCTTCGGAGTCGCCGCGTTCTCCCATCCGTCGGGCCTGGTCCTCGGCCGAGGGCGGGACGAGCAGCACGCACACGACGTCCTCGCAGCGCTGCCGCACCTGCTCGGCGCCCTGGACGTCGATTTCGAGGACGATGTCGCGACCCGGAGGCGCGTCGGGCATCGGCGTCCCGTACCACTCGCCGAGCACGGAGGCGTGTTCGAGGAACTTGCCGGCCGCGATGGCCGCCTCGAAAGTCGGTCGGTCGACGAAGGCGTAGGCGTCATCGCCCTCGCCTTCCCGGCGGGCGCGCGTCGTCCACGACCGGGACAGCCACAACTTCGGGTCGCGAGCGACGAGCTCGCGGATGACCGTCCCCTTCCCGGCACCGCCGGGACCGGAGACGACGAGGATCAGGGGCGACCGACGGCTTCGAGCAGCGCGTGACGCTGCTTTGCGCCGAGGCCCTGCAGCCGGCGGGTTTCGCTGATCCCGACTTGCTCCATGAGCCGGCGGGCTTTCACCTTGCCGGTACCCGGGAGGGACTCGAGGACCGCGAGAACCTTCATCTTGCCGACGACGTCGTCATTGACGGCCCGACCGAGCAAACCGCTCAGCGTCACTCGACCGTTTTTCAACTGGTCTTTGATCTCCGCTCGGGCCTTGCGCGCCTGAGCCGCCTTAGCGAGCGCCGCGGTGCGCTGTTCGGGTGTGAGGCTTGGTGGTTGGGGCATGAGTCGGAACGTTAGCGCGGGGCGCCCCGGTTGAGCACGGTTTTGCCGTCGAGAACCCTCCGCCCGGTCCGGGCTTCACCGCGGCGTGACGGACTGCAGCGCCTCCGAGAGCTCGCGTGCCGCGGCAACCGGGTCGCCGGCACGGGTGACGGCACGCCCGATGACGAGAAGATCGACCCCGGCGATGAGCGCCTCTTGCGGCGTTCCGGCACGCGATTGATCGTCGCGGCCGACGCCTTGGGGCCGGACCCCGGGCACGACGATGATCATCCCGGGCACGGCGGCGCGCACCACCGCCACGTCCGCCACCGCGCAGATGACGCCACCGAGCCCCGCAGACGCCGCGAGCTCGCAGCGGCCGGCCACGAGCGCCGGGCTTGCGTCGGCTTCGCTCGTCAAGACGGTGACGGCGAGCCCGATCGTCCGACCCGCACGACCGAGCTCGGCGGCGCCCTCTGCGAACCCCTCGGCTGCCGCGGCGAGCATCCGCGCGCCGCCGACGGCATGCACCGTCGCGTAGCGCGCCCCCGTGCGGGCGATCGCCCGGGCGGCGCGACGGACCGTCGTCGGGATGTCGTGCAGCTTGAGGTCGACGAAGACGTCGAAGCCGTCTTCGATGAACGCGGCGACCGCGGCCGGACCCTCGGCGACGTAGAGCTCGAGGCCGACCTTCACCACGGCGAACCAAGGCGCAAGCGCGCCTGTGAGCGCCCGCGCCGAGGAGAGGTCCGGCACGTCGAGAGCGAGCGCCAGCCGCTCGCGCAACGGCCGGGACGACAACACGGCTTCAGCCATTGGCACCTCCGATGAGATCCGTGAGCCGCGCGACCCTGTTTGCCGCACACCACCGACGCAGCTCGGACAGCACCCGCCTCGGCGCCCGCGGGTTGAGCAACGTCGCCGTCCCGACCTGCACGGCCCGCGCCCCGACGAGCAGGAACTCGACGGCTTGCCGGCCGGACATCACCCCGCCGACGCCGACGATCGGCACCTGCGGCAGCGCCGCGGCGACGTCGGCCACGGCCCGCAGGGCGACGGCGTGGAGGGCAGGACCCGACAGGCCCCCACCGCCCCCGCCGAGCGCGACATGCCGGCGATCGATCCGGATCGCCAGACCCGGCAGCGTGTTCACGAGGGTCAGCGCCGCACCACCGGCGCCGATCGCGGCCCGCGCCACCTCGACGAGGTTCGCCACGCCGGGCGAGAGCTTCACCCAGCGGGGCAGCCCGGCGGCAGCCGCGGCCGCGACCGCCTCGGCGGTCGCGGCCGGGGAGCGCGAGAACATCTCCCGTCCGTCGTCGAGGTTCGGACAGGACACGTTGACCTCGACGGCGACGATGGCCGGCGAGGCCCGGGCGAGGAGCGCCGCAGCACGCTCGAACTCTTCGACGCGCCGACCCCAGATGCTGACGACGACGCGGGCGCCGGCCGCCTCGAGGGCGGGCAGGTCGTGGGCGAGCCAGGCGGCGACTCCCGGTCCCTGCAGCCCGACGCTGTTCAGCATGCCGCCGGCCACGGGCCGCAGCCGCGGCGGCGCGTTCCCCGGCCACGGGTCGGCTGAGAGCGACTTCACGACGACGGCACCGAGCTCGGAAAGGTCGAAGTACGCTCCGAGCTCCGCACCGTGGCCCGAGGTGCCCGACGCCGTCATCACCGGGTTCGGCAAGACGACCGTGCCGATCGCCGTCGTCAGGTCGACGGGGGCGCCGCGCCTGGTCACCGGGTGGCCCCGTGACGCTCCTGCAGACTGGTCACGCTCAAGTCGAACCGCCTCCATTCGGCGATCCCAGCCGCCGCGGCGCGCGCCGCTTGCACGGTAGTGACGATCGGCACCCGGCTGGCCGAGGCCGCCCGTCGGATGTAGGCGCCGTCGGCGTGGGCGCCGCGGCCGCGCGGCGTGTTCACGACGAGCTGGATCGATCCCTCGTTGAGGAGCGCGATGACGTCGTCGGTTCCGAGCTGACCGTCTGACGGTCGTGTCAACTTGCCGACGACCGTCTCGACCGGAACGCCGTTCGCGCGCAGGAAGGCCGCGGTGCCCTCCGTCGCCACGAGGCCGAACCCGAGCCCGACGAAGGATCGCGCCGCGTCGAGGCCGCCGTGCTTGTCCCGGTCGGCGAGCGACAAAAAGATCCGCCCGCCGTCCGGCAGCCGGTTCCCGGCCGCGATCTGGCTCTTCGCGAAGGCGAGGCCGAAGGTCTCCGCCGTCCCCATCACCTCGCCGGTCGAGCGCATCTCCGGCCCGGGCAGGGCGTCCACCTCGGGGAAGCGGGCGAAGGGAAGGACCGCCTCCTTCACGCTCACGTACCCGCGAGCCCCGCGCTCCGACGCCAAGAGCCCCTCGGCGCGCAGTTCGGCGAGCGTCGCGCCGACGACGACGCGGGCGGCGATCTTGGCGAGCGGGACGCCCGTTGCCTTGGCGACGAAAGGAACGGTGCGCGAGGCGCGGGGGTTCGCCTCGATGACGAACACCCCGCCGGCCTTCACGGCGAACTGGACGTTGATCGGGCCGCGCACGTCGAGCGCCTCGGCGATCGCCCCGGTGTGGGCGACCAACTTCTCGATCGTGGCCCCAGGAAGCGTCGGCGGCGGGATCGCGCACGCCGAGTCGCCGGAGTGCACCCCCGCCTCCTCGACGTGCTCCAACACCCCCCCGACGAAGAGCTCGCCGACCGCGTCACGGACGGCGTCGACGTCGACCTCGACGGCGTCTTCTAAGAAGCTGTCGATGAGAATCGGCCGCGTCGCCGACAGCCCCCCTTCGCGCTCCAGGGATCCGGCAGCGGCGGCGCCGGCTAGCCGGCTGAAGCCGAACAGCGCCGCCATCGCCTCGACGAGGCTGGCCTCGTCGTAGACGATCTCCATCGCCCGGCCGCCGAGCACGTAGCTCGGCCGGACGAGGACCGGATAGCCGACCCGCCGTGCGACTTCCCGTGCCTCCTCGGCGGTGCGCGCCGTGCCACCCGGGGGCTGGGCGATGCCGAGCCGTTCGAGCAGGGCGCCGAAACGCTCCCGGTCCTCGGCGAGGTCGATCGAGGCCGCGCTCGTGCCGAGAACGATCGAACCCGGCAGCTTCCCGGCAAGCTTGAGCGGGGTCTGGCCGCCGAGGCTGACGATGACGCCGGCCACCCCGCCGGTGCCGGCGGCGGACTCCGCTGCGAGCACGGCGGCGACGTCCTCCTCGGTGATCGCCTCGAAATAGAGCCGGTCGGAGGTGTCGTAGTCCGTGGAGACGGTCTCGGGGTTGCAGTTCACCATCACCGTCTCGTATCCCGCCTCCCGCAAAGCCATCGAGGCGTGGACGCAGCAGTAGTCGAATTCGATGCCCTGTCCGATGCGGTTCGGACCCGATCCGAGGATCACCACCCGAGGCCGTGCCGAGGGGCGCACCTCGCTCTCGTCCTCGTAGGTCGAGTAGTAGTACGGCGTCTCCGCGGCGAACTCGGCGCCACAGGTGTCGACGGTCTTGAACGTCACCGAAGCGCCGGACGAGAGGCGCGCGGCGCGCACCTCGGACTCGTCGAGCCCGAGGCGCCAGGCGATCTGCGCGTCCGAGAAGCCAGCCCGCTTCAGTCGCCGCCAGTCGCCTCGCGCCAAGCGCTCGTGCACCCCCGGCGTCGCGGCCAGCTCGTCGAGGTGACGGCGCACGGCGACGATCTCGCCGATGCGGTCGAGGAACCACGGGTCGATCCCCGTCGCCTTGGCGACCGCCTCGACGGTCGCCCCGAGCCGCAGCGCGGCCTCGACTTCGAAGACGCGCCCGGGGGTTGGCCGGGACGCCTGGTCGAGCAGTTGCGCCACCGGCAGGTCGACGAGCACCTCCGCCGGGTCGCAGTTCAAGCCGTACCGCCCCTGTTCGAGCCCGCGCAGCGCCTTTTGCAGTGACTCGGCGAACGTGCGGCCGATCGCCATCACCTCGCCGACCGACTGCATGCGCGTGCCCAGGCGACCCGACACGCCGGGAAGCTTCTCGAAGGCCCAGCGCGGCACCTTCGTGACGACGTAGTCGATCGTCGGCTCGAAGCACGCCGGGGTCGCCTTCGTGATGTCGTTGCGGATCTCGTCGAGCGTGTAGCCGATGGCGAGGCGGGCGGCGACCTTGGCGATCGGGAACCCCGTCGCTTTGGAGGCGAGGGCGGAGGACCGGGACACCCGTGGGTTCATCTCGATGACGAGCTGCTCGCCGGTGGCTGGGTCGACGGCAAACTGGATGTTCGAGCCCCCGGTCTCGACCCCGACGCGGCGGATGCAGGAGAAGGCCGCGTCGCGCATCATCTGGTACTCGACGTCCGAGAGCGTCTGAGCGGGGGCGACCGTGATCGAGTCGCCGGTGTGGACCCCCATCGCGTCGAAGTTCTCGATCGAGCAGACGACGACGCAGTTGTCCTGGCGGTCCCGCATCACCTCGAGCTCGAACTCCTTCCAACCGACGACCGAACGCTCGACGAGGATCTCGCCGATCGGGCTCACCGCCAGGCCGGCGGCGGCGAGCTGCGCCAGTTCGTTCCGGTCGGCCGCGATCCCCGTTCCCTCTCCGCCGAGGACGAACGACGGGCGGATTATCGTCGGGTAGCCGACGGCGTCCCCGACGGCAAGCGCCTCCTCGGCAGAGTGGGCGAACCCTGATTCCGGGACGCGCAGCCCAATGCCGGTCATCGCCGCCTTGAAAAGCTCTCGGTCCTCCGCCGTCGCGATCGCCTCGGCGTTGGCGCCGATCATCTCGACGCCTTGTGCGGCGAGCACGCCCGAGCGCGACAACGCCATCGCCAGGTTGAGCGCCGTTTGACCTCCCATCGTCGGCAGGATGGCGTCCGGCCGCTCCCGCTCGATGATGACCTCGAGCACCTCTGGCTCGAGCGGCTCGACGTAGGTCCGGTCGGCGATCCCCGGATCGGTCATGATCGTCGCCGGGTTCGAGTTCACGAGGATCACCCGGATGCCCTCCTCCCCGAGCGCCCGGCAAGCCTGGGTCCCCGAGTAGTCGAACTCACAGGCCTGGCCGATGACGATCGGGCCGGAGCCGATGACGAGGACCGATTCGATCTCCCCTCGGCGGCCCATCAGCCCGGCCTCCCCGCGCCGGCACCCGTCACCGGTGCGCCTCCATGAGGACGCGGAACGCCTCGAACAGGTAGCGGGCGTCGTGCGGCCCGGGCCCCGCTTCCGGGTGGTACTGGACGCTGAAGGCGGGGATCTCGCGGCAGGCGAGGCCCTCGACCACCCGGTCGTTGAGATTGACGTGGGTGATCTCGGCGCCCTTCAAGGTGTCGGCGGCGACGGCGTAGCCGTGGTTCTGGCTAGTCACCTCGACAGTCCCCGTCGCCAGCCGGCGCACCGGGTGGTTGGCTCCGTGGTGGCCGAAAGGGAGCTTGTAGGTCCTCGCCCCGAGCGCCGCGCCGAGGAGCTGGTGGCCGAGACAGACCCCGAAGACCGGGACGGCGCCGAGGAGCTGCCGCACCGTGTCGACGATCTCGCCGAGCGCGGCGGGATCGCCGGGCCCGTTTGAGAGGAAGATGCCGTCGGGGCGGCGCGCCAGGATCTCCCCGGCGGACGTCGCCGCCGGGACGACCTCGGTGGAGGCGATCGCCGCGAGCTGGGCGAGGATCGACCGTTTGATCCCGAAGTCGTAGGCGACGACCCGCAGCGGCCCGCCCGCGACCTCGTAGGGCGTGGTCGTCGTCACCTCGGCGACGTAGTCCTGACCCTCGGTCCCCGGCTCAGCCAGCGCCGCGGCGAACAGCGCCGCCTCATCGGCGGTGCCGTAGGCGCAGGGCATCGCGCCCGCCTCGCGCACGTGACGCGTCAGCCGCCGGGTGTCGACCCCGGTGAGCCCACCGATGCCGTGCCCGATGAGGAACGATTCGAGGTCCCCGCAGGCTCGCCAGCTGCTCGGCCGTTCCACAAGGTCGCGTAGCACGACGCCGCGGCAGAACGGGTGATCCGCTTCGTTGTCGGCCGCGTTAACGCCGTAGTTGCCGATATGCGGGTAAGTGAAGGCGATCACCTGTCCCGCGTACGACGGATCGGTGATGATCTCCTGGTAACCCGACATCGCCGTGTTGAAGACGAGCTCCCCGGACTGGATCGGCAAGGAGCCCGTGGCGCAAGCGCCGATCGCCGCGCCTTCGAACACCGTTCCGTCGGCGAGGACGAGCAGTCCCTTCGGCCGTCCCCGCAGCGGCAATCCGGCCTGCCCTTCCGTCACCGGCCCGCCCTCCCGTCGACGACGACCGGTTCGCCGGCGAGCACCGTGTGGCGGACTCGCCCCGTGAGCGTCATCCCGTGGAAAGGCGAGTTCTGCGACCGGCTCGCCATCGCAAAACGTTCGACGGTCCAGGTTGCGGTCGGGTCGAACACGCAGAGGTGCGCCCGGCTCCCCGGGGCGATCGGGCCCCCGTGGCCGGCGGACCGGTCGAGTCCCGCCAGCGCCGCCGGGCGCCACGAGAACAGGGCGAAGAGCTCGACGAGAGGAAGCGGCTCGGCGTCCTCGGGAGAGCCGACGAAGGCGTCGTAGGCGACGGCGAGCGCCGTCTCCAGCCCGATCATGCCCGGAGGGGCCGCCTCGAATGGCTGCTCCTTCGCCTCCCGGGTGTGCGGCGCGTGGTCGGTCGCGATCGCGTCGATCACTCCCTGGCGACAGGCCGCCCGCAAGGCGGCCCCGTCCGAGGCGCTGCGCAGTGGCGGGGAGACCTTGTAGAGCGCGTCGCCGGAGGCGGCGAGGGCGTCGGTGAGGACGAGATGGTGCGGCGTCGCCTCCGCCGTCACCGGCAGGCCCTCGGCCTTCGCCGCCCGCACGAGGGCGACGGAACGGGCGGTCGAGATGTGGAGGAAGTGCATCGGCGCCCCGGTCTCGCGCACGAGCATCAGGTCCCGGGCAAGCATCGCCTCCTCGGCCATGGCCGGCTGGCCGACAAGGCCGAGCCGACGCGACCAGGTGCCTTCGTGCATCTGCCCGCCGGCAGCGAGCGCGTCGTCCTGGCAGTGCTCGGCGAGCACGACGCCGAGCTCGCGGCCGTAGCCGAGTGCAGCCCGCAGCACGTCTGCGTTCTGGACGCCGGATCCGTCGTCGGTGAAGAGCCTCACGCCGGCCGCGGCCATCTCGGCGAGCGGCGCGACCCGCTCGCCAGCACGCCCGACGGTGATCGCCCCGGCCGCGGCGACGTCGGCACACGCCCCGCTGGCGAGGGACAGGACCTCGCGCACCGCCGCGGCCGAGTCGATCGCCGGTTCGGTGTTCGGCATCGCCACGACCGCGGTGAAGCCGCCGAGCGAGGCCGAACGCGTCCCGGACTCGACGGTTTCCGCAGCCTCGCCACCCGGTTCGCGCAGATGCGTGTGCAGGTCGACGAGCCCCGGGGCGACGACGCAATCCGACGCCTCGAGAAGCGTCGATCCCAGTGGCACGTCGAGCCCCTCACCGACCGCGGCGATCCGTCCGTCCTCGATGAAGATGTCGCCGCGGCGCTCACCGGTTGAGTCGACGATCGTTCCGCCCCGCACGACGACGCGCCGGGGTCGGCCGGCGGTTCGTCTCTCGTCAGGCACGGCGCCTCCCTTGCCGGACTGGTTGGACACGGTGGCGGCCCGCGGTGAGCGGTCGGAACGAACTCGGCGTCACGAAGGCGTCCCCGTCACTGGGGCGAGCGGCGGGCGGCGGACAACCGCGGTGCACGGTGCCTACGCCTCGCTGAGATCGCCGATCGCGACCCCGTCTCGGCTCACGTCAACCGTCTCGCTGCGGCGCGTCGGGAGGTTCTTGCCGACGTAGTCCGGCCGGATCGGCAACTCGCGGTGGCCCCGGTCCACCATCACCGCCAGCTGTACCGCCCGCGCCCGCCCGTGATCCGCCAAGGCGTCGAGCGCGGCGCGCACCGTCCTGCCGGTGAACAAGACGTCGTCGACGAGCACGACGGTCCGACCGGTGAGGTCTCCGGGGATCTCGGTCGCCCCTCGCACCACGGCCGGGCGGACACGGGCGTCGTCGCGGTACGCCGCGACGTCGAGCGTGCCGATCGGCACGGTCGAGCCGTCGATCTCGGCGATATCCGCCGCGACACGCTGGGCGAGCGGAACCCCGCCTGTCTGCAGCCCGATGACGACAAGGCCTTCGGTGCCGTGATTGCGCTCGAGGATCTCGTGGGCGATCCGCACAAGGGCGCGACGCAGGTCGTCCGCGTCCATCACTTGGGAGCGGGGGAGGAAGACACGTCCCCCCGGGCGTGCCAACCGCCGCTCTCGCTCGGCCACCGCGCTCCCCATCGTCCGTGCGGGCCTCACGGGACCCGCTTCACGTCCGCTCAAGGATGCCACTTTTCGCGCCCGCGTGGAACCGCCACGCGACGAACCCCGGCCTGGGTCGGGGCGTCGAGGCCGACTTGGTGTACGCAGGTCAGCCGGCACGCGGCCGCCCCGCGACACCGGCGGCTGCCGGGCCCGGTGCCAAGAGCGTGATCGCCACCGCGATGGACGGGGACCGAAAGATCCCGACAGGAGCCCACCAGGTGTTGTCGCGCCGACCGGATCCGACAAGACTTGGACCATGGCGGAGTGGATCTGCTTCCTCCAACCGCCGCGCCCCGATTTCGCCGCAACGATGACCGCGGAGGAAAAGACCGCCTGGGAGGCCCATTTCCGATTCCTCCAGCAGCTCCTTGAAAAAGGCACGCTCGTCCTCGCGGGCCCCACCCTGGGAAAGATCAACACCGGCGTCGTGATCTTCGAGGCACCCGACGAGGCTTCGGCGCGCCGGATCATGGAGGGAGATCCGACGATCCGCGGCGGTTTCGCTGCAGGCGAGCTCCGACCGTTTCGCATCTCGCTATTGCGAGGCAGGAATGACCTGCCG
>Ga0187877_1000994_pt1 | contig 31823 bp, 26 predicted proteins | sample June2016WEW_17_1_3_FD_132430 | JGI IMG/M metagenome (GOLD analysis project Ga0187877, IMG submission 132430) | Peatland microbial communities from SPRUCE experiment site at the Marcell Experimental Forest, Minnesota, USA - June2016WEW_17_100 | ecosystem: Environmental > Terrestrial > Soil >...
CCCCAACGGCTGCAGAGCGAAGGGGTCGATCCGCGGATGCCCTGGCTTTACAACTTCAAGCTCGACTTCCGCTTCAAATAGCCAAAGTGTCTAATCAACTGCCCCTCCGAGAAATCTGTTTCAACGCCGGGTACGACGCCCAAAAAGCCCGCGTCCCGAAGGGACGCTTGAAGCTCAATCCCACAAATAGCGATCATGCCGATGGATGACCTGCGACGGATTCAACCGTCCCTTCGGGACGGAAGCAGCTAAACCGCTTTTCCCGGCGCTGAAGCGCCGGGCTATTGTCGGGATGTCCCTCCGGGACAACAACCGGCCTCAGCCGACCTCAGACCACTTGACATCTCGACAGCCGCCTACTATTATGCCGGGGCAAATGGATGGATGCGCACCTGAATAGTTACGTCGCGGCTAACTTGGCGGTTTGATTCCATCCAATGGTCACGTTTCAGCGGAATCGAATGTGGAGATGTGACCCTAATGGCTTTCCTCAGCCATGATTCTTGAGCCACAGATTGCAGTTGGCGCAGAAACGAATTCCCATCTGTGCAATCTGCAATCTGTGGCTCACGGAAGGAGGATCGGCCCGAATCAAGAGGCGGCGGTTCATTCTCTTTCAAACTCGATTGCTGTGGCGGAGAGGCCGGGCAGGACGAGCTTGCCAGAAGCGGGGGCGAGCGGGACGATGCTGACGCGCTCGGGAGCATTCCAGTGGTTCATGACATCGGGTTGCCCGGCATCGAGCGGGTCGCACACCGCCTCCGCCTTTACGAGGCGAACCGCCCCGGCGAAGCCATTGAAGGCGGCTGAGAACTCGACGGGTTCGGGCCGGGCATTGACGGCGAAAAGGGCCACCGATTTCCGGTCCTCGGAAGCGCAGGCGGCGAGGTCCAGGCGGTCGTTGAATTGCTCGAGCCACAAGGGGAGGGGCTTGGCATGGTGCGAGTACAAATACATGACATAATAACTGGCGCGTTTGAGGACGCCCGAGCCCGAAGCGGCGGTTTCGATGATCGCCCCGCAGTAGCTGTTGGCCAGGTTTGAGCGGCAGGCCATTTCCACTCGGTCGGAATGGCGCATGAGCAGGTGGAGGTAGCGGGCATTCATCAACGCCGCTTCGAGGGTCGCCTGTTTGGCCCGGCCCAATCCCCACGAACCGGCGTCGATGTTCCACTCCGTCACTCCCAGCTTGAGTTGGGCACAGCCGGGCGTGTGGTCGAGCATTTCGGCAAGGTGATGGAAATCGCGGTCGCATTCCGCGAGGTCGGGCGTGTAGTGATGCGGACAAACGTATGCAATGTCCTTGCCCACCCGGTCGAGCAGTTTCTGGCCGGGAAAAGAGGCCATGATGCGCGCGCCCGGATCCGCCTTTTTCATCAGTTCGATGAAGGCCGGGAATTGGTCGAGGTATTTTTGGTTGTTCGGGTTAATCTCGTTGCCGATTTGCCAGTACTTCACCTGGTAAGGGGCCGGGTGGCCGTTGGCGGCGCGCCTGGCGCCCCAGGCCGAAGCGGCGTCGCCGTTACAGTATTCCACCAGGTCAGCCGCGCTTTGAGGGCCGTCGGCGAAGCTGACGCAAATCAACGGTTCTACCCCGGCCAGTTGGCAGAACTGGCAGAACTCGTCAAGGCCGACGTCGTTGGGGTCTATCCTTCCCCAATTCTCATTGCGCCAGGGCGCGCGCAGGTCGCGGTCGCCGATTCCGTTTTTCCAGCGGTAGTGTCCCGGGTCCACGCTCGAGCCGCCCCAGCGGATGACGGCCGGGCGGACCTCTTTGACCGACTCGACCACGTCTGGCCGCCAGCCGTTGAGATTGTCCTTGGGCATCAACGAGAGCTTGTCCGCCCACAGCCGGCCTTGCCCCTCGACGCGGAGTTCGAAGACGGCCCGATCCGTTTCCCCTGCCGAGGTCATCTCGAGCGCGCACTTTTTCCATTGTGGCGAAAACGCCGGGAGCTCCGCCCTAGCCAGGGTCATCCATTCGCCGGTGGGCAAGAGGCACTTGAGCAGAACGGCCGCCTTGACCCCGGGGTCTGAGCGCAGGTAGCCCGAGAAGCGATAGCCCATTCCTTTCCTTGCGGCCAGGCCCGACTGCGTCAAGCTGGCCGGCTGGGGGCCGGCGGTGAGTCTGGCACTGCGGGCGCCATTGAAGGGGTCCCCCGTGTCGAGCGTCCAAGTGGCGTTGGTGTCCCATGGGCGGTCGCAGATGTCCAGGGAACCATCGTAATAACACCAGTTCGCCGACGGAATAATGCCCTCGAAGGAGCGATCGTTGAGCAGTTCGGCCCACATCCCCGGGGCCACGTCATCGAGCAACTCGATGAAGTTGCCGAACAACATCGGGTTGATCTTTCCGGCGTGCAGGGCCTCGGAATGGATGACCGTGCTGACCTTGGGCATTTGGGCCGCGGCTGGAAGGGAAGCCAGGGCCATCCCGGCAACCAGGAGAACCAACTGAGTCCGCAATTTGTTTAACCGCAAAGAACGCAGAGAACGCAGAGAGGACGGAGCGGTCCATTCTTTGTGTTCTTTGCGTTCTCTGCGGTTAAAAAGTCTGTGCCGTCTCCGGGGAAAAGCGTTCATCTCGGCCTTGCGCTTGACTGGTTCGTTGGGCAATTCCGGCAAACTCATCGTTCTCATCGTTCCTCTTTCCGAAGCGCCAGCGCCAGCGCCTCCTTCACGGCGTCCAGGCGCGCGGGCAGCTCGATAGGCTGGTTGGCGTGCCGGCAAGGGAACTCCAATTCCCGCTGGTGGTACTTGACTTTCATCTCGACGAACTTGAGCCCGTGGGCGGTCGAGATGACCACTACGCGCTCGGCGGCATCGATCTTGCCGGCCTTGAGCAGCTTGAGGAGCGCCGCCAACGCCACGCCGGTGTGCGGGCAGTTGAACATCCCGGTCCGGTCGCCCAGGGCGGCGGTGTCCGCCAGTTCTTCCTCGGTGGCCTGCTCGACGATGCCGTTGAACTGGCGGAGGGTGCGCACCGCCTTTTCGAGGCTCACCGGGTTGCCAATCTGGATGGCGCTGGCCAGGGTTTTCTGCGCCTGGATCGGCTCGAAGACCTCGAAATTGCGGAGGTAGGCGCGATAGAGCGGGTTGGCCCTTTCTGCCTGGGCCACCACGATGCGGGGCAACCGCGCGATCAGGCCGAGGTCCCGCAGCATCAGCAAGCCCTTGCCAAGGGCGGAGACGTTGCCCAGGTTGCCCCCGGGAATGATGATGACGTCCGGGGTCTCCCAGTCGAATTGCTGGACGATTTCGATGCCGACGGTCTTCTGGCCCTCGACGCGGAGCGAGTTCATCGAGTTGGCCAGGTAAAGCGTGGGGTCCAGGGTGATCTCCTGGACCAGCTTCATGCAGCCGTCGAAATCGGTGTCCAGGCAGAGCACCAGGGCGCCGTTGGAGATGGGCTGGACCAATTGCGCCAGGGAGATCTTGCCCCGCGGCAGCAGCACGACCGAGGGGATGCCTGCGGCGGCGCAATAGGTCGCCAGCGCGGCGGAGGTATCGCCCGTCGAGGCGCAGGCCACCGCCTGGATTGGCGCGCCTTGGGCGATCATCTGCTTGACCTGCGAGACCAGGACCGTCATGCCCAGGTCCTTGAAGGAGCCGCTATGCGTGTTGCCGCACAGCTTAATCCAGAGGTCCTTGACGCCGATGACCTTGCCGAAACGCTCCGCCCAAAAGAGATTGGTGCCCCCTTCGTAGAGCGAGACCACGTTCTCGTTGCCGATTTCCGGCAGGACCCACTCCTTTTTGCCCCATACCCCGGAGCCGTAGGGCCATTCGTTGGCCTTGTAGCGGTCCTCGAAGAGCTTGATCCAGGCCGCCGCTCCCCGGCGCGCCAGCGCCGCCATATCATGCTGCACTTCCAGCAGCGACTGGCACTGCCGGCATTGGTACACGATCGCGTTCAGCGGATAGGTGGCTCCGCACTGCGGGTTGATGCATTGAAACCAGGCGTTGTAGGTCATCGCTAAAATCCTTCGCGGCATCGGCGACCCTGTTTAACAATCAAAGTCATGCTGGCAAAAATATATGCAAACGCCAAGCCCCATAGCAACCAATGACACGGCGCGGGCGCAGATCACTTTTTGGGGTAGCCCCTCCTAATCGTAATCTTAATCCTGCTCCTAATCTCCTTCGTGCATTCGGATTACGATTAAGCGCAAGATTAGGATTACGGTTAGGAGCCAGAAACTGCCACCCAAAAAAGTGAAATGCACTCGCCTCTCGACCCTCGACACTCATAAGGCCTCAGTGAAGGCGGGAGCGAGACCGCGGGCAGGCCCCTCACCCCAGCCCTCTCCCCATCGGATGGGGCGAGGGGTCCGCCGGTGACTCCGTCTCCGCCTTCCCTGACGGATTATCGACCCTCGCCCCCCGCCCCTTGACACCGCTGCACTGCTGAACTTATGGTGCAGGCTGGTTCTGATTTATGAACATAAAGAGCGTGAGAGTATTTCGCGGCTTCCTGTTGATGGCGGCCGCCGTATTTGCGTTGCAAGTCCGGGGCGACACCAGCCGGTATGCCGGCCCGAACTGGGCGTTCGTGGATTCAAAAAAGGCGCTCGAGGCCGCCGGGGAAATCACGCCGGCCAAGTACCCGGATTGCGACGAGGCGACGGTGGAGAAGAGGATGGTGCGCGTTTACCGGCCTGACGGCACCGGCGAATGCCAGGATGAGACGTTCGTCAAAGTGCTGACCGAAAAGGGCAAGCGCGACAACCGGACGCTTTCGTTCAGTTTCATGCTCCCCTATTCCACGGTCGAGGTCGTCGAGGCAGAGGTCCTGCGCCCCGGCGGCCAAGCCGTCCCGGTCGATGTCGGGGCGAACTCCAAGGAGACGATCGATGACAGCCAGATGGCAATGAACATCTACGACCCTAACATGCGGGTGCTGCGGCTGAGCATTCCGAAGCTGGAAATCGGCGACCTCCTCCACTCGATTGTGCGTCAGACCATCCAGCGGCCCATCATCCCCGGTGAGTTTGCCGAAGAAAGCGTTTTCGAGGGCCGGGGCTGCATCCGCCACCTCTCATACGAAGCGCACACACCGGCGGAGCGGCCACTCCAGCGCGTCGTTTTGAGAGACGAAGTGCCGGGCACGGTCCACTACTCCGAGCAGCCGGGCGAAGACCAGACGCTCATCCGGCGCTGGGAGGTCCGGAACGTTCCGCGCATGTTCGACGAACCGTCGATGCCGCCATACGAGATGGTGCTGCAGCGGCTGTTGGTGAGCACAACCCCGGACTGGGCCCGGGTTTCCAAATGGTACTGGGAGTTGAGCAAGCCCCACCTCGAGGCCACCACGCCCGAAATGAAACAGACGGTCGAGTCGCTCATTGCCGGCTCAAAAACCGGCCTCGAGAAGGTCAAGGCGGTCTTCTATCACGTGTCCAAAAAAGTCCGCTACATGGGCCTGACTCCGGAAAAAGACCGGCCCGGGTTCGAGCCGCACGACGTGCATATCACCTTCGACAAGAAATACGGCGTCTGCCGCGACAAGGCGGCCTTGCTCGTCTCGATGCTGCGGACTGCCGGGCTCGAGGCCTACCCGGTCCTGATCAACGTCGGTCTCAAAAAGGATGCCGAGGTCCCGGACGCCGATTTCAACCATGCCATCGTGGGCGTGGAATTGCAGAAGGGCCAGTACGTGCTGATGGACCCGACGGATGAGAATACCCGGGAGCTGCTGCCCTCGGGGGACCGCAACCAGAGTTACCTGGTGTGCCGGCCCGAGGGTGAGACGATCCGGCTCAGCCCCATACAGCCCCCGGAAGACCATATACTGGGGATCAAGACCACGGGCGTCCTGAGCGCCGCCGGCGCGCTCGAGGCGAAATCCGAATTGACGTTCCAGGGCGTCAACGACGATGCCTACCGCAACATGTTTGCCCACATGAAACCCGACGACCGGCGCCGGTTCTTCGAGCGCAACCTCAAGCAGGCCATGCCGGGCGCCCGCCTCAAGAGCCTCCAGCTCATGCCCGAGGACATGCTCGATGTCTCGCAGGAGGTGCGGGCCGTCCTCGAGTTCTCAGTGGACGGCCTCGCGGCAGACGGCGCCAACGTGTCCGTGGTGAACCTGCCCTGGATCGGCAAAGGTTTGGGCGTCGTCAATTTCATCCTCGGCGGCGCCGGTCTGGACAAGAGAAAATATCCCATGCAGACCTGGGTGACCTGCGGCCTGAAAGAGGACCTCTCTCTGAAACTGGGCCGGGGATTTGGCCAGGCCCTCTCACTGCCTTCCTGCTCGCCGGTGGAAGATGATTGCGTGAGCTGCCGGGAAAGCTTCGGCGCCCGCGACGGGTCATTGATTTGTTCGCGCGAACTCAAGCTCAAGGTGGTCGAGTTCTCGCCCGAGCAATACCTGAAACTCAAACAGACGCTCAAGGGCCTGGAATATGACGCCCGCAAAGCGCCGGTGATGGCCCTCTCGCCCGACGCCGCGCTTCAACCGGCGGACACAGCCCAGAATTCGCCGGACTCTCCCGTCGAGTCCAATGCCAGGCTCCTTTCCAGCCACAAGGAACTCGAGGTGACCGACGCCCACACCGCCCTCTATCGAGCCAGGTATTCCAAGCGCATCCTCACTTACGCCGGAAAGATCCGCGAGGCGGAGGTCAAGATAGAATACAACCCCGCCTGCCAGGAGGCGCGCCTCGTCCGGGCGGTGGTCATTTCCAAAAGCGGCCAGCGCCAGGAAATCGCCAAAGACGAAATCCATATCATGGATGCGGGCTGGAACGCCTCCGCCAAACGTTATAGCGGCGGAAAAATCCTGGTCGCCAACCTGCCGGGTGTGGACCTCGGCTCGACCATCGAAGTCGAATTCGAAATCGCCTCCAAAGACAGGGCCTTCGTCGCGGGGTTTGAACCGTTCCAATTGCCCGACGAGCTCGAGCACAAGTCGTTTCGATTGACTGCGCCCGCCGATCTGCAGATAACCAAGATGATCAGCGGCGCGCCTGGCCTGCTCGATGAGCAAAGCCGGACCGACAACGGCAAACAGGTGTTTCAATGGACGGCCCAGAACGTCAAAGCCCTCCCCGCCGAGAATCAACTGCCGCCCGAGTGGGTCTTTGTCGCGGGCGTCGCCTATTTTGCGGGCGACCCTGGCGCCTACGTGAAAGAACTGGACGAAACGATGGTTGGGCGCTCGCACCAGCGGGCCAAGGCCGAGGAACTCGCCCGCCAATTGACCCACGAGACAAAAACCCGGCTGGAAGCAGTGAAAGCAGTTCGGGACTATGTTGCCAAGTCGATCCGCCTGGCAGGGCCTGCTTTCGCCCAACTCCCTCTCAAGGAACTCTCCGCCGCCGACACGACCCTGGCCGACGGCTACGGCCACCTGGCGGATCGGGCAATCCTCCTCCACGCCATGCTCGAAGCGGCCGGCTTTGAACCTCAGTTTGTCCTCGCTTCCACGCTGCCGCCTATCGCCGGCATCACCAACGTAGCCTTGAGTTTCCCGCTGCCCGACTCTTTCCAGACACCCCTGGTCCGGGTGAGCGTCCAGGGGCAGACCTTCTATTTGAACGATACCGATCAATATGCCACGCTGGGCTCAACCGCGCATGACGGGCGATTGGGTTTCCGCCTCTCCGACCACCAATGGGAGACCATCGAGGCGGCCAGCAACTGCCGGGACCGGACCGAGACAGTCTATTCGCTCCGCCTCGACGACACCGGCAAGACGCGCTTGGGTGTGGACCGCCATTATTTCGGGGGCAGCTACAACGCCAAGAATCGCTTTTTCTCCGAGCTGCCTCCGGAGGAAAGAAAACGTTACTATCAGGAGATCGTTTCCAGCGTCGCCCAAGGCGCGCGTCCTCTGGGCGATTTGGTGACCCAATTCGAGGCCTATCCCGGCGTCGAGCAGTTCGCTGTCGAAATCGACAATTACGGTGTGGTGGATGGGAAATACCTCTACTTCGATCTGCCCTTCACTCCCTCGCTCTTCCCGGCCGGGGCCGACCACAGGGCCTTGCCCCTGTTCATCCCCTGGCAGAGGCAGGAGAGCGTTCGCACCGAGATCGAGCTGCCCCCCGGGTTCCCTCACCTGGTTATGGCCCCGAAAAGCGACTCCATCGCCGCGCCCGACGGAGGCGGATACGCGCGCATTAGCGCCAAGGACACGCCCGGCAAGTGCGTCATGGCTCATGAGTTCGAGACCTCGCCGGCCATTGTCCCTCCACGAGACTACTCCGCCATGCTCAAGGTCGAATCCGCCCTGGGCCGAAAATCGTCGAGGGTGTTTCTTCTGGAAAAAGGCGACTAAGGCTTGACGGTGCGCCTCAACTGCTCCCAGGTCAGCGCCGCCGCCGAGTCTTGTTCCAGTTCGGCATCCCGGCGCCGGGTCATGGTGCGCTTCCGTGTTGATCGGAAATGCGGGACCAGAATCGCCGAACGGGGGTGTCCCAATCTCAAATTATTTCTTAAGAAGGGTGGCGAGGATCGCGCCGACGACGCCAAGGAGGATTGCTAGAATTCCAGGAATGATGAACTTGTTCTGGACTGATGCAAGCTGGCTGACGTTTTGGGACATTGTACGTAGGTCTTTCGACAACTCGCTCAAGCTGGTAGTTTCAAGGCTGCGCAAGAATTGCCGATCTACTTCAGGAATCTTGCCCTGAATCAAATCTTCATTTCGCGGGGCAGGTTTTGTCGCATTGCGCGCTAATTTGTGGAACTCAACCATGCAGATGTCGTCATCATAGTCGAGCGTGATCTTGCGTGGCGACGCATTGTAGAGCCCAAAGCGGAGATACCCCTCGAAGCCCGGGTCAATCTGCATTCCGTGCAAAAGGACAAGCCCCATGCGAGCCAGCGAACTGCGCATTCCAATCTCAGCGCACATGTCCAGCGGGAACTTCACCGATTCTTTTGTAAGCACTAAAGCGAAATCGCCAGCCTCTAAATGAAGGCTGTGGGTTCGGTCTGGGCCAAGCAGCACTTTTTCGTCCCGGTTGCTGACAAGCGCCTCCCGGCCCAAGCTTAGGTCGTAACTTGCCCCCTTAAGCTTTTTTGGCTCAAATGGCGTGATGAATAACTGGTGGTTATCAATAGCCTTTTGGATTTCTGAATCGGTCATTAACATGACGGCCTTTTTGCCCTCAGTTTATTGATTTGGTTTACGCCTGTCAATTTTTTGTCCTTAACGATTTGCACTCGCGCAGCGGTTTCTGCCGACACAACCGGGGGGCCAGCACCGCGACAAACCGCTCGCCCTGGCTACACCCCGCGGGTGGGTGCTTTTGGCTATGCCGTCAGAAGTTCTTCGATTGTCCAGACGTGATCGGCAATCCCCGCCGCCATCGCCGGGGTTACGTTGCCGATGGCGCTGTGTTGCCGGCAGCAGTTGTGAAAGGCTCACTTCGCCGTCACCACCACGTAGTTCCTCTTGCCCTTGCGCAGGAGCAGATGTTTGCCGAAGAGCAGGTCGGCCGCGGTGATGCCGCGCTGCGCGCCCGCCTCGCGGAGGTTGTTGACATAGACGCCCCCGCCTTCGAGGTCTCTGCGCGCCTGACCTTTGGAGGGGCAGACCCCGCTCTCGACCAGCAGTTCAACCAGCGGCTTGCCGGCGCCATCAAACTCGAGTTTCCCGATTTCCTTGGTCGGCACTTCGCCGACAATTTCGTTGAACGTGGTTTCGGAGACGCCGGCCAGTTCGCCGCCGAAGAGGATTTCGCTGGCGCGGCTGGCCTCGGCCGTGGCGCTGGGGCCGTGGACCAGGCCGGTGACGGCCTTGGCCAGGGCCTTGTGGGCCGGGCGGGCGCCGGGGTTTTCGGCGTGCTGCCGCTCGAGGGCGGCGATTTCCTCCCGGCCCAGGAAGGTGAAGAATTTCAGGTATGGGATGACGTTCCGGTCATCGACGCGAATCCATAACTGGTAGAACTTATAGACGCTGGTCTTGGCGGCCTCGAGCCACACGGCCCCGGCGACAGTCTTGCCGAACTTGGAACCGTCCGCATTGGTAATGAGGGGCAGGGTCAGGCCATAGACCGTGCGTCCGAGTTTCTTGCGGGTCAGGTCGATGCCGGCGGTGATATTGCCCCACTGGTCGCTGCCGCCGATCTGCAACTGGCAATCGTAGTCCCGGCACTGAACGTAAAAGTCGAAGGCCTGGAGCAGCATGTAGCTGAACTCGGTGTAGCTGATGCCCGCCTCGCGGTCTTCCATCCGGGCGCGGACACTCTCCTTGGCGGCCATCTGGTTGACCGAGAAATGCTTGCCGATGTCGCGCAGGAAATCGAGGTAGCTCACGGGCGCCGTCCAGGAGGCGTTGTCGAGCAACCGGGCGGGATTGACCGGCGTGTCGAAATCCAGCAGGCGGCGGAGCTGTTCCTTGAGCTTTGCGATGTTGGCGGCCAACACCTCGCGGGTCAGCAATTGGCGCTCCTGGGTCTTGCCGCTCGGGTCGCCAATCGAGCCGGTGGCCCCCCCGGCCAGGGCGATCGGATGGTGGCCCAGCAGTTGAAACCGGCGCAGCGCCAGCAGCGGCACCAGGTTCCCCACGTGCAGACTGTCGGCCGTCGGATCGAACCCGCAGTAAAGGGTAATCGGGCCGGAGCCGACCCGTTTGCCCAGCTCGGGCTTGTCCGTGCAATCCGCCAGCAAACCGCGCCATTCCAGCTCTTCCAAGATATTCATCCGGGAAAAAATAGATGGCCTGCTGCCGGTTGCCAATGGTCAAGTCGGGCTTGATTGACATGCCCACTGGCTTTGGTGGGTTAAGCCGTCAGCCCGAAAGCTCAGGCCGTCAGGCCTCTTTGTCACCGGCCCTGGGGCGCAAGAGCGGTGCGGTAGCTTCCTGGTAAAACATGCGCACCGGGGCGCCGCCCATGGCGATGGCGCACCAGGCCGCTTCATCCAATTCCGCCTGGGTCAGACCGAGGTCCAGCGCCTTTTGTCGATGGGCGGCGAAGCAGGGAGCGCAGCGGCTATAGACAACCAGGCTGAAGAGGATCAGTTCTTTGGTCCTGGCATCGAGGGCGCCGGGGGCCTGGGCGGCGCCGAGCAGGGCGCCAAAGGCCCGCTGGGCATCGGCCGTGGTGGTGGAAGCAGTTTTGGCCTCGAAAAGGTCCGCGCAGCAATCGGCCGGGTGCGCATCGGAATGAGTGGATGAGTTCATGGGTGGAACGGCGCCAAGAGTCGCCTCGGCGGGTTGAGTGTTGTTGCCGGGCTGGGGACTTGTTGGCTCCTGGCCGGCTTCGGAAAGGACAAGGTGGATGCGCCCGCGGGAGGGTCCCAGGAATTTGCCGATGAGGAAGCCGTGGACGCCGCCTCGGGCCAGGGCGTCTTGGAGGGCCTGGAGGCGATGCGGCGGGATGGCGATCAAGAGTCCGCCGGAGGTTTGGGCATCGCAGCCCAGGTGGACCAGGGCCTCCTCGACATCTGGGTTCACTTCGAGGTCATCGCCGGCGAACTCGCGGTTTCGCTCGAGAGCCCCGGAAATGACGCCCTCGCGCAGGGCCTCGAGAGCGCCCTCGAAGGCGGGCAGCGCTCGAGCGAAGACCTGGGCGGTCAAGCGGCTCTGCCGAGCCAGGCGCAGAAGGTGGCCGAAGAGGCCGAACCCGGTGATATCGGTGCAGGCGGAAGCGCCGGCCTCTTTCATGGCCTGGGCGGCGGCGCGGTTGAGGGTGGCCATGGCGGCCTGGGCGGCGTCGGACCCGGGGCCGGCGTTGCGGCCCACCTGCCGGCAGAAGGCCAGCACCCCGGTGCCCAACGGTTTGGTCAACACCAGAAGGTCGCCGGGCTGCGGCGCGGCCAGGGCGGCGGCAATGGCGGGGTCGATGACACCGGTCACCGCAAAGCCGAGCTTGATTTCGTCATCCTTGATGCTGTGTCCGCCAACCAGCGCCACCCCGGCCTGGCCCAGGGTCTCCATCGCCCCCGCCAACATCCGGTACATGATTTCTCCATCCAGGGTCTCGGAGGGAAAGGCGAGGATGCTGAGGGCCGTCCGCGGTTCGCCGCCCATGGCATAGATGTCCGAAAGACAATTGGCGGCGCAGATGCGCCCGAAGAGGTGCGGGTCATCGACGCATGGAGTGAACACGTCAACGGTCTGGACCAGGCACAAATCCTCGGCGATGCGATAGATGGCGGCGTCATCGGCCGCCGCCAGGCCGGAAATCACGGCCGGGTCTTTGACCTCGGGCAGTCGCGCCAGCACCGCCTCGAGGTCCGCCGGCGCAATCTTGGAAGCGCATCCGGCATTGCGGACGAGCTTGGTGAGCTCGAGCCGGGACCAATCAACCGGGTCGGGCCGTTCCCCGGCGCAGGGGCAAATCTGCTGGTCCCGAAAAACGTCGCAAGGACACGGACGGCGCGGGTCGCATATACAGTGCCCCAGCCGCTGCGAACGTTCCATCACCCGCCGGCGTTTGGCAAGGTCCGGCTTCATGCGCAGGCCGTTTTTAGGAGAGACTTAGACGTTTGTCAGGCGGCCTCGGCTTTCGACGGGGCTTCTTTCTCGAGCGCGGCGATGTGCAGACCAGAGAGAGTCACGCTACTCTCATCGTCAAACCACACCACCACGCGGCTTCCCTGGGGGTTGACGCCTGCGTGGTCCGCAGTGGCGACGCGGTAGCGGTTTCCGCTGCTGGTGACAATGGAAAACGGCTCAAATGGCCCAGCCCGCAGGCATTGACGAATATCGGCAATCATACCCGTTTCAGGCTAAGCCCGTCAGCCAGTGCTCGCAAGCCCTAATCCCGCGGCAACGAACAAAGGTGGCAACCTGCCTTGTTCTTTTGCCGCCCAGCTTGCATACGCCATCTGGCCAGCCGTGGCCGCCGTGGCGCTCCGGACAGCAGGCGACAAGCGACCCGGAAAGAAGTCGAAGTCCACTGACTGCCGGTGGCCAAGCTCGACAGCAAGGCGACCGCCCTCGCCGGCTCTGGGGCCGCGCGGATTTCCGAAGCAAGAAACTACCAATCTACGGTCTGACCCCATTTCACGGACGGCGCGGGTCGCATATACAGTGCCCCAGCCGTTGCGAACGTTCCATCACCCGCCGCCGTTTGGCAAGGTCCCTCGTCACGCGCAAGCCGTTCCTGGCACGAGATCAATTTGCGGGTCCGCGCCTAAAGCCCGGGTCACCAGCTCGATGCGTTTATTCTCGGCGGCATAGCCTGCACGAATCTCCCGATCCAGCAGCTTGCGCTTTAGCCGTTCGTCCAGGCCGGCGTGCGCCGGGTTATTCCAGGCCGCTGTGCGGCGGGGGTTCGCAGCTTTCATAATTCCAGTCTCGCGCAGCCAGGCAGCAAAGTCAGCATATACATCGTATCTGATATACCGTCAAACCGACAAAGACAAGCCCGGCGGCCAGACCCCAAATGAAGCATTTCCCGGTTTTCATGGTGCGTCACAATCTGGATTGAGCTGGCGCGGGCGGTTACGGACAGGGGAAAGTGGGGCCTTGCTTGGAAAGGCGGGATCTGCACATCCGGCGAGTCATGCTCGCAAAAATGGAAAAATCTATGTCCGTGAACCTCGGCCTGACCCTTTGAACGTAGATTTCCCGCAGGAGGAAGTGAAACCCCGCTTTTGCGTTCTGGCAATCTGAGGACAAGGGATCGGCGGCCCCCTCGAAACCGAGGAACAGTTTCGTCAGTTCGGCTCACTCTGATTCGGAAACAATCCCGCCGGAATTGCCATCTGACATTGCGCGTCCTCTGAGTTTTGACGATACCGGTCTTCCGCTTCCCGCCTATAGTCCAGCGTCAAGTTGTACAATTCCGGCGTCCCGCAGTTGGGGTATAGATCCTTGAACATCCGAAGCACCCGCAGGGCTTGGTCGCACTGCTCAACCATGCCTTTCCACAACGCCGCGGCCGCATCTGGGGACGCCTCCTTAATCGCCGTGTGGGCGATAAGCGCATAGGTGTGCACTATGGCCGCTTCAACATTCCTAACCTGCACGCCGAACATGTCGCATGATGCCGTTTGCGACGGATCAAGTTCCCTGCCAGCCGTTTCCATTGCGCCAACCTGGCAACGGTTGACTTCGTTTACGATGTCCAAACAACTTTGCGCCACGGGTCAAATATGCCCTGCGGCCTGGGCTTTGGCAACTCAATAAACAGCCCAGTGCGGTTCTGATTTGGGTTGTGCGAGAGCCGGAACCCGCGTATCTCCGGTCCTGGTGGGTTCTGGGTTCTGCTCGAACCTTCTTTGACTGTTGTCATGCTCCGGCTCTGCTACCGCTCGCGCACGGTCACCCGGAAAATCCCGTCGCTGGCAAAGAAGAGGATGTCGTCGGTGTGCGGCTCCATCGTCCAAGCGCACGCTGTGGCCAGGATCGAGATGTCTCCCTCGGCTGCCAAATCCATCGGGCGCTTGTCCTCGCCGGGTCGGAACAAGAACGCTCTGGCGGGTCCCGGCTGGACGTCTTCGGGTTCCATGCCCTCGAACAAGACCAAGCCGTTTAGGCGGGGATGGTACACGGCCGCACGCAGCCGGCCCAGGCGGAACTGGCCCAAGGGAAGCAACTGTCGCCAAGCTGGCTTTTCAAGGTCCAGTTCCCAGATGTCGTCGAGCTTATGGAACTGGCCGTCGAATCCTCTCCAACCCGGGACGCGGTCGCCCTGTTTGCCCGAGGGACTGCCCCCGCCCCCGATGAGGAAAATGCGTCTCCCGGTCGGGTCCGGAATGAGTGGCAGCGCGACGCCACGGCGGCAGGGGCCATCGCCAGCGCGATCCGGTTCAACCTCAACCCATTTCCCGGCTTTCTCGTCGAATTCGCATCGGTCGTTTCGCGCCGCGAGATTGCCGTAGCCGCCAAAGATCCCCACCCGCCGTGTTATCGGGTTCCAATAGGTCTTCGCATAGTAATGCCGCTCGGTCGTCGGGCCGCCCCCGAGCCGTTTGGTCTCCAACGATTCCGGCTCCAGCGCAACCACCTCGCCATGTCCGCCCTCGATGGCCCATAACCACCTTGTCTCCGGGTGCAGAATTGTGGAGGGATCCACTCGCGGACCGTTCTTGATCTGGGCTATCTGAATCGCAAACCGGTCGAGATCGACAGACCCAAACGTGCAGCCATGCACATCCACGCTCACAGAGTACAGCCGCCTCCGGATCCAATCCGCCGTCCCGGCGTGCCCAAGCCAGCCCTCGACGTTGAAACCCTGTTTTCGCAATCGCTTCCAGACCAGTCGTGGCAGGCGGCTGGGCCTGCTCAAGAGGGCCGCCCCACCCACGGCGACGACGGCTGCTGCGCCGCCTGCCGCGACCAGCCATTTCCGCCTGCTGAGGGCCGGCCGGCCCGCCAGCGCCTCCTCCAAAGCCCCAATCAACTCAGCGGCAGAGTGGAAGCGCCGGCTGGGCAAGGCATGGCAGGCCCGCAAGAGTAGTGCGTTAAGATGCCTGCCGCGACTATTCCAGTCCGGCGCGCTCAGGATGGCCGGCGGCAGCGATGGGAATTCCAGCCGGTCCATGGCGGTCCATGCCTCGTAGAGCGTCCGGCCCAAAGCGAACAGGTCCGCTGGCTGATCGTTGGTGCCCTCAAGGGGCTGAAAACCCTCCGTGCCGCTGAAATCACTCGCGCTACCGGGTTTGCCGACCAGCCCGTAGTCGCCGAGGCAAGGCTCGCCGTGAACGAAGAGGATGTTCGTCGGCTTGACATCGCGATGCACCAAGCCAGCCTCGTGCAGAGCCCGGAGGCCCCCCGCGAGCCGCGAGCCCCACTTAAGAACCTGCTCGGCGGCGCCCGGACCGTGCTCGATGCTCCTGCCGCGCAGCGTCAACGGGGTGTAATGGTCGAGCCCTCCTTCCTGTGTGAGCGGCGTCAGGCCGGGCAGATTGTCCGCCAAGGGCAACCGTTCCCACACCCAGCCGCCACGCGTTGTCCCGTGCGAGAGGATCGGCAAAAGCCCCTCGCGGGTGCTCAGTGGCTGGAGTTGGGCATAGCGCGCATCAACCGTGGGCAGTGCGGCCGGATCTGCCGGTTTTTGAACCTTGACCGCGCACAAGGCCCCGGCCGAGTCGCGGGCGATGTACACCTTCGACTGTTCCCGATCCGAGATGATCCGAATCAGGCAGAATCCCTCGACTTGGGCATCGGTTTCCTGCATGGCCGTGCATCTCCTCAGGGCCGGAATGGTTCGTTTAACAGCGCCTGCCATTCCGTTCGCAGGCGCCCAATCAGGCGGTGGCGAATCACCCAGACATTGGCCGCGGTGGTGTGGAAGCGATTGGCCACCGTGGCCCCATCCATACCCTGCAACGCGTTCGCCTCGAAGATCTGCCAATGACGCGGCTTCCCGCCGGCCCGCGCCCGGGCGAGGCACACCTTGAGCATCTGCTGCTCCAGCTCCGCCTGCGTGACCGGGTCGGCGGCCGGATTGACCACGCCGGCCACCAGTTCGCTCAGATAGACCCACGCCGCTTCCGGCAGTTGCATTCGCCGCCGCTCGTGGGCGATCGCCAGGAGCCGCTGATTGACGATCTGGTTCAGCCAAGTCCGAAACCGGCAGACCGTCCGGTCATACTCGAATTTCGGCAGGTAGGTCGCCACCTTGACCATCGTGGCCTGCACGACGTCCTCGGCTTCTTCGGGTGTCAACCCGCTACGCCGGGCATGCTCGGCAATGGCCGGCGCATAACGTCGATAAAACTCACGCCAGCCCTCGTCTTCGCGCCAATCCTTCACGCGGCGTAACAGGTCCTCGCTCGTGGTCGTGGCGTTGAGCATTTGAACAGCTTTGTGCCCTTATGGCCCCTCGGGGTGGGCGTTGTCAAGTGTAGAACCCAATCCCGGGCCAGCCGGGCCGAGGGCACTGCACGAAAAAGCGAAGCCCGCCGGGCGCCCTGGACTACGGCACGTGCTTGACCCGGATAAACCCAATGGCACCAATGGTGTTGACATACTGGGTGTCCGTGGATGCCGTAGGGGTAAATGGGCTGCCGAGAGTTGTCCAAGTGCCCCCGGCACCCGGGCGGAACTCCAATTGGTAACTGTCGTAAGGCGACAAGTTCCCCAGGTCCAGTTCGATGACCGGGGTGACCAGTGTTCCAGACAAAAGCACCGAAATGCGCATTGCAGGCTGGGGAATGAAGGGCGGTTCAATGACAATAATCGCGGTGTTGGTGTAGCCGGACCCCGCCGCCAGAATACTCACCGCGGTTACAACCCCGTTGCTGACAACGGCCACTGCTTGCGCCCCGCTCCCATCCCCGAGGACTCTTACCAACGGCGTGTTCGTGTAGCCGCAACCGCCGTCGGTGAGAGTCGCTCCGACCACGAAGCCATTGTCCACGGTTGCAGCGGCGGTGGCGGCGTGAGGCGTGCAGGCCGGCGGCGGCGGCGGCGGGGTTGATTCGTATAGGTAAAGCGCCTGGACCTCAGCGGCGGAGAGGCCACGGCTGTAAATGCGAACGTCGTCAATGATGCCGTGAAAAACGTAAGCCCCGGGAACATCCTCGTCCGGCCGCCTTCCGATCCAAAGCGTGTCCCCCGTCTGCGTTATCGGGCTGGACACGCTGCCCGTTACGGCCACTTGGGAGTTCAAGTACAAAACGGCATTGGTCCCCGCTTTGGTGACAACCGCTTGGCAGTACGTTCCGATTGGCGTCTGCTGCTTGCGGTCCAAGAACCAGTTGAAGGACGGGCCGGATAATGAAGCGTCGGCAATCAGATAGCCGGGAGAATCGCAACCGCAAGTGAGTCCCGCGATTCCGAAAGCAAGTGGAGTGAGACCGGGGGACACCCCTTGCTCGTAGAGCAGCGTTGGCCAGCCGTCAGCAATATCGCTGGCATTGAACCAAACCGAGGCGGTGAAATCGTTGCTGAACACGTTGGCATTGAGCGGGGCTGTGACATACGCGGCGGGTCCGCCAAAGAGGTACGCTCCGTTGGGTTGGCCGAACCTGTTGGTGGTTAAAGTGGCTCCAACCACGGTTCCGTTGTGTCCATTCCCGCTGGCGTCGTTGGCGCTCCCGTTGAACGGGTAATAGGCCACGAGGCCGTTGGTGAGAAAGGATGCCGGTTGTGCCGTGAAATCCCCGCCGTAGGCCCCCATATCAGAACGAGAGCCATCAGCGTTGAGGATCGCTGGATCGCCCGCATGGATCGCCGGGGAGTTCGTCTGCAAGTGAAGGTCACCACCGGCGGCATCCACAAACAGCGGGTCTGAACTGAGATCCCCGGTCCCGGCGTATCCAGCTTGCACAATGCTGTAGGTGACTGTCGTGGGCGTCGTCTGGTCAACCTGCTGACCGTTGTAACCTGAGTTCCCCCACACGATGCAGTTTACGGCGATGCCACCGCCTAACCCGCCCGTTGTCCACGGGTTTGAAAGAACACCGCCAGTATTGTTGTAAAGCGTGCAATTCGTGGAGTTGCAACTTGCGAGGACACAGGCATCGTTCCAACCCGTGTTGTTGTAGAGCAGGCAGCGAATAACCGTGGCGCCAATAACACCCGCGAAATTCTCCGCGTTGTTGTTGTTGAAAACGCAATCCACGACCTTGAGCTTTGTCGGGTCTTGTGGGCTGGTTGTAGTCCCGACCACACCCCCATCGGCGTAGTTGTTGGAAAAGACGCAGTCCGAAATGAGCAGCGGACCCGCAATCCAGTGAACCCCCGCCCCGTCCAGTCTCGTTGGATACGCGTTTCCATTGATAATGCTGAACCCCGAAATCGTCGCCAAGTTTGTGCTCGTCGAGTTGACGGTGAAGACCCGGGTTCCACCATCACCTTGCCCGTCAATCGTGATAACGCCGCTCCCGCCCCCTGATAGCACCGCAATGCCATTCGTGATTGTGAGGTTGTGTTCCTGATACACCCCACCTGAAACGAGTACGGTGTCCCCCTCCTGCGCTGCCGCAATTCCGGCGATGATCGTTGGCCTATCTTGAGGCACCCGGATAATGGCGGCTGGGCAGTTGACCGCCAGCCCAAGGGCGGCCAGCATCAAGCAGCATTTATGTAGGTGGTTAGTGATTTTCATCGGTTTTCTCCTGCGTTGTTAATTTCATCTGTTCCATTCACCTAAATAAACCGGCCCGGGACCAAATCCTTACAAAATGTCTTCAGAATGACAACATCCGAAAGGCAAAGGAGAAGTACCGGTTCGGGCGCCAACCCCGAGAAGGCCCTGTGCGTTCGCTGGCCGGCACAGCCACAATTCATCCCTTCTCCCTTTGGCGGAGTCTTCCAACTGGTGGACCTTGCGCGGGACCGCGCCGAGCGCGGCCCAAGGGGCCGCCAAAGCTCAGCCCAGGGCCGAGGCCGACAGGCCGATGCCCTGGGGCCGGGTTCCCAGCGTCCGCCCCGCGCCCTGAAAGGGCGCTACAGGCCTCAATCCCACACATATCGTTCGTCATACTCGACTTCATAACGGCGCAAAAACGCCCTGAATTCGTCCTGGAAAGAAACCCGCTTATGGTGCTCGCGCTGATTCCGAATGTACTGGCGAAGCGTCCCGCCCATGTAAGCATGGAGGCCGGCGCGGAGGCCATCGGTCAGGCGAGGCTCCCGGTGTTTGGTGGAGAAAACAAGGTGAGTATAGATCTTGGCAAGCGACTGTGGCATAGCTTTGCGGTTTTGGCGCCCTTTCAGGGCGCGCTTGGTTCTGTAAACGGGTACCCAGGGCATCGGCTGACGGCCTCAGCCCTGGGCTGGGTTCTACCGGCCTGTTGGGCCGGAAACGCCAGCCAGCCATTAACACGGATCGTAAATCGCTTTTCTCCGCAATCAAGCACTAGCATCGTATGTGATATACCGTCAAGCGGCCGACAACGAACGCCTCGGTTCACCGTTGCCGCTTCAAGCGCAACACTTACACCTGCCGCTGGACGCCCAGCGCCTTTTTCGCCTCCACTCCCGGCGTGCGGTCGTGCCCCGAGCGGACGGTGAACCGGATTTTATCAAGATAATCGAGCAGCGGCACGGCATATTTGCGGCTCACGGCCAGCGCGTCGCGGAATTCCATGGTGGAGAAGGATGGTTTCCTGGTGAATAAGCCAAGGGCGGCCTGCTTGGCGGACTCCAAGGCCTCGCGGTGGATGAAGCTGCGTTGGTCCAGGGGGACCAGAATGCCGCGCTCGGCAAGCAGGTGAATGATCTTTTCCAGCCGGTCCGGCGGTTGGCCAAGAGAGACCGCCAGTTCGGCGGCGGCGGGGCCGGCCCAGCCGGCCTTTTGAAATGCGCCGGCAACCTGGTCCGACAGGTCCTGGTCACGGTCCGGGAGCCGGGCGGTCCAGCCGATGCGGGCAAAGACCGGGCCGGGGCGCTCGATTTGGTTGCGGTCCAGGAGGGACTGGGCGGCGAGCTCGCAGATTTCCGGATTCTCGCCGAGCGGGGAAAAGAGTTCATCGCGGCCGGGCCCCGCGCGTTGCGGGTTGGCGTTGTGGAACGAGAGGAGGGCCCCGAGCATTTTGGCGGCGACCTCTTCGATAACGGCGCGGTGGGCAAAGGCGCCGCCCGGCAACGCGGCGACCCGGCCCTGGGCGCGAAGGGCCTCGAGCAGGGCCGCCAGTTCATCGGGGCGCAGGAGGCATTTCTTCTCGAGGTCGCGCAGGGAGAGAGGTTGGCGATTTTCGCGCAGCATCAGCTCGCACCAGGCGGACGGGTCATCCAAGGCATCGCGGTGGGCGGCCAGGGCATCCAGGGTCCACTGCTTTTTCCGGCGGAGGCGTTGGTTGCTGACGCCCAGGATGCGTCCGCCGCCGACGGTAATCAGGCCGCTTTGTCCCGGCCCCGCCAGGTTGGCGCGCAGGACATAGCGCTCGCCGGAGACCAGCGGGAGGGGTTCGGCCAGGCGCAACTGGACCATCTGCTTTTGGCCGGCGCTCATCTGGGTCGTCTCGAGCATGGCGACCCGGGCCAGCACCGAGGCGGTGCCGACGTGCAGGTGGGCTTCGATGAAGTCGTCGAGTTTGCCCTTCACGGAATCCAGAATGAGCAATTCGGCTTCGGCCATGGCCGCCGGGATGAGGGCGGCGGAGGCGCAGAGGACCATGCCGCGCCGGACTTCCCGATGGTCGATCTCGGGCAGGTTCAGCGCGACGCATTCGCCGGCGCGGGCCTCGGTGGCGTCCTGGCCATAGACCTGCATTCGGCGCGCGTGCCCGCCCCGGCCCGCGGGCAGCAGCGTGAGCGTGTCGCCCACGGCGACACGGCCGCGGGTGGGAATGCCGGTGATGACAGTGCCCTGGCCGCGGATGGTAAACACGTCCTCGACCCAGAGGCGGAACAAGCCGGAACTGGGCCGCTCTTGGCAGGAAGCCACCACCTCGTTAAGGGCGTCGAAGAAGCCCTCGAAGCCCGCGCCGGTGATATTGGAGAGCGGGCAGACGGGGGCGTTGGCCAGGAAAGTGCCGGCCAGCAGCAGCCGCAAGTCCTGGATGACCGCCTGGCGGCGTTGCGGCTCGACCAGGTCGATTTTCGTCAAGGCCACCAACCCATGGCGCACGCCCATCAGGGTCAGAATGTGCAGGTGCTCGTGCGTCTGGGGCATGATGCCGTCGTCGGCGGCCACGACAAAAATGACCACGTCCAGGCCATGGGCGCCCGCGACCATGTTGCGGATGAAATCGACGTGCCCGGGCACGTCCACGACGCCCACGACGCGCTCGTCGGCCAGCCGGCAGGGGGCGAAGCCCAGGTCGATGGTCAGGCCGCGTTGTTTCTCCTCGGCCAGCGTATCGGTTTCGCAGCCGGTGAGCAGTTTGACCAAGGCCGTTTTGCCGTGGTCCACGTGGCCCGCCGTGCCGAGCATGATGTTCTTGCGGTGCATCTCACTTTTTTTGGGTAGCCTAATCTTAATCTTAATCCTAATCTTAATCTTAATCCTAATCTTGCTCCTGCTCCCCATCTCCTTCGTGCAACCGGCAATCAGAATTGGCCTTGATTAAACCCACGAGCATCGAAACAATTCTGGTCAGGCGTTCTTTCCCAGGGGCAACCGCAGCCAGGTCGCAAAGGCCCTTCGAGGCCAGCACATCCAGCGCGGCCGCACATTCCAACGCGGAGCCGCGCGCAATGTCAAAAAAACGGCACCGATCAGGCGGCGTGAACTTGCCGTTGCCCTCGGCCCGGTTCAGAGCGATCGAAGTGCTGGCGCGATCCATTCGATTAAGATTAAGCAAGGTTAAGATTAGAATTAGGATTAGGATTAGGAGCAGATTCGGCCCAGGGCCGCCGCTATCTCCATCACCTCTTGGTCCGTGATGGTCCGCAGGTCCAGCCGGACCACGTCGCCTTCGATGCGGCCGAAAATGCTGGCCTCATCCAGGCGCAAGCGGCGGGCCAGCTCTGCGGCGCTCAGGCCGGGGGCCGACACCGTCACGACCAGGCTGGGGATCGCCTCTGTCGGCAGCGAGCCGCTGCCCAGGTAGGCCGCACTCTGCCGGACGCCAGCGGTGACTTTGGGGGCGGTTTTGGCCAGGGCCTCGGTCAACGCCCGGGCCCGGCGCTGCAGGACCTCCACGGGGGCGCAGATCATGCGATAGGTCGGATGCTCGCGGCGCAGCAATTCCGGGTCGCGGAACAGGTGCAAGGTGCGCTCCAGGACCAGCAGGCAGGTCTTGTCCACACGCAGGGCGCGCATGAGGGGATGTTTGCGCAGGCGCCCGATGAGGTCCTTGCGGCCGGCAATGATGCCGGCCTGGCTGGCGCCGATGAGCTTGTCCCCGCTGAACAGGACCACGTCGGCCCCGGCCTCGAGGGACTGCCGGACCGTCGGTTCATGCGGCAGCCCGAACTGCTCGAGGTCAAGCAGCGCCCCGGCGCCCAGGTCGTCGATCAAAAGCAGTTGCCGCTCGCGCGCCAGCCGGGCCAACTCGGCCAAGGCCGGTTCGGCGGTGAAGCCGACGATGCGGTAGTTGCTCGGATGGACGCGCATGATGGCGGCAGTGTCGGGGGTGATGGCGTTGAGGTAATCCTTGAGGTGGGTGCGATTGGTCGCCCCCACCTCGACCAGCCGCGCCTGGCTTTGGGCCATGACCTCGGGCAGGCGGAAAGAACCGCCAATCTCGATGAGCTGGCCCCTCGAGACGATGACTTCCTTCTGCGATGCCAGCCCCGCCAGCACCAGCATCGTGGCGCCGGCGTTGTTGTTGACGACCGTCGCGGCCTGGGCGCCCGTCAGTTCCGCAAGGATTGGCTCGACCAGCTCATCGCGTTCGATGCGCTCCCCGCTTTCGCGGCCGACCGCCAGCGTGGTGTAGCCCTTGAGCTCCGCCGTAATCGAGTCCACGACGCACCCAGGGAAAACGGCGCGGCCCAGCCCGGTGTGCAGGATAATGCCGGTGGCGTTGATCGCGCGGCGCAGGCGCGGCGTGGTGGCCTGCGCCAGCAACTCGGCGGCCCGGGCCAGCAGGGCCTGGGCGCTCACCTGCTCCGGGCCGCAGCCGGCCCCCTCGTCGGCCAGCGCCTCCCGGCGCGCGGCGGCGGCGGCGCCCCGCAGGCAATCGGTCACCAGCGCCAACGGATGCGCCTTGAGCCACACCGCCACCGCCTCACTTTTCAACAACTCCGTGACCGGAGGGATGCGTTTGAGCAACTCCGCTTTCAGTTCTGGCGGCATAACCTCCCCATTCTCAAACAGGGTTCGGCTGGATTGTCCATGATATTCGCCTTGCATCCGTTCACGGGAACTGCTCCTTATCTTCAAAGGGCTCCAAGCGGGTGATGGCGGCCATGATTTCGTCGGCAACCTGGCTGTAGATCCGCTTGAGGCGGGCTTTGGAGCAGGTCTTGGCTTCGGCGCGGAGTTGCTCGAAGAGGAGCGGGCGGCCATATTTGACGGTCAGGCGATAGGGGCGGGGCCAGCGGAGATGGCGGCCGTATGCCTTGAATGTGCCAAAGGTCCGCGCGGGCACTACCGGGGCGGTTGATTTGATGACCGTCAGGCCGATGCCGGCGCGGGCGGGTTGGAGGCGGCCGTCGCGCGTGCGCGTGCCTTCCGGGAAAAGGATGATCGCCCCGCCCGCCAGCAGGCGGTCCAGGATGGCCTTGAGGCCCGCGGCCCCGCCGCCCTCGCGGTCCACGGGCACGGCTTGCCAGCGGTGCAGCACCCAGCCCATCACTGGAAAACGGAAGAGGTTCTCACGGGCCAGATAATTCAAGGCGCGGTGCAAGCCCGAGCCGGCCAGCAGCGGGTCGAGAAAACTGGCGTGATTGCAAGCGAGGATGACAGGTCCGCGCAGCGGCACCCGCTGGGGATTGTAATAGCGCGCGCGGAAATAGAACCTGAAGAGCAACCGGAAACACCGCCAGCCCAAGTAATAAATGGGATTCATGTGTCACAGATTGTGATGCAGTCCAAAGAGAAGCGGCCACAGGAGGATGGCGACATGGTAGCGCAGGTTTCCAACCTGCTGTATCGCCGGCTTCCAGCCGGCGCTGGAGTTTGGACATTCTTGCTTCGAGCCCATTCTCGCACGAGCACGCGCTGAAAGCGCATCAGCATATCAGCCCAGGGTAACACCCTGGGAAAGCCGGCCCCTCACTACACTCCGGCGCCCTGAAAGGGCGCAGGCCACGGGAGCTACTCCCGCCCTTGCAGGGCGGGCTGTGCCATTGGAGGCTGGTTTCCCAGGGCGTTGCCCTGGGCTGATGCGCCCGCACGCCGTTGGCGTGCAGAATGTCCAAACTCCAGCCAACCGCAACGCGGTTGTGTAACAAAGCCCAGGGCTGGACCGAAGGGACAACCCTGGGTAGCGGGGATGGAGGGGCCGTCAACCCCAACGGGGTTGTGGCCGGCGGGCAACGCAGGCGACCGGTTTTCCGGCCACCGGGCCGCAACCCCGTTGGGGTTGATGGGCATTGCCGCGCGATTACCCAGGGTTGGCGCCGCGCCAACCCTGGGCTTTGCTGCGCAACCCCTTCGGGGTTGGAGCGGGGAGGCTTCATCCCAGCCTGACGCGTACGGGCTCCGCCGGGCTGTGCAATCCGTGGCTCAAGAATCATGGTCGAGGCGGTTGGTTGCGGCTTCGCCGCCCTGCGCCAGCTTGCGCTTCACATCGGCGATAATCGAGGCGCTGGTTTGTTCGGCGGTCATTTGGGAATTATCGATGACCACTGCGCCCAGGGGTATCATGAGCGGGGCCACCGCCCGCTGGCTGTCGCGCTGGTCCCGGGCGGCCAGGTTTTCCCGGACGCCGTCCGCCGCGCGGCGGCGCGAGCGTTCCTCCAGGCTCGCATCCAGGTAATACTTGAAATCGGTTTCCGGGAAGACATTGGTCCCGATGTCGCGGCCTTCCATGACCAGGCTGCCGAACTTGACGCACTCGCGCTGCTTGTGCTTCATCCAGTGGCGCACTTTGGGCACCGCGGCCACGTGGGCAACTGCGGCGCTGACCTCCGGCGTGCGGATTTCCCGGGCCGGATAATAGCCCTCGACGGCCAGTTGCGCCTGGCCATCAATGCACCGCAGGGCGGTCTTCCAGCGGCGGCAGGCAGCGGCGACCGCCTTGGCGTCGTGGGTGTCGATTCGATGCTTGAGGCAATACCAGGCCAGGGCGCGATACATGGCGCCGGTGTCCACGTGGACCCAATTGAGCGCCTTGGCCACGAGCTTGGAACTGGTGCTCTTGCCGCTGGCGCTCGTGCCGTCGATGGCGATGACGATGGGCGGCTTCATCCGTCGCTTGGAAGCAACTCATCCCCCGTCAACGGGCGCCCGGTATTGGCGTCGAGGATAGCGGCGCCCAGGCCCTGAGGGGGCGGGCCGGCCAGTTTCTGGAAGAAATTGGGGAAGGTCTTTTTCACGCAGGAGGGATTTTTGATCTTAATCCCCGGGACTTTCAACCCCAGAATGGCAAAGCACATCGCCAGGCGGTGGTCGTCGTAGGTCTGGATTTCGGCGCCGTGCAGTCGGTTGGCCGACGGCAGGATGGTGAGGGTGTCGCCCTGTTCGACGACTTGGGCCCCGCAACGGGTCAGTTCGGTTCGGAGGGCGGCCACGCGCTCGGTTTCCTGGAGGCGCAGGCGTCCCAAATCGGTGAGGCGAATCAGGTGTCCGGCCAAAGGCGCCAGCACCGCGGCGGTCATGATGCTGTCGCCCAAATCATGCTCGCGCGAGACTTCCTTGGGCAGGTCAAGCATGACCCGGTGCCGGGGCAGCAGAGTGTCGCCCCCACCCCCCTGGAGTTGGGGTTCGGGGCCGCAGAGAAACTTGGGAAACTCGGCGTCAACCTGCCATCCGCTCGTCGGCCAGTGGCGGACCGAGATGGTCGTCAAACGGGCGAGGTTTAGTTCCCAGGACTTCTCCGTTGGCACTTGGCCGTGCCAGGCAGCCAGGGCTTCCTGAAAGGCGGCGGCAATCTCGGCGTTGCGCAGGATCCATTCTGCGCCCAGAAAGTAACTCCCGCTCGAGGCATCCGGCTCGATGCGAAAGACCCCGCCCAGGGAGGGGAAACTCTTTATGAGGGCGCGCGTCATTTCCACATAAGGCTGCTCGTCCTGGTTGGCGCCCACGATTTCTATCTCCCAGCAGTCACGGCCCGACAACAAGAGGGCCGAGGCAAATTGCGAACTCTCCTCGAGGCTCACCCGGCACTTTCCCGGACGCGCTCCCTGGCCGTAAATGACCGCCGGCAGCTTGTCGTTGGGGGAATCCACGCGGCAGCCCACCTCGCGCAAGGCCCGGAAGAGCGGAGCCTGCGGCCGCTCCCGCATCCGCCGGACACCGTCCAGGCGATAAACACCGCTGCCCCGGCACACGAAGGCCGCAACGAAACGCGCGGCGGTGCCCGCGTTGCCCACGAACAAGTCCAGCGGCCGGCCCTCGAGGCCCCCGGCCGGCACCCGGCCACCGCGCCCCTGGACCGTGAGGGTGCGATTGCACGCTTCCTCCGGGTCGGGCGCGGTCTGGACGGTGAATCCGAGTTTCCGGAGACACTCGACCATCACCCGCGTGTCCTCGCTCCAGAGGGCCCCTTGCAGTGTCGTCACCCCTTCGGCCAGCGCCGCCAACACTAAGGCCCGGTTAGTGATGCTCTTGGAACCCGGCACCGTGATTTCCGCCTGGACCGATTTGTCCAGCGGCAGGATCTCGATGAGGGAGGGCAGCGGCACGGGGTGTGAAAAAGGTCAACTTCATTCGGTGCAGCAAGCGCAGCGGCTCCCCGACCAATTGTCCCGCCGTTGTTTGGCGGTTTCGAAGAAGCCGGCGATGGCTTGCGCGTCACCGGCTTCGAGGGCGCGGCTGAAATCCTGCAACCCGAGCATGAAGGTGCGGAGGGCCTCAGAGAGGTTCCTGCGGTTGGCCAGGGCGATGTCGCGCCACATTTCGGGCGAACCGGAGGCGATGCGAGTCGTATCGCGGAATCCATTGGCGCAGAGGGCCCCTTGGGCGGGAGGATACTCCGGGCTCAAGATCAGGCTGGCCAGTTGGGCGGCCAGGACGTGCGGCAAGTGACTGGACCGGCTCACCAGTTCATCGTGGGTTTGCGGCGTCAACTCCAGGACCTTGGCGCCCAGGCAATCCCAAACCGCCCGGACCTGGCGCAAGGCCGGCAGATGCGAGTTGGCCGTGGGAGTCAGGACGCAGACGGCATCTGAAAAGAGGTCGGCCCGCGCCGCCGCAACCCCCGTCTTCTCCGCCCCGGCCATGGGGTGGCCCCCAATGAAATGACCACCGGCTTGTGCCACCAATCCCTCGAGCTCCTCGACTACAGGGCCTTTGACGCTGCCGACGTCCGTCACGACCGCCCCAGGTTCGAGCAGCGGGAGCATTCGCTCGACCAACGGCCGCATCTGCCCCAGCGGCGTGCACAAGACCACCAGCCCAGCCCCCTGCGCCGCAGCCCGCAAGTCGCAAGTGGCCAGATCGACCGCCCCAAGGCCCTCGCACTCCCTCACGCTGGCCTGACGCCGCACAAACCCAACCACACTCTCCGCCAATCGCGCCTTTCTCAGGGCCAGCCCGAGTGAGCCGCCCAGCAAACCAATGCCAGCCAACGTGATCTTCTGCCAGTGCACAGCGTGAGTTTCGGATGTCGAGGGGCGAGTGTCGAGTGCCGAGTGTCGAGGGGCGATTGGCGAGGCAACGAACTGCCGTCCCTCGACCCTTGACCCTCGCCCCCCGTCCCTCGTCCCTCCGCGGTCTAATTGTCCTGGGGGCGGGGCAGGACCAGATGGCCGCGGTAGGCATAATTGCCGCCCGGGCCGTTTAACCTGTCCAGCAGTCTGGGATCGATCTCTATCCGCGCCTTGATTTGATGCCTGCCCAGGACGACGAGGTCCCACAGGACAAACACCCGTCTGCCCTCAAATTCCAAGGGCAGATCGATGAGTGTGCGTTGGCCGTTATCCAGGCTAAGGTGCCGCAGTCGTTTCTGTTTGTTTACGCGCATGCCTTCGGTCTAGAGCGGTGGCTCGACCAAAACCCTACACGGAAACACGCCTGGTTGTCACGCTGAAAATGGCCGAAAAAAAGACGTGCCATGCGTGCCCGCCACGGTATAACCTCGCGTCATGAACCAAAACATGTCACGTCGTTCCGCCCTCCGCAGCCTGACCGGCGGCACCGCTGCCCTGGCGGCTGTGGCCTCGCTGCCAAACACTTTGCTCGCCGCCGATGCAGCCGCCCCGAAGCTTAAAGGCAATATTCACCATTCGGTTTGTCTCTGGTGCTATGGGAGCCTCCTCAACGGCGACAGCGGCAGGCCCGCCAAGATGACCTTCGAAGACTTTTGCCGCGCCTGCGCCACCATGGGCCTTGAGTCGGTTGAATTGCTTGGCCCTGCCCAGTGGCCCACCGTCAAAAAGGCCGGCCTCGTCTGCGCCATGTGCAACGGCCCGGACACCATCTCTTATGGCTGGAACCGGCTCGACCATCACGACAATCTCCTGCCCAAATTCGAGCAAGCCATTCCCCAGGTGGCCCAAAACGGGTTCCCCAACATCATCACCTTCTCCGGCAACCGCAACGGCATGGATGACCAGCAGGGCCTCGAGAACTGCGTCCAGGGCCTCAAACGGCTCATGCCGACCGCCGAAAAATACAAGGTCGTGGTCGCCCTCGAATTGCTCAACAGCAAGGTCGACCATCACGATTATATGGCCGACCACACCGCCTGGGGCGTGGAAGTCTGCAAACGCGTCGGCTCCGAGTGGCTCAAGCTCCTGTACGACATCTACCACATGCAGATCATGGAAGGCGACATGATCCGCACGATCAGAGACAACCATCAGTACATCGGCCACTTCCACACCGGGGGCGTGCCCGACCGCCACGAGATCGATGAAACCCAGGAAATCAACTACTCGGCCGTCATGAAAGCCATCGTCGCCACCGGCTATAAGGGCTTCGTAAGCCAGGAGTTCGTTCCCAAGCGCCCCGACGCCCTGGCCTCGCTCCGCCACGCCATCGAGATCTGCGACGTCTAGACCACCACTCAAAAGTTTCCAGATGCAGGTGTCGAGTGGCGTGGGTCGAGGGAACGAAGTGCCGCCTCTCACCCGCGCGTCCCAGCCCTGTCCGCCTCCCCCAAAATCTCATTAACACGCCGGTTCAGCCGGGTGTTGGCTGCCGACCGAGCGAATCTCAACCGTTTTCACGGTTTTCCCGCTGCGCCATCTGCCGCCTCCGACAAGGCCGGGATGCACCCGTCCCAACTGGAAGTGGACCGTTGCGTTTCTCGCCCAAACCGTTAAAGTAGTGGCATGACCGTCACGGTTGCCGAAGCACAAACGAACCTCGCCCAAATCATTGCCCGGGCGGAAGCGGGCGAGGAGGTCTTCATCGGGCGCGAGCCAGACCACCCGGCGGTCAAATTGGTGCCGCTTGCCCCCGGTCGCGCCCGGCTTGCCCGGCACCCTGACTTGATCGGTTCCACCGTGACGCACGACCCGGCGGCCCTCGTTCAACCCTTGCCGCCGGAGGAGTGGGGCAGTCTCGCCGACCGCTTCATTCTGGCCACGGCGAAGGTTCTTGCTGGGAGAATTCTCTCCCCAGACGCGGTCATGCCGAAGTACCCGGGCATCACCGTCGAGTGGTGAATCCCTGTTGAACGCGGCAGAACCTGCTCTCGTACCACCGCCGGCGTGCGCCAGGGGCCAAAAGCCCCGTAGGGGTGACCCGTTTATAGAGGACCGCGACCCCCCACTTTCTTCTTGTTTTTCAGCGGCGCGGCGGGCGGACAATTCGATAGGCGGGCCAGAGCCGCGCCGCTGAAAAACAAAAAGAAGGGGGGGGGCGGCCGTGCTGGTGCTATAAACAGGCCACCCCTACGGGGTTTGAGACAGTCCGTAACAGAAGCGCTAATCGAGGTGCGCAGAGGATGTCGGTAAAGACAAGGCGTTGAAACTCCGGGACACCCCCACCGGCATTCATTCTGGCTGCGAGGAAATCTAACATTGTCGAGCTATTCCGGTTCCCGCGGAGTGGGGCCCCAGAGGGCGCCGGGACGTTTGTGCAGGTTCGTCCCGTTCCCCCTCACCCCGACCCTGATTCCATTGTTGAGAAAAACATTGCAGGGACAACCACTTACGGGGATTTGAGTTGAGACACCCAAAATATTTCATCGGTCAACTTCAATTTTAGGCCCTTTTTGGGGTCAGATTTCCAACCATTTGGGAAAGCGACACATGTGTCGTATTTGCGGGCCTCCCTCAAATGCTTCGGGTCCACCCCAAACCCTTACCCCAACGTGGGCGACGTGTCCAGACCCCATTGGCGCGACAACGGGCACGGCCTCGGATTGCCCCCGGAGTTTTGGACCTTGACAGAAAACATGGGTGGTGCTGCAATTCGGCAATGGACGTAAATTGGAAAGAAATCTTTTCTCTCCAGAGCGGTCTCACTGCTGTATTTTGGGACGTGGGCTTCATTGGGGGGATTACGCTGTTATGGGTATGGATGAAGCATCGCTGGACTCAAGGGCGTGCTGAACTTAGGAAAAAGACGAAATTGGGGCTCGCAACCCTAGCGTGTTTTTTTGCTTCGATCTATTTTCTCGCTCGAATGCTTTGGACATTGTCCGGGCATGTCTCCGATGAATTATCGAATTCCTTACGCGGTCATCCCAAGTTGTGGTGTGAGGACATGGGATGGCGGTGGGGGGAGGTAGATCCAACAAATCATCTGCTAACCTTTAACATACGGGTGTATAATGCTGGTTCACCAACCGTTCTGCGGGACTGGCAGCTCATGGTCAAAGGCCCTAATCAAGCCCCATTCCATGCTCTTTTTGTGCAAAATCAGTCTGCTACTTCAGTCGTCACTTCAGCCGGCATTACAAATGTTCTCTACGAGTCCAACTCCATTGCCGTAAAGGCGTTGAACGAACCTATCCAACGGGGCGCGATGAAAGATGGCCACATACTATTTCTTATCCCAGAAAAATCACGAGAATGGGTGGCGTATTCTGAAACAACATGCGAATTAACGTTTCGTGACGTAGAGGGGAACGTTGTAACCTACCTTTTCGTCAAGCCGAGAGTCGTGCCCACTCGCTAATATTTAGACACGCTGCGCAATATCGGTCATGTCCATTACGATCGAATGTTCAAGGATTACGCTACCTCGATAACTTTGGTAAAACATTATCCTGACGGTAACGGAAACAAACATCGAACATATTATGTGCGACAATCAAACACCACAAAAAGCATTCAACGACGTAAACGAAACCCTGGGCCTTATAGAAAAGCGGCTCACCGCCGTCCTCGATAGTCATCATCGAGAGCTCTGTGCTTTGCTTAAAGAGTGGCTCGGTGCAATCAACAACCTAGTGATAACATTAAACGAGACCCTGAGACAAACAAGATAGGAGTGCGGTGGCAAGCGGAGCGCGACACCGCTTTGGCTCGGGCAGCGTCTGGCGCTCTTGGCCGTCCCGGGCGGCCGAAATCGCGA
>Ga0187877_1001000_pt1 | contig 31622 bp, 25 predicted proteins | sample June2016WEW_17_1_3_FD_132430 | JGI IMG/M metagenome (GOLD analysis project Ga0187877, IMG submission 132430) | Peatland microbial communities from SPRUCE experiment site at the Marcell Experimental Forest, Minnesota, USA - June2016WEW_17_100 | ecosystem: Environmental > Terrestrial > Soil >...
CGGCGGCGAGATCGTCTACATTAATGCCATCCCGGCCCTCGATAAGGTCAAGATGGACGGCGAAGATGAGGCCATCGGCGTGAACATTGTTCGCAAGGCGCTCGAAGCCCCCATCCGGAAACTAGCTGCCAATGCCGGTCAGGACGGAGCGGTCATCATCGAGAACGTCCGCCGGATCGCCAAGGAGCAGTCCAATAAGCACATCGGCTTCAATGTCATCACCGGTGAATATGGGGACATGCTCAAGGCCGGCGTGATCGACCCGCTCAAGGTCGTGCGGGGTGCCCTCGAGAATGCGGCTTCTATCGCCGCCATGATCCTGACCACCGAGGCCCTGATCACGGATGTGCCCGAAAAGGAAAAACCCGCGCCCATGCCGCCCGGCGGCGGGATGGAATATTAAGACCAGAACTTTCGAAACCCGGTTTCTTTGAGAAACCGGGTTTTCGCTTTCAGGTATAATCATCGGCGATGACCGCCACGATGCCAAAATTCTACCCTGTTGGACTGGTTGTCCTGGCGGCCCTGTGCCTTTACGCCTGCAACGGTCCGACCGCCGGACCGAGCCTGCCCAGCCCCACCCCCACCCAGCTCCTGCCCTCCACGCCGAGCGAGACCCCGGTGCCCCTGGCGCTCAGTGTAAACGGGGAGGGCATCACCCAGGCCGAGTTCAACGCCGAACTCACCCGTTACCAGTCCGCCCAGGCAACCCTTGGAAAAACGGTCAGCCTGGAGCAGGCGACCAAGGCCGTCCAGGACGACCTGATCGACAGCCTGCTGCTGGCACAGGGCGCACAGGGGTACAAATTCAGCGTGGATGATGCCCTGCTGAATTCCCGCATTGCCAGCCTGACTACCCAGCTGGGCAGCACCGACGCACTCGCCACCTGGGAGACCGCCCACGGCTATACCGACGAGAGTTTTCGTCAGGCCCTGCTCCGGGAGATCGCCGGCGCTTGGATGCGGGACCAGATCACCGCCTCCGTCCCTACCGCCGCTGAACAGGTACACATAAAACAGATTCTGCTCTATAATGCAGATGATGCCCAGAACGTCCTGGCGAAACTGCAAGCCGGGGCCGACTTTAGCGATCTGGCTGCACAATACGACCCGGTCGGACAGGGAGATATGGGCTGGTTCCCGCGTGGATACCTGCCCGAACCAGCCATTGAGACGGCGGCCTTCGCCCTGCAGGTCGGACAGTACAGCGGAGTGGTCCAGACCCAGACCGGCTACCACATCCTCCTGTTAGTGGAGCGCGATTCGTCTCGCCCCCTGTCCCCGGACGCCCTGCTCACCCTTCAGCAAAACGCGGTGCAGGACTGGTTAACCCAGAGGAGACAGGCAAGCAGCATCACCCTTGCGCCCTAAACCTATTCCCCAGACCTTGCTGGTCCGGACCGGGCGTAAGATCGGAGAAGCACAATGGATGGTTTTGACCTGAAACCTGAAAAAAAAATCAAAGCGAAGCGGAGTGGAAGCGCGGTGGTCTGGAACCTCCTGACCGTTATCCTGCTGCTTGGCACGATCTGCATGGCGGGGTATTTTGTGACCATCTACAACAACCCGACTTCGCCTCTCAATCCCTTCCAGCCCCAAGCACTTCCGACCGTTTTTTCGACCATCACACCGACCATCACCGAGATCCAACTCCAACCGACCTGGACCGCCACGCTAACCCGCGCGCCCTCCGCCACGCGCACCACCGCCCCAACTTGGACCCTGCTCCCGGCCATGATCACCCCGACCATCACCGATACCCCCTCCACCAGCGATACGCCGGTGCCAGGGGCGACCGCCACCCTGGTGCCGACCCAGACTGCAGTGGCCGGGCTTGTGACCACCAACATCACCTACCAAGCCAGCACCTCCATCCACTCTGGAACGGACTGCACCTGGCTGGGGGTGGGCGGTAAGGTCGTGGATGCCAGTGGCCAGGGCCTCCCGTACTATCGATTGCATATCGGTGGCTCCCTGGCGGGGGCTGCTGTGAATTACATCAACCTAAGCGGCAGCGCCTCTGCTTACGGCTCAGGCGGTTTCGAGTACGTTTTGGGCAGCCAACCGACCGCCTCCACCCAAAGCCTGTGGATCCAGCTTTTCGACCCCAACGGAAAGGTGCTGACCGACCAGGTCCCCTTCGACACGTACACCGACTGCAACAAGAATCTGGTGATGATTGTCTTCAGCATGAATAAATGATCGGGGCAGCAAAAATCACGAGCGCGGCCGTGTGGCCGCGCTCTTTTATTCCTGTGCACCCAGACCTGCTCTAGACCGAGAGGTTCCAGTGGGCGTACTTCGGATTCCGGCCTCGCACCACGTCCCCATACAAGGCCCGTAGATTCTCAGTGACCGGTCCCATCACCCCCCGGCCGACCGGGCGGTGGTCAACCTGGGTCACGGCGGTCACCTGGGCCGCTGTACCGACCAAGAACAACTCCTCGCAGACGTAGACCTCCGTGCGGTCGATCGAGCGCTCAATCACAGACAGCTTCAATTCGTTCCTCGCCAGTTCGATCACCGTCCGGCGGGTGATCCCTTCGAGCACGTTGTCGGTCACCGGCGGGGTGATCATGACGTTGTCCCGCACAATGAAAACATTCATAGCGCTGCCCTCGGCCAAGTGGCCATCCTGGGTCAATACCAGACCTTCGTCATATCCGGAGCGCACGGCGTCGGTCTTGACCAAGGCCGAATTGACGTAGGCCCCGCTGATCTTGCCGCGCGCTGGGATGACGTTGTCGTCGACACGCCGCCAGGAGGAGATCGTAACATGGGCGTCCGTATCATTCTTTATATACGATCCCATCGGCATGGCGAACATGGTAAACTCGTCCCTCAGGTCGTGCAAGCGCACGCCGATGACCTCGTCAGCCTTGTAAGCCAGGGGGCGGATGTAGATATCCTGCTGGTAGCCGTCCTGGTGCAGCAGATCGAGCAGGATCTCGGTCAGACTTTCCGGGGTGAAATCGAATTCCATGCACAGCATCCGCCATGAGTTGATCAAGCGATGGAAATGGTCATGGGGACGAAAAACAAAGAGCTGCTTCTTCTCATCATTCCAATAACCGCGCATGCCGCCAAACACCGCAGTACCGTAGTTGAGTGCATGGGTTGCCACCCCTACTTTTGCCTCCGCATAGGGCACGATCTTTCCATGGAAATACGCATGCTTGGGTAGGTTCACAGCCTAACCTCCGGAAATTGAATGGCGCAAGATTTGATCGGCAGTGCGATTATACCGCGATGAGCCGGGCGGGCTGCCTGGGCCGCGCCCGGCTAAGCCTTGACAGCCGCCCGAATGGCGATTAAAATTCAATTAGATAGATATCTAATTAGTTCGATGGGTGTGATCTTATGAACCAAGCTCTCATGCTCGACTTCGTCAAGGTCCTGGCAGGCTTCTTCCCAACCGCCTGCGCATTGCGGCTCGGTCTGGTGGATAAGGGGATGCTCTGCCGCGAGCGGGACGGATCGCACACCTGGAGGGCGGCATGAACCAGGCGAGCAATGCCGAGCTGGTCAGCTTTTTCAAAGCCCTGGCGGACGCCAGCCGGTTGAAAATCATCGGCCTGCTAGCCCAGCATCCCTGCAGCGTCGAAGAGTTGGCGGCTATGCTGGACCTGCGTCCCTCGACGGTCTCGCATCACCTGGCGCGCCTGGCAGACGCCGGCCTGGTCAGCGGGCACTCAGAGGGATACTACAGCGTTTATCAGCTGGAGGAAAGGGCCCTGCAGGAGAAAACCCGCCACCTTTTCTCGCATGAAAGGCTGGCCGGGGTAGCTGCCGAGGCGGACGCGGGTGCCTTCGACCAGAAGGTGCTCGCCGATTTCACCGGCCGCGACGGCCGCCTGAAGACCATCCCCGCTCAGCGGAAGAAGCTGGAGGTTGTCCTGCGCCATGTGGTCCGAGCCTTCGAGCCAGGTGTGAGGTACAGCGAAAAACGGGTCAATGAAATCCTGTCCCGTTTCCACGTCGACACCGCCACATTGAGGCGTGAACTTGTCGGAGCCGGGCTGATGAGGCGCGCCGGGGGCGGGGGTGATTATTGGAGGGTGGCAGACAATCAGGAGGGCGAGGGGAAGGTCGCGCCCACCTGAGATAGGAGTTGGACCAGGGCAGGCCTCTCCGGGACCATGAAAATGTGGGACGTGGACCAGGAATCCCCACAATGGCGGTGAGGCGGGTGCAGCGCGCCGTTCAGGAGTGGTGGGGAGCCAGTGTGAAGCGCCGCGTCTCGGTAAAAATCGGATTCAGCCCGGCGGACTCCAAGGCCAGCACGCGGCTGTTGGCAAAATAATCAAAATCAAAATGCGTCGGATCACCCGCCTTCTTGCCAGGGATCGGCATCAAACGCGCCGTGAGAGGCTTATTCAAGCGCAGCGCCAGGGCGGAGAGGTCGAGCAAAACCGCCGTGATCTGCTCGGAGGTCGTATCCCCCGGCAGCGGAACGGTATCCAATCCGGTCCCGCAGACGGCGGAGTACAGGAGCAGATCCTTGACGGACAACACCCCCTCCGCCGCCCGTTTGGCCAGGACTGCGTCTTCGAGCACAGGCAGCATCAGCCCGCTGAAGCCGGCCCGCGGGAACCTGGCGCGCTCCAGAGATTCCGCCAGGATGGCAGCCGCGGCCAAAGATCCGTGCAGGCCAGCTTTCGGCGCCCCCATCCGTTCCAACGCCGTCCCGATCGAACGGGATTCTTCCGGAAAGGGCGCCAGGGAGAAATCAATGCCACCAAATACGATCGAAAAGCGACGGCCCAGCGCATCCCCGACTGTGGTCAGTTTCCGGCCATGTTCCTCCAGTGCGGACACCATCGCCCACTGTCCATCGGTCACCGTGCGAGCGTTGGTAAAGGTGTCCACGGCCAGATCCGCCGCTTCCGTGGCGAGGGCGAAAGACGGTTCGTCCCGGTCGTGATAGGCCGCAGGGAAAAATGGGGAACCGGCTTTCAAGTTCGCTAAGGCTGCAAAGCGCAGGTTGGCAAAACCGTCCGGCGTAACCCGGCTGCAGCGCGTGATGACCTGCGCACAAGCCTGCAGACCTGAGAGGGAGATCCCAAAACGGGTGTCCGCGGCCACACCGGAGAAAAAGATGTTCTGGGAGGCGGCAATCGCCTCAGGGATGACCGCATAACTGGACGGGAGTTCCGGCTGCGCCGGACCCACGGCGGCATAGGCAATCCCTACGGAGCGGATTGCCCGTTCCAACGCTTCGGCCAGCTTGGGGGTCTCACTGATTTTGTCGCCTCCCAGCATCTGCAGGAACGGCATGGTCGCCAGCCGCAGCGATTGGACCGGATAGCCAGCTCCTTCGAAAGCCACCTTGGCTTCGGCCAGGAAGGTGCCCGCCGCCTGAAGTTTACCCTGGTCCAGCGGCCAGCCGGGGTTACAAAAATAGGTGATGGAACGAATGATCACATCGTCCTCCTCCGAACCACTTCGAACATCAGGATAGCCCCGGCGGCCGCCGCGTTGAGCGACTCGGCGTTGCCAGGCATCGGGATATACACTTGCTGCTGGGCCAGTTTGCGCGCCTCAGGGCTGGCCCCTTCGGCTTCTCCGCCGACGATCAGCGCTAAAGGTGGGCGGAAATCCGCCTGCCAGCAGGGGATCGTTCCTGCCACATCCGCCAGGAAGACCTGCAGGCCCCTCACCTCCAGGCTTATCCCGCCCCAATCCAAAGCCTGGATCGGCAGGCGGAAGTGCGCTCCCATCCCGGAGCGGACCACCTTCGGGGCGAAGGCATCGGTCGTCCCTGGCGACAGGAAAGCGGCTTGCACACCTGCCGCCGCAGCCGTCCGCAGCAGGCTACCCAGGTTCCCAGGATCGCGGACGGAATCGAGAATGATGACAAAGGAGAGCGGCTCCGGGATGCGCGGCGGCTGATGCTCCAGGATGGCCAGGAGACCCTGCGGCGCTTCCGTTCCCGAGATGGATTGCATCACCTCTGCGGTGACCGGCACCAGCTCCACGCCCGCGGCGGTCAAGTCGCGGATGAGCCCTTGGGCGCGCACAGGAAGGTCCGGGGCATGCAGGACAAACCGGAAGGTCCAACCGGAGGCCAGGGCCTCTTCAACCAGACGAACTCCTTCCGCGACAAAGGCATGCTGACTCTGGCGCTCTTTGACACGCCCCAGCAGGGCCCGGACAAGTTGGACCTTGGAATTATGGGTGGAAGTAATCATGCCAGACATGCAGGAAGGTGTCCGCCGATGGGCGGTCAAAGAGCACCAACCGCACCCGTCCCAGTGCGGAGGCCGGGCGGCGGGAAAAATGATCATTCAGCGTCTTCAAAATGACCTGAGCCGCGGCTTCGATGGGGAAGCCGAATACGCCGGTTGAAATAGCGGGCAGCGCAATCGACCTGAGGCCAAGATCTTCCGCCACCTTCAAGGACCCATCCACTGCCGCAGAGAGCTTTGCGGCCTCCTCCCCTTCCCCCCACACCGGACCTACGGCATGGATCACAAACCGGCAGGGCAGCGACCCGGCTGAGGTCCAAGCAGGTGCTGAGTGGGTGACGCTGCCGTGCTCGCGCACCCAGCGGTCGGCCTCCTGCTGGATGATGGGCCCGCCACCCCGCAGGATCGCTCCGGCGACACCCGCCCCGTGTTGCAGATGCCGGTTGGCGGCATTGACAATGGCGTCGGTCTTTTCGGCGGTAATATCCCCGAGCACAAGTTGTAAGGTTTGGCCGGAGGGGAGGGCGGTCTCTGTCAGTATGTGGTTCACAAGAATATTTTACCCCGATTGGATTTAGTCCGGCACAGATTTGATTGACCCAAGGGGGCGGCCTTGTTGGGTGGTATGGGGTTTGCGGATAGGACCCCTCCGCAGCTTCGCATAAACACCGTTCATCGGGCTGTCTTTAAAATTAAGCCCAATAACAATCCAGATCACGCGGCGCTTGGCCCGGGCCCGAACCGTCAATCGGTTCTTCGCCGCATTCCCTGGAAGCGCGGCCCACTGGATCGAATCAAGTTGAGGGCTGGAACCGGCCACCTCCAGCGGGAAGCCCGGCGACTTCGGGGGACTCGCCGATCGCCGGGTCTCTGAAACGGCATCATTAAAGGCATTCATTACTTGAAGTAGATCTCCCTGCCAGTGCTGTCCTGATAGATCAACGCTAATTGCGGGAGCAGCTGCTGAAGTGTGGTTGAGGTTTTCTGAGAGGCATGGAAGTAGACTACGGCAACGTCTCGACTGAGCGACTGAGCCCGGATCATTTCAGGGTCCGTCGGGGTGACTTCGCCGACATAGGAGCAGGATTTTTCTTCGTAGAAATAAAGGCGCTGAATATCATCGGTTAGGTAGATGGTATCCGCGGGAAGCCCATCAATTTTCTGGTTAAATTCGGCAGAAACGGAGGAGGTATTTTGAAGGCCAAGGCCATTATAACGGCTGACCAATAAAGGTTGAATGTAGGGACGAATCGTGGCCAGACGGCCGACGAGGCTTCCCCCGGCCAGTACGATCAAAAGCCCGGCCAGGAGAGCCTGCCCAAGGATCGAGTAGCGGCGGGCCATTCGCTGTAGCAAGTAAAAACCGTAAAGCAGGAGGAAAAAAAGGCAGCTCAGCAAGGGAAAAAGGATCCGCGCTTCATTAAGGGGGATAGTCGGGTCACCCAATAGTTTGGCGATAATGACAAATACCGCATACAGACACGCGTAAAGCCCCAGCAATAATGGCAATCCGGTCGGCCCCGGCCTGTCCGCTCCTGTCTTCGGGAGGATCAAGGCCGCACACAGAGCTGCGAGCGCAAAGAGCGCCAGGCCGAACAGATTTAACCTTGTCCAGCCCGGGATCGGGTTGATCCAGGCTGCCATCAAACCAAGCGCAGACCGCCACTCCTCTGCCGCGATCGGAACAAAGGTAAGTCCGCGGTTGGTAGCAGAACCCGTCAGGATGGAATTTCGGATCAACCAGGCGCCGAGCGGCAGGATCGCGATAGCCCCCATGAGGAGCATGTCTGTCATCTTGCTCTTGACATTCCGGCCTTTCTTCAGGAGCAGGTAAAGAAGTCCAACCGCGACCACCGAAATACCGATGTAGCGTGTAAGGAAGGCCATCCCAAACAACAGGGAGGCAAGGACCATCCAACGGCGCTTCCTGCGAAGATCATAATTGTCCAGACAGAGAAACCCTGCCAGGCTGCAGACCAGGTAAAGCGGTTCAGTCATGGCGTACAAAGTTGTCGACCACAAATCCGGGGTGAAAAAGAGAACCAGAACCCCAATGGCAGGAAACCAGAAGGATGGAGCGCACAATCGATACAGGATCAGACCGAACAGGATAATCAGCAGGCCGAACAAGACTGCACCGACCCACCTGGCACCGACCATGCCCGGGATTCCCACCGCTTCAAATGGTGAGAGAAGGATCGGGTACAGAGGCGGATAATGATTCATGGCTTTAAGCTTACCAAAGGCGTCCAACGTCCCCAAGCCGATTCCGTGCGCCAGATCCTTCGCCGACCATAAATAGTCCACTGAATCCGTGCGGATGCCGATCCCATAGCGGGCTGTTCCCCACAGGAAGAGGGCTATGCCAGTCAAGGTGAATGCGGCCATGGTGACGACCAGTAGAACGCCTTTGCGCTGTTCGTAGGCCGCAGCGAGCCATTCAAGCGTTTGAGATAAAAATCCGTTGACCTTCTGCATAAATATCCCTTGAGGACCTCTGAGCAGGCAGGCCTGCGAACCGCTTCCGGCCGGATCGCTTCGGATTCGGGAGGTCGACCACAGATGGTCGGGCAAAAGCACCGCGCACGAGAAAACGGTGGGGACTATTTGGAAGCAAAATAAATCCTGCCGTCCGGATACTTCCCGAACAGCACCAGACCTTTCAGCATGGTCGGTTCTCTGAGCCGACCTTTCTCGCCAAAAGAGTTTTCAAGTTCTTGAGCAAAAACCCGGTCACCGCCAAAGATCACCAGGGCCGCACCCTGCTCGCGAAAGGCAACCTGTGCCCGGTCAGACAAATCCGAACCATAGGGTGTGGCTTGGTCGAGGAAACCGGGCTGTATTTCATTCACCAGATCGTAGGAGGGCCGATCAGCCCAAAAGAGAATCAAATCCTGGCCATTCGAAATGATCGGAATGTCCTTCGGCAAAGCCTGTACCGCTTGAATCAAGGTTGAACTCCTCCAGCGGTAGGCCAGATCGGCTGCTTCCTGATGGGACTGTTCGACCAGCGTCACCATCCCCGGCAGGTACCCATAGATGAAAACCCCGGCGACCAACCACGGGAACAGCTGCATCCAGCGACGCTCCTGAAACCAGGCCTTCAACCAGCAGGCAACAGCCGCGATCAAGCACAAAAACGTGCTGATTCCGAACGGCAATAACTGGCGATCATCCAGGCGAGCCGGTAGTCCAAAAACGAGGGTGGTGAAGACCAGAAAAACAATTCCGGCGAGGGCAGATAGACCAAAAAAACTGAAGATCTGGAAATCGCCCCTCTTGAGAGGTGAGCGGTCCAGTCTCGAAGCAAAAAGGGTAACCCCCAGGACCACGACCCCGACAAACAGGATCAACATCAGCCGGAGCCGGTAGGTGAAGAATGGCAGTACATTGTGAAATGGGATCCAGTTCCAGATCAAATTGACAGTCAGGAGCCTGAATTGTTGCAATCGACCTGCCAACACCCCCCCGCTGAGCGAGATCTCCGTGCCGACCGTCGGTTGATCGATATGGAACCTGATGGAAACACCCCAGATCAAAAGCGGGAGGGCGACCAGGACGGCGTATAAGGCGGCTTTCTTCAATCTTTGCGCAGGGGGTTCAGAATTAAATACAAAAAGGCAAACCACCCCGACCAGGATAATCGGAATCCCATCATAGCGGGTGATGGTCAAAAGGCCGGTCAGGACCGCAGACAAGACCAGCCAAAGGATTCGACCGCGGTTAATAAAAGACAGCAGGCAGAATGCACATCCGATAAAAAGGGGGAAGTAGAGCGATTCCGTCATCGCCGAAATGAATATGCGGAAGAAGGGGGTAAAACAGAAGAGGATGAGACTGGCGAGAAGCGCAAAGGAAGGGACGCCGCTGAAACGATGAAAAAGGACCCCCAGGCTTAACAAGGTCACAACCAGAAAAAGGACGTCCAGAACACGGGCGGCTTGAAGGACATCCACTTTAAAATAAGCAACCGCTCCAAGAGCGATAATATAAAAAGGAACCCCGATGGTAGACTGATAAAAGCGGCCACCGGGGAAATAATATCCGATCCCTATGCCTCTGACGAGGTTGCGTGCGGACACAAGGTAGGCGACAGAATCACTAGACCCACTTAACCCCTTGACCGTGCTGTAAGTGATCAGCCAGGCACCGAAAAGCGCCAGGAGACCCACCCCCGCCGGAAACAGGTTCTGCAATATGCCAGAATTTCTAATCCGCTGCATAGGATGAAGACAGGCCGCCTCCCTTTTTCACGCGGCTCCTTCACTTTAACAGACTATGGACCCGCTACATCAGAAATCGCTATCGCACGATTTCCGCCCTTCCTGCCCATCTATCACCGCAGTTCGTTCTTTATTGAATATGATCAGGCAGCGGGGCGAACCGTCATCCCCCCATGCTGATGTCCTTGTTCTCAGCGGCTGGCTGGCGCAATCAACCTCCACAGGGTCTTCCACCCGTTAGGCAACATCCATGCCAGGCTGCACATGCAATCAGGGCGCAGGAAGGCTGCGCCCTGACCGTAAACGATCTCGACCTTATGCCTGGTTGGCCCGTGCAACCACCGCAGCAAAAGCCTGCGGGTCACGCACGGCCAGGTCGGCCAGCATCTTGCGATTAAGGGTAATCTCGGCCTTTTTCAAAGCCGCTACCAGGCGGCTGTAGGTCATGCCGTTCAGCCGGGCAGCCGCGTTGATGCGGACGATCCACAGCTTGCGCAGGTCACGCCGGCGCACACGGCGGTCGCGCGAGGAATACCACATGCTCTTCAGCATGGCTTCGTTGGCGCGTTTAAAGAGCAGGTGCTTCGACCCGCGCTGACCCTTGGTATATTTCAATACTTTCTTATGACGCAAGTGACCGTATGGTCCACCTCTGACACGAGACATGCTTTACCTCCTGCGAACCTCCGGGCGCCGGTCCAGGGCTCTGCCCTGCGATCCAGTTGTATGCACCCGGTAGCCGCAAATCATAGGAACACGATCCACTAAGCCTAGGGCTTCATGGTCGGCGCCAGGCGCCGAATGCGCTTGATGAACCCCCGGCCTTGAACCGGGACCATCTCACCAAACAAAGCCTTCACCCGTCTTGAAGATTTCCGGCGCAGATGGGCCTTACCGCCCTTGGTGCGCATAATTTTACCGGACCCGGTGATGCCAAATCGTTTCGAGGTGGCTTTATGGGTCTTCAGTTTAAACTTTCCGACTCTCTGCTTGCGCGGCACTATCCTTACTCCTTCACATCAGATTCCACGGGGTTTCACTCCCGCGGTTGCTCACGTTTTTCAGGGACCTCTTCAACGCTCTCTTTGCCCTTTTTCTTGCCACCCTTGGAGGGCGCCAGCAGCATGGACATGCTGCGGGCTTCGATGGCGGGTGCCTGCTCCACGGTGCTTACATCCGAGAGTTCCTGGGCAATTTCCTTCAAGTCTTCGAGTGCAATTTCTGGGTAGGTGATCTCACGTCCGCGGAAGCGGACGGTCACCCGTACCTTCATGTTGTGCTCCAGCCAGCGCCGGGCGTCTTCCACCTTGAAATCCCGATGGTGGTCAGTGGTCTTGGGGCGCAGGCGGATCTCCTTGACCTCAACTTTGGTCTGTGTTTTCCGGGCTTCGCGTTCTTTCTTCTCCCGTTCGTAAAGGAACTTGCCGAAGTCCATAATCCGGCAAACCGGAGGGGTGGTGTTCGGAGCGACTTCCACCAGGTCGAGATCCGCATCCCGGGCCATCTGCAGGGCCTGCCGTGTCGCCACCACGCCGACATTATCCCCGGTCGGCCCGATCAGGCGGACCTCCGCAACTCGTATGGATTCATTGACTCGAAATTCGTTGGCGCTGATACGTCTCTCCTTGCAAAATAGATGCACCCCAGCCACAGGGTTGGGTTAAGCGGGCTGATGATACCATGAACCGGCACGAATCGTCAATAAACTGACATAAACTGACGAAGGGCGAACGACGGACGGCTGCTGTTCGCCCTTCGTTTTTTAATGGTGCCTCGTTACAACTGGCTGGAGCGCGTCGCTATGCGCTCCTTGGCACGCGCGATGAACTCGGCCAACGGGATATTATCTGCCCGCGAGCCATCCCGGACGCGCAGGGAGACCATCCCGGCTTTCGCCTCGTTATCGCCCACCACCAGCATATAGGGGACTTTCATCAACTGGGCATCCCGAATCTTGGCGTTCATGCGCTGGGCACTCAGGTCGGCGCTGGCGCGGATGCCCTGATCGCGCAGCTGGCCGACAATCCGGTCGGCATACTCATTCTGTAAGTCCGTGATTGGGATCAGGCGTACGTGTTCGGGCGAGAGCCAGACCGGGAAGTTGCCGGCGTAGTGCTCAAGCAGGAAACCCACGAAGCGCTCGTGGGTACTGAGCGGGGCGCGGTGGATACACAGGGGTGTCTCTTCGACCCCGTTCTTGTTCATGAAAACGAGGTTGAAACGCGCGGGCTGGGCAAAGTCGACCTGGTTGGTCGCCAGGGTGAATTCGCGCCCGATGGCGCTCCAGATCTGCACGTCGATCTTTGGACCGTAGAAGGCTGCTTCATTAACAGCCTCTTCGAACGGCACGGATCCGTTCGTCATGGCCCGCCGCACCATGTCCTCCGTTTTTAGCCACAGGCGCTCGTTGTCGACATACTTTTTCCCCAACCCTTCCTTGGCATGCAGGGACAGGCGCATGATGAACTTCTCGATCCCAAACAGATCGAAGTACTTGCGATACAGGTCGATGACCCCCATGAATTCCTGCTCGAACTGGTCCTCGGAACAATACAAGTGAGCATCGTTCATCTGCATCGAGCGTACGCGCATCAGGCCGAATAATTCCCCGGATTTCTCGTAGCGGTAGCAGGTCCCATATTCGGCCAGGCGAATCGGCAGATCGCGATAGGAGCGCGGTTTCGAGCCATAGATCTTGTGGTGCATCGGGCAGTTCATCGGTTTGACGTAATATTTGACGCCTTCCAGTTCCATGGGAGGGTACATACTCTCGGCATAATACGGAAGGTGGCCGGAGTGGAGGAACAGATCTTCTTTGGCCAAGTGCGGCGTGCGGACGCGCACGTATCCGGCCTTTTCTTCCATCTCCTTTGCCAGCCGTTCCAGCTCCTCAATGATTGTGCCGCCGTGCGGCAGCCAGAGCGGCAGGCCTGGCCCGACTTCGTCGTCGAAAATGAAAATCTCCAGTTCTTTGCCCAGCTTGCGGTGGTCGCGCGCCTTGGCCTCCTCAAGCATCTTGAGGTACTGCGCGAGCTCATTGGGCGTGCGCCAAGCCGTCCCGTAGACGCGGGTCAGCATCTTGTTGTGCTCGTCACCTCGCCAGTAAGCCCCAGCGATGGACATCAGTTTAATCGCCGATGGGTTGATCTGGCGCGTATTTTCGACGTGCGGGCCTCGGCAGAGGTCGGTGAATGTGTCGCTGGTGTAGATGGAGATCTCCGGCTTTTCCGCCAGGGGATTGCCGTACTCGTCGAAGCCGCCTTTTTCCAGACCGTCGATCAGCTCCAGTTTGTAGGGCTGGTCCTTGAAGATCCGGCGGGCTTCGTCGGCCGAGACGACCTTTTTGACGAAGGGGTGCTTGCCCGCGATGATCTGGCGCATGCGTTTCTCGATCTTCTCCAGGTCCTCGGGCGTCAACGGGCGCGGCAGGTCGAAATCATAGTAGAAACCGTTCTCAACAGGCGGGCCAATGGTGTACTTGGCCTCCGGGAAGGATTCCAGGACCGCCTGCGCCATGATGTGCGCGCTGGAGTGGCGGATGCGGTAGAGCAAGCTGTCCTCATAGCGTTCCTGTTTTGGCTCGGCCATCTCATGCCTCCTTACTTTAAACAAAAACTCCCGTCCATCCTGGGGCGAGAGTTGGGTCACGCGGTTCCACCCAGATTGACCCGATCGGGCCATCTCTGTCGGCCAATAACGCGGCCAGCCATTTCCCTTACTGGTTTCCGTTCAGGGTCACGCTCGCGGGTGGTTTTCAGCGGAGGCTGCCGGAGTGGGCTCTCAATCTTCGGCCCATTCTCCCTGTCGGCTACCGGACCGCCTACTCGTCCCGGTCATCGCGTTTGGATATGAATGATCCAATTATATGCTGGTTTGAAACCCTGTCAAGCGCCCCTGAGAGATCCGTCGTGTGACAGAGGCTGGCTGGGGGGTCGCCCCTCCCAGCTCGTTACAACAAGCTCTTCGGCTGGGCTGTTTCACCATGCCCGGCGGAAGCTGCCTGGCAAAACTCTCTCAGACGGGCCTACAAGGTGTTGTGGAATGGGAGGGCCTCCATAGGAAACGATAAAGCCCCGTTGACGGGGCTTCGGGTCCAGCTGTGGGCGGAATAGGGCTCGAACCTACGACCTCTGCTATGTCAAAGCAGTGCTCTAACCAACTGAGCTATCCGCCCGGATTGCGAGGGCATATTATAACGAGAGACCCTGAAATTGGCAAGAAGTACCCCCGCAGCCGGCCGTGTGAATCGGCAGAGGCGTTCCAGCCCTGTTCCGCTACAGGCCCTCCCTGCGAGCGGGAGGGCCGCCGCCTACACACCGGTCAGTAACCCACGGGATTAAATAGGCTCCCCATCCGGGGAGCCTACAATTCCAAAAAATAGTCGGATTGCTAAACCTTCTTCAGCACAGGCAGGCCGTTAGTCGTCTCGGATACTTTGTAACCTTTCGGTACCGCGTCTAGTACGCCAGCTTTCTGTTCTTTGGCAAAGAAATAAAGGGTCTGGTTCTTGCCGCTTTTCAGCTTTGTGACCCTCGCATGGAGAAAGTAGGTGACGCCGCGCTGGTTTTTATAGCTGAATGCCATGGAAACCTCCATTTTTGGCGAAGGCCTGTGCCGGAATCCTGGCGCAGGTGAATAAGACTATCCAATTATACAGCATTTAGGGGGCTCCTGGGCCGGTGTTAGGCGGGAATGAACGGTTGTTCAGGTGCGGTATAATCATCCCCGTGAACGCCTCCAAGCACCCGGAGGATTTATCGGCCGAAGAACTGCGCCGCCTGCTGCTGGAAAAACGCCGCACTGCCCGCCAGCAACGCCTGGAGCATTTCCGCCGGACTGGCCGGGCTGTCACGCTGGCCCCGGATCTGCCTCCAGCAGCCCTCGACGAGTGGCGCACCCAGCCGGTAACCGAGGCACAGGGGGAAAGCCAACCGGGCACGGCTGCGCGCTCGAAGCGCCGCCGCTTTCTGGATGGCCTCCTGCTCAGCGTGGAAGTGCTGGCGGTCATTGGTCTGGCGGGCATCCTCTTTAACGGGATGGGTCTGTTGCGCACGTTGAATCAGGAGGTCTCGGCCGCCCTGCAGCAGGACACGCTGACCCCCACCCCGCTCATCTCGGCAGTTGTCCTGCCCTCCGGTCACACCCCCCCGGATTCTCCCGGCGGGGCCCAGCCGAACGAGGCCGAGATCCCCGAGAACCTGCGGCCGCTGGTGCAGTCGCTGGCCAACCTGCCGGTGCCGACCTCCGGGCCTCAGCAGGCTGTGCGCATTCAGATCCCGGCCATCGGCGTGGACGCGCCGGTGGTGCAGGGCGACGGCTGGGACCAGTTGAAGAAAGGCGTCGGCCAGCATATCGGCTCAATGGACCCCGGGCAGGTCGGGAATGTTGTCCTTTCGGCGCACGATGACGTCTTCGGCGAGATCTTCCGCAATCTGGATCAACTCCAGGCGGGCGACCGGGTCATCCTGTACACGACCCAGCAGCAATATCTCTACGTGGTCACCGCCAGCCAGATTGTCGCACCCACGCAGGTCGAGGTGATGAACCCGACCAGCGAACCGACTGTCACGCTGATTTCGTGCTATCCATACCTGGTCGATAGACAGCGCATTGTTGTGTTTGCAAAACTTCAAAATCCTTAGGAGAACCAATGAGCAAGAAACATCGACGTCAAGTTTCACACCCCGCAGCGCCCGCCGCCGCCCTCCCCACCCGAACGTATGAATTCAACCCCGACTACACAGCGACCAAGCGTGAACTGCGCCGCATAGGCATCCTGGCGGGTGTCTTCTTCGCCATCCTCATCGTGCTGTCCTTCTTCCAGGACAGGCTCTTGGCGCTCTTCTTGAAGTAGGTCGGTCGGGCCCCCTCCACCCCTCCTGCGCATGCAGCTGCCGAAGCAAACGTTCGAAGTCCTTCTTCTGATCGGCCGTCCCGCCTCCGGTAAAAGCGAGATCATCGATTACCTCCAGCGCACTCCGGCGGAAATCCGCCGGAGGCGCTATCACATCGGCCGTCTGGACGTGCTGGACGACTTTCCGATGCTCTGGACCTGGCTTGAGGAAGATGAGCTCCTCAGTCGGAAGCTGGGTCGCACCCGCCTGTTTACTGACGAGGACGGCTATTTCAAGGATGATGCCTTGTGGCACCTGCTGATCGAGCGCCTCAGCCTGGAATACCAGAAACAACTGCGCGACAATCCAAGCTACCACGATGGGACGACGACGCTAGTCGAATTCGCGCGCGGGCGCGAACACGGCGGATACGCCAGAGCCATGGCCCACCTGGATGACACCCTGCTGCAGCGGGCCGGCATCCTATACGTGAACGTTTCATTTGCTGAATCCTTGCGCAAGAACCGCCTGCGCTTCAACCCCGCACGCCCTGACAGCATCCTCCAACACAGTCTGCCCGACCAAAAGCTGGAACGCCTTTACCGCGAGGACGATTGGCCAGAGCTTGCCTCCGGTGCGAGCGGGCACCTCAAAATCCGCTTCCTGGAAGTGCCGTACACCGTTTTTGAAAACGAAGATGATGTGACCACTGACAAGCCGGACCAGCTGGCAAGGCGCCTGGAATCCGCTCTGGGGGTTCTCTGGGAGCTGCGATCGCCGCCGTGACCCAGGACCTGCACATCGTCCAGCTGGAGAAACTGACCTACGGCGGCAACGCCCTGGGAAGGCTCCCCGACGGGCGTGTCATCTTCGTCCCTTTCGGCCTGCCCGGCGAAGAGGTCTCGGTGCGCCTGGTTGAGGAAAAACGGCAGCGTGCGCGTGCCGATTTAGTGGAGGTTCTGAAGCCTTCCCCCCAACGCATCCGGCCGCGCTGTCGGCATTTCGGCACTTGCGGAGGCTGTCACTACCAGCACATGCCGTATGCTGTCCAGCTGAAGACCAAAAGCGATATCCTGCGCGACCAATTGGTACGCATCGGCAGGATCTCCAACCCGCCCATTCAGCCCATGGTCCCTTCCCCGCAGGAGTGGAACTACCGCAATCATGTCCAGTTCCACCTGACAAGTGCAGGCGAACTGGGCTTCCAGGCGCCTGCCTCCTCCCGGGTGATCCCCATCTCGGAATGTCACCTGCCCGAAGGACCCCTGAACTCGATCTGGCCGCAGCTGGAATTTTCTTCGGGCCTCCGTCTGGAGCGCATCGGCCTGCGCCTGGGTGCGGAAGGGCAGGCCATGCTGGTGCTCGAATCAACCCCCTCAGAAACCCCGGAAGTTGAAATCGAATCGGACCTTTCGGTGGTGCACCTCTTCGGCCAACAGGAGCTGGTCCTGGCGGGGGAGGCTACGATCGGCATCACGGTGGAGGTCCCTCAGGACCCGCTCCTGCGCAGGACTTTCCAGGTGTCTGCCGCCTCGTTCTTCCAGGTCAACACGGCCATGGCCGGGAAAATGGTGGAGCACCTGCTCGCCAACCTGCCGCTCAGACCGACCACCACCCTGCTGGACATCTACAGCGGGGTCGGCCTGTTCAGTGCCTTCCTGGCACCGCGCCTGGGGCGCCTGATCGCGATTGAAGCCTCTCCCTCTGCGTGTGCGGACTTCGTGGTCAATCTGGAGGAGTTTGAAAACGTCGAGCTTTATGAAGCGAGTGCCGAAGTTGTCCTGCCGACCCTGAGGGTGAAACCCGACCTGGTCATCGTGGACCCACCGCGGGCTGGCCTGGACCGACAGGTCCTGCTGGCAATCCTGACCCTTGCGCCCAAACGCCTGGCCTACGTCTCGTGCGATCCGGCCACCCTGGGCCGGGATGCGGCCCGGCTGATGGAGGGCGGCTATCTCCTGACCCGGGTCACCCCGTTTGATCTCTTCCCCCAGACCGCCTCGATTGAAAGTATCAGCTTCTTCGACCGGTGAGCACGGGGCACTCCACCCCGGACGGTCGCCGATTCAATACTGCCGGAGGAATGAAATCCAGTCAGAAGCGTCCACCGCGCCACACAGCAGCGTTCCGGAGGGCATCCAAACGGGGGAGCGGAAGCCACCCGGAAAGAAAATGTAAAAACCCCAAACCGAGGTATCATTGCCCGATTTATCATAATTGAATTCGGTCATCTATCCTATAGGAGAAAAATGAATGAGTAAAACACGCCGGTTGCTACTCCCCTCTTTCTTTCTACTGGTTACTATCCTGGCCTGCAATCTTCAGTCGGGCGGCGGCGCCCCGGCCTCGACCCTCGACCCCGTCGAGACCACCCTAGCTCAGACGGTCGCCGTCCAAGTGAATACACTGACCCCCATTGCCCCGGCGGTCTCGACCTCGGTCCCCACTGTCGCAATCCCGACCGGTACGACGGTCCCGACTGCAACACTGATTTGTGACCAAGCTGCGTTTGTCAGTGAAACCGTCCCGGACGGGACGACCTTCCTCCCGGGAGCCACATTCACCAAAACCTGGCGGTTAAAAAATACTGGGACCTGCACCTGGACGACCAGCTACGCCCTGGTTTTCGTCAACGGGGATGCCTTGAATGCGTCGGCTTCCAATCCCCTTCCGGGAAATGTTGCCCCTGGCCAGGTCGTGGACTTGGCGGTGAACATGCAGGCCCCCAGCACAACCGGCAGCTATACCAGCAACTGGGAGCTGCGCAACGCCTCCGGAGTCCTCTTTGGAGTGGGATCGAGCAGCTCAGTCTTCTGGGCGAAGATCAGCGTGGTTGCGCCGACAGCCACCACCCTCGGGCTTCATATTCCTCCCATCATTATTCACATCCCCCCGCTGCAAATCGCCCCGACCACCCAACAGGTGGTCAACCAGGTGACCGCCCCTGCCAGCGGCACCGGGCACGCGGACATCGCCTGCCCGTCCGGCAGCGTCGTCACCGGAGGGGGCTTTGCGGGCAATAACAACCTGATCGTCTACAACACCTCGGCGAATAAAAACGGCTGGGAGGTCTATGCCCAGAACACCTCCACCTCGAGCCAGCTGCTCAATGCCTATGCCCTCTGCCTGTCCGGCGCTTCCGGGGCGACCAGCCAGGAAGTGCTTAATTACGGGACTGCCCCTGCCAGCGGCATCGGGAATACCGTCGTCAGCTGTCCATCCAGCAGCGTCGTCACCGGGGGTGGGTATGTCGGCAGTTCCAAGCCATTCGTCTATAACAGCTCGCAGGAAGGCAACGGCTGGCAGGTCTACGCCCAGAATACCGCTACCTCAGTCCAGGCGCTCAATGTGTATGCCATCTGCCTGTCCGGCGTCTCCGGCGCGACCAGCCAGCAGGTGGTCAACCAGGTGACCGTACCAGCCAGCGGCACCGGGCACGCGCTCATCGCCTGCCCGTCCGGCAGCCTGCTGACCAGCGGCGGTTTTGCCGGCAATAACAGCCTGCCCGTCTACAGCAACTCGGCTACCGGAAACAGTTGGGAGGTCGATGCCCAGAACACGTCCACCACGATTCAGGCGCTCAATGCCTATGCCATCTGTTTGACCATTCCATGAGCTTACTCGTCCGCCGGCCTGGAATGGGTGTCCGTGCTCAACCCCGGGCGGCCGGCCGAGAAACCAGGAGACCGTGGAGAGAGTTTCCACTCAGTAAGATGATCCCCAAAGCAACGGACCGGCTTACCCATGCCGGTCCGTTGTACTTGCCCTCGGATTGTTTCCCGCTCACGCAACCCGATTAAGGGAGGCGGTAGATTTTCCAGCCATAGGCAAAGACACGCTGGTCAAGCGGCACATGAGGAACGTTACAATACGAAAATGTTCTAGCCAAAGGGCAAAACAACCGCAGCGCGTCGAGGTTGGACGAGGTAAAGCTTTGCCGGACGAGGCCCACCTGTTCCCCACGACCGGCCAGGTACTGGTCCAGCGTCTCGTTCCACTGCCGGGTGGGAAGCTCGGTCATGCCAACGCGCACCGAAGGGTAGAACAGGTTTTCCATGAACGGAGAAACAATCCAGACTTCTCCGTCCTGTGCCTGCGCTGCCGCAAGACTCTGAGAATGAAAATAATCGACGTTCAGATCCGGACGATTCTCCAATTGGGTGACCCAAATTGAGAATTCGCTCACATACTCATTGGGTGGATTGATGTTGATCCAAACCGTGCTACCCTGGGGTGCGTGCTTGACGACGAAAGCAAGCATGTCCGCATTGGCCCGATCCGTGGCAAGTTGTAGACGACCATTGGTAACCTGATTCGGCAAAGTGAGCAGCAGCAGGAGACCGGACAGGACCAGCCCTCCCCAGGCCACGAATCGCATCGGAGTGGCCCTCTGCAATAATTCAAGATTGAGGGAGAAGAACAGGCCGCAGAGTAGCGCGGCTCCAAGAGCTAGAGGAAAGAGATAATACTCCTGCGTATAGACCCATGGGATGTACACACCCAGCCAGAGAGCACACCACGCCAATCCTTCCACCAGAAAGGGGAGAAAATCCCTTTGGGATTTGCGCAGGATCACGAAGAGACTGGTCACCCCAATGGGCACCAGGTAAAGATAATCTCGCAGCAGCCAATCCCCCCACAGGCGAGCTTTAGGGAGAAGCCATTTTAAGCTGAAGTTAAATTGGGAGGCATATCCGGTCGAAGTCAACCCCTCCGGCAGGTAGATAAAGTGAAAGATCAGGTAGAGCAGGACCCCGCTCAGGGCAACCCACCAAAAGGCCAGGCGGTGACCCACGGAAGGGTGGTCCGGCCGTTTCGTAATCCGAAACCAGAACCCATTTACCATTAAAGAGATCAGGGCTGCCGGTGCCAGGAGGATGGCCGTCTCTTTGGCAGCACAGGCCAGAAAAACAAGGGCGACGGGCACCAGAAATAAAGCCGTTTTCCAATACCACGCCCTTAGACGGATGTACAAGCTGCAGGTCAGCAAGACCAACAGGATCAGGAGACCTTGCAACAGCTCGGGTTTGGAAAGGGTATAAATATTCTCGAGGACGGGTCCGGCGATGACGAAGGTAAGTCCGGTCACCCAGGCCGATTTGCGATTCATTCCGAGGGCCAGGGCCAGACGGATCAGACAGAACGTAATGCCCAGCCAGAGCACCAAATTGCCGAAGAAAAACCAGAAAGGCTGTTGGCCAAAAATTCGATAGACCAGGGCATAATATAGCCAGTAGGCCGGTCGAAGGCGCCCATGATAAGTGTCATCCGCGATATGCCACTGTCCCGCCCAGACCCTCTGAGCGGTGGTTAAGACCACTCCGTCATCAAAAAAACCAAATTGAGGGGATATTAACCGCGGCAGCATGATCCCCACGCAGAGCAAAAGAGGCGAGTAAAGCAGGACCGTCCTCAGCCAAGCGTCTTTCTTCATCGAGCAGCTCCTTGTGCCATCGGATCTAAATGCCCGTGCAGCGCGAGGAAAGCCGGTGGTTGTATTTCTATAATATTGAACATCAATCCACAATCATTTTCCGCAGGACGGTATTGAGGATGCCGCCGTTGCGGTAGTAATCCACTTCCATGTCTGTGTTCAAAAGCGCCTGAGCTTTGAATTCGATCTTCCTCCCATCGGCCCTTGTGGCTTTCACAGTCAGGACGGCGTGGGGATGAAGCCGCTCACCCAGTCCTTCAATCGTAAAGCTCTCCCGGCCAGTCAACCCGAGGGACTCGGCGTTCTGCCCATCCAGAAAGCGCACTGGCAGGACGCCCATCCCGATCAGGTTGGAGCGGTGGATGCGTTCGAACGATTCGGCCAGCACTGCCCTGACGCCCAATAGATAGGTGCCCTTCGCGGCCCAGTCACGGCTGGAACCGGAGCCATATTCTTTGCCCGCCAACACGATCAGCGGGACACCCTCTGCCTGATAGCGCATGGCCGCATCGTAGATCGACATCTCCTCACCGGAGGGCTGATAAGCCGTCAGGCCGCCTTCCTTGGGCGCCACCAGCGCGTTCTTCAGACGAATATTCGCGAACGTACCGCGCGTCATGACTTGGTCGTTGCCACGCCGTGAGCCGTAGGAGTTGAAATCACGCACTTGGACGCCATGCTCTACGAGGAACTTGCCGGCCGGGCTGTCGGCGGGGATGTTGCCGGCCGGTGAGATGTGATCGGTCGTGATCGAGTCGCCGAGCTGCACCAGGACGCGCGCTCCACGGATATCGGCAAGCGGCGGCAGCTCGGGCTTTAGCGAGAGGAAGAAGGGTGGCTGCTGGATGTAGGTCGAGGCCTCATCCCAGCGGTAGAGAGCGCCCTCGGCAACCCGGATGTTCTTCCATATCTCCGAGCCTTCGAAGACCTCGGCATACTTCTCCGTGAACATGCGCGTCTCCACACCGGAGGAGACACACTCCTGGATTTCCAGTGTCGAAGGCCAGAGGTCTTTGAGATAGACCGGTCCATGAGCGCCGATGCCGATCGGTTCCGAGGTCAGGTCGATGTCGACGGTTCCAGCGAGCGCATAGGCCACCACCAGGGGCGGGGAGGCCAGATAATTGGCTCTCACAAGCGGATGGACGCGCCCCTCGAAGTTGCGGTTGCCGGAGATGACTGCCGCAGCCACCAGGTCTCCGCTGTTGATCGCTTTAGCGACCTCGCCGGGAAGTGGCCCACTGTTCCCAATGCAGGTGGTGCAACCATAACCGACCACATGAAAGCCCAGTCGGGCAAGCGGCTCGAGCAGATCGGCCCGCTTCAAGTAGTCGGTGACCACGCGCGAACCGGGTGCCAGGCTGGTCTTGACATACGGCGGCACGCTCAAGCCCTTCTCGACGGCCTTTTTGGCCACCAGCCCTGCCGCCATCATCACCGAGGGGTTGCTGGTATTGGTGCAGGAGGTGATGGCCGCGATGACCACCGCCCCATGCCCGATCTCGATCGCACCGCCATTGGTGCCGATCTTTCCTTTCGTGGTTACTTCCGTCGGACTCAGCGCGTAGCCGCGCTCTTTGACAGGCAAGACCAGCGCCTTCTCGAAAACCCGCTTCATCTCGGTCAGAGGAACGCGATCCTGGGGGCGCTTCGGCCCGGCCAGGGATGGCACGACCGTCCCCAAGTCCAGGGTGAGCGTATCGGTGAACTGCGGGTCCGGCGTGCCTGCCTCCCGGAACAATCCCTGCGCACGGCAGTAAGCTTCGGTGCGGGCGATCCCCTCCGCCGGGCGTCCAGTCAGGCGCAGGTAGCGCAGCGTCTCTGCATCGACCGGGAAGAAGCCCACGGTCGCACCGTATTCGGGCGACATGTTGGCAATAGTGGCGCGGTCGGGCAGGGAGAGGCTGTCCAGGCCGGGGCCGAAGAACTCAACAAACTTATCCACCACGCCCTTCTTGCGCAGCATCTCCGTGACGGTCAGGACAAGATCCGTGGCGGTCACACCCTCCTGAAGCTTCCCATAGACTTTGAAGCCGACCACATCCGGCAGGAGCATGTCCAGCGGCTGGCCGAGCATTACCGCCTCGGCCTCGATGCCGCCCACGCCCCATCCGAGAACCCCCAGGCCGTTAATCATGGTGGTGTGCGAGTCGGTGCCGACCAGCGTGTCGGGGAAGGCCAGGCTTTCGTTGCCGTTCTTTTGGGTCCGCACAACGTCGGCCAAGTACTCCAGATTGACCTGATGGACAATGCCAGTCATCGGGGGGACCACACGAAAATTGGAGAAGGCCTTCTGTCCCCACTTGAGGAATTCATAGCGCTCGCGGTTGCGCTGGAATTCGACCTCCCCGTTGCGTTGGAGCGCATCCACGGTCGCAAAGAAATCCACCTGGATCGAGTGGTCAATGACCAGGTCCACAGGGACGAGCGGGTTGATCCGCTCCGGGTCGCCGCCCAGGCGCGCGACGGCCGCGCGCATGGCGGCCAAGTCAACGACGGCCGGGACGCCGGTGAAATCCTGCATGATGACGCGCGCCGGAAGGAAGGAAATGCCGGAGCGCTGGGGGTCAACCGGCTTCCAGGCGGCGATGTTTTTCACATCCTGCGGCTTGACCTCGCGGTCGTTGCATTGTCGCAAGGCCGCCTCCAGTAGGATGCGGATCGAGAACGGCAGTCTGTCCAGCTTTACCAGCCCCACTTTTTCAAGGGCATCCAGGCAGTAAATGGTGTACCGGCGATCCCCGACTTCTAAAACGCCGTGGGATCTAAAGATATCTTTAAGCATCTAATACTCCTTACGGTTTAATAGATTCGAATCAAACTTATTGCAAATCCATTTATACCGATATAAACCCTTTGGATCCATGCAAATTCGGACGACCTATTCGGCATCGTCTCTCTAGTGAATGCGATAGACAACAATGATTTTCGTGCCGTGTACACTAATCGAATAATACTCAAGATTCGACGGATAATAATCATTGGGATGGGTTGAAAAATCACCAATAAAATAGTTGAAATAATCGTCCTGACTCTTCACCATCACTAAACGCGACTTTGGCTGTGGAGCCAGAGCCGTATCGTAGTATTGTAGTCCCGAGGTATCCGCGACAAAAAGGCGAATTGTGTCGCTCGGATCGTGGGCCAGGATGTAATCAATGGCAGGTTTATAAGACAGGCCCCAGTAATCCAAATCGAAACGCTGCCTCAAGCTCGCCGGATTGCCAGCCAGACTATTGAAGTAGACATAGGCGCATGGACTATATTGGATCATGAAACCGACCGGCTCCGCCAGGCCAACTAACAGAATGAGGAGTGTAACCAATAAAACTCGGGTCGAACGCCCTGTCTTCCGCACAAACCATTGATAAACGGTATAAAAACCGCGCGTCGATAGCAGTAACAAGGGTGGGTAAATAAAAAACATTTGCCGCCACCCATTGTACAACACCGAATGAAACCAGTAGATGGCAACGACGGGTATAAGCAGCCAACCAATCACTGCCAACCAACCGAGCGTGTCTGGATCAGTAACTATAGCGGCAAAGCCGCTCAAGCTTTCTCTAACTCCCTTCCGGAGCTGTTTCACCGCGCTGCGGGTCCAATCCAAGAATCCCGGTAGGATGCCGGCTAAAATGATCAGCGGTGTGCTGATTCCAATCCATACGGGTAGATAATGCCATGGAAGATCACCCGAAGACACATACTTTCCAAGGTAAAGTACATCCTTCCCATAAGGAAGGTATCTGCTCATCTCCTTGAATGTATTGATGAATTCGCCTAGGGGGTTGTGCCACAGGACCGGAAAAAAGAAGACCGTAAAGCCCGCACTAAACACCAAGTATATAAAAATGGTTGCCAGTCCGTGTTTCCAGGTTTGATGTGAACCCCACTCTACAGCCAGCAGCAAAATCAAGGAGATTGGGATGATCGCAACCCCGGGAACCCGTGTGGCTATCAGCCAACCGCTAGCGATGGCGTGGACCCCCAGCACAACCCAGGTGACCACCGCCATGCCTTGCTTCTTCCAGGTATCTAGGAAAAGCACCAATGTCCCGAAGGCTACAACAAAGCTCCCCATGAAAGGGATGTCTTTTGAGTTATAGAAGGCATCCATGTAAATACGCGGGCTGGCCACCAAGAAAACCACGGTCAGCAACCCCCACCAAGAACTATGAAAGAGCCGGCGGCTTATATAATAAAAAATGATAAGGCTAACCAAAAACAAGAAATAAAGGATCAAATGGCGAATGTATTCCGCATTGTAATTGGGCCCCACATACCGCGCCTCAATCCATAATAATGGTAGTTCAAACGTCACGCCATGGTAGCGGTCTGGGTAAGACAATAACGTCGGATCGCCCTTGAAAATGTAGCGGTAATTCCAGGCAGCCAGTTCAGTCTGGGCCGGATCATCAACAGGGACTCCGAAAGTCTTATAAATCGAGACCCCGATCGCCGCAAGCACTATAAAAAAGATTAAGACGACTAAGGACGAGAGGTGTTTTTTCATAAAAAGAATCAAATGATTTCAGCGAATTCCTGTTTGAGGGATATCAAAGCCGCCGAGAAATTCCCAGATGCCATTTTGCGACTGAGATATGGGATCGGTATGCTCAGGGACTGATTAATTCACTTTCTAGGTTCTGCATTAACCGCCTGCGCTGCTCCTCCGGGGCGAAACTGGCCCGGGCAGCCGCCAGGATGCGCTCCTGCAACATCCGGCGCGGCATGCCTAGCTCAACACAGGCCCGTCGGTACTCATCGGCAAGCGTGATCTGCGAGATGCTGGGATCATCTGTGGCGAGCACAACCTCCAGGCCGGCTTCCACCATCTTCATCAGAGGGTGTTCCGGGAGGGAGGAAATGGAGCCGGTCTGGTAATTGCTGGTCACACACACCTCGAATACCGTCCGCCTCTCCCTGGCGAGGTCCACAACTGCCCGATCTTCCAGGACCCGGACGCCGTGGCCGATCCGCTCTGCGTTCAGCACCTCGATCGCCTCGCGAACGTTGGACGCGCCTCCCCATTCCCCGGCGTGAACCGTCAACTTAAGCCCGGCCTGTTTCGCCTCCCGGAACACACCCTCAAACGGTTGGGCCGGAAACTCTGCCTCGTTCCCGGCCAGGTCCATGCCCACCAGCCCCCGCTCGATCCGTTCAGCGGCCAGCCAGGCCACCTGCTCGGCCAGCTCCACGCTCTCGTGTCGGTTGACACTCGCCAACAAGCCAACCTGCACTCCGAACCCGACGGCGGCCTCCCGGGCACTCTCGCAAACCCAGTCCATCACATCCCCCAGGGGAAAACGCTCCGCACGGCTAAGAGCGACGGGAGTGAAGCGCAGTTCCAGATAGCGGACGTTGTCCGAGGCCGCGTCTTCGACCGCCTCCCAGGTGATGCGATGGATGATCTCCGGCGAACGATAAAACAGGCGCAGCGTGGTAAATTTTGCCAGGAAGTTCTGGTAGGTGAATGGTTCGTCGTTCTGCACCTGCACCAGGCCGCTTAGAGAGCCGGTGTTGCTGGGTACCGGGATGCCGTGGGCGCGCGCCACCTCCATCATCGTGCGCAGGCGCAGGGATCCCTCCAGATGACGGTGGAGTTCCACCTTTGGCAGGGATCGATAAAAGTCGACTGACTCGTTCCCTTCCAGCTTCATGGTCCTGAATGTTCAATGACGGTGGCGCTTGCGCTTCTTTTCGGTGGAGACTTCCTGTTGGGCGGCGGCGGCCGGAGCAGGCGCAGGCAGAGGCGCGGCGGCCGTCTCGACCTGGGCGAGCGCGGCTCTGGGCTGGTACAGAAAGATACGCCCGATGACCGCGGCGCGGATATCGGCCATCAGGGTCTGGAACATTTGCGAGGCTTCGCTTTTATATTGTACCAGCGGGTCGCGCTGGGCATAGGCCTCCAAGCCGATCGACACCCGCAGGGCCTCGACCCGCGTCAGGTAGTCCACCCACAGCTCCGTGATGGCCCCCAGCAGGACCTGTCGATAGATCTGGGTCTGGACGCGATGGCCCAGCTCGGCAACGGAGAGGGATGGCGAGCTTTCACCCAGGCGGACCAGCTCGCTCTCGCCAAAAGCCTGGCACTGAGCCTCCTGAGCCCTCTGCAGGTGTTCAAGGATTTGTTCCTCGAGTTCATCAGCGGGCATGTTCACCAGAATCTCGCTCGCCAGGTAAATGTAATGGAGCCGGAGGAAGGCCTGGCGCATCTGGCGATGGGTCTTCGCATCAAAGTAAGTGCTCGTACCCTGTGCAATCAGTGCCAGCATACGCAGTTTCGCCTGGTCGTCCAGGGAGTTTCCCTGACGTTCCAGGGCGGAATCCAGGTCGCGCACGATCTGTCCATCTTTGCCGAGCAGACGTTCCTCACGCGCCTCGAGCACCTGGTGCAGGCGTTCTTCAATGCGGACGGCCACATCGTCCCAGACCAGGTCCTGCAGTTCAGCCGGGTCGACGCCGAGCGGCTCGCCCAGGCGGAATTCGATCGCCCCGGCCAGGCGCGTGACGGTCATGGCGAGCAAAGCCGAGGCGATCTGAACGCGCAGTGAGTCTTCCAGCGCCCGAGGGTCATCCGAGAGCCAGCGGTTTTGCTCGTTGGTGAGACGGAGCGGCATCCGGACGGCGCCTGTCAGATCTTCCAGTAGCTCTTGCGGGCGGCGGGGTTCCGCCTCCTCTTGATCGTCCAAGGCGTCGAAATAGGTCTCCAGAGCGTCGGTGCGATCCCGGACCTCAGCCTTCAGGCTCTCCCCGGAGCGATCGATCTGGTCCTGGGCCAGGTGCAGGAAGTAGATATGGTCCGCCTGGAGCGCCCGGTGGGCCATCTCCAGCAGCCCAGTTTTGGAATCCGAACCTGCCGAGTTCAATTCGTCCAACAGGACCTGGTACGTAAAGGAAGGGAAAATGCCGTCAGGCGTCTGAAAGAGCGGCTGGATCTGTTCCAGCCAGGCCAGCAAGCGCCAAAGTTCTCCGCTCTCAGAGGCTTCTCGGACCCGGCGCTCGACCTCCTGGCTCAAGAGCTCGTCCACATCCTCGCTCAGGTCCTCTTTTTCGAAGACCCGGTCGCGCTGTCCATAGATACGCATGCGCTGCGCATTGAGCACATCATCGTACTCCAGCAGGTGCTTGCGGATGTCAAAATTGGCGCCCTCCACACGGTGCTGGGATTGCTCGATCATGTTGCTGACCATGCGGGCCTGCATCGGATAGTCATCGTCGATGCTCAGGCGCTCCATCATGCCCTTGACCTGATCGCCGCCGAACATGCGCATCAGATCATCCTCCAGGGAAAGGAAAAAGCGCGAAGAACCCGGGTCGCCCTGGCGGGCGGCGCGGCCGCGCAGCTGGTTATCGATGCGGCGGGCTTCGTGTCGCTCGGAGCCGACAATATGCAGTCCGCCGAGCTCGCGCACGCGTTCCATATCCTCAAAGTATTTCAGGAAGTACTCGACCTCGGTCTCATAGATGCCGAAGAGGGAGGAATCCGCTTTCTGCAAGGCTTCCCGTCGCTCCTGCAAGGTCATGTCATACGGGTCCTTGTAACCGGCCTTGCGCAGGACGCGCGCCACCGCCGCGATGATCTCCTCGGCCAGCTCGCCGCCCAGCTTGATGTCGACCCCACGGCCAGCCATGTTGGTCGCAATGGTCACCGCCCCAAAGGCACCCGCCCCGGCAATGATCTGGCTCTCCTCGGTATGCTTGCGCGCGTTCAGGACCTGGTGGGGAACACCGCCCTGCAGGACAGACTTGAGCCGGGACTCATCTGCAGGGGTTAAGTTCAGGATGGTCTGCAGCCGGGACAGATTGGCCGGGTCCTCGGGGTTGAGCGATACCCCCAGTTCCTTGGCAAGCGGGCGCAATTCCTCCGGGCGCATCTGGTCGAGCGGAAGGTAGAGCAGCTCCAGCTCCGGGATGCGCCGCCCATCCTCCTGTCGATTGTTCTTTTCCAGCCAGAGGTTGCGCAGCAACAGGACCTGCATCAGGCGGCGGATCGGCTCAGCCCGCAGCCTGGTCGACAGCCGTTCGGAACTCTCCACCGAGGAAGTGCCTACCAGCATAGGCCGGCCCTGGATATGATAGCGGGCGATCTCGTGCACAATGGCGCGCAGCTTCGCCTCGACGGTCCGGTAGACGACATCCGGGTAATCCTTGCGGCGCCAGAAGGCGATGCCCCTCTCCGGATCGTCCCAGCGGGCAAAATATGAATACTCGAAACCGTCCTCATCCCTGGCCTTGACCTCCTGGAGTGGCGCATTCGGCCAAAAAGCTAGATACTCCAGGTTGGTCGGGATGGGCAGGACGTCCAGTTTGTAGATCTTGTCGAACTCCTCAGCCTCGGTCAAGGCAGTACCGGTCATGCCCGCCAGCTTGGCATACATGCGGAAGTAGTTTTGCAAGGTGATGGTGGCGTAAGTGACATTTTCCGGCTCGACCTTAACGCCTTCCTTGGCCTCGACTGCCTGATGCAAGCCATCCGACCAGCGCCGGCCCGGCATCAAGCGCCCGGTGAACTCGTCGACGATGATGACCTTGCCGCCCTGGACCAGATAGTCCTTGTTGCGCTTGAACAAGGACTGGGCCCTCAAGGCTTGTTCGAGGTAGCCGAGCAGGCGGGCCTGTTCGGGGGTCACGTCTTCAGGACGATCGGGGTCGCGCAGGGGCTGGCCGAGCAGTTGCTCGACATGGGCCGTACCGATCTCGGTCAGCGAGATGGTGCGGTCCTTCTCATTGATCTCATAATCCTCGGGGCGCAGCTGGCGGACCAGCTGGGCCATCCTGCCGTACCATTCCACGTCGCCGGAGGCCGGTCCGGAGATGATCAGGGGCGTCCTGGCCTCGTCGATCAGGACATTATCCACTTCGTCGACGATCGCATAATGGTGGCCGCGCTGGACGCGGTCTTCCAGGCGCATGGTCATGTTGTCGCGCAAATAGTCGAAGCCAAACTCACTGTTCGTGCCGTAGGTGATATCCGCCTCATAGGCCAGGCGACGGTCAACCAGGCGCATCTGATCCTGGTCTTCACGCGGGGAGGTGCGCGACGGGTCGTATAGGAAGGCTTTTTTTCCGTTTTCGGTCGAGGTGGCCATTTGCAGGATGCCGACCGACAGGCCGAGGGCCTGGAAGATGGGGCCCATCCAGCGGGCATCCCGACGAGCCAGATAGTCATTGACCGTCACCAAATGCACCCCCGCCCCCGTCAGCGTATTCAAATATAGCGGCAGGGTAGCGACCAGCGTTTTGCCTTCCCCGGTGCGCATTTCGGCGATCTTGCCCTGGTGCAGGACGATCCCCCCCAGCAGCTGCACGTCGTAGGGACGCAACCCGACGTTCCGTTTGGAGGCCTCGCGCACAGCGGCAAAGGCTTCGGGGAGAAGCTCCTCGAGCACAGCTGCTTCGACGGTGCGGCGTTCTGAATCGTCCTCGATGCCCTCCACCTCCTGGGCCAAACGGGCACGGAACTCGTCCGTCTTGGCGCGCAGGGCCTCATCGCTTATGGCTTCCAGTTCCGGCTCGAAGGTATTGATCCGGTCAACGGTCTCGGTGATCTTCTCAATTTCACGCTTATTGGGGTTGCCCCCAAACGTTTTGACAAATTTCTGGAGCATAAAAAAGCACCTTTCGAAGAGGGATTATAGCATAGGGAAATTGGATGGATATGAGAAAGTGCCCCTGCAGGCATTACCGGGGCCTCTGATGCCAGGGCTCAACGCTTCGGAGAATGAGCATCTACCCCTCCATAAGAAAATTGCGGCGGGGACTGTCGTCTTCAGGCGACAGCGGAAGCCGCATCCTCTTCTTTTTCTTTTGTTGGAAAGTGCTTGACAGACACCGAGGAAATTAGTACACTTGTTCTATGTATGGTGTGCGTTGTCGTCGTAGTCGTGGTTGTGTCTTTTCGCTCAAATATCACCTGGTTGGGTGTCCGAAGTATCGGCGC
>Ga0187877_1001014_pt1 | contig 31295 bp, 26 predicted proteins | sample June2016WEW_17_1_3_FD_132430 | JGI IMG/M metagenome (GOLD analysis project Ga0187877, IMG submission 132430) | Peatland microbial communities from SPRUCE experiment site at the Marcell Experimental Forest, Minnesota, USA - June2016WEW_17_100 | ecosystem: Environmental > Terrestrial > Soil >...
GTGCAGGCTGCGCAACCGTCATACAGCGGGAATTGCAGGACGATTTCCTCGCCGCCGGTGGATGGTCTCGAGGCTTTCTCGAGCCAAGGGACGATCGAGTCCGTTACGACGGTGAGTGCCGTCGGGCCTGCGGCGAGACGGTAGGCGCGGCGAAGCTTGGCGTAGCTGGGCGAGGCAAGAGACGGAAGCGGCGGGTGGAAGTACTGCATTGAGCTGTTGAGCAAGAGGTAACCGAGGTCGTCGTTGGCCGGAAAAGAAGACAGCGTGAAACCGAGATCGACTTTCCCGGTGTTGATGAATGCGATGAGGTACGACGAGGTGGCATCAAGGAACGAAGCCGCCTGAGGTGAGGCTCCGTGGGCGCGCATGAACCGCGCGAGGCAAGCCCGATCCTCGCCAGGGAGGGGGCGGCGGCATGTCTTCCGGGCCGGGATTTGGTCCGCCAACGCCTGCTTCCATACCGCTTCAGGCCCGATCCTCCCAGCGGCCGACAGGTGGTCCGTCGCCGCCATCGCCGCGGCTGGGATCACTGCGGCCACCCAGCTAAAGGTGGCAAGGGCCAGTGCCGTACTCACGACGAGGTGAGGCCGAGGCGCGCCACAAGGGGAGAACCTTCTTATCGGTAGGAGGTGCCCATCAGGTCGCGCTCGCGCCGCTGGAGGGCTCCCTCGCGATCAAGTGAAGCCCGGGCGGAGACGACACCGGGTTCCCCGCACCGACGCGAGCAGCGCAGCTTTGATTCCCAGCTCACCGTGGCACCTCTGTGGTACGGGGCGGGTTTCTCCGAGAGCCGCCAGGCGCCCGTTCCCACAGATCTATGGACTCCTATGTGTTCGTGTCAAGCGCCTCGGCCAGCCGGGCACCGAGCTCGGCGTCGACCTGGCGCCAGTAGTCGAGCACCCTCGGGATCATCGTCGGCGTTACACCGTCGCGCACGTGGCCGGCGATGTTCCCGACGAGATGTTCGCGATCAGTCGCCGAGAGCACCTTGCGATAGAGCGTTCCCGCCTGTCCGAAGTCGTCGTCCTCCTTGTGAAGGTCATAGGCAGCACGGACGATTTCTCCGTTCGCCATCCAACCCGCGGGGTCGCCGAAACGGGCGGGGTCAGCCGCCGGGCCCCCGACGGAGTTCGGCGCGTAAACCGGGTCACCCCGGTTCTCGAACCGCATCGCGCCGTCCTTGTTGTAGGAGTTGACAGGCGACCTCGGACGGTTCACCGGCAGCTGGAGGTAGTTCGTGCCGATTCGGTAGCGGTGGGCGTCGGGGTAGCTGAGCAATCGTCCAAGCAGCATCTTGTCCGGGCTCGGCCCGATGCCGGGAACCATGTTCGCCGGCTCGAACGCCGCCTGCTCGATCTGCGCGAAATAGTCATCGGGATTGCGGTTGAGCGTCAGACGTCCGATCTTGATCGGCGGGTAGTCCGAGTGCAGCCAGACCTTTGTGAGGTCGAATGGGTTGAACCGGTAGTCGGCGGCGTCGGCGAAGTTCATGATCTGCATCTCGAGCGTCCAGCTCGGATACTCACCACGCTCGATCGCCGTGTACAGGTCGCGCAGGTGGAAATCAGGGTCCTCGGTTGCCAGCGCTTTCGCCTCGGCGCCGGTGAGGTTCTCGATTCCCTGGTCGGTCTTGAAGTGGTACTTGACCCAGAACTTCTCGCCGTTGGCGTTCACCCACATGAAGGTGTGGCTCCCGTAGCCGTTCATGTGTCGCCAGGTCCGGGGAGTGCCGCGATCGGTCATGAGGAACGTCACCTGGTGCGCGGATTCCGGCGAGAGCGTCCAGAAATCCCACTGCATGTTGTTGTCGCGCAGGTGAGTGTCGGCCCGGCGCTTCTGGGAGTGGATGAAATCTGAGAACTTCGAAGGGTCACGGATGAAGAAGATCGGCGTGTTGTTCCCGACGAGGTCGTAGTTGCCCTCCTCGGTGTAGAACTTGATCGCAAAGCCACGGGGGTCCCGCACGGTGTCGGCCGACCCGAGTTCGCCGGCGACGGTGGAGAACCGGAGGAGCACGTCGGTCTTCGCTTTCTTCTGGAACAGCTGCGCCCGCGTGTAGTTGCTCAAGTCTTCGAAGCATTCGAAGACGCCGAAGGCACCGCCTCCTTTGGCATGGACGACGCGCTCGGGGACGCGTTCTCGGTTGAACTGCGCCATTTTTTGGATGAGATAGTGGTCCTGCAGTAGGACCGGCCCATTCGGTCCGACGGTAAGTGAATACTCATCGCTCGGCGCGGGGATCCCGGCGTCGGTCGTCGTCGGACCCGGGGTAGCGCCTGGCTTGTTGTTTTCTCGGGGCATTCTGGTCACCTCTCTCATTCTCGCTGGGCGAAGGAACGGTCGGGTCTCTTCGGGGGCTTGCCCTGGGGGTCGGCCTCAGCCCGGGACTGACAGTCCGGGCACAGGCCCCAGAAGGTCACTTCGGCTTCGTCGAGAACGAAGCCGTGCAGGTCGGAGGGTTCGAGGCAGGGTGCCGCGCCGACGACGCAGCTGACGTCGGCGGCAGCGCCGCAGACCCTGCAGACGACATGGTGGTGGTTGTCGCCGACGCGCCTTTCGTAGCGGGCGGGACTGCCCGCCGGCTCGACCCGGCGGAGGAGGTTCGCCGCCGCGAGGGACCGCAGCGTGTCGTACACCGCTTGTCGGGAGACGCCACCAAGCTGGTCCGCGACGGCGCGGGAAATCGTCTCGACATCGGCGTGGGGCCGCACCCCGACCTGTTCGAGGACGGCGAGGCGTACCGCCGTGACGCGGCGGCCCGCGGCGCGCAGGAGTTGAACGTCATCTTGGGCGACCACTACACGGGACGATAGGAGACAATCTGGAATCAGTCAATTAAGTGGCGTAACTCCAGTTAACGGGTCCGCGGCCTGCGGATCAGCCATGATCGCGAGATGTCCAAGCAGAGACCACGCGTCGTCGCCCTGGCACTGATCAGTCGGCCGGGAACGAGAGAGATCCTCGTCTCGAACAGCCGGGACAAGGTCACGGACGTTCGCTTCCAAAGGCCGTTCGGCGGGGGGGTGGACTTCGGCGAGCGTGGCGAGGATGCGTTGCGCCGTGAACTGTTCGAGGAGCTCGCTGTCGAGCTCGGGATGGTGCGTCTCATCGGCGTCGTCGAGAGCCTCTTTCTTTTCGAGGGGCTGGCGCGCCACGAGATCTCGCTTCTTTACCGAACTGAGTTCGCTGATCCCTCGCTCTACGCGAGGGAGGTCTTCGAAGGGATCGAGGCCGAGCCAAAGTTCGGCGTCTGGCGTGACCTCGACGGAGAAGTCAAAGTGCCCCTGTATCCGCCTGGGTTGGCGGATCACGTCGCTGCGTGGGAGGGGTGAACTCCGGAGGGGCAAGGGGACCGGGCGATGTCGCCCGGGTCAGTCAGGGGGCGGAGGCTGCTTGCAGTCGCGGCAGCGCCCGCGCATCGCGAAATGGTGGGGGTCGATCGTGAACCCGTACTCCTCGAGCGTCGCCGCCGCGAGCGACGTGAAGAGCTGATCGCCGACCTCGAGCACCGTTCCGCATTCCTCGCAGACGAGATGGCAGTGCGTCGTCGGGGTGAGGTGGTAGGTCGCGGGCAGTTGCCGAGATGCACATGGGAGACGACGCCGAGCCGCTCGAGCTCCTCGAGGTTGCCGTAAACGGTCGAGATGTGGACGTCGGGCGCCTCCGCCTGGATCTTGGCGGTGAGATCTTTGGCGGTCCGGTGGCGCGGCGACGGCAGCGATTGCCTGTCGCTACCCCAACCGCCCTGGCGCGCTCGCCGTAGGCTGCGTAGGGTGGTGTCGCAGATCATCTGGGTGGCAGAGCTGCGGATCAGTCGACAGACGTGGGAAAAGATTCAGAATCAGCACAGACTGAGCGGGTATGACGTTCGTGAGGCCGTTGAACATAAGTTGCATAGGGCGGTATGGGATGACAATCCCGAACGGGGTCTTCGCGCCCTCATCCAGGTGACCGTTCTTAACAAGCGGGTGCTCGTGGTGCTCTATCCAAGACCCGCGGACGCGTACGGAGATTCGTACGCGCTGGGAAGTGCGTACCCGATAGGTTAAATGACCAGCTAGAATGGGGTTCGCCATGAAGGCATGGGATGATGACGAGACGTTTTACGAAGAGGATGAGCCGATCAACAACGTTCTCGCTGTCTTCGAGCGCGGAGTCAACGAGGTAGCAGTCACTCAATCGAGCCAGTTGATCGACGACCTTCCGGCGCGGTCATTCCCGCTGTACGTTCCGCAACCGGCGAATTGGCCGACCGACAATCCAGTCCTCAGGGGGCGGACACCCGCTCCTGCAGCCGGGTGAAGATCACTCTCGTTCTTGCAGATACAGGCCGGCAAACTCCTGCTGGCCTCAGCCTTCTACAAGTTGGGTGGAAATCGACCTTTGGGGCGTCCCAGCCAGACGGATCGTTCATTTTGCCTGAGCAAGCCGTCGTAGTCTTTGTCGAGGCTGAATTTTCTGAGATCAACAGGGTTTACAGCACGGATTTATGGCTGGTCGATCGCGACAATAATCCGCAACAATTCAACACGCCAAATGGGCCAATTGATGCCGAGGTGCACCGGCAAGTGTTGATCCCTCAGGTTATGGGAGCGTCAATTGGAGTCGACAGTAGTCTTGCGACCGTTTTTTACGACTTTCCGATGGGAAATATTCGGGTCAAAGAGGTGCCCGGCTGGTATCGTTGGATGTTCAAGCTCGATAATGGGGAAACTGGCGAGACCGGATTTATGGTAAATCCCGCGCCTGTACAACCATCGTTTGGGCCCCTCGCTGGAGGTACTAATCCGGCCTGAATCTGGCGGGGTTGACTGATACAGCCAGATCGTACGATTCGACCAATATAGGTGAGCCGGGCGACGCCCAAATATCGCGCGGCTTGATTCAGAAGGCCCCTATTCGACGCAATCCCTCTACACCCCTGTGTCCAGTTAGAGGGGACATTAAGAACTTGCCGCAGAGTCCGCAATTCCTTCGCTCAAACAGATGCTCGATCTGGCTAGAACGGTCATAGCCAATTCAAAGTGGTCGAAGGATATGCGCACGCCCTCCGCGCGAATAAATCAGGCTCTCCGGCAGTTAGCCGACGCTCGTGAAGTGTTCGCAGAGTGGCTCCGACTTATTGCAGAAGCTCAGGCGAGCTGATCGGTCAGCTTTGACTGCATCCTTTCAGCCGCCAGTCGGAGATCGTTGACGTCGGCTCGGTGAGGCCCTGGCCGCGCCGTCTTTCGGCCGTCATTACAGGGCTACCCGCTTGCGCTTGACCACTCAGCCTACTCTCAGCAGGGTCCGCTACATTTCCGGTGATGGTTCGCGTATGCCGACGGAGGGTTCTCTTCGTCTCACTCGGCGCGACCGCACTCGTGATGTCAACCGCCCTCGGCGTGGCAGCGTCTGCGGCCGCGACGACGAGCTCCGTACTGAAGGCCGTGAAGGCGGCAATGGCGAAACAGACGGGCGTTCACCTGGTGGACTCCTCGAAATCCGGTTCCTCCTCGGCTCTCGCGATCGTCGATTTTGGCACGAAGAGCGGTGACGAGACCTTGTCAGAAGGCAAGGCGAGACTCACGCTTAAGCTGAGCCCGACCTACGCCTACCTCAGCGGGAACACCTCCGGACTAACGACGATCTTTGGTCTGACCGCGGCACAGGCGAAGAAGGTCGGCAAGGACTGGATCTCTGTGAAGGCCGGTACGAGCGAGTACGCCGCATTCAAGTCCGGCCTCACGATTTCTTCGCTCGCGGGCGTGCTCCCAGCGACCAAGGGTACGACCTTGTCCACAACCGTCACCGATGGCGTCCACCTGTACGTCCTGAAGTGGACGACCGCGGCTACGAGTTCCGCGCCGAAGCTGTCGAACACGATGACCATCTCGGCCGCGGGAGCGACCCTGCCAGTAGAGGAAATCACGACCGCCTCAAGCGGCTCTTCTACGACAAAGTTCTCGAGGTGGGGCGAGCACGTCGCCGTGAGCGCGCCGCCGGTCGCCTCAACGATCTCCTACTCCAAGGTCACGAGCTGAGAGCTGCCCAGCCTTAGGGACTCAGACCCGCACGGTGGCTGTTCAGGCGTTCGACAACCGCAGCGCCGGACTCGCTACATAGACGGTCGGTTGGCGATGTGATCAGCTTCTTGGCACGGTCTACTCGTTCTCTGGCACGGACTCGCTCGCCAGGATCGCAGTGCCAACGAGGCCGGAGCGAGCTGCTCGTGGTTGAAGATCACAGTCGCGATCTCGCCCTGGTTCGGTGGATATCAAGGAACACTGGCTTGGCCGAAAAGATCGACGACGCCAGAGGAACAACTCAATGAGTGACCCATGCGAAGGAGACGAGAGCACCACCGATTCGCTGTACCGAACGCGCGCCCCCTAAGGCTCAGCTGAGACGCGGGCTTGGCCTGCCCCCGACAGCCGGTTAGGTCCCGGCCCACGGCTCAAGCCGCCAGTCGGAGATCGTGAACATCGGTTCTCCGACGCGAAACCCCCACGCCCAGGTAGTGGCGACATTAAGAACTTGTCGCTGACCCGAAGAGCAAGCGGAACAACAGCCGCCTAGCTGTCGTCGCCCGTCCGCCGGTCGCCCGCAGTCGTTCGAGCACATTGGCGACGGATTCATCGAGCGCCGCATCGCCGCTTGTCTCGCGGCCTGATGCCGGCAGCGGGGCGTGGGGTGCGAAGGATCGCTGGCCGGGCACGGGATCGTCGGTCCGGTTCAGGTCCGCCGGGTCGATGACGTGACGACCCCGCGGGTGCGTGTCGTCGACCCGGCGACACGCACGGCCTGAGGTCCGGGAACCGTTCCCGGGGTGTGAGGCATCCACGCTTCGGGGTCGGCGGTGATGAGCCGGACGGTGAGCGGGATGTTGCGTGTGGCGATGTCGGCCACCGAGACGGACTCGAGAATCGAACGGATGTGTTCGCGAACGGCGATCCAGACCTCGACGAGTGGTTCGGCCGATCCCTTGTAGTCGAGCTGGTCGGGGCGGACGTCACCAACCTGGGCGAGAGGTCCCTCGACGGCGCGCACGATGTCCGCCAGGCTGATCTCGCTCGCGGCACGTCCCAGTCGGAAACCACCCTCGTTGCCGCGCTGACTGGCGACGATGCCGGCACTTTTCAGCTCGAACAGGATGTTCAACAAGAACTTCCCGGGGATGTCCTGTGCGGCTGCGAGGGTCTCCGCCTTCACCGGCCACGAGTCTTCGAGTGTGGCGAGCTCGACGACAGCCCGGATCGCGTAGTCTGCCTTCGAAGATATCCTCACGTCTTTATCTTGACGCTTTCGTGACGATGCCACACGCGCCGCTGCCGAAACGGCAACTCGCGACTGTTTCGCCAGGTCAGCTCGTCTTCGTCACCTTTGCCGCGGTGCCGTAGGCGCAGATCTCAGTCCAGACGCCACCCATCTCGGAGGTGTCGAACCGCATCGCCAGGACGGCGTTGGCGCCGCGCGCGCTCGCCGCCTCAGCCATGCGGTCGATGACCTCCTGGCGGCTGTTCTCGAGGTTCTTCGTCATCCCCCTCAGCTCGCCGCCGACGAGTGACTTCAAACCCGCCCCCATCTGGGAAAACGCGTTGCGCGAGCGGACCGTGAGGCCGAACACCTCGCCGAGGACCTCGTTGACCTCGTAGCCCGGAGCATCATTGGTCGTTGCGATCAGCATGTCCACACCCTCTCGTCGAGATCTGGCCGTGACCCGCCCATATTGGCTCGAAGACCGCGCCTTCGCGCATCGGCGTGGTCATTTGACGCGGCCAAGGGCCGTCGCCTCGCTCACCGCCTAGTGGCGGGCCGGCGTGAAGATGTAGGTGAGGAGCGGCTGCGGCGGCGTGATCGAACCGATGACCTTCGAGCCGACCTTGACGGCAAGCGCCGAGGCGTGGGCGTCGAGTACGACCGAGGCCGGCCCGTCGAGCTTGATCACGACCGGGCTCTGTTGTGGGGTGATCGTCGCCGCGAACAGGTAGGCGACGGCCGTGGGCGGGGACTTCACCAGTGTGTAGCAGCGATTGTTCGTGTAGATCGCGATGGAGAACTTCGCTGAGGTGGGAACCGAATAGGTCGTGGCGGACTTCGTGGTCGAAACGAGGGCGAGCTTCCCGAGCCCGGTTGGCGGCTGGCTCGTCGACGATCCCGTTGGTGACGACGTCGAAGGGGTTGAGCCGTGGCCGGAATTCGCCTTTGTCGCTGTGGTCGAGTTGCGCAGGAAGCCGACCCAGCTCGGATGGAAGTGCTCGACGGCGAGCCCGACGAGGCCGATGACGAAGAGGACGAAGAGGACCCAGACCGCGACCCGCAGGCCCCACGGCGCCGGCAGCCGCCGCTCGATGTCCGGGTGCCAGCCGTCGCCCCTGGGGAACTGTGGGCCTGGAGCCGGGGCGACGCGCGGAATCTCTGCCGTCGTGATCGTCGACTCCGGTTCGGGCCTCGCTGGTGCCGCGGCACGTCGGTTGACCCGCGTCGACTTCCCGCTTTCTCCCGCGTCGTCTCCTGTGGTCACCGCATCCCCCGGATCGCGCGGCACATCGCCGATTGAGGAGACGGTACCGCGCGGAACCGCCTTCGGGCGCAGGTCAGCGTGCCCCACCGCTCGGGATCCAAGCGGCGCCGACGACCCCACCCCCGGTGTGGACCTGCATCGCGGCACTGAACCCGCTGACGAAGTCGACACCCCCGAGCAGTTCGCTGAGTTGCTTCGCCAGGAGCGGGGCGTTGGCGTGGAAGACTGCCGAGCGTTCGGCCCCCTGGGGCGCGCTCGACAGATACGCGGCGCGAATCATCCCGAGTGCGTCCTCCGCCGTTGCCGCCGTCCCGAGCGGTTCGACGGTGCCGTCGCGCATCCGGAAGATGCTGCGCACCCCGCTCGGATCGAGCTCCCCCAGGACGTCGTCGGGGACCGGTCCGCTCCGTCGGAGCGGTTCCAAGGTTGCGAGCGAGGCAACGAGCTCGACACGGCGGGAGGCTTCCGTAACGACGCGGACGACCTCTTCGATCTTGGCCCCGTTTGCCGCCGCCTCGGCGCCGGCGAGGACGACAAGCGCCTGGCCAGCGGCCGCCGTTCTGGCATCGACGAGAACAACAGGCCGGGTCGCGAATTCCGCGGCGAGCGCGGCGTTGCGGTACATCGTCGCGAACTCGATTGCCGGGGTGATGACGACTGCAGCGTTGAAATCCGGGGACTCGATGGCCTGCAGGTACTCTGTCACGAAGGGGTGGTTCGCCCCGGCGAGCTCTTCTCGGGCGAGCGCCTCGGGCAGGAGCATGTCCCCGCCGTCGGGTGGATCGATGCTGGCGACGCCGTCCTCGGGTAAGAAGACACTGATGGGGAGCACGCAGAGGCCGAATCTGGCGATGAGCTCCGTTGGCACGCGGGCGCTGGAGTCGGTGATGACTCGCACGTGGCCCACGGCCCGGACGTTACCGTCCAGAACCCTGAGCGGGGGAGGAGGCCGATGAGAGCGCCCGCGGCCGAAGCCCGGAGGACCCCCGTGGTCACGGTCCCACGCCAGTTCACGATGTCCGAACTCGTTGAGCGGACCGGTGTCGTCGCCGCGACCGTGCGCTACTACCTCACCGCTGGCGTGCTGCCACCGCCGGAGAGGGTCGCGGCGAACCGCTTCCTCTACGACGAACGGCACGTCGAGGTGATCCGGCTCATCCGGCTCGTGCGTGAGCGGCGAGGGTTGTTGATCGAGACGATCGGGAGGTTGTTGCCGGAACTCCTGCCTGATCTGTTCGACAAGCCGTCGAAGGGGGTTTTCCACCCGGAAATGTGGAACCAGCTGCTTGCCGCCGAGACCCAGCTCGAAGCGGGCAGCTCCGTCGACGAACGCCTCGTCGGGGCCGGGCTCACGCTGTTCAGCCGTCGCGGTTACGCCGATGTCTCGGTCGACGACGTCTGCCGGAGCGCGCTGATCGCCAAGGGCTCGTTCTACCGGCACTACCCGTCGAAAGGCGCGCTCTTCTTCGCTGTCGTGGAGGAAGCGGCACGACGGGCCGCGGGCGAGTTCGCGACTTTGCCGGACGACGAAGTTGGCGTCGACGTCCCGCTGGTCGACCGTTTGGCGGGTGCCCTCGTGCCCCACGTGACCGTGCTCCTCGATCTCGCCTCGCTCGCCACGCAACAGCGTCCCGGCTACGGGCGGGCGCTGCGCCGGGTGGTCGAGACGCTCGTCGCCGCGGTCGCCGGCCAGGCGCCAGGCGATGCCGTCCCGCCGCAGGAGATCGTCGGTCGGGCCTTTGTCGAGGCGATCCGCCGCGCCGCCGACGAGGAGTTCCCGGCCGCGGTGCTCGTCGACCTGCAGGCCAGGTAGGGTGCAGGCGGCGCAGCCCGCTGTGCGGCGCCTTCTTGGGCGCTCGGCCCGACACGAACCCCGTTGACGGCTCTGGCGCCATCTGGAAGGATCAGCGACAAACAGTCGTTGTGACCAGTTGGTCATTACGACTTTGTGTAGATGGGTCCCGGCGGTGATCCCGCGGCTCGAGGATGCTCCAGGACGGCATCTGCTTGCCGAAAGGCATGGCAGCGCCGGAGGGGACGTGCGAAAGAAGATGTCGTGAGCAAACAAGACAAGGCTTTGTACCCCCTCCTCAACACGATCTATTCGCCCGACGACCTGAAAGCGCTCTCCCTGGATGAGTGCGTGGCGCTTGCCGAAGAGATCCGCCAGTTCATCGTCGAGGCGGTGACGACCGGGGGCACCGGCCACCTCGGTTCGAACCTCGGGGCCGTCGAGATCACCTTGGCGATGCACCGGGTCTTCACGTCGCCGCGCGACGTTCTCCTTTTCGACACCGGCCACCAGAGCTACGTCCACAAGCTCGTAACCGGTCGGCACGCGGGCTTCGCGCTCTTGCGCCGCGAGGGGGGGCTCTCTGGATACCCGAGCCGCGCCGAGTCCGAGCACGACTGGATCGAGAACTCCCACGCCTCGACGGCGCTCAGCTACGCCTTTGGGATCGCGAAGGCCTTCAAGATGAGCGGCGAGGACGCCGCCCGTCGGGTCGTGGCCCTCGTCGGTGACGGCGCCTTCACCGGCGGCCTGGCTTACGAGGCAATGAACAACCTTGGCCACGCTGGCTCACGGGTGTGCATCATCTTGAACGACAACGGCCGCAGCTACGCCCCGACGGTGTCGCGGCTCTCGGAATCGCTGACCCAGCTGCGGCTGAACCCCAGCTTCAGTGCTATCCAGGCGCGCGTCAGCCGCGTCCTGCAGGATCTGCCCGGGGTCGGAACGCTCGCCGGCCAATCGATCCGCAGCCTGACAGCGGCAATTCGTGAGCTCGTCGAACCCCAGGTGTTCTTCGAGGCGCTCGGCATCCGGTACGCGGGCCCGATCGACGGGCACAACATCGCGGCGGTTGAGCAAGCGTTGAAGCGTGCCGCGGCCTGGCACGGGCCGATCGTGCTCCACGTCCTCACCACGAAGGGAAAGGGTTACGGGCCCGCCGAGGAGGACACGGTGCAGTGCCTGCACGACTACAAGCTCTACACACAGCTCGCCTCGCCGGGCATCGCGATCGACGACGGAGCGGTGACCTCCGGGCCGCGTAGCCCGGACAAGAACTACACCGAGGCGTTCGGCCAGGCGATACTTGACATCGCCAGTCGCGACGAACGCATCATCGCCGTCACCGCGGCGATGCCTGGGCCGACGGGGCTGTTGAGCTTTGAGGCGCGCTACCCGGACCGCTTCGTCGACGTCGGCATCGCCGAAGGTCACGCGATGACCGCGGCGGCCGGCATGGCGATGGCCGGGCTCCGGCCCGTCGTCGCGATCTACTCGACGTTCCTTTCGCGTTGTTTTGACCAAGAGAACCTCGACGTCGGCCTGCACCGGACGCCGGTCGTGATCTGCGCAGACCGGGCGGGCATCACCGGCGACGACGGAGCGAGCCACCACGGCTTACTGGACATGGTCCTCGGGCTCGCGGTCCCAGGCCTCGTGATCTTCGCCCCCTCCGAGCCGGCCGAGATCGCAGTGATGCTCGAGACGGCGCTTGGACTCGACAAGCCGTCGATCATCCGGTATCCGAAGACTCCGGCGTACGGCACGCTTGGTCCGGTGGGCAAGGGACTGCACTCAAGGGTGCTGCGCGAGGGCGACGGCGACATCGTGATTGTCGGGATCGGCAAGCTTGCTGCGGCGTCGCTCGGGGCAGCGTCACTTCTTTATGAGGACGGTTTAGATGTGACGGTCATCGACCCGCGCCTCGTGCGGCCGCTGGACGCGGATCTCGTGACGCGGTGTCGCAATGCCCGTCTCGTTGTCACCGCCGAGGACGGGCTCGTTCACGGCGGGGCTGGCGAACACCTGCGGGGGGTTGTCGAACGTGCTGCCGAACTCGTGAACGAGCGTCCTCCCACGATGCTCTGCCTCGGCGTGCCGACGATCTACATCGGTCACGCCGATCCGGACGTCATCCTCCAGCGCCTCGAGCTCGATGCGTCGGGGATCGCGGCATCGACCCGCTCGGCGGCGGAGCGGCTGAACCGGCAGGTCGGCAACGGTTCGGGCGTGTTCGCCCCGGAAAAGCGTCTCGGGCGCCGGCACCGACGCCTGTCCCTGGGTGGTGAGGGGATGGTCGCCCGATGAACGTTCCCGTCGAGCTCGGTGCTGCCAGGAAGGCGGCTCCAGCCGGGCTCGACACGGCCGTTCTGATGGCACAGGCGGGCGCGGAGAACTTTCCCGTCGCGCTGCGGTTGCTGCCGGGACGGATTCGGGACCAGTTGCTCGCGATCTACGGCTACGCGCGCTTTGTCGACGACGTCGGCGACCGGGTGGCGGGCGACCGCCTCGCGCAGCTCAACTGGGTGGAATCCGAGCTCGATCGGGCGCTGGCGGGCGCGGCCACCCATCCGGTATTCGTGCGCGCGGGCCAGCTGGCGAACGAGCTCGGCGTTGGTCGCGGGCCGTTCGCCGATTTCATCGAGGCGAATCGCCGGGACCAGCTCGTGACGAGGTACGCGACCTACGAGGCGCTCGAGGAGTACTGCACGCTGTCGGCGAACCCCGTCGGTCGGCTCGTCCTCGCGGTCTTCGGCCGCTACGACGAGCCCACTCAGGAGCTTTCTGACCAAGTGTGCACGGCGCTGCAGCTCATCGAGCACTGTCAGGACGTCGCCGAGGACCTGGCGGAGGGGAGGCTGTACCTGCCACAGGAAGATCTCGCCCGGTTCGGGGTCGACGAATCGTTGATCGCCGAGGGCCACGCGACGCCGGCTTTCCGCCGGTTGATGGCCTTTGAACTGGCGCGAGCACGCCGGCTCCTGTCGGCCGGTCGTCCGCTCGTGGCATCGCTTTCGGGATGGGCCCGCGTCACCGTCGCCGGATTTGTCGGCGGCGGCTGCGCCCAGCTCGTGGCGATCGACCGCCGCGGCTACGACGTGCTGTCCGCCCCGGTGAAGGCGCGGAGGTTCCAGGTCACGTCGTGTGCCGTTCGGGTGTACACGACGGCGCGCAGGGATCGGCCGTGACCGAGCTCTCCCTTGCCTACGAGCGCTGCGAAGCGATTACCCGGCGAGAAGCCCGGAACTTCTTCTACGGCATCCGGCTCCTGCCGGAGCCGAAGCGTGCCGCGATGTCGGCGCTGTACGCCTTCGCCCGGAGGGTCGACGACATCGGCGACGGCATCGGTACGGCCGGCGACAAGCAGGCGGCGCTCGCCCGGATCCGGGAGGAGATCAGCGAGGTGGCGGGCGGAGCACCGCCGCATGACGATCTCGTACTCGTCGCCTTGGCCGACGCGATAGCCCGTTACCCGATCCCGGTCGGCGCCCTCGACGAGATCGTGACGGGCTGCGAGATGGACTGCCGGCGGGAGCGCTATGCGACCTTCGAGGAGCTCACCAGCTACTGCCGGTGCGTCGCCGGGTCGGTCGGCCGGCTCTCGCTCGGCGTGTTCGGATCCGCGGACGCCACCGCGGCACCGGGGCTGGCCGACACGCTCGGCATCGCCCTGCAGCTGACGAACATCCTGCGCGATGTTGTCGAGGACCGCGACGAACTGGGGCGTGTCTACCTGCCGGCTGAGGATCTCACCCATTTCGGCTGCGAACACGATGTCACGGGGCCGTCGGAGTCGCTCGCCGGGCTCCTCCGGTTCGAGGCCGGACGGGCGCGACGGTACTACGAGGAAGGCCTGGAGCTCCTCGAGCTGCTCGACCGGCGTTCGCGGGCCTGCGTCGCGGCGATGGCAGGGATCTACCACCGGTTGCTTGACCGCATCGAGGAGAACCCGCTCGTCGTGCTCGACCATCGGCTGAGCCTTCCGGCCTGGGAGAAGGCGTGGGTTACGGCGCGCAGCCTGGCGGGAGCGTTGCCCGCATGAGAACCGACCAGGCGCACATCGTCGTCGTGGGCGGCGGGCTCGCCGGCCTGTCGGCGGCGATCGCGTGCGCGGACGCCGGCAACAAGGTGACATTGTTCGAGGGGCGGTCACGCCTTGGCGGTGCGACATGGTCGTTCGAGCGCAACGGATTGGCGTTCGACAACGGCCAGCACGTCTTCTTGCGCTGCTGTGGCGCGTACCGGCGTTTCCTGGAGCGACTCGGCACGGCGGACCGCGTGCTGTTGCAGCGGCGGCTTGCGATCCCGGTGCTCCGGCCGGATCCCCGAGGAGGTGAACCGCGGGTCGCGTGGCTCCGGCGGAACGCGCTCCCCGCGCCTTTCCACCTGGCGGGCTCGCTCGTCCGCGACCGGCACCTGTCGCTAGCAGACCGGGCGCGGATCGGCCGGGCGGCTTTCGCGCTGCGTCGTCTCCACCTCGACGATCCCGGCCTCGATTCGGAGACGTTCGGTTCGTTCCTGTCCCGCCACGGCCAGTCGCGCCAGGCGATCGACAGGTTCTGGGACCTCGTTACGCTGCCGGCGGTCAACCTCGGCAGCGACGAGGCGTCGCTCGCTCTCGGCGCGCGGGTCTTCCGGACCGGGCTCCTCGACCACGCCGACGCCGCGGACGTCGGCTGGGCGCGCGTCCCGCTCAACGCGCTTCACGCCGGTCCAGCATCGGTGCTCCTCCAGCGTCTCGGGGCGAGGATCCATTTGCGGTCGAAGGTCGAGGCGATCGACCTCGTCCCGGCCGGAGTGCCGGCGGCGGCAAGCGGCGTCCTGGTCGATGGCGAACACGTCGACGCCGACGCCGTCATCCTCGCCGTACCGCACCGCGCCGCGGCCGGGCTCCTGCCAGAAGGTGGCCTCGTGAACCCGGCTCGTCTCGAGGCGCTCGGGGCGTCGCCGATCGTCGACGTGCACGTCGTTTACGACCGCAGGGTCAGTGAGTACCCGATCGCCGCGGGCGTCGACACCCCGGTCCAGTACGTCTTCGACAAGACCGTCGCCTCGGGGCACGATCCCACGGGTGGCCAGGTGCTGGCGGTGTCCATCTCCTGCGCCGACGCTGAACACCGGCAACGGCCCGAGGAGCTCATCAAGCGCTACATAGACGCACTGGGCGTGCTGTTCCCAAGGGCGCGATCGGCCAAGGTCGTCGACGCGGTCGTGAGCCGCGAACACGAAGCGACATTCCGCGGCGTGCCGGGGACCGCCCGGCTGCGACCCCGCGCCGAGACGGGGATCGCAGGGCTCTTCTTAGCTGGCGCGTGGACGGATACCGGTTGGCCCGCGACGATGGAGGGCGCGGTGCAAAGCGGCTCTCGAGCAGCAGCGCACGCGCTGCGCGCCGTCAGCAGACAGCGCCCTCCAGTCGATCTCGACCAGGGGGTGGTCGTGTGATCCCGACGGAGAAGGCGCCAGCGGTATTCGAACGGGCACGCGACCTCGTCGGGCCGGCGCTTCGCACAGCAGTCGGCCGACTCTCAGCCGAGATGAGGCCGATCGCCGAGTACCACTTCGGCTGGTCGGACGCCGATGGATGCCCCGCCAGCGGCAACAGCGGCAAGGGCGTGCGCCCGGCACTGGCGATCCTGTCGGCCGAGGCGGTGGGTGCCGATGCGGTCATCGGGATCCCGGGGGCCGTCGCGGTGGAGCTCGTCCACAACTTCTCGCTCATTCACGACGACGTCATCGATGGCGACGCCGAACGGCGCCACCGTCCGACGGTCTGGTCGCAGTTCGGGATAGGGCGGGCCGTAATCGTCGGTGACGCGCTCTTAGCGCTCGCCCAGCAGGTCTTGCTCGATCCGGGTGGGACGTTGCAGCTCGAGCGCATTGCCGACTGTGACGCCGCGGTCCGGGCCGCCGGCCGGATCGCCGATTCGACGGCCTCGATGATCGCGGGCCAGGCGCTCGATATGGCCTTCGAGTCTTTGCCGAGCGTGGACGTCGAGGGTTGTCTCGCGATGGAGGGCGGCAAAACTGGGGCACTGCTCGGTTGCGCAGCCGCGATCGGTGCGGAGCTCGCTGGCGCTTCGGCCGAGTTGGTGGCGGCGCTCGACCGTTTCGGCTACGAGCTGGGGCTCGCCTTTCAGGCGGTCGACGACCTGCTCGGCATCTGGGGAGACCCGGTCCGAACCGGCAAACCCGCCTGGAGCGACCTGCGCCAGCATAAGAAGACACTCCCGGTCGCGGCCGCGCTCGCCGCGGGTGGTGGTGGCGCGGCCGAGCTCGCCGCGTTGCTCGCAATCCCGAGTCTCGGCGACGTTCAGATCGCCCGGGCGGCCGAGCTCGTCGACAGGTCCGGTGGTCGCGAGATCAGCGTGCGAGAGGCGGGTCGCAGGCTGGAGGCGGCGCTCCGGGAGCTCGAGACGCCGGGCTTCGCTGCTGGCGCCCAGGCCGAGCTCGGCGAAGTCGCCCGTTTCGTCATCGAACGGGAGTTCTAGGGAATGGAGCGGAGCGACACGGTTGAGAGGTTGGAGCTCACAACGGCGCGGCGCGCTCGGGACAAGGCTCGTCGGCACCTTCTCGAGATCCAGCAGGCCGGGGGATGGTGGAAAGGGGAGCTCGAGACGAACGTCACGATGGATGCGGAAGACCTTTTGCTACGGGAGTTCCTCGGTATCCGCCGTGACAGCGACACGGCGGAAGCCGCGGCGTGGATCCGGGCGAAACAGCGGCCCGACGGGACATGGGCCACGTACCATGGCGGGCCGGGGGATCTCTCGACAACGGTCGAGGCGTACTGCGCGCTCCGACTCGCGGGCGACGATCGCAACGACGCGCACATGACGCGGGCCGCGGCGTTCGTGCGCGGCGCGGGTGGCATCGAGAGTTCACGCGTTTTCACGCGAATCTGGTTGGCACTGTTCGGGCTATGGCCCTGGGACGACCTGCCGACGCTGCCGCCGGAGATCGTGACGCTTCCAGCGTGGGTCCCTGGCAACATCTATGACTTTGGCTGCTGGGCACGCCAGACCGCGGTCGCGATCACCATCGTCGGCGCCTACCGCCCAGTCCGACCTATCGCCTTCGGCCTGGATGAGCTGCGAACCGGCAAGGATCCCGACCGTGCTGGCCCGTCGCTGCGCGACTGGACCGGGCGTTTCGTGCTGCTCGACCGGATGCTCCGCCGCTACGAGCGGATCGCCAACCGGCCGCCCCTGCGCCAGACGGTGCGGGAGGCGGCACTGCGCAAGGCCGAGACCTGGATCGTCCGGCGCCAGGAGGCCGACGGCAGCTGGGGTGGCATCCAGCCGCCGTGGGTCTACTCGATCCTCGCGCTCCATTTGCGGGGCTACTCCCTCGACCACCCGGTGCTCGCCACGGCTTTTTCCGGCCTCGAGAGTTTCCTCGTGCGCGAGGGGGGCCTGCGCCGGCTGGAAGCCTGCCAGTCACCTGTCTGGGATACGGCGCTCGCCATGATCGCTCTTGTCGACGCCGGTCTCCCCCCGGATGACGAGGCGCTGCAGCGTGCCGCGCGATGGACGCTCGCTGAAGAGGTGCGGGCGCGCGGCGACTGGTCGGTGCGCCGGCCGCAGGTCCCCGTGGGCGGTTGGGCGTTCGAGTTCGAGAACGACAACTACCCGGACGTCGACGACACCGCAGAGGTTGTACTCGCGCTGCGTCGGATCGTCCCCGAAGAACCCGCGGCGGCGGCGGAGGCCGTGCAACGCGCGATCGCCTGGACCCAGGGGATGGCATCCAAGGACGGCGCCTGGGGAGCCTTTGACGCCGACAACGCGCGGAAGATCCTCTACGAGCTCCCCTTCTGCGATTTCGGCGCGGTCATCGACCCCCCGAGCGCGGACGTCACCGCCCACGTCGTCGAGATGCTCGCCCAAGAGGAGACGGCGGATCCCGCGGTGCTCGCCGCCGGGGTCGACTGGCTGCTCGCCGCGCAGGAGGAGGATGGGGCATGGTTCGGCCGCTGGGGCGTGAACTACCTCTACGGCGTCGGGGCGGCGGTGCCCGCCCTCGTCGCGGCCGGCGTGGACCCGGACGAACCCCCGATCCGACGTGCCATCGAGTTCCTTGAGGTGCACCAGAACGACGACGGCGGTTGGGGCGAGGACATCCGCTCCTACGATGACCCGTTACTGCGGGCCCAGGGCGCGTCGACCGCCTCGCAGACGGCTTGGGCGTTGTTCGCGCTGATCGCCGCGGGCCACGCCCGGTCGGCGGCAGCACGCCGTGGCGTCGCCTGGCTGGCGGCGACGCAGCTTGCCGACGGGAACTGGGACGAACCCTGGTACACCGGCACGGGATTCCCTGGCGATTTCTATCTGAACTACCACCTCTACCGACTCGTCTTCCCGCTCTCAGCGCTCGGTCGGTGGTGCCGCGCCATTGAGGAGGCTTCGGCGGCGGCGGGCACGCGCACCGAGGCCGCGCACCAGGCGCACGCGGCGCGCAACTCGTGGCGCGCCAAAGTCGGGCGCTGATGGCAAGGTGCGCAATCACGCGCCCGACTAGGGCCGCGTGTCGCGACGACGCCTGCGAGGTCGACCAAGGCTGAACGCCCGATTTCGCAGTCGACCAACCACACGAACAGGCCGGTGAAACCTGATGCCCATACCGATCCGACAGAACCTGCGCATGGCGACCTACCTCATGAGGCAACGGCTCACGAAACGTGAGAAGTACCCGCTGATCGTCGAGCTCGAACCGCTGTTCGCCTGCAATCTCGCCTGTCCCGGGTGCGGCAAGATCCAGTACCCGACCGATATCCTCCGTCAGCGCCTGAGCCCAGAGGCGGCATTCGCCGCGATCGAAGAGAGCGGCGCGCCGATGGTCTCAATCGCCGGCGGCGAGCCGCTGCTCCACCCGCAGATCGAGGAGATCGTCGGAGGTCTCATCCAGCGCAGGCGCTTCGTCTACCTATGCACGAACGCGATCCTGCTGAAAAGGCGCGTCGACCGGTTCAAGCCGTCGCCGTACTTCTCGTGGGCTGTTCACCTCGATGGGCTGCGGGAGCGTCACGATGCGGCTGTCGACCGCGAGGGGGTCTTCGACACGGCGATCGAGGCGATCCGGCTTGCCAAGTCAAGAGGATTCCGGGTCACGACGAACTCGACGTTCTTCACGAACGATTCAGCCAAGACGATCCGCGAGGTTCTCGATTTCCTGAACGACAAGCTGCGAGTCGACGCGATGATGATCTCCCCCGCCTACGCCTACGGAAAGGCGTCCGACCAGGAACACTTTCTCCCGGTCGACCAGGCGCGTCGGGTCTTTCACGAGGCCTTCGGCGATGGGCGACGGAGAAGGTGGCGGCTCAATCACACGCCGCTTTTCCTCGACTTCCTGGAGGGCAAGGTCGACTACGAGTGCACGCCGTGGGGGATACCCAGCTACTCGGTTCTCGGTTGGCAGCGTCCGTGCTATCTGATGGGCGATGGGTACGCAGCGACCTACAAGGAGCTCGTTGAGACGACCGACTGGGACGAGTACGGAAGGGGACGCGACCCGCGTTGTGACAACTGCATGGCGCACTGCGGCTACGAGCCCTCCGCCGTCATCGCGACGACGAAGTCGGCCCGCGAGACGCTGCGTGCTGCCATGGGGGCGCACTGAACAGGGGCTCAGAGGCCAGTTCGGCTCCGAGGGCGCGTAGGCTTGAGCCTGCGGGGCTGTAGCTCAGCTGGTTAGAGCGACTGGTTTGCAACCAGTAGGTCACGGGTTCGAGTCCCGTCAGCTCCACCGGAAGCTCAAGCGCTACGTGGGCAGAGCAGATCAGGTCGATCAAGACGCCCGTTCGATCTGCGCGAGCGGACGCGATCGCCGAGCGGTCGGTGGGACCGTCCGGCGAGAGTGCCCCGAGAGATTGCCTGTCTTCCGTCTCCGTCATTTCGAGCAGGTTCTGGCCAGGTGTGTCGCTCGCTACAGCGAACACCCCGGACCGGGTGCTGGCTCAACAGGTTCCACGTAGCTTGAGGGTCGCTCCCACACGATTGACGGTCCCAGCCCGAAGCTCCTGCTGCGAGCCGAGATCTTCGGTGGCGTCATGCGCGAGTATCGACTCGCGGCGCGAACTGGCCGGATGAGTTCTCGCCACATACAGGCCGCCGGCTGCCCGGCGGCGAAGGACCGCCCCCGTCACGCCCGCGACGTAGAGGAGCTCCGGCGCGTGAGCTACCCGTCAGGCGCAAGGAGACATGACCGTCCCGCGGACTGTCCGGTCCAGGCCGTCGCAAACTTCGGCGGCATCTCGTGCTCTCCCGCGGGATGCTCGGGCGATCCTCGACGCGCCGGCGCCGTCAGCGTTGGCGTAGCTCGATCAGGCAGGCCGACGGCGCCCGGGCGATGTCGACGGTCAAAACACCACGTGCGTCGTCCCATGCAACCTCGGCAAGCCCGAGCGCGGGATAGAGCACCTCGCTTGTCGAGCCTGTGTCACGAAGATGCGGCACCGGCAATGTCATCTGGGGCTGATCCTCCCAGCCGTCCCCACCCCGCGCTTCACCGATCCTGCCGCGATGCCAGGCGAGCACATAAGAAGTGGCAGGGCAGCGCATGCCGAGCGCGAACCAGGAGTCGGTCCATTTCGGAAGGCCGAGCGGCCAAAACGGGAGAGCCGTCGGCAGCTCGCATCTGATCCGCTTATAGACGCTGATTGCGTCTGCAACCAACCCCAGCTGGGACTCGCTCATCCGGTCGAGGTGACCAGAAAGGTGGATGCGGCCCAGCAGCGCCCCGCAGAGCACGAAGGCGATGTCGCCGTCGCTCCACTCCGGTTGCGGGTAGGCCCAGCTGGCCGCTTGCTCGGGGGTGATCGCTGCAGGGGCCGCCGCAGAAATTGCTGGGTAGCGAACATAATCCTGCTGGTCGCTCGTCGACTGCAGCTGAACCCTGGAGAGCAGGGCGTAGTCCGCCCGCATCGCGCCCGACCCGCAGTTCTCGATCGTGAGAGTGCGGTGTCGGTCGAGGACGGCGTCCAACCAGTCGAGTAGCGCACGGTTGTGACCGAGCATCCCGACCCCTTCGCTGACGCCGCCGATGTCGGTACCAGGTCCGACATTGATGTTGTAGTCGAGCTTCAGGTAGCCGATGCCGAGATCCCCGACGAGAAAATCGACCAGCTCGTCGAGGTGCTTGCGTGCCGCGGGGTGTCGCAGGTCGAGGTGGTACCTTCCCTGCTCGACGACCCGCTCGCCGCGGCGGCAAAAGAAGGCAGCGTCGGGAAGCTCACCAGCCGTCGGGCTTCGCACTCCGACCACTTCTGGCTCCAGCCACAAGCCGGGGACCATCCCGTGGTCCCGAATGGAGTCCAACACCTCGGTAATGCCATTCGGGAAGCGGCTCGCGGACGGCCTCCATGTGCCCAAGGTTTCCCACCAGGTCTGCCCAAGCTCTGCATACCACCCTGAGTCGATGCAGAAGTACTCAGCTCCGACGCGAGCGGCCGCGGCGACAAGGGGCAGCAGCCGTTCGGTCGTCGGATCGCCCATCAAGGTGTTCATGAAATCGTTGAACACGACGGGCAGACGCCGATGGTCGTCGTGGGGGCGACGGCTCGTTCTGCGGTACTCCGTGAGCCGGGCGAGGGCTCCCTCAAGGCCTTCACCGCTCAGCGCAATGGCGACCGGCACCGTCTCGAAGACCTCCCCTGGCTCCAAGATGAGGCGCCAGTGGTGCTCGGCGTCCGTCGGTCCGAGCAGGGCCACGTACGCTGCTTCCTCACCAGCCGTCCGCTGTTCGTCGCCGCGGCTCTGGCTGTCGCGGCGGGTGTGCTCGCCAACCTGCCAGTGCCAGCCCCCGTTGTGCTCGATCTGCCACACGAAGGCATGGTTCGTCCGTCGATTGACCGCCGCTCCCATCGGCAGGTAGCGGCCCGACGACCAGCTGCCTTCGCTCGTCAAGCCGAACATTTCCCGGGAGTCGGTGCCATGAGCGCTGCGGTTGAGGTCGGCCAAAGCGTTGCGAAAGGCGCGTTGCTGCCACCGGTTCTCGCCGAGCCAGCAGTTGTCAGCCCAATAGATGTCGAGATCGCCCAGCGTGCCGCCGGGCCCGGCCAGTCCGGAAGTGACGAACGATGTGACAGCCTCGATCGCGAGCGGTGTCGAGCCCGCGTTCTCCAGCCGTGCGCTCGCGCGCAGCACGCCTGCCCCAATGAGCACGCGGTAGGCGACTTCGGCTCGAAGCCCAGAGTCTGGGTCTTCGAGGCGGAAGGTCAACTCCTGCCACCGTCCGCGCGTGCACTGTTCGCTTGAGGCGTATCGCAGACGGCCGCCGGCGACGGACTCGATATACCGCCCACCCGACCAAGCACGCCCGCTGCCAGTCGTGATCACGTCGATTAGCGGTAGGCCGGGCAAGAACTGTCGGCCGGCCGGGCCCAGAGCAGCGGTCAACGCGTCGTCGCTCGCATGGGCAACGAGGCGTACGAGGCGCGCCACGCCGTCGTCGGACACCGAGACGCACAATTCCAGCGCCTCATCACGAAAGGCGATTTCGCGTTCAGGTGGCGTGGGTGGCAAAAGCATGACTTCCTCCTTGCAGGGGCCGGCAACATCGCGCCCACGAACCCTTGACACGTCCACTATGAACGGTCACCAGACCGTGCTGTCACAGGCCGTCGGCAACCATACATTGAGTGCGTGGTTTCTCGGTTCACCACAGTCGAGGTGCCGAGCAAATAATTTCCTGCGGGGCTGTCTGACGGGGCGGAGGAGACCGGGCTGCCAGCAGTACCCCACGCAGTGGCGCGCGGTACCTGCTGCGATCTTGGCCAGGACATTCAGGCAGCCGCCCCCCGCGTAGTTGACTGCTACCGGACGACGATCCGATGCCCCTTGGTCCGGCACATCGTCGGTGGTTGTGGGGGTGCGCCTGGATGGCCCTCAGGGGAGCACAGCGAGCGACTGCTCCAATTATGGGTCAACGGTCTTATGTTGCCGATGGGCTCGCCGAAACCCAGGCGGACACAACCACGATTGCTGCGGCGCCGTCAACTATCGGATGCTGGGGAACGTCGGACGATGATGCGCCTGCGGCGAAACTGAAATGGCCAGGCTCCACCACTGGCGGCCTCCTGTTCGCAGCGGGACAGATCGATGCCCGCTGTGAAGGGATCTCCCCGGTGGATCGGGGAAGGGTTCTGGTCAACCTGCCCGTGGGTTTCGCCCGGCCCGAGTGGACGTCAGCCAGCGGATTGTCTCCCCGTTCCCCGAGCGCCCAGGCGAAGAGCAGGGCTTGGACCTGGCCTGCTCTCTCGCTCAGCACGTGCGCCTTCCGGCTCATGGCGATAACCACGGTCGGGGCACCTGCTACCGCCACGGCACTGACCAGTTCTTCCCGGAGCCGGTCGGCGGAGGTCCGTGACGTCACGGATCTCGCCCTACGCCGAGCACGAGTGCCAAGCTGTGCCTGGCACCGACAGCTATCAGCTGGCACCGGGTGGTGCTGGCCACCAGGTGCCTCAGTTCAAGCGGCTGATCAGTCGATGGGAAGGCGGTTCGATGGACGTCTGCTGCATGGCTGAGGGACCCACCTCTGGAGATATCGTTGCCTCATGCCGTGGGGTATTGTTGTGCGATATTGGTATTCAGTAATTTCCGGCTGTACACGGCCCGCGGTGCGGTCTGAGAGGATTCGGATGAAGCGGTCGTGACCACCATCTCCGATGTGGCCCGAGAGGCTGGGGTGTCGGTTTCTACGGTTTCTCGGGTTTTGAACGGGAACAAGCGGGTTGACCCGCGGTTGGCGGCAAAGGTCGCCCGCGTGGTGAAGGAGCTGAACTACCGCCCCAACCGGGTAGCGCGCAGCCTTCGGCTCCGGCGTAACCGCGTCTGGGCGCTGGTGATCTCTGATGTTCGTACGGGCTCATTCTTTGCTGACGTCGCTCGGGGCGTCGAAGATGGCGCACACGAGGCGGGCTACTCGGTGTTCCTCTGCAACGCCGACGAAGATCCTTCGAAGGAGGCCGAGTACCTCCATCTCGCCATTGATGAGAATGTCGCCGGCGTGATCCTGACGCCGTCGGGGCCTTCCACAGACTTGCGACCTTTGCTTGACGCCGGTATCCACGTCGTCCTCGCCGACCGAAGGTTGCCCAGCTACCAGGCGGACACTGTCGTGGCTGACAACCTCTCGGGTGTGATGGGGGCCGTCGACCATTTGCTCGCCAACGGGTACCGTCGCATCGCGTGCGTAGCCGGCCCGCTTGCGACGACAACTGGATCTGAGCGGCTCGCGGGCTACCGCATGGCCTTGGAACATGCGGGGATAGCGGTGGACGACTCCTTGGTTCGCGTCGGCGACTTTCGCGAAGAGGGGGGGCGCCAAGCCATGCAAGAGCTGCTCGAACAGAAACCACCCCCGGATGCCGTTTTTGTGGCCAACAACCGGATGACTGCTGGGGCACTTCAGGCCATAGAGGAGGCCAAGCTGGCCATACCGGAGGACATCGCTGTTATCGGCTACGACGAGATGTCTTGGGCACGCCTGCTCCGCACCGCGCTGACGACCGTGAGCCAGCCCGCGTACGAACTTGGCCACGAAAGCGCTCTCTTGCTGCTCACCCGGATCAACGGCTATTCGGGGTTGCCGAGAACGATGATACTCCCGACCTACTTGAACATAAGAGCCAGCTCAGCCCCCAAGCGAGGCGCCTCGCGCCCTCGGTCCCGTCCCTGAGCCACCGCAGGCACCGCGACACAGATCCAGCTGCGGTCCTCGATGACCCGTCAACGGATGCCATGACGAAGTGACCCAAGTCAGCCGGAGCTGGTGCGCAGGGATCGTTCGATAAGTGGCGTGTGCCGCGGTCAGTTGAATGCGAAAATCGGCCAGAGAGGTTGTCAATGGGCAGGGAACGCCACTGCTCAACGCCTGTGCCGACGGCGAACCTGGTGTGCTGGGTGCAATGGCCAGTGACGTGGGCATGGTCGGCTGTGCCAGGGGCAGCACGGAGAAAGAGACTGGATATCAAGGACAAGCCAATACTGTGGTCCCGCGGGGATAACGATTTTTTCACATGAGACGGCTCCTCTCGCTCGGGCTCAGCTTCGACGGGACGTGGACGATCTCGAGCGCGTAGCGGGCCCTCGGGGGTGACAAGGAGGGAACGTCACCTCTGGTGCCAAGCACCATCCAGCGCGACCGGTTCTCACCTCTTTCATGCTGCTCTTCGGTCGTTCAATCGCCCCGAGGACCCGACGGGACGCGACGCGCGTCGAGACTCAGCCTGAAAGGGCTTTGTGCAACGCCGACCTAGGGCTTGCACGATGTTCAAGGCTTCAGTTATGTTGGGCAACGATTTCTCATCGGGCGCTGCCGACCTTCAGGGAGGACACCACGAGCCGGTACGTTTGGGCTGTCTCGCACTACGCCCACTGCGAGCCAAGTGGTCTGAATGGCTTCGTTGTGCCACCGGGGAGATGCCCACCGGTTTCGGCGATGATTCGAGGTGCCCAGGACTGGGCTCGCCGCCGCAGGCTCGTCAACCCTTCCGACCTGGCTTTGGTCTGCGTGGGCGCAGAGAAACCCCGCCACTCTGCCCCGAGGCCCCCCACTGCGAGTCAGAAGCCGATTATCCTTTCGGTCGACTCCGCCCGGGTTCCAATGGTGAAGCCGTATATGAAGGCCTTCCCCAAAGTGATGGTGGACCTTGTCACGTATGACGGCGATGCAAACGGGGACGGCACCATCCAGAGCAAGGTCGCCGTGTTCAACCGCGTCGGCCATGGTTGGCCGGGCATCATCTTTTCCGAGGAGCAGAACGATGTCGCCTCTCTGGGTGCCGCGCCTTTCAACTACGCGAGATCTCTAAACGCGCTCGTCCCGAGCTCGGTCATAAGGTTCGGGAGTCCAGGGTCACCGCGTGCCGATGGCTCACAGAACGCGTCCCGTGTGCCGCTCAACGTCGCCGAGACGTCGGATGGTGCGCAACACGAACAGCGTCGATTTCATGGCGAGCGGCTGCGCGAGCTATGTCCGGACGAGCGTCGAGCTCCGCGGCAGGTTCACAGGTGCCATGCGGATCGCCTACTTCGCCGCTGCGTTTCGCCCGAGGGCGGAACCGCAAGGACCCACCGTCTACTCGTAGCACCTCTGCATGTCGATCCTGAACTGCACCTACGACGAGAGTCGTTCGTGACCTCTAATCCCATAGTTCGACAACCCCTGGGTCAACAGCAAGAGAATCGTTCGCGCGCCAAGAGGACCGAGCGTCGGTTTGGATCCAGGTCTCGATTATCCACCCGAGCTCGCCAAATTCGTGGTTGAGCCGTGACGAAGGGAGCAGTTGCGTTTTGACCGAAAGCAAGCATCACAAGACGGAACAAGCATCACAAGACGGAAGGAGTTGAGCCCACCATCATGAAGTCATTTTTCAACCTTAAATACTGGGGAGGTCGCTCACCGCGGGGTCGCGTCGCGCTCGCCGCGGTTGTGGTCGCTGGCGTGGCACTCGCGGCACCGGCGGTTTCGGCAGCAACAGCGAAGTCTTCGTCGAAGCCGCTAATCGTCTGGATCGACACTTCGCGCGTTCCGTACGAGCAGGCATACATGAAGGCTAATCCTGGTGCCAACATCAAGTGGGTTATCTACAACGGCAACGAGAATGGCACTGGCGTGCTGCAGTCAAAGTTCGCGCTGTGGAACCGCATCGGCTGGCCATCGAGCGCGCCGGATGTGATGTTCGACACGCAGAATTACGACGCGGTCCAGCTCGCTACGGCGCCATACAACGACCTACTCAACTTGAAGAAATACGTCCCGGCGAGCGTTCTCAAGGGTTTTGCGGGCAACTCCTTGAGCGCCTGCACCACCCCCTCGGGCCAGGTCATCTGTCTGCGCAATGACAGCGCCGCGGACGTGCTCTGGGTCAACCAGGGTTTGTACACGAAGTTGTTTGGCAGCAAGCCGGTTCCGACGACATGGGCAGGGATCGTCGCAGACGGACAAGCGCTCCGGAAGAGTCACAAGTCCGCCGGCTACATCGTCGGGGACATCGGTGACGAGTTCGATGACGACTTCATCTACTGGGGTAACGGGTGTCCGCTCAACGAGGTCGTCGGCCCGAACACGGTCGAGATCAGCCCGAACAGCTCCGCCTGCACGAAGTTCGATAGCCTGTTCGACAAGTCAGGGCTCGAGGGCAATGCCATCACCGACACCTATGTCTTTGCAGCCGGTGGTTTCCCCGCCGCTAAGGTCGTAATGATGGTCGGGCCGCTGTGGTATGGAACAGCCGTGTTCGAAAACGGCAAGAAGGCGCCGGACGGCGTGCCAAACGGAACGATGGCGGCCTATCCGCCGCCGAAGTCAGTCCTCGGCAAATCGATCACTGGCGCCCTTGGCGGCGGTTTGTGGCTCGTGTCGAAGCACAGCAGCCAGCCGGCTGCAGCGGCCGCGTTCGCTGAGTACATGGCGACGAGCCCGAACATCCAAGCAGTTGGTGTCGACGCGGGCCTGCCCGACTACGCGCCGGACCAGGCCGCCTATGTCACCGCGCTCGGCGCTGTCTTCGCCAATCCGGTGAGCACTGGGAAAGCATGGGAGGAGGCCGCAGCCGAGATCTGGAAGGGTTGGGGCCCGACTCCGTGGAGCACCGACTCAGCCTGGGCATCGACAGTGGTGCCGGGCGTGACCCACACCCCGCCGAGCACACTTGGAGCGGAGATCAACTCGTTCGCCTTGGCTCTGGCGAACGACGCCCGGCTGGCCGGCTGGACCGTCAAGAGCTCCAGCAAGTGCATCAACACCGACGGCGGCTCGGGCTGCTAACGGGAGTTTGCAAAGCGCAACATGACTGACACTGTGGTCACGGTTACCCCCGGCGAGCACGCAAGTGCTCGCCGGGGGCGCCGGACCCGGGGGCGCCAAGAGCGCCCACCGGCTGGTGCCTCGCGTTCAGCGGGCTATTTCTTCGTCGCCATCTACGTAGCTTTACTCGCATGTCTCGGCGTCGCGCCCACGGTCTATGCGATTTCACTGGCGCTCAGGACCACTAGTGGCCTTGGTGTCGCGAACTTCGTCGACAGCTATCACCTGCCTCAGTTCATACCCGCTTTCAAACACGTGCTGTTATTCGAAGCCATCTGGCTGGTCAGTCAATCGGTGCTCGTCGTGACGCTGGCGCTGATAGTCCACAACCAGGCGCGGCGAGTCAGCGCGACCTTTCGTTTCATCTACTATCTCCCGGGAGCTATGGCGGGAGCGGCAAGCGTGGTCATCTGGTTGTTCATGTTCACACCAACCACAAGTCCTTTTGCCTTCATCCTGCACGGACTTCACTACACACTTCTGGCAAACACGGTCGCGCCAGGCAATCTCCCCGTGCTCTTCGCGATCATGGCGTTCTGGACAGGCGCTGGGGGATGGATCGTCGTCATGCACGGCGCGCTGAACAACGTTCCCACTGAGCTGATTGAGGCTGCCGAGATAGATGGTTCGAACGTGCTTCAGACCGCCCTGCGAATCAAGCTCCCGCTCATTCGAAAGTGGGTCGTGTACATGCTCGTGCTCTCGTTCGCGGCCGGCACGCAGCTGTTCGTGGAGCCGCAGATTCTTGGCATCGCGACCGGGGGCGAAGTCCCCCCACAGTGGTCGCCGAATCAGCTTGCGTACTACCTCGCATTCGACCTTGACCGCTTCAACGAAGCCGCGGCGATTTCGGTCGACCTTCTCGTGCTCGGCTTGCTCGTCGCAGTGCTGATCGTCTGGCGCGGCAAGTTGTTTAGGGTCGAGTGATGCTCCCGCGACGCTACGCCTACCGCATCATTGCAATCCTCGTCTTGCTCCTGTTCGCCGTCTTCTTCTTCGGGCCCGTCATCTGGTTGCTCCTCGCGCCCACCAAGACGGATAGCCAGATCATCAATGAGACGCCGCTCGCGTTCGGCAGCTTCGCAACATTTGGCCACTCGTTCCACGAAGTCACTGCCTACGAGGGCGACCTCGTCTTGACCTGGCTCAAGAACTCCGCGATCTACTCTTTTGGCGGTACCGCGCTCGCAGTACTGGCTGCAATTCCGGCCGGATACGGCCTGGCGTTGACGCACTTCATCGGGCGCCGCGCGCTACTCGGGATCACGCTCGTCGTGATGATCGTGCCGGCGACCGCGCTCGTTCTGCCGCTGTTTCTCGAGGCCAATACCGTGCATTTAGTCGGCACAGTCTGGTCGCTCATCTTGCCATTCGGGTTCTTCCCGTTCGGCGTCTATCTCGCTTACATCTACTTTTCAACGACTATTCCGAAGGATCTGCTCGGGGCGGCGCGGATTGACGGCGCCGGCGAGTGGGGCGTGTTCCGGCGTATTGCCTTGCCGCTCGCGACTCCGATCGTGGCGCTCGTGGGATTCTTTTCGTTCGTGGCGAACTGGAACAACTACTACCTTCCGTTTGTGATGACCTATGACAACTCGCAGTACCCGCTGCAGGTGGGCCTACCGATCCTGCTGGGCAACTCGCCGTCGATCAACCCGGTCGCGGCGACTGGCGGACAAGCTGTCATCTTACGGCCCGAGCTGGCGATGGCAACGGTCATCGCAATCGCACCGGTATTGATCGTATTCCTGTTCGCGCAGCGGACCCTGGTGGCCGGCATGCTCGCTGGATCGACTAAGGAATAGGGATGGCGGAGGCGACAGTTGGTCGTGCGCTGCCTGCAAGCCGAGACGACCAGTTGCTAGCCCCGGGGTTGCAGACCGTATAGGAGCTGACCCTTACCGTGACCCGACCCCCTGAAATCGGTCCACTTGATGTGTCCCCCTGGATTTGACCTTTCGTTGTGAGAATGGCGGCTGACCGAAGGGGGAAGCCATGCCGCACTCGTATGCACCGCAGTTCCGCGCGATGGTCATCGAGCAATTCCGTTCCGGACGCAAGGTGGAGGAGCTCGCCCGCGAACTCGAGGTCTCGCCTGCCACCGTCTATCGCTGGCTGCGCCAGGACCGCGTCGATCGAGGTGAGCTCGTTGGAACCTCGACACCCGAGAGCGCTGAACTGCGTGCAGCACGGCGTCGGATCGCCGAGCTCGAGGCGGAACTCGCGACCGTGAAACGGGCGAGCGAGCTGTTCAACGAGGGGCGGGTGGTGCGCCCAAAAGCATTGTTCCCACTCGTGGAGACGCTGGCTAAGGAGGGGCACGGCACCAAACGGGTCTGTCGGCTGCTCGGAGTCGCCTCGTCGGGGTTCTTCATGTGGCGATCGAAGCCTCCGTCGGATCGCTCGATCCGCCGGGCGTGGCTCACCGACACCATCGGCGCGATCCACGTGGCGTCCCGGGGCACCTATGGGTCAAGACGCGTGAAGGCCGAGCTCGCCGACGCCTTCGGCCAGGTGGTGAACAAGAAGCTCATCGTCTCGATCATGCGCGAACTCGGCATAGCCGGCCTTCCCTCCCGGCGACGCCGCAAGCGGAACCTGGTGCAGCAGGTGACCACCGAGGACTTGGTCAATCGGGACTTCCATCGCGACGGCCCGAACCAGCTCTGGATGACCGACATCACCGAACACCCCACTCGCGAGGGAAAGCTCTATTGCTGTTGCGTCCTCGACGCCTGGAGCCGACGGGTCGTCGGTTGGTCCCTTGACCGCCGTCCGACCGCAGCGATGGTCAACTCCGCGCTCGCAATGGCGATTGAAGCCCGTCGACCGACTCGCGGAACCACAGTGCACAGCGATCACGGGACGCAGTTCACCTCTTGGACCTTCAGCCAGAAGATCCGTTCGGCCGGCCTCGCTCAGTCGCTCGGAACCGTCGGCGATGCCTTCGACAACGCCGTCGTCGAGAGCTTCTGGGGCCGGACGCAGACCGAGCTCCTTGACCGCAAGAAGTGGAGGACCCGAACAGAGCTGTCGACCGAGACCTTCGACTGGATCGAGGTGTTCTACAACCGAACCCGTCGCCACAGCTCGCTCGGGATGATCTCGCCGATCGCCTATGAAAAGCTCTACACAGAGAGAACCAGCGCTGCCTGATCTCGCAAGCTTGGTCCAGGATCCGGGGGA
>Ga0187877_1001015_pt1 | contig 31287 bp, 28 predicted proteins | sample June2016WEW_17_1_3_FD_132430 | JGI IMG/M metagenome (GOLD analysis project Ga0187877, IMG submission 132430) | Peatland microbial communities from SPRUCE experiment site at the Marcell Experimental Forest, Minnesota, USA - June2016WEW_17_100 | ecosystem: Environmental > Terrestrial > Soil >...
CGGGCCCGCACTGTGCGGGGTTACAAGACCTGGCCGGGTATGGAAATGGGCATGCTTCTCGCAGGAACCGGGATCGGCTAGTTTGGGACTTCCGCAGGGAAAAAGCATCGTCTCACCAATTTCTCAAACTCGCCCACCGCTGATGTTACGGAAACGCAAAAGATTGACTATTGAAAAGTGATCCAGTACGTAGTATGCTGAATCAGAGGATGTTTTCAAGTCCCGGGAGGAAATTATGACAGACACATCTAATGGGGACCAAAGTGGTAGACTGCGGGCCAACGTTGCATATTTTGTGCTCGGCTTTGGAGGCGGTGCCTTACTTGCATTGGGCATAGGAGGAATTATCGTTGATAAAAGCAATACCATGACGATTTTCAATACTATTTTGCCGGTCATCGGCACATGGGTCGGCACTGTGATTGCCTTCTATTTTGGGAGAGAGAATTACGAAACGGCCAGCCAGCAAACACTAGCCGCTACGAAACAATCCTCATCAACGGAAGATGTAGGCAAAAAATCTGTCACGGGGTTAATGATGCCGCTCAAGGATATGGCTTATCTCAATATCCCGCAAGGACAAGATGACACGAATATATATCTCTCTGATGTGAAAGCCAAATTCACTGACAAGTACACTCGTCTACCGATTTTGAATTCCGATAACTTCCCTAAATATATGATCCATGTGGATGCAGTTAATGAATATAATTCTCAATCAGGTCGCCCTAATGACAAAGACACACTAGCAAAATTTATCGCTGAAGGACAATCGAAGAACAAAGAATTTGGAGTGAATAAAGGCTTCGTTGTGGTCCCAAGTCAGGCTCTGGTGGAAGATGCGAAAAAACAAATGGATAAGATTACAAATTGTCAGGATATTTTTATTACCGATAAGGGTACCGATAAAGAACCGTTGATGGGCTGGATTCCGGATACGAAACTAAGTCAATATTTTCAAAGCTGAGATTGTCCGGCTTACGAATTTATTCGGCCGATCAAATCCATTTCCAATAATGGGAAATGGATATTTATTTGAATCCCGCTGAATACCCCACAGCTTGCTGTGGGGATGAAAGCGGGCAGCCCGCAGGGCTGATAAAATAGGTGTATGAAGGCGAGTGGGCATACGGTTTACGATCTGAAATATCATTTTGTGTGGATACCGAAGTATCGGAAGCATTTGTTGGTAGGTGAAGTGGTAGAGGCGACGAAGGAGATATTATGCGAGATAGCAGAGGCATATGGTATGGAGGTGGACACGCTGGAAGTGGTAGAGGATCATGTGCATGTATTTTTGTTAGCGCCGCCGCGATATGCGCCAGCGAGGGTGATGCAGATTATGAAGAGCATTTGTGCGAGAGAGTTGTTTGCACGTTTCCCATGGCTGAGGCGCAAGTTGTGGGGAGGGGAGCTGTGGGGTGATGGATACTTTGTACGGTCGGTGGGCGACCAAGTTACAGCGGATGTAATTAGGCGGTACATAGAGTATCAGAAGGCGCCCAAAGATATTCAGTTGGAGCTGTGGGATAAAGGTTCTTGAAAGCCCCGCAGCTTGCTGCGGGGATCATTTACTAAATCCTATCGCATATCTGTCAAGATCATGGGCTTGGGCGGAAAATCGATAAGAAGAAGATGAAGGCCTACGGCAAGTCTGCTCAAGGCCTTGATGATTTTGGAATTGACTGCGATTGTCTTAGATTTATTTGACAAGTGCCTTCTCTGCGATCGGCGTGCCCAGGGGAAGAGCACCAGCAGCCGCGAGCTGTGGAGCGGGTTGTACCAGGCGACGATCAGCCGGCCCTCGCCGGCATCTACGTGCGCCAGGCCCTATGCTGCTAAGCAGGTCTCAATTGGAAAACAACATCAACGCACAACAATCATTCAAAACCATTAATTAATCGTACCAGGTGAACAAGGAAATCCACACTGTGCCTCCTTTTCCGTCATCAACCAAAATAACCAGTTTTGGATCATAACCCACACCCGCACCTGCTAATGATCCGAGAATGAGTATTGGCGCAAGATAAATTAGCGAGAGGGTGAGGAACGTAATCAGGGCCATAGTGCCCGCAACAAAAATTAATCCAAGTAGTGCTTTACCGATAAATGACACAATTTTCTCAATTGATGGCCGTAAAACTTCGGGCTTAGCAGGTGTGAGTGGGGGTTCTGTTCTACGTTCATCATCGGCAATGATTACGCCCTGGATTCGAACCCCTGCATTAATTATCTGATGTAAGCGTCCAACTCCCTCTCTTGGTATGCTATACTTATATAAATCAGCAGGGATTAGTTTCCAGCCCTTTGACTCCTGGGGTTGTGTGATCATGTCGCCATGACCGAAAATCTCGCAATCCTCCCACCCCTCCTTTTTTGCGATTTCAAGAACAACATCGATCTCATTTCTGACTTTCAAATCCTGCCATCGAACTTGTTGTGTAATGGGTTGCGTGGACATTTGGACCTCCTTTGAATAATCAAATTATATAAAGCCGGGGTGGAGGTTTCGATACAGTTTATCTACAGTTTTCCTCCAAAACACCTCCAATTTTTGAAATCTCCATGGCAAATAAAGATAATATCGCCCTTCTCTCGAAGTATCAAATGAGGATTCTTTACTACAAATGTAAAGAGGGGGCAACGCATGCGGAAATAGCCGCATTACTGGACAGGGATGTAAATACAGTTCAGTATCACATGACGAAAATTTATACAATCCTGGAAATTAAGAAGCCCGGTAGATCAAAAGAAGAAATGGAATCTGAACTGAAAAATGAGATATGCCCGATTATTCGGAAGATGTTTAATACTTACGATGACGTAAAAATATGGGCACCGGTTATCAAGGATTCGTTGCAGGAGGAAAAAGAAAATCTCGATGAAGACATAAATGAACCGGTGTTAGAGGAATCCCGACCGCCGTACAAACCCCCGCCCAGCGTCGAAAAAATACTTAACAGCACTGAAAACCAACCGATAAATCCTGAGATAATTGAACCGCCGCCACCCGGTATACGCAGAATAAACTGGTGGCTGATAATCGGGTGTACGGTCTTCGGCTTATTGATCATTATCTTCTTGAAAAATTATCCATCGATAAGCGTGATGATTGCAAAACCAACCAATACTCCCATACAACCGATCCATACCCAAAACGTGCCTCCAGCCCAGACTGAAGAACCAACCAGGACACCTGCTGTATCCCCAAGCCCGACGTCTGCACCCGGGAAAGATGGGATGGTGCTGATCTACATTCCTTCGGGTGAGTTCAAAATGGGCAGCTCTAGAACTGAAGATCCGCAGGCATTTGATGAGGAATTACCACAGCATATCGTGTATCTGGATGCTTACTGGATCGACCAGACTGAGGTGACCAACGCACAGTATGCGCTGTGCGTGGCGGATTCCGGTGCCTGCAGAAAGCCGGCAAATAATTACTCTGTTACCCGCAGCAGTTATTATGATAACAGCCAGTATGCCAATTACCCGGTGATCTTCGTGAGCTGGAGCCAGGCCGCTGCCTACTGTACATGGGCCGGCCGTCGGTTGCCAACGGAAGCCGAGTGGGAAAAGGCCGCTCGCGGACCGGAAGGGCGCATTTACCCCTGGGGAAATACCTTTGATGGAACCCTTGCCAATTACTGCGATATCAACTGCCAAGCTGGTTGGAAAGACAGTCGTTTTAATGACGGTTATATCGATACCTCCCCAGTGGGAGAGTATCTAGGCGGAGCCAGCCTCTATGGCGTCCTGGACATGGCTGGCAATGTATATGAGTGGGTGGCTGATTGGTATGGATCTTATAGCCAATTCCCTCAATTTAACCCAACCGGTCCTGCATCCGGGCTGGAACATATTATCCGTGGAGGTTCATGGGGTGATGATCCTACCCACATTCGCTCGGCCATCCGCTCACATATTAATGGTGACAACTGGCTGGATTTCGTCGGTTTCCGCTGTGCACGTTAACCCTGTTTGACCGGCGACCCTTTCGCCAGTATTCTGAACGATGTAATAAATACCCCATATAATGGGGTTACTGAATAGAAAGAAAACAATAGTTAAACCCAGCGGGCATGTTTCCCGGCTTAAAAATGTTAAATTGCCAACTTTAATCCGCTTGCATCAGATATAGTTTGTATACCTGTTAACCAAGCGAAAATAGTAATCAACGAATCAATTGTTCCAATTCATGTGTGAGTTGATCATGTCTTGGCGTCTTGGTTACCCATTTTGATATTTTAGATGTCAGCCCAACTATTGCATAAGAGAACAGGTTTCCGTCTAATTGCTTATAGAAGGCAAATATTCCTCTTTTCGTGAATTTCGCGCTGTTAGGAGGAATATTTTCTGTATAGTATTCATCCTCATCCATTGCACACTGTGCTTGAAAACAATATTCGATATTTATTTTCGAAAAGCAAGGGGATAATAGGACCACACTTACAGGAAATTAAAAAGACTCCACTCTTTTAAAGTGGTGTCTTTTTTGTATACTGCTATTTGTTTTTGGGATTCATCCTCGAGCAGAATAACATATTCATAGTGTATTCGACGTATTGAGTCTTCCAAACCGATGCGCGCATCTTTTGTGTTTATATAATCAGGTGTCAATTAATAAATGCTCATATGGGAGGGGATTATATTAAATAATCGACTTAAATAAAATGCCCCCTCAAATCCCTGCAACACCCTTTCAAGTACTGATCCTCATCGGAGTATCCAGGTGGTCAACGATGTGCACACATCTGGCACCCCCCACAGCCCTACCCCACGTTGTCCTTGACATGAATTCCGACCGATGATATAGTACCGCCCAATATGCCTGCCTGGTCGATTCGTACCAACGCCAATGATGATAATCGTCGCACCCTTTCCGTTGCGGGGCGTTGGCACGTGAGGAGAGCCTTCTGGCAGCAGCATAGGCGAACACGCAGATAAAGTCACCAAGCCCCGCAATCTTGCGGGGCTTTATTTTATCAGGAGGAGGATGCGATGTCAGACCCGATACCCAATGAAAGACCCGTCTACGCTGTTCCGGTCGAGAATCTTGTCCCAGTCAGTGGCTACCTGAAGAACCTGATGGCAATTCCACCTTCACGTATGTTCTTGATCAACAAATCGCTCAAGGTTTATCAAGAAAAGAATCCCGGCGCGAGTGTTTTTGATGCCTCGCAGGGGGACGGAGGAGCCTCCCTGCCGGGCGTCCCAAGGCCGATCTTGGAACGCGCGGCTCAGATGCAGCTGGAGCATGGCAGTGCGTACGATATGCCGTACGGGACCGATGCCTATCGGAAGGTCGTGGCCGAGAAGTACTGGAAACTCGACCCCTCCCTCGGATTTGGGCCGAACAATGTGCTTGGCGCCTGCGGCGGCCGGGATGCGCTGATGAAAGCCTACCAGGCCATGCTCGCCCTCGGCCACGGGCGAGAGGGGGATGTCATCCTCGTCTCGCGGGTGCCCTGGATTTCCTACAACTGGGGTCCTTACGGCATCGGAGCGAACGTGATGTGGTCGCCAGGGGATCCGGCCAAAGGGTGGGCGTATACCGAAGAAGGCATCCGGGCCAGTGTCCGGTTCGCCGCCAAGGACGGCCGGAAGATCGCGGGGCTGATCATCACCAACCCGGACAACCCGACCGGCTTGACGACCTCCACCGGGCAAATGGTTGCGCTGGCGAAGGCGGCTCTCGAGGCCGGCGTGGCATTTGTGCTGTTCGACTGGATGTACCATTACGTCACCGACGAACATCCAAACGACCTCAATTTGTTCCTGAAGAATTTCACGCCGGAAGAACGCAAGCGCTTGATGTTCCTGGACGGCATCACCAAGTCCCTGGGCGGTTCGAACATCCGCAACTGCCATTTGATCGCCGATGAGAGTGTGATCAAATTCATCGTGGCACGTGCATCGCATACGGTGATGCCGCCTTTCTTTGGACTGGCAGTGGCAATGGCAGCGTATGAGATGGGTTATGCCGAGGCCTGCAGGAGCATTGTCGAACCGACCAATGCCAGCCGTAAGGTCCTCAAGGGATTGGTAGAAAAGAGCGGCATGCAGCATATCCTGGGAAAGGGTTATTACGCCTTTATCAACGTCGGTAAATACCTGCGCTCCAAAGGTTGGGCGGACAGCGAGGGGCTCGGCCAGTACCTGGCTGAAAATTTCGGCGTGGCGGTAGTCCCCGGCGCGTTCTTCTCGCCGTTCGGGGGAGACTGGGTGCGCTTCTCGTATGCAACCCCTGTCGAACGCACCGAAGGCGCTTTTCGGCGGATGGTAGAGGGATTGAACTCCCTCCTCAGCTGAAAAAGATCCATATCTGGGTGGGTTGACCCGCCTCCGGGTCAAGAAGGATTGAAATGTCTTTTAATGCACAGCGCTTTGCCGAGAAGTACCAGCTGGCTGTGGAAACCGCCCAGGGGCAAATGCCGTCCGGTGGGCTTAACGGATTTGAATTGGAGTGGAACCTTCTGGATGAACACTTCCGCCCTCTGCTCACCGTCGGCTCAGGGCCGGCTCAGCAGTCCTTCGTGGACTACCTGCGGGCGGAATGCCTGCCGCCCTGGCTGCGCGGTTTCAGCCAGCTGGAGGTCTTCCACTGGATGGTGGAATGGGCCACCCGGCCTTACTTTACCCCGCGCGGAGCCGTCTATGAAGCCCGGCTAATGGAAGCCGTGCTCGCCAACTCCCTGGCGCGGGCCGGAGAGCAGTTCGGCGAACGCCTTTTCTACTGGCATGGCAACCTGCTCTTTTTAACGGCCATCAGCCACGACTCGATCCCCGGGACTTGGGGCATTGCCAAGCGTCGCTACCTGGAGCGCTGCGTCGACCTGTACGGCGACAGCCTGGCGACAGCCGGGATCCATGTCAACCTGTCCCTGCCAGAGCCCCTGCTTTCATGGGACTTCATGCACCTGAGTGCCTCGCAGCGCGGCGACCGGCATTTTGATGATTACAAATCGGAAGTCTATATTACGGCGGCTCGGCTAATGCGCGCCTTTGCCTCGCTTTTCATCGCCACCTCCGCCTCGACACCGCTCCAGGCCCAGGTGAAGGGGGAGCGGGCGGTCATTCTCCTGACCGAGAATGATTCCGTCCGCAACCTCACATTCCCCAATCCGCCGGAAATCGACCTTCCCGACCTTTACCGTTCCTATCAGGATTACCTGCGGATCTCGTATGACCTCGTCCGACGGGGGGTGCGCTTCGGCAATAACAACTGGACTCCGGTGCGGGCCCGCTCCTTCGCCGAGCCGGTCGAACGCCTGATCTCGACCACCGGTGATCAGCTCCGGGACTTATACGCACGCGGCCTGTATTCGATCGGGGAAAGCACACCCGCCGAGGAGATGGCCCGCCAGATCGAAAAGCAGAACCTGATGGCCCGCATCAACCTGCCGATGGGCCGGGTGGAGATCCGCACCGACGACGGCGGCCATCCCATCGAGCTGGACATCGCCAACATGACGCTCAAACACCTGCTGCTCTGCCTCATGTACGCAGACCCACAATTCGCCCGCTCCTTCCGGTATGACCCCGAGGATATTGCACGGGCCCGCCAGAACGAACAGGGCGCCGCGCGCGACGGCCTACGTGCCTCGATCGAGAATCCCCTGACCGGAAAACCGGTGATCATGCGGGCTTTCCTGAAATGGACGCTGGAGGCGGTCCGCCCCCTGGCGGTCGCGCTCGGGATGTGGGAGGACCTCTCCCCGCTGGTAGATCAGGCGAACGGTGAGGCCGGGACTGCGGAGCGGCTGCGCGCCCGCCTGCGCATGGAAATCGGAGGGCAGGATGAGGTTTCCGCCGTGATCCTGCGCGAACTGGCCGAGGAACGCGAAGCCCAGGTGCGGGCGGACGTGGAGCACATCGCGCTCAAAGCCGGATCGCTCGGACCCGAATCTGCCAAGATCAGTGAATTTATGGTGCATGCCCGCGAGGAGGCCCGTTCCCACACGGAGCTGCCCGTTCGTTTCCGTCCATCTGGAGGAATTATGGTCGAAACCGAATATCCCGATAAATCCGCCGAAGTCCTGGATTTGGCGCAGTATCTCATCCGCATCCCCTCGGTCACCGCCTGTCCGAACGAACGCTTGGATGAGGTCCACCGGGCGGGGACCTTCATTTACGATTATCTCAAGGGAAATGGACTGGAGGTGCGCTATCTGGATGGCAAATACCCGGCCGTATTTGCCATCTTCCCGGGCACAAAACCAGGGGCAGGGCTGCTCAGTGGTCATTTTGATGTGGTGGAACCCGAACCCGACGACAGCCAGTTCACCCCGCGCATCGAGGGCGACTACCTGTGGGGCCGCGGCTCGGCGGATATGAAAACGGTCGTGGCCACCTACCTGGTGTGGATGAAGGATGCCTGCAGGACCGGTAGACCCTATCCTCCCATCTCCCTCTTGCTGGTCGGCAATGAAGAAAATGGCGAGGCCGAAGCAATGGGTACGCCGCACGCGCTAAAACTTCTCAAAGATGAGAGCGGCTACCAGCCGCAGCTATTATCCGCCGGCGAGCGGACCGGGGAAAAAGGCGATGAACTCTTCGGGGAGATCTGCGTTGAGAATCGCGGGGTTATGCGCTTTATCGTTCGGGGACGTGGAACCAAGGGGCACAGCGGGTTGACGTCAGCTGGTTTGGATCTCGGAGACCGCATGATCGCCGCCCGAGCGGCACTCTCGGATCTCTTCAACAAACATCTGACCCTGAAAGCTGCCGACGGTTGGCAGTCGCAGGCGAAATTTCCATTCATCCAGATCGGCACGGCTGGCGTCTATAACATCACCGCCTCGGAGGGCGTCCTGGGGGTTGAGATCCGCTCCATCCCGCAGGATGATCCCGCTGCGTTGCTGCAGGCGGTCCAGGTCTACTGTGAGCAAGCCGGCCTTGAACTCCAAATGCATGTCATGGAAAATGGCATTGCCTGCGATCTCCACAATCCAGCCCTGAACGCTCTGGTCGAAGCCGTTCGGAAGGTTTCTGGCGGTGAGCCGAAAATCAGTAAGAAACTGGCGGGTACTTCAGCGCGCTTCGCGCCCGGTGGGCAGGGGGTCGTCTGGGGACAATCCGGCATCGGCCCTCACGCCAGGGATGAGCGGCACTACATCCCCAGCATCATGCCGTTTTACCGATGTTTGCAGGTCTGGGGGAGCTTGCTCGGCTAGACGACGGGCATAGGCACCTTGCTCGTATGGTGTCTGTCAATAACTGACCAAAAATTACCCACGACCTGCCTCTGGTTTACCAGAGGCAGAATCGTGAATCTTCAGCTGGGCAGAAGAGAGAGGATACGTTAATTGTGGGTGCTGTGCATCAGCCAGAGGTACCCATCCTCCAGGCTGGGCTCGACCGGGGCAGGATGATACCGCTCGGAAGGTTTGCCCACCACGCGATACTGGACTCCGTCCTGTACATTCATGGTGGAGATGACCACCAGATTTGCATCGGGGCTCTCGCCCTTCGTTAAAATCGTCCATACGAGACCGCGAACCTGGGAGATCAGCTCCCGGGGGCTGCCGCGGAACAACACCTGCCCCAGGTGAAGGACCGCCATATCGTTGCAGCTCTGGCTGATGTCTTCAACGATGTGCGTCGAGAGGATCACCGTGCAGCGTCCCGCCATCTCGGAGAGTAAATTCCTCAGGCGCACCCGTTCTTCCGGGTCCATGCCCGAGGTCGGCTCATCGACGATCAGAAGCTGCGGCTTGCCAAGCAGCGCCTGGGCGACCCCCACCCGCCGCTTCATCCCGCCCGAGAACGTACGCAGGCGGCGCCTGGCATCGCCGGTCAAGCCGACCAGTTCGAGAATTTCTTTCAATTGATTTTCTCGCTCGGTCTTGTCTGTCACACCCTTGAGTAGGGCAATGTACTCCAGGAATTCCAGGGCTGAGAGGTCCGGGTATAGGCCCAGCTCTTGGGGCAGGTAACCCAGGACGGACTTGACCGCCAACTTGCCGCGCCCAGTGGTCACGTCGTTGCCAAGGACGATCACACTTCCCGAGGTTGGCCGGAGCAGACCGGCCAGGATGCGCATCAGGGTGGTTTTGCCAGCGCCGTTCGGTCCGACCAGACCGAACATGCCGGCGCCGATCTCCAGGTCCACGCCGCGCAGCGCCTGCACTTTCTTCCCGTAGGTCTTGGTCAATTGCAAGACTGTGATCATCAGAAGTTCTCCTTCCATTTTAGCCAGAGGCGTGCCAGGATAGCGAAAGCAAGCAGGATTAGGAAGGCAGTAGTGTACATCCAGAGAACCTGCCGAATGCTGACTACAGCTGTTCCTCCTCCCGGCAAAAAGAACAATCCGAGCGGTGCTTGACCAGTTACCTTGGCCTCAAATGCCTGTGCAGCCGAATGGTAATTTATGAATAGATAGTAAGCCGCGACATCCATCGTCGAGTACGATTTTACCGGAGTAAATGCCAAACCCCAGAAAGGGATGCTGAGGATGCCCATGGCAAGCCCCGGGAGGCTTGCCCCGCGGCGCGTGGCGAAGGCAACACCGGTCAGGACACCGACAGCCGACCCCCACGCCAGGATCGGCAGCCCGTCCAAGAGGGTTAAAGTGATGTAAAAATAAACCAGATACGCCGGTATGCTGGCTTGGAGAAAATGGAGAAAGAACACTTCTAACGCGATGAAAAACAAAGCGAGCGTGATTGATGCAATGAGGAGTACATGTGCTATCACTCCCAGAATCTTCCCTGCCAGGTAGCTGCCGCCTGTAATGGGTGTGCTGCGCAATAACTCTCCAACGCCGAACTTTCGATCCGCGGGGATACTGGATACGGTGGCGGGAGGAAGCAAGACAAATGCGAGAAGCATCAAGGCCCATGCCATGCCTGCACCCATAATGGTCATGTCTGCGCCAAAGTCAGTGAAATATTTTTTAAATTCGCCTATTGTTAAACCAAAGGCGGCCAGTTTTGCCACTTGGTCCGGGGTCAGGGTTTTAATATTGAAAGAAGGATTAAGAACAAAATTCGATATTGGAAGAACTAATATTCCCACACCAACGACTAGTCCAATGAGGGCTGTCATCACGACCGGCCCGCCGCGCCGGAAACCGAAGCGGATCTCGGTCCGGGCAATGGCCAGGATCTGGCGGACGGTTTTCATTAGAAGTTCTCCTTCCATATCAGCCAAAGACGTGCGAAGACGGTGATCAAGGCCAAAACGATAAAAGCTGAAACGTACATTGTGACGATAGCGCTGTTGGCAATGGCAAGAGTCCCTTCTTCCATTCCCACCAAATTACGTTGAACCACGGAATAGGCGGCCAAATCGAATATGTACCCTATATCTTTGGAGGACAGCATCCACGCGAAGAGGCTGAGCACTCCTGAGATCAATCCCACGATGCTCGCGATACCGCGACTGCGCAGTGGTGTCCTGATCAGGACCCCCAGGGTCGAAACCCCTACAACCACCGGCAGGCCATCCAGCAGGGTCAGCTCCAGGACCATTTTGGTAAGCGGAAAGATCCTGTATGTCACCAGGGTGACAGCGGAATACAATAGCAGACCGGCCACCGCGGTCAGCAGCACTGTTCCAATCACCCCCAGCAATTTGCCGGCCAAGTAAATGCCTCCTGAAATAGGGGTACTCCGCATCAGCTCGGCGACGCTGAACTGGTGGTCGGCAGGGAGGGTCGGCGCAGCCAGCATGGGCATGAGAAGAAACGCCAGGAGCGGAAAGGGCATCCAGCCTCCCGCCAAACCACCGGCCAACGTATTTTCCATCATTTTTGATGGAGTTGGGACAACTTTTTCGAAAGTCAACCCTTGTGCAGCAAGTTGTTTAAGAAACACCGGGTCATGGCGCAATCGCTCATAGTCCCGTGGGTATTCCTTAATAGTTGAATACATTGACGCAGTCATGATGATTATCCCCACACTTACACTCAGGCCGATCAATGCCACTACTACTGCTGGCCCAACACGCCGGAAACCAAAGCGGAACTCGGTCCTGGCAATGGCCAGGATCTGGTGGACGGTTTTCATTAGAAGTTCTCCTTTTGTTTTAGCCAGAGGCGTGCCATGGTGGCGAAAAGGAGCAGAACTAGGCAAGCTGACCCATACATCAGGATGACCTGCCCGAGGCTTACAGTAGCCTCTCCAGGATTAAGCGTCAGGGGCATGGCCTGACCATACAGTCTTAGCTCGATCGCTGCTGCAGCCGAGTGATAGTTTTGGAGGACGTAAGAAGAGGCGAGGTCTACCATTGAGAACGATTTGACCGGCGAATATGCAAACCGCCAGAATAGGATGCTGAGGAGTCCCATCACGAGGCCCGGAAGGATCGCCTTGCGCCGCGTGGTGAAGGCAACACCGGTCAGAACGCCGATCACCGACGCCCAAACCAAGAGCGGCAGTCCGTCCAGCAGGGTCAGCTCGACATAAAATTCGAACAGGTTGCCCGGCAAGCCGGCTTGATAAAAATGGCGAAAGACCACATCTAATGCGACCAAAAACATCATGAGTGTGAGCGAGGCGGTGAGGAGTACGGCGGCCAGCACTCCCAGGATTTTCCCTGCCAGGTAGCTGCTGCCGGTGATGGGTGTGCTGCGCAAAAGCTCCCCTGCGCCGAACTGTCGATCTGCAGGAATGCTGGTTGCGGTTGAAAGAGGAAGCAGGAAGAATGCCAGAAGCATCAAGGTCCAAGTCAGGCTTAGACTATAAGCGGTCATGTCTGCCGCCAAGTCCTTCATAAATATATTAAATCCTTGCACGGTAAATCCAAGTGTTGCCAGTTTTGCCACACTTTCTGCATTCCACGAAATAGTATAGAAAGTGGGATTGTCTACCAACCCGGATACGAGGAATAATACGATTCCCGCACCAACGACCAGACCGATGAGGGCGGTCACGGCCACCGGTGCGCCGCGCCGGAAACTGAAGCGGAACTCGGTCCGAGCTATGGCGAAGATTTGAGAGAGCCTCCGCATTAATAGTTTTCCTTCCACTTCAGCCAAAACCGGACCAGAACCGCCAGTACCAGCAGGGTGACGAAAATAATTGTATACATCATCAGGACCCGGCCAATCCCGATCACGGGCTCGCCTTCCCCCAACAGGCGGTAAGGTGGGGTTCCGGCAAGCCTGGCCATCGCGTCAAAAGCCACATTGTGATAATTCTGGATCAGGTAAAAGGCGGCTACATCCATTCAATCGAATTGCCCGAACGGCAGAGACAGGGCACTGAACGCGACCTGCCAGAAGAAGATGCTCAGGATGCCTGCGATCAGACCTGGTAAGACCGCTGCCCGTCGTGTGTGGAACACACTCCCTGCCAGGATGCCGATGGTCAGCCCCCAAGCCAGAATGGGAAGCACATCCAGCAGGGTGAATTTGATAAAGAAGCCGACCAAATCGGCGGGCACCCTCAATTGGAAGGCATCCAGGAAAATCCATTCGAGCACGCCGAAGAACAATCCCAACGGGATCAGACCGACCAGCACGACCGTCACAGCGACACCCAGGACCTTGCCGGCCAGGTAGCTGGCTGCGCTCATGGGCATGCTATGCAGTAGCTCTGCAATCCCAAAGGCGCGGTCCGCGGGCAGGCTGGTGGCTGTGGCAGCCGGCAGGAGCAAGAAGGTTGAGAGTAGTAGAATAGGCCATCCCATCAGGTTGGAGGATACAAGCTCATTCGCCGTCTCGCCGGCACTAATTTGGCGGTAAAAATCAACGGTCAACCCTTTTTCCTTCCACTGTTCGATCCTGGCCGAGTCCTGCAAAAACTGGATAAGGTCAGCCTTGTTTTCGCCCAGGTTGGAGGTTCCGTCCCAAAGGATGCCGGCTCCGATTAAAAGCCCAATCACGAGCGGGATGACTACTGTCCCGCCGCGGCGTAGGCCGAAACGGAACTCGGTCATTGTGATCGCCAAGATTTGGCGCAAGGTCTTCACTTCATTCACTTTTTCCTAGCGGGTTCCAAGAAGGCGGTCTTCGTCACCCAGGAACTTCATCGCCAGCAAGAACAAACCCAGGCCGATCACACTCAGGATTAACCGGTTCAGCAGGTAGATCCCCAGCCCGAATTTTTCCGGCTGCAAGTAGACGTGAAAAGGCCAGAACCATCTCCAGACCTTGAGGATCTCATCGCCCCCGTACAGGCTGGAGGCCCACAAGAGGGTCGCCAACAGGGTGCCAAAGACTCCCTGGCGTGTGATCTGGGCGGTAAAGATCGCCACCCCTGCCAGGGCGGTCCCAGCTGCCAGCCAGCGAACCAGGGCGAGCGCCAGGTTCTCGGCCCTCCAGACGGCCGCAAAGACCAGGGTGGCGGTCAAGGCAACGACCAGATGCATTCCTGCCACCAGATAGAGCCGTTGTCGGAACAGGCGCGGCAGCGTCACCGGGCAGGCAAATAGCAGCTCGAGGGTGGGTTCGTTATCCGGGGCGAGCAAAAAGGCGGCCTGGACAGCCAAAGCCAGCGGGACGATCGTCTCGACCGCCCGGCGAATGTACAGGGTCTCGATCACGCCTCCGGAATCGGCCGAGTGGAGAGCCACGATGAAAAAAAAGGCCAGGAGAGCCGCGCTGACCGCCACCGGCCACCAGCCGACCAGCTTCAGGTTGATCCGCTGTAAGAGACGGTCAGCCTGCTTCATGCCCTTTTCCTCATCCAGTGTTCCTCGCCTCCTCCCAACCATAGGGCGATGCTGAAAAGCAACACTGCCACCAGCCAGAGCCAGGGCCGTGCCGCAGCAGCTGTGAGGTCGGGGAAAGGAAACGGCCAACGGATGCCGGGAACCAATCGGGTGCTATTCTGAAGGATCCAAAGCCCAAGACAGATCAGTTGGTTCAAGATCGAATCAAGCGTCATTGTCATCAGTAGAAAAGCCAGGGAAGCCAAAAAAGTCATCGGCGCCAACCAGGCTGAAACCAATGGCAAGAACGAAATATCAACCCGGAGGAGGGATAGGATGGCGCTTCCCGCAAGGCCAAAGAGGAGGTCGAACCCAAAGACCAAGACCAGCCGGGCGAACAGAACTTGACGTGGGGAAATGGGCGTGGTCAGCTCAATTTCCAGCGCCGGATCCAGCGAGGAACCATAAAGAAAAGCGATCCCTCCGGCAGCTGCGACGGGTGCAATCAGAACGAACGGCAGAGTTACGTTGAGGCCACCCGTATGGGAGTAAGCCAGTGTTACTAGAGTGCCCAACGCCAGTACAATGGCCGAGGCCGTCCATAACTCAGACTGCACCACGCGTGGTTGGCTGCGTAACACCAACCATCCTAAATGCAGGCGATAAGATAGAGTGTTCTTTCGATGGACTTTCAGGAGACGATATAAGGTTCCAGTCAGCCGAAGGGTGTCCTCAGCCGCAGGTGCGGGTGCTTTCCAATTCTCCAGCCTGCGAATCACGGGTGTGAGCTCAGCGGCCTCCTCCGGCGAGCCGAGGTCTTCGGACAATCGGGCAAGCAAATCCTGATCCTTCACCGATCCACCTTCAATGTATCTTTTAGCCGCTTCAGGCCCAGACTCAATCGCGATTTCACCGTCCCGACTGGCACCTCAAGCACCTGCGAGATCTCATTTAGCGTAAGGTCATGGAGATAGCGCAGCAGGATGGCCTCCCGCTGGAGTGGAGGTAAACTGTCCATGGCGGCTGCCAAGCGTTGCGTTTCTTCGCCGGTCAACAACTCGGTTTCCGGTGTGCCGGTAACGGCTGTTTCCAGATTGGCTGTTTCGGAGTCCGTGTGACGAAATTCAGCCTGTTTATAGTGATCCCGGGTAAGATTAACCGCAATGGCGTATAGCCAGGGTTTCAAGGGCCGAGGGTAGTGATAGGTGTCTATTTTGCTCAGCATGCGTAAAAATGTTTCCTGAACGAGATCCTCCGCCAGGGCGTGGTCGCCACCTGTCATCCGAAAGAGGAATCCCAACAGGGGGCTATAATGCCGCTCGACGAGCAGGGTCAGATCATCGGCGCGACCGCGTTGTATCCCGAGTGCCAGTTCTTCGTCGCTGAACAAGACCATTTCGTCTTTGCGTCACATTGTCTAGGCCATTTTCCACCGTTCGGCTGAGTCACATTTGTTCAGCAACTTATATCCGATACGAGATGGATGATAAAAGGTTCACAGCAAAAGGCGGATAGGTGTGTTGCCGTACAGCAGGCCCCATCTATCAATTCAAATGCAGGACTTCGTATAGATTAAGATGGCATCCTATCGATCCACCCCGCTTCACTCCCCAGGAAGGTACTCCATCCATTATTATCAACGCACAGGGGACGAACCACCATAATAATAAAATATTAAAGAGCGCATTGTCCGATTGTCTTTTGTGGGTTTAGTGTTTTTAGCAAGTCGCATTAATATACCTCCACCTAAATTGTCTTTGAGAAAAGGGCTCGTTCGCTAGGCTGCCAGACCCCCTGCTGGAAGACCACCCAGAGGTCATCAAGCCGGCCAGCCAACACTGCTGGGAAGCCAAATAGGTGATCGGGGAGGGCGGTTAGCGCCGGTTTTTCGATCCATGCGCAGTGATCGCCCCTGCTGAAACGAGGGCGACCAGCACGATGACGATAAAGACTCCTCCGGCTTTGGAAGAAGACATGCCGGGAGCGGGCGGGGAGGTTGGGCTGGGCGTGTTTCTCGGGCTTGTTGGGGAAAAAAGTATCAGCATCGTGGTTGGCGTTTGAGTCGGAGATGAGGTCGAGGTGAGGCGCGTGGTGGTCGGTGTATAAGCCGGCCGGATGATCAACTTGTGCCCGGGGTAGATCGTCGTGGTGTTCGTCATGCTGTTCAATTGCTCCAGGCTGGTGAGCGTGATGTTATAGGCCTGGGCAATGGCCAGGAGGGTGTCCCCGGGCTGAATGACATGGATGATGGAACCATCCGGGTTCGGGGTGCTGATGACCATCGGAACCACGACAACGGCAGGAGGAACTGATGTACCTGGAATGATTGACTCGCCGGAGGCAAGGGCCGCTATCTCACAGTAGTAATAGGTGCTTCCGACAACACTTACCCCGGCGCCGACATCCGCTAGACCCGGATCAAACAGGGCTATGCGGTGGATTGCATCACTCATCCAGAAATTGATGGCGTCCTGGGAGGTCGCATTGGTCCCCTCATACACGTTTTCGGAGGCTCTGGTTGCCGGGTAACCCGCGTTGACGGCACGCTGCAAACCTCCCCGTCCCTGGGCATCGGTGTCAGAGTAGGTGCCGATGGAGGCCATGTAATCCGATTGCGCCTGGCATACGCGCATCAGGATGCTGTTGGTCCGGTATGGGTTAAGGCCACGCGAAGTGCGCAAGGCATTCACACCCGCGATCACCTGCCCCGCAGTCGATTGTAGCGGCGCCAGGGCAGATCGCTCTACCAGCGGGGTGAAGGGAAAGGTGATCGTTAATAAAACGGGGATCAACCCGGCCCATAAAAATCGGTGCATGTGGAGATTATAACGGTTGGGGTTTGACCCTGCAACGGAGATTGTTTCTCGGCTGTGGAGGAATATTTGTCATAAAAGGGGGTGATGAATGGCCCCTTCAAGGCGAAAATGTTGTGGTATAAATTATGTGATGGCTGAATTGAAGCATAAGCGAAGCTGTCCTTCAGCCTTTGTCCTTCAAGCGATTATTTAGCGGAAATCGGATCTTGATAATCCCCAATGGCATGAAAATCGGTTCTCGCAAATGATCGCTATGATTGGGCGATCAGGTCCCAGGGCGTCCTGACGGGGGGACAATCTCGATCCGCAGGGACAGGCGCAGCAGGGGTGACCTGTCGCAATATTAAGGAGGCTCATGTTCGGAATCCAGCCCATCCATATTGTCATCATCGTGTTGGTGGCATTGTTGATTTTTGGACCGAAGCGGCTGCCTGAAATTGGGAGGGGGATCGGTCGGGCGATTAACGAATTCCGCCAGGGTACAAGGGAGATGACCGCCGGTTTCCAGGAAGAAGTGGGCAAACCATCCGTACCTCAGACCATCGCCCCGCCGGCGGCGAGCAAGCCCGTGGTGTCCCCTGCGATTCCCTCAGTGCCTGCTCAGGGTGCACCCGGCCCCGTTGGGGGAAACTTCTGCGTCCAATGCGGCGCGCCGAATGTGCCCGAAGCGCGTTTTTGCAGCAACTGCGGCAGCCAGCTGCCCAAGAAGTCGGAATAGCACCGTCGCATGTCATACAGGGTAGAAGCGGCCTGTGCCTGAAAAGGAAATGACGTTTGTCGACCACCTGGAGGAATTGCGCCGGCGCATCCTGATCTCCGCGCTGGCGATCCTGATCGTCACGGCAGTTGCACTAATCTTTTCCAACAACATCCTCAGTGTTTTGTTAGCTCCATCCGGGGGGTTAAGGCTGAAAGCCTTCGGCCTGATGGATGGCTTCATGATCAAGTTCCGCATCGCATTCTACATCGGCATAGCTGCTGCTTTTCCGATCTGGGGGTATCAGCTCTACCGCTTTATCGTTCCTGGTTTGTTGGATCGTGAACGCCGGGCCTTGCTTCCAGGATTGGCTGCGTCCTCGTTCCTTTTCGCCTTGGGCGTTGTGTTCGGTTATTTCCTGCTCGGGGAGATGATCCGTGTCTTGATCACGCTTTTCCCGCCTCAGGTGGATTTCCTGCCCGCCGCAGACGATTATATTTCGTTCGTCGTATTCTTCCTGCTCGCCTGCGGAATCGCCTTTCAATTGCCGATTTTATTGACGATCCTGGTCGAACTGCGCATCCTGTCCACGGATGTCATGCGCAAGCAGCGCCGCATCGCATACTTTGTGCTCTTTGTGTTCGCCGAGGTGGTCACACCGGTCACCGACCCGATCGTCGCCCCGGGGATCGTGATGGTGCCACTCGTCATTCTGTATGAGGCCAGCATCTGGGTCGGCCGGCGGATTGAAGCCCGGCGCATGAAAACCTCCGAGGAGATCGTCAGCTAGCCGGGTTTCTTATTTGCGGATCATCGCGACCCTGAAAACAGGGTCTGGCAGGTGGTTACTTAAAATTCTCCACGCGGTGGAGAATTTTTTATGAGTATCCTAGGTACACCAATGTGTGGAGCAGGCGATTGAATGCCCGGTTGCTCCGTAACCTTGGCTTTTTGCCAAATTTGTATATAATATATAATATATAAAATTCAGATCACAATCCAAAATTCATGGTCAACCACGAGGATGTCAAAGAGAGCCTGGATGCCTTTCAGCACCGGCCGCTGAAGGAGGCCATTTTTGAATTCCTTCACGACCGCATCATCGCCGGCAGGTTTGAGCCGGGCGAATGGCTCCGCCAGGAAGAGATCGCCTCCCGGTTGGGTGTCAGCCAGACCCCGGTCCGGGAAGCCCTCGACCTGCTGGTATCTTCTGGGCTTGCTGAGCGTGTGGCGTATCGCGGGGTGCGCGTGCTGCAGCTCAGTGTGGAGGAGATGGTGGACGCCTACGCCCTGCGCCTGCTGCTGGAGGGGAGCGCCGCCCGGGCCGCCGCGCTGAACCGGACATCCGTCCAGGTGAAAGAACTGGACCATCTGGTTGAAGCGATGAAGCCCCTCACCACCTTAAAGGATATGTCCGCCCAGCGCCAGCTGAACCGGGAGTTTCACCTGCTGGTGGCGAGCGCCAGCGGTAACCTTCAGCTGACCCGCCTGTGCGAGATGGCTGCCAATAAGTTCCCGGACTGGATGCTCTACGAATACATGTTCCGCCATCCGGAATTGCTCCAAACCAGTCTGGAAAAGGAATATACGGAACACCAAGCCATCGCGGCCGCCATCGCGGCCGCCGATCCCGACCTGGCTGTACTGTGTGTCACCCGCCATATTCAGAACCGCAGGGATGAGCTGGTGGCCTATTTGGGCATTCCGCCAGACCTGTTGGACAAGAAAGCCCGGCAACTCAATCCCCTCCTTCCAGGCTTGTGAACTCGATTTTTTCGACCTCTAGCTACCACAAAGGAGAACACAATGTCAAACGAGCTGTTTCAGAAGATGGCCCAGAGCATCATCGATGGCGATTCGGATGCGGCAGTAATCCTGGCCAAGCAAGCCGTCGAATCCGGCCTCGATCCGCTGGAGGCAATTTCGCAAGGGTTCGTGATGGGGGTGAACAAGGTCGGTGAGAACTTTGCCGCCGGCCAGGCCTTCCTGCCGGAGCTGGTGATGGCCGGCGAAGCCATGAAGGCGGCCGTAGCCACACTCGAGCCCGAGATGCAGAAGCGCGGCAGCCAGCGCACCATGCTCGGCAAGGTCGTCCTGGCCACGGTCGAAGGTGACATCCACGAGATCGGCAAGTCGCTGGTCGGGACGATGCTTTCAGCCTCCGGCTTTCAGGTTTTTGACCTGGGAGTGGATGTTCCGACCGCCAAGATTATCGCCAAGGTCCGGGAAGTGGACGCGGATATTGTCGGCCTGAGCGCCCTGCTGACCACCACCATGGTCAAACAGAAGGAAGTGATCGACGAACTGGACAAACAGGGGCTGCGCAAGAAGGTCAAAGTGATGGTGGGCGGGGCCCCCGTCACGCGCGACTGGGTCCAGAAGATCGAGGCGGATGGCTATTCTGAAGATGCCATCGGCGCGGTCGCCATCGCCAAAGGGTTGGTCAGGGCATAGCGTTCGGGGGATCCATGACTAATGCGATTAAAGCCATTACCAATCCGAAATTGCGGCTGGAAATCCTGACGCCGCAGGAAGTGAAACGCATCCATGATGCCACACTGCAGATCATTGAGAATGTCGGGGTGCGTTTCCCTTCGAAAAAGGCTTTGGAGATCTGGGCAGCCAACGGGGCGAAGGTGGATTTTGAGAAAAATATCGTGCGTGCCAAACCGCACCTGATCGAAGCGGCCCTTAAAAAGTGCCCGCCGGTCTATCCACTGGCGGCGCGCGATCCTCAGCAGGATCTGCCGCTCGATGGCAACCATGTCTTTGTCGGCACGGACGGGTGCGGTGTGGAGGTTCTGGATATTCAGACCGGTCAGCGGCGGACCTCCTGCCTGCAGGATGTGGCTGATATCGCCCGGATCGCGGATACGACCGAAGAGGTGGCCTTTCACTGGGTGCCGGTTTCCGCTCAGGACAAGCCGCCTGCCACGCGCGGCCTGCATGAGATCAAAGCCATCTGGGACAATTCGACCAAACACGTTCAGACCGAAAGCATCTACCATGCACGCGAGGCCCAGGCTGCCATTGAAATGGCTGCCGCGATCGTTGGCGGCAGGGAAAAGCTTCGCCAGCGCCCGGTCCTTTCGTTGATGCAGTGCAGTGCGCCGCCGCTCGGACATGACGGAGGCAGCCTGGATGCAGCCCTGCTGGCGGCCGAGGTCGGGATCCCTACCGGTTTTATGACCATGGCGGCCTGCCTGACGACGGGCCCGGCAACCCTGGCAGGCACTCTGGCGGTCGGCAATGCAGAAGTCATCGCCGGTACGGCACTCCTGGAGCTTGCCTATCCCGGTGCGCCGGTCTTCTATGCCGCTGCGCAGACCGCCTCGGACCTGCGCAGTGGCGCTTACACCGGAGGGGGACCGGAGGACTTCCTGTTTGGGGCCGCGACCAACGTACTCTCCGATTTTTATAATATCCCTCTATCGATGGGTTCCTTTGCAACCGGCGCCAAGGAACCGAACTGGCAGGCGGGTCTTGAGAACAGCCTCTCGACCTTCATGGCCAGCATTGTCATGTCGGATATGCTCCTGGGTGTCGGCCTCCTGCATGGCAGCCGCATCTGGTCCTATGCCCAAATGATGCTGGATTGTGAAATCTTTTCGATCGTCCAGAAAATGATGGAAGGCATCGTGGTTAACGAGGAAACCCTGGCCCTGGATACGATTGCTGCGGTCGGACCGGGAGGCAATTTCCTGGCCGGAAAGCACACCCTTGCCCACATGCGCGACCTCTTCCTTCCGGAATTCATGGATCGTCGTCCGTACAATGAGTGGGAGGCGAAGCGGGATGACGCCCGGGATTGGGCGCTTGCCAAGGCCCGCAAACTCCTCTCCAGCCATCAACCCGAACCGCTCGATCCCAAGCTGTCTGCCGAAATGACACGCATCATCGCTTCTGCAGAGAAAAATTGAAACACCATGCAGCCAAAATTGGAACTGCTTACGAAGGATGTGGTCGAACGCGTTCTCGACGAAGCGTTCGAATTGATGATTCGTCCAGGGATCAAGGTGCAGTCACCGGAAGCACGCCAGCTTCTGGCTGGGGCGGGGGCCGGATTGGACGGGGAGATCGTCAGCATCCCGGAGAAGATCGTCCGCACTGCGTTGGAGACGGTGCCTCCCTCCTTCCGCCTCTACGACCGGACCGGAACCCCGGTCATCGCCTACGAAGGCGACCAAGTCCATTTTGACCCCGGTTCCTCCGGCGTCCACGTCCTGGATCCCGAGACCTTGGAACACAAGCCGTCGACCACGCCGGATCTGGTCCGCCTGGTTAAGATCGCCGAGGCGCTGCCGCAGTATGATGCACAGTCCACCGCGGTCGTCTGCAACGAGGTTCCGAAGACGATCGGGGATCTCTACCGCCTCTACATAGTGCTGCTGTACTCACAGAAGCCCATCGTCACCGGGTCTTTCTCGGTTCAGAACCTGCAAGCGATGTTTGCGATGCTGGCGATTTTTGCGGGTGGCCCGAGCGCCCTGGCGGATAAACCCCAGGCCATCTTTGATGTGTGCCCCTCGCCGCCACTGATCTGGAGCGAGTTCGGCGCTCAAAACCTGATCACCCTGGCACGCGCCCTCATCCCGGCTCAGCTCATTTCCATGCCGCTGGCAGGGGCTGCTGGGCCCGTGACGCTCCTGGGTAGCATTGTTCAGCATGCTGCCGAGAGTTTGAGCGGAATTGCCATCCATCAGCTGGCCAGGCCGGGTGCTCCGATTGTTTGGGGCGGAGCGCCGGCGATCTTCGATATGCGAAAAGGGACCACACCGATGGGCGCGATCGAAACCGCCATGATCGACGCCTCCTACGCCCAGGTGGGCAAAACGCTGAAATTGCCCACCCATGCCTATCTGGGCGCCAGCGACGCCAAGCGGGTCGATGCGCAGGCCGGGTTGGAGAGCGGGGTGACCGCGCTGATTGGAGCCCTGGCCGGCATCAACATGATCTCCGGGGCGGGCATGCTTGACTTCCTGGCCTGCCAGAGCGCAGAAAAGCTGGTCGTGGATGCCGAAGGGATTGGCATGGCCAAGCGTTTGCTGGAAGGTGTTCAGGTCCGCACCGAGACCCTGGCGACAGGCTTATTTGAGGGGATCAACTTCAAGGGTGATTTCCTCAAGCAAAAGGTCACCAGGGACCTCTTTTCGCAGGAGCAATACCTACCCTCGGCGGTCATCGACCGCGAGTCGAACCGCGCCTGGCAGGCTGCGGGCAGCCTGGAAACATTTGCACGCGCGAAGGTGCGTACCCAGCAACTGCTCGAGGCTTATCAGCGTCCGTCACTGGAACCGGGGAAGGAGAAGGAGTTGCATGCTATGGTGGCAGCTCTGGGCCACCAGGCTGGCATGGACCACCTGCCGGCCTGGGTGTATTGATCCAGACGGGTTAAGGAAGTAGCGGAGCGGACCTGGTTCAAACCACGTGTTCCACCACCGCCTGAGCATAGATGGGAAAAGGAAGAGAACATGCTCCCGCCGGCGCGGAAGGGGGGCACGCAGGACTGTGGAGGATGACGATGAGAACCATGCTTGAACGATCGGAAGAGCTGCGGCCGCAATTGAGCACCTGGCGGCGGGACTTTCATATGCATCCCGAACTCGGTTTTCAAGAACGCCGCACCTCTGCTCAAGTGGCGGGGATCTTGGAGGAGCTTGGCCTGCGGGTCCGGCGGGGTGTCGGGCGCACCGGCGTCGTGGCTGATTTTGGCCAGGGGAAACCGATGATCGCGATCCGTGCTGATATGGACGCATTACCCCTTCAGGAAGCCAACCAGGTTCCGTATGCTTCCCAGAATCCCGGCGTGATGCATGCCTGCGGGCACGATGCGCATACGGCGATGGCGCTGGGTGCCGCCTCCCTCCTTGTCCAGGAGAGGTTCCCTGGGACGGTGCGTTTTCTCTTCCAACCTTCGGAGGAGGTCGGCGATGCCGAGGGCCTGAGCGGGGCACCGCGCATGATCCAGGATGGTGCGATGGATGGGGTGGACCTGGTGATCGCTACCCATGTGGACGGAGCCACACCGGTCGGGGACATCCGGATCGAAGCTGGCCCGGCCTCCGCAGGGGTTGACTCCTGGTTTGGCACCATCCTCGGACGCGGCAGTCACGGCGCCAAGCCGAACGAAGGCATCGACCCGTTTGACATCACCGCGCATGTCATCCAGGCGCTGAATGGGATCGTCTCCCGGCGCCTCTCGCCCCTGGACCCGGCAGTCGTCAGCATCGGATCACTGCACGGCGGGCAGGCCGAGAACGTGATCCCGGAGCGGGTGGAGCTGACCGGCACCCTGCGCTTCATGGATACGAAGGTCCAGGAGCAGATCCATGCCGAGATCAGGCGGGCCTTTGAACTGGCCCGGACGCTTGGAGGCGATTATGAACTGCGCTTCATGCTCGGCGGGTTGCCAATGCAGAACCACCCGACCGCGGTAAAATTGATCGACCAGACCGCTGCAGACCTGCTCGGAGGCGAACATGTCCTGCCTCTGGTAAAAGAACTCGGTGCGGAGGATTTCAGCTGTTTCACGGATCTAGTGCCCGGAGCGATGTTCATGCTTGGCACGCGCATCGAGGGGGATGAGCGCTACGGCCACAACCCGCTTTTCGACATTGATGAACGAGCCTTGCCAATCGGTACTGCGATCTTTGCCGAGTCCGTACTGCGGTACTTGAAAGGCCATTAAATCTTTTCATAGGAGACTTTATGCACACCACATTGAAGAGCGATAAAAAGGAAGTCACGCTCGGGATCGATCAGCCGTTCGTCATCATCGGCGAGAAGATCAACCCTACCGGTCATAAGAAGCTGGCCGCGGCCCTCACGGAAGGGAACTTTGATTACATTCGCCAGCTGGCGGAGCGCCAGGTCGCCTGGGGAGCAGATGTGCTGGATATCAACGTCGGTGTGCCAGGGCTGGATGAGGTCGCCATGATCCCGAAGGTCGTGGAGTTGGTCGCCTCGGTGGTGGATGTACCGCTCTGCCTGGATTCCGGCAACCCGGCCGTCTTGGCCTCGGGCCTGGCTGCCGCGCCGGGCAAGCCGCTGGTTAATTCGGTCAGTGGAGAAGAAAAGCGTTTGCAGAACGTCCTGCCGATCGTCAAGGACCGCGGTGCGGCGGTGATCGGTCTGACCATGGACGACAACGGTATTCCCAAAACAGCCGAGGAACGGGTGGCTGTAGCGGAGAAGATCATCGAGCGCGCTGCCAAGCTGGGCATTCCCACTGAAGATATCATCATCGACCCGCTGGTGCTCACGGTCGGTTCGGACAGCAAGGCCGCCACGGTCACGCTGGAGGCCATCGAGCTGATTCGGAAGCAGTTCGGTGTGAATATTAACCTGGGGGCCAGCAATGTCTCATTCGGCCTGCCCGACCGCCTGTCGGTTAACCAGGCCTTTCTGGCGCTGGCGATCCAGTGCGGCGCGACCTGCTCGATCACGGATCCGATGAAGCTGGGGACCATGGTCAAGGCGGCTGACCTGCTCCTGGGCCGTGATGATTACGCCATGCGATTCATCAAGTACTTCCGCACTGCGGAGGCATTAAGGGAAAAAGAAGCCCAGAAGCCCGCCTAAGTGGCCGGATAAGGAAGCGATGTGATCCCCCTTCTGATTTGGAGGGGGATCTTTTTTAGTGACCACTCAGGGATCCGGAGATGGATTGTAAGGAGGTTGCCCTTGCAGTCCTGGGCTGCTCAGGGATCATTTCCCGATGGCTGCGATGAACTCTTCCCCTTTGGCCATCAGATCGGCGTGATCCTCTGGGGCGGACGATTTCGCGATCAGTTCCGCGGTATATTCGCCCAGGACCTGATCGGCAGCAGGCCTGCCCGCGGCCTGCCATTTCTCCATGCTCCAGCGGGCGAACACCGGGCTGGGATAGTAACCGCTCCGGTAGCCTTTCAGGGTCGAGGGTGCAGACAAAAAGTTCCCTCCGGGGCCGATCCGGTCAATTTCGCCCAGCACCGCGTGCTCGTCGTCCAGTTCGAAACCACCGGCCAGGCGCCTGGACTGGTCGATCACCTCATGCACGTAGACGACGGTTTTGGGCGAGAATACCTTCGAGGCCAGAGTGTCTCCGACGAAAGGGGCAAGTCCCCCATGGGTCATGCAGTAGGTCAGGCTGTTCATCCAATAAGTATCCGCAGCGATCAGGTCTGCTCCCCAGCCTGTGCCACTTCCGGAAGTCCCGCAGTGAGGCAGATGGTAATACGCCATCATTTCCGCGCAGGCGAGGTTGATCAGTATGCTCTGGGGATCATAAAAATTCGTTATCGCTTTCAGGTCGAAGAATACCGGCAACATGCCCAGCAGGATCGGCGCTCCTTCCCTCATGATCTGGCTGATGGTCAAACCGGCGAGCAGTTCCGCCATCAACAATACCAGCGTGCCGGCCGGGGTGAGCGGTGTGGAGGCGCCCGCCATGCTGTAGTTGGAGAAGATGACCGGCAGGCCGCGTTCGATGGCGGTTTGCATTTTATCGACGGTCCCCGCATTCATCACCAGGGGCGAGACCGGGTTGAAGTAGGGGAGTAGGAAGGGTTTGTCAGCCAGATCGCCCCTGAGGTTCTCAAACAGGTCCAGCACGCTTGAGAATTTGCTCTCATCGGACACCAGCAGAACCAATGGCTTGGTCGTGTTGGCGAGCATCTCCAGGCTGCCGTAAAGATCGGACAGGGGGGTGGGAACATCCTGGACGATGCCCACCGTCGAGATCACCTCATAATGGGATAAACTACCCCCGAGTCGAACCATGTCCTGCATGTGCTTCCGGGTGAAGGGTGCCAGGTCTCCGGTGAGCGGATCCTGATAGAACAGTGTCGTCACCCCGATCCCGAAGTGGAGAGCCCCGTCCCCCAGCTGGAAGGCGCGGCCTCCGCGGCGGTCGAAGAGGTCGATCTTGGCGGGCGCCGCGGCGAGAGCCCAGTCTACTGCCTCGACGGGGAATCGCACGATCTTTTCCACAAGTGCGCTGGCTCCCAGCCTTTTTTTCAGCAGCTGTCGCACCGGCTCTGAATCGACCCGCACGCCGGTCCTGGACAGGATCTGCAGCGCATAATGGTGGATTTGTTCCATCTGACCGGAGTTCAGCAAGGTGAGGCGTGGTTTGACGCGATGGGCTGTTTTCATTCTTCCCTGCATTCTCGATCATTCGCCAGCCCCGGATTCGGCCAGGCCTGTCCAAGGGGGTAGGCATGGAGGGGCAGCGGGTTGGTTGCCTTACCTCGGGCGGGATTGATTCGAAGAAGGCCGCGATCAGTATTCAGGTTTTAGGGTTTGGCTCTTAGCCCCAGGTGGTGGGAACAGACTGGCGCAGGACTACCGCGCTGGACTTACACATCGGGTTGCGAGGACTTCCCCGAGCGATAGCGTTCGAGCAAAGCCTGGGTATGTTCATTCTGGGGATGAGTGAATAACTCGTTCGGAGCAGCCTGCTCGACCACTTCTCCTTCGTGCATCACAATGACACGATTGGCTGCATCCCGGGCGAATTCCATCTCATGGGTGACGACCAGCATGGTCGTGCCTTCGTTGGCGAGGGACTTCATCACGGTGAGCACTTCGCCGATTAATTCTGGATCGAGGGCGGAGGTGGGTTCGTCGAAGAGCATCACCTTCGGCTCCATCGCCAGGGCGCGGGCGATGGCCACCCGCTGCTTCTGGCCGCCGGATATCCGGTTGGGATATTCATTCTTCTTGAAGAGCATGCCGACGCGCTCCAGATTCATTTCGGCGATCTTGGCCGCACTGGCCCTATCCATCCTCTTGACCGTCACCGGGCCCTCCATGACGTTTTCCAGGACGCTCATGTGAGGGAAGAGGTTGAATTCTTGAAAGACCATCCCGCTGCGCAGGCGGATCTCATGGATCAGCTCGCGCAGGTCTTTGCCTTTTTTGCCGGCCGTAATGCAGCATCCATCCACTTCAATCTCCCCGAAGGATGGCTCTTCCAGATAATTGATGCAGCGCAGCAGGGTGCTCTTCCCGGCGCCGCTTCGCCCGATGATGCAGACGACCTCTTGAGGGTTTACCTCGAGAGATATTTTTTTTAGGACCTGAAGCCGCCCAAAGAATTTATCCAGATTGGTAACTTTAACGATGGGGGCCATACCTTACCTCTCCCCGCGGGACATGCGCGTTTCCAGGCGGCCCTGGAAGTAGGAGAAGACCAGGGTCATGACCCAGTAAAAGACTGCGGCCGCGATCAAGGCTTCCAGATTGTGGAACTGGGCTCGCCCTACTTTGGTCGCCCGCCACATGAGCTCGTGGACGAAGCCGGTGGCTGACACCAGGGCCGAGTCCTTGAGCATGGCGATGAACTCGTTGCCGGTCGGGGGTATGGCAAAGCGCAAGGCTTGAGGAATGACGATCCGGCGCATGGTCTGTCCGGGCGTCATACCGATCGCCATGGCAGCCTCGCGCTGGCCTTTGCCGACCGAGGCAAGGCCGGCGCGGAAGATCTCGCTCATGTAGGCCCCGTAGTTCAACCCCAGCGCGATCACGCCTGCCCACAAGCCCGGCAGGATGATGCCGACCTGTGGAAGCGCCAGGAAGAAGAAAAAGATCTGCAGGTACAGGGGCGTTCCGCGGATCAGAGACACGTAGAAGCTGCACAGGGCGTAGAATGGTGGGAATCTCGACAGCCTGCCCAGTGCGGCCAGGAGAGCCAGGATTGTCGCGAAGAGGATCGAAAGGGCTGAAATACCGATGGTGACAGTGACACCGCTGGCAATAAAGGGGACATTTTCCCGGATAAATGCCATATCGAGGTGGATTGTTTTAAAGGTGAATCCACCCACGGTGATTTTCGTGCTGCTGAACAGGAATAAGAGGAAGGCCAGGAGGACGATCCATGAAATGACAACGCCGAGCGTGAAACGGCGTTTTGCCCTCATTTGCATCTCGTAGATCAAATCGGCCTGGGATTTGGGCGCGGCCATCGTGGAACTTTGAAGAGACATCGTCTCACCTTCAATGGGGGAAAAAGCATGGAAGCGGTATTCCGCCGCTTCCATGTCGAAAGGTGTCTTATTGCGTAGGCGCCTGGGTCATGTCCACGTTGTACCATTTCATCGAGAGCTTCGTGAGAGTCCCGTCGCTGTGCATGGCGGGGATGATGGTATTGAGGGCGGCGACGAAGGTATCGATCGGCAGGCTGGAAGATTTGTCGACCGCGGCCGCCAGGCTTTCCCGGTAGATGGGGCTGCCTAATTTAACCACGGGGAAGCCCGCGGCAATGTTTTGATCGACCACGGTGTTGGCAGTGACATATGCAAGGAAATCAGTCCGGCCAGAATTGATGGATTGGGCGCATTCCTGATCGGTGTCCAGCGGCACCTCTTTCACATTAGCGGGGGGTTGGGCGAAGACATCTGCTGCGGGCAGGTCGAGCTTCCCGTTCAGCCAGTCCTCATAGGTGGTGGATGTGCCTGCGCACACCGGTTTGCCAGCCAGGTCGGCAAGTGTGTTGATTCCGCTGCCTTTTTTGACAGCGACCACCGCATAATAATAATAATACGGGACGGTGAAGGTCAGCACTTTCGCCCGCGTGTTGGTGACGGTCATCGAACCGACGCTGACGTCCCATTTGTCCGCCCAGCTCCCGGCGGTGATCAAATCCCAGCTCGGGGTGGCGAAGCACGTCTCCACACCCAAGCGCTTGCCGATCTCCGCGGCCACGTCCACGTCAAAGCCCTGCATCTCCGCGGTGGTCAGCGTGTCCGATGGGCATTTCGTGTTCGAGGGTCTTTTGCCCTGGGTATTGAGGGATGATTGGGGTGCGTAGTTCGGATCGGTTGAGACAATGACATACCCCCGTTGTTTGACTTGTGCAAGTAGATCTTTGGGTGCAGAGGCCTGACTTCCGCAGGCGGTCAACACAATGGCAGCCATCACGACCAGGCTGATCAGAACGGTGATCTTTTTCATGGTCCTCTCCTCTGATGAAAAACGATCTGAAGGCTCATTGGTTGGGGGAACGGGAAGTGGTGTGTGGGTCCGGCCTCCTTTCGATGTGGTGAGAGCTTCGTCACCTAAACAATAAGCATAGACCAAATTGATGGTTAATTCAAGAGGTTACCGAAGGAACTGTTACAGTAATAGAAATCCATAGAAAGGGGTTGCAAAAAGAGAGAGTTCCAATCAATATTGTAGTTGGTCACAACAACAGAGAAAGGAACTCTCAGATGACAGCCGAAGCCGTCAGCATTAGTATAACGATAAAAGTGGAAGACGTGGTGATGGAATTTCAGGAAGCGATCCCCCTCGGTGCGGTGGAAGATACGATCCAGCGCATGACGATCGGAGTGGGGAGGCAGGTTCTGCAGGGGGTGATCCGGGTTTTGGACGATCAGCTGGCGAGGGAGGTGCCAGCGGGCTGGCGGAATGTGGGGACGGAGAGGCGGTGGATGGTGAGCAGCCTGGGGCCGATTCAGTACAAGCGCAGGATCTATCGGGATGAACAGGAGAGGCGAGTGAAACCGATCGATGAGCTGTTTGGCCTGGCGGCATATGGGCGGATGAGCGGCAGGCTGCAGGAGATGGGGGCAGCCCTGGCCAGCTGTGATCCCTATCGCCGGGCCGCGGAGCAGCTCAGCTACCTGGTCAAGGCGCCGGTCACCTGCACCCGAGTGCAGCGGATGGTCTGGAAGGTAGGCAAACGGATTGCGGATGGGGAAGAAGCTGAGCGGCGGCGTATCTTCGAGGGGGGAGAGGGGCTGGAAGGGGGTAAGATCCCGGCGCCGGTGCTGTATGGGGAGAGCGATGGGGTCTGGGTTCACTTGCAGCGGGAAGCGCGGCGTTCTGCGGAAGTCCGGGTGGCGATCCTGAGCACCGGCCGAAAACTGGTCGGGAAAGACCGCTACCGGCTGGAAAATAAGCAATGTATGACCGCCATCGGGCTATCTGGGGAGGAGTGGCAGGAGCATATCCTGCGGGAAGCCCACCGGACCTATGATCTGAGAGGAACCCAGAGGCTGATCAGCGGGGGCGATGGGAGCGAGTGGGTCCGGCACAGCTTTGACCGGCTGGAGCTGCCCCAGGAATTCGTGTTGGACCGCTTCCACCTGCTCCGAGCTGCCCGCCGAGCTTACCCGAAACGAGGCGAAGCCCGGCGGTTGGTCACCCGCCTACGACGGGAAGGCTTTGAGGCGGTCGCTCCTGAGTTGCAGCAGC
>Ga0187877_1001028_pt1 | contig 31133 bp, 26 predicted proteins | sample June2016WEW_17_1_3_FD_132430 | JGI IMG/M metagenome (GOLD analysis project Ga0187877, IMG submission 132430) | Peatland microbial communities from SPRUCE experiment site at the Marcell Experimental Forest, Minnesota, USA - June2016WEW_17_100 | ecosystem: Environmental > Terrestrial > Soil >...
ATCGCTCTTGTGTTCCGGCATTTCACTTTCAATAAGTCCGAGCGCGAACACGGCTTCGCGGTAAGCGAAGGTCAGCCAGGGACCGACCTTCAGGATGGCGAAGTGATCTTTCACCAACTCAGCGAGGCCGGCTCGTGTTTGATAGTCGGTGGAGTGGGCTTCGAAGACCAGGCCAGGCTGCGTCTCGATGAAGCGCACCAGGCTGGCGGCGGCGGCGGGCTGGTAGTCGATCACGAAATCGTCCCCGAACTCGACGCCGGGCTGTACGACGACCGCCTGGACGCGCTCCCAGGCAGACTCGAGGCCTTCGTGCTGGAAGGCAGCCTGCGTGACCTCGATCGTGCGTCGGACGTCGGCGACAGCTGACACCTGCAGGCTGTCCTCGTGCACCTGAGCGCCGCCGGGGATGGGAACTTCGGTGCCAATGATATAGTGCGGGGCGGTTTCCAACCCGCTTTCGGCAGCCGCCTGCTCGGCGGTTTTGGCAAGGGAGGCGGTGCGGCGGGCAGAGAGCTCCAGATCCAGGGGACGGGTCGGATCGTCATCCCCCAGTTTCATGCTGGCATCCAGATGGATTTTTACATAACCCTGGCGGAGGTAGTCGCGCACCAAGACGCCCGCTTTCTGCATGGCGCTTCCGGCCGGCTCATCTTGCCAGACCGAAGGGCCGAGGTGGTCACCGCCCAGAAGCAGGTTCTGGCGCGGCAGGCCGATCTCCTGCGCAATGCCGTTAAGGTAACCGACAAACGCCGCCGGGGTCATCCCGGTATATCCACCGAACTGGTTGACCTGGTTGCAGGTCGACTCGACCAGCAAGGAAGCACCGGCGCGGGCCGCACGAGTCATGGCTGCCCGCAGGACGAAGGGGTGGCTCGAACAGATGGAGGGCATCCCGCGGCTCTGGCCGCGTTTTTGATCACGAACGATATTGTCCAGGGACTCAACCGACAAAGGGCAGTACCTCCTCCAGGGTCGCCTGGCCAGTCGTACCGCCGGCGGAGCGAGTCGAAAGGGATCCGCAGGCCACGGCCAGGCGCAGGCCGCGCTCCAGATTCCAGCCATTCAGCCAGGCATACAGGAACCCGCCGTCAAACGAATCGCCTGCGCCGACGGTGTCCACGACCTCCATTTGGATGGCTGCAGCGCGGGCGGTCTCGGCACCCCGCGCCGCGATGGCACCTTCTTCGCCAAGCTTAACGGCCACCGTGGGGCATTTCCGGGCCAGGGCGGCCAGGGCCTGCTCGGCGGTGGCGGTACCGGTCAGCCCCAGGGCTTCCCTCTGGTTGGGCAGGAAGACGTCCACCAGGGAGAGCAGCTCATCGAACCCGCGCCACTCGCCGGAGGGGTCGAAGTTCGGATCCAGGGAGACGCTCAGGCCCAGAGCCCGGGCCCGGCGGAAAAGGTCCGGCAGGCCGGGCTTCAGGGCCGTCTGCAGGAAATAGCTGGCGACGTGGACGTGACGGGCTTTGGCGAGCAGGCTGTCCGGCACCTGATCGGCCCGCAGGGAGGCCATGCAGCCGACCAGGGTCAGGATGGCGCGGTCGTTGCCCCGGTTGAGGTTGACCGACAGGCCGGTCTGGCCGGACTGATCCACGATGACCGGGGAGACATCCACCTGGCGTCTGGTCATCTCCTCCAACATGAAGTGCCCGAAGAGGTCGTCGCCGCACACGCCGATGAAAGCGGTCTTCAGTCCCAGGCGGGACGTTCCGCAGGAGAAGATGGCGGAAGACGAGCCAATCGAGAGCGTGGCCGAATCGACCAGCTGCTCCAGCTGACCGAAACGCGGCACAACGTCGCCGTTCAAGATCAGGTCGGGGTTGATCTCGCCTGCGACGAGGACGTCATAAGGTCTGGAGGACGGGCTCTGCATCCATTCTCCCGCGGCTAATAGGTTTGGTACCAATCGGAAGATACATCCGCCGATGAATAGAAATCGGTCCACGGTTTGCCCAGTTCAGCGCACAGGGCGGTCAGGCGTTCCAGGCGCGGCCGGGCGACGGTCTTGAGGAACTCCAGGCGGTCAGCCCCGCTCCGTTCCACGGCCTCCTGCCAGACGGCGCGCCCGACGGCAATGCCGGAGGCCCCGGCCCGGCAGGCAACCGTTACCTGACGCAGGTAGGTCTCGTAATCGACCGCCGCGGAGAGCAGGATCCAGGGGACAGGGCTCGCGGCCGAAATCCCGGCGCACGCCTCTGTCCAGGCGGACTCGGCCGGGCGGACGGCAGGATCGAGGGGAAACTCGGCTTTGAGCACATCGACCCCCGGGACGGTCAGTCGGCGGGCCGTCTCGGTGACCACCTCTTTTTTTTCGTCGGAGGACAGCTTCCGGTCCGCTCGCAGGGAATAGGATAACGGCTCGAGCATCAGGCCCAGGTCGAGGCCGGCGCACACCGCGGCGACCTGGCCGACGAAGGCTTCGATTTCGGCGGCAGTGGCCGCCTCCGGGTGGTAGTAGACCAGAAGTTTGGCCATGCTGGCTCCCATGCGCTTTGCCTTGGCGGGAGACCAGCCGGGCAGCACCCGGCTCTGGCGGGCGGTCGGGTCGCCGGTATAGCCGGTTGATTCAAGCGCCACCACCAGTCCAATCCCGCCCGGTATCGCCCCCGCGGCGACCGACTGGGCGGCACCAAATTCGGGATCCAGGAGGACTGCCGTAGCCTGATCCGCGAGCATGGCGGTTACATCGAGTTTAAAGCGGGTCAGGTCGGCATCGCTGACGGAGGCGGAGTCGGCCGGCCGCAGGGCGCGGCGCAGGTTCTGGCGGTGGTCGAGCGCCAGGCAGGTGAAAGTGCCGCCCGGGGAAGTGCATTGCTGCAGGCCGCGCCGCTTGCCGATGGATAAGGTTAGCATGGCCCGTCCATTGTGAACTACTCCACCGCGTAAGCGGTGAGCTTCCTGGTTCCTAGACCCGCCCTGCTTGCACGAATCTCCCCAGGCGTTTTCCGTAAGGACTTCCTCTTACGGTCCGTTCGGGCGGTTCCAGCCCTACGAGTCATTATAGATCGAGCGCGTCCTTCGCGCAGGATGTTCAGAGCTGCATTCACATCCCGGTCGTGATGGGCATGACAGACCGGACAATCCCATTCCCGTTCGGCGAGGGTCAGGTCCACTTTGCGGTAGTCCCCATTCGAACACCACTGGCTTGAGGGGAAGAAGGGCCCGATCGCTTCCAGACGGCACCCGTACCAGGTCGCTTTGTACTCGAGCTGGCGCAAGAATTCACCCCAACCAGCATCGCTGATCGACCTGGCCAGATGATGGTTGGCGAGCATCCCCTTCACATTCAGGCTCTCAACATAGATCGCTTGGTTTTCGTCGATCAGTCGACGGCTCAGCTTGTGAAGGAAGTCCGCTCGCTGGTTAGCCACCTTCTCATGCAGACGGGCCACTTTCACCCGCGCCCTGGCGCGGTTTCTCGACCCCTTCTTTTTGCGGGAGAGGCGGCGCTGCAGAAAGCTCAACCTCTCTTCCGCCTGGCGCAGAAAACGAGGAGGATCGACCTTCTCCCCCTCCGAGGTGACGGCAAAGCTCTTCAGCCCCAGGTCCAGTCCAATTTCCTTCCTCCTGCGTTTGGGGAGACGGTCTTTCCATTCCACTTCGCAGAGGATCGAGGCGAAATACCTCCCCGACGGGCTTTTGGAGAGGGTCACGCTCTTCGGCCTCCCCACGACCGGGCGGTGCACCATGATCTTGAGCGGCGTGAGCTTCGGGATGATCAATTGTCCGTGCTCGGCATCCAGTGCAAAGTGCTGCGGGACGCCAAACGATTGCCTGGCGCGCCGGGATTTGAACTTCGGATATCCCCCCCGGCCCTCAAAATAGTTCTGGTAGGCCGTGTCCAGATTGCGAAGCGTCACCTGCAGGGATTGAGCATTGACCTCTCGGAGAAAGGCGTATTCCGGCTGTCGTTTCAACGAGGTCAGGCGCAAGGCGGTGTCATGGTAATTCAAGCCTTGCTTCGCTTCACCCTGGTGCGCAGCGTAATACTCCATGCGCTGTTGCAAGAAGATGTTATACACAAAGCGTGAACAGCCAAACTGGCGGGCGAGGGCCTGCCGCTGATCCGCGTTCGGGTAGAGCCGAAACTTGAAGGCTCGATAGATCCCCATCGTCCCTATTGTAGCACAGATGTTCTTGATTTCAAGAGGGCTGCCGCCTTCGGCGGGGCGGCTTAGATCCACATGCCTGATGGCAGTGGTCTTACGCCGCAACTGATGATCACGAAATATTGTTTTCATCTTGAAGCGCTGGAAAATGACGACAAACCGGCGCAGGGCAACTGGTCATTCATCTTCCGCTTTCACCCAGCGCATATTGCGGGCATACTCTGCACTGATCTTGCGCATTTCATGGTACAGCCCGGTGATGTCGTCGTCACTCCAGGCATTGTCCACGATGCAGATCGGGATGGCGAGCGTATCGGGGGCAAGGCATTCCATCATTTGGCGGTAGCCAGTCAGCATCTCTTCGGCACGCTCGTTCATGTCGAACATCGGCTCGATCACACCCCGTCCGGCAAAGACCTCCCGCAGGGCGGTGTAATCTTTCTGGCTGTAGTGGTGGGAGCAGTTGAGATACTTCACCGGCTGCTGGTGGCGGGGATACATGACCTTGCAAGGGTGCGGACCACAGTTGTGCAGGCCGCCGCTGCCCCACGGCGCGTACAGCCGGTCGTTGTACGGGAGACTAAACTCCTCGAACATCTTCGGGCCGATCGTGGCACAAACGTCATCGCTGCAGAAGCTGATGTATTTCCCGGGATGCCAGACCGGGTCGAAATCCAAGCTGCCAAAACGCCCCAAGTCGCCGCCGGCCGCCTTCACCAGGGCCTGCATCACTTCCAGCTGTACGCTGGTGAGCAGGTCGAGCAGGTGGTGGACGGCCTGGGGATCGTCGTAGAAAGCGGTATAGAACAAATTGGTATCGATCAAATCTTTCATGTTGTTGAGCGGCCCGCCGACATCGACCCCGGTCAGATAGACGTCCGGCGGCAGGCTTCTAGCAAAGAGGCGCATCCGGTGCAGGTTCTCCGGCATCATCCCGGCGTCCAGGCCTGGGTGTGTCAGGCGGTAAACCTGGCCCAGGTCTTTAATGGGATGCTCCAGCACCCCTGGCGGTTGGTTCGGATCTTCGCTCCAGTGCACCTGGCAACCGAACATCGTCGCCACGGTCAGGTAGCCCTGGGTGATGCGCACTACTGGGATGTAGTCGTCGGGCAGCAGGCGCAGGGAGCGCTCAATCCAGGCCAGATTGGCGGTGAGCTGGTTTTCTCCGCTCTCCAGCTCCCAGCGGATGGTATGCTCTGCAGAGGTCGGGCCCTGCAACCAGACGAAGACGGGCAGGTGATCAACCGGCTGGTAGTCGAAGGTCCGCCGGTAAAGGTCCTTGCGTCGTTCGATCTCATTGTGGTCGATATTGAGAGCGATGGTCATGGCGCTTCCTCATAAGGTTCTAAATGCCGACATCATTCCAGCTCTTTATGATTAATCTTGAAGCAGCTGCCTGACTGTTTCAGAGAGAGCCAGGGAGAATTCGGAAGAAAACGAGTGTAAAGTCCGGCGTTCGATCTCCGGGTTGATCGTGTGGGGGGAGGTCACGGAGAGGCCCGCCACCAGGGTGCCGAGCTCCTGCGCCAGATGGAGAGGCAGGTCTGCCACCAGGCCGGTGATCACCCCAGCCAGGAAAGCGTCCCCGGCGCCGGCCGTGCTGACCATGTGGGTCGGAAAAGCGAGCACATGACCGAGGCTCTTCCCATCCCAACTCCAGCTGCCTTCCTTTCCGGCTGTAATGGTCACCTGCAGGGCAGGGTTGATCGTCCAGAGCTTGGCCAAGGCCGCCTCCACAATGGTCAGGGGCGACTCGTCATCCGATTTGATCCCCGCGACAGCCGCAGCCTCGTCCCGGTTCAACGCCAGGAGGTCTGTGATGTTCAGCATCTCCCTCTCGAGGGCCGGCAGGATCTCGGCGGAGTTGAAGGCTGCTACGCGCAGGAAATGATATTGCGTACCCATTTCCAGCAACTTCTGCCGGGCACTCAGCGGAACCTCCGGGGCAGCCAGGGCAATCCCCCTGGCCCGGAAGCGAGAAAAATCGGGCTCGGCTCGGGCCACGTCCTCCGGCCCCAACTGCTCGCAGGCTGAATTATCGATCGTCAGGTTCCCGCCGCTGCCGTCCGGGTATATGAAGCAGAAAGAATACAGCGTCTGAGCCCCTGGAACGGATTGGGCGTAGCGCAGGTCGATGCCGACCGCGCCCATTTCGTGCAGAAGGCGCTTTCCAGCTTCGTCCGCCCCGACCTTGCCGATCGGCAGGGTGACAAACTGAGCCCCGAGCAGGGTCTGAACGTAATGGCTGATGATGTGCAGCTTGCAGTAATCCCGGCGGTCGATGAAATGGCCGCTGCGGCTCTCCTCGCGGCCCAGGGTGTGCTCCCCATTCAGGGCAAAGAAGACGCCCGTGCCAATACCGCCTACCCCCAGCATGACCCGGTATCGACAGGCGGAGATTCTGACATTCAAAGACGTCATCCGGCCGTGCCTCAGTCGTTTGAGACGCCCAGGTCCCATTCGGGGTGCAGGCTGATCGGATGGGTGGCGGTTTCAACCGTGGCAGTGATCAAGGCGTCAGGATGTTCCTGCAACAGGGTGATCGGATATTCAGCGGTCAGGGGACCGAAGAGGGCCACGCGCAGGGCGGTTTGTTTCCAGGCACCGGTATCACTGAACAGGCGTACCTTCTTTGCCGAGAGGCACTCCTTGACCCCCAGCGTGACCGACATGGGGGGTACGAATTGATAAGCGGCGCCAAAGGTACGCTGGGCCAGGGCAAGGATGGTATCCAGGTTGTTCTCCTGTACCCTGAGGGTGGAGTTGCGCAGCTCGTCAAGGGTGATTTGGCTGTAGGAATGCCGGCGGGCCTGGTTGTAGGCAATGTGGCCGTCCTGCCCCCAGCCTCCATAGGTGATGTCGATCGGGGCAGCCCAGATTTTCTCCTGGATCTCCTGGACATTGTGGGCGGTAAGCCAGTTGCGATTTTCAGGTGGTACGCCCAGATCCGGATCAACCGGCGCATAGAAAAACTTCTCCATGAACCCCCTAAAGCTGTAAGGATGGCCGCGCGGCAGTTCCCGGCCCTGCCAGTCCAGACACTCGTCCATGTGAAAGACGACCAGGTTTTTAAGGCTGACCTTTTCCCGGATGACCAGATTGGTGAAGGGCTGGTACCAGCAGGCAGGCCCGCAGGGGATGATCGCCCGGGTGGTTTCCTGACGCCGGTTGTGGGTCTGGATTTCGTCGACCAGTTCACGCGCCATCAACGCACCCATCTCATCTGAGTCGCGACACACTCGGAACGGGATTTTCAGTTGAGGATGGTTTTCCAGCTGTGCGAAAGGGACTTTACACCAGGTGTAAAGTTCTTGAGGGGTGATTGCGGTCATTCTATCTGGTTCCTAGATTTGAGTTGGGTTAATGAGGCTCCTGCAATACCTCGCAATTTAACAACCCACGGCGAACCATTTCAGGCTGGCCATGTCGCACAAAGCTGCCGGGGTGATTCATGCGATAACCCAAAAAGAACCCCCGGTCTGTTTCATGGGTACATTTTTTGTGACAGGAACTCATTATAGCCCACTGGGAGAAGAAGCGCCCGGCTGTCGGGTGCATTTTTGAAAAGAGATCAGGTCCTCCAAAAAAACCGTTTTTCATTCGGGAGGGTTTTCAGCTTTCAACATGGTTCGACCGGCATGGCCCTGGCCTGCGAGCCGGGTTTTGATCGCCAGAGTGTTTCTGGAAAAAGACTTCCAGGTCCGGCGTGATCGGCGCCAGGAGCGTCGGAAGAAGATCAGGGCAGGATGATCTCAATCTTCCCCAGCAAGTCCTGTACCAGCATACGGTCGCCTACCCCGGTCCCCGCCTGCATGGCGGCGGCGGTGCCACAGGCGACCACACGGCGGGCGGTCGTGACCGGGTCACTCTGCTCAGAGACGGCCCACAGTAATCCGGCCAGGGCTGCATCCCCGGCGCCGACCGGGCTGATTGCCGCAACCTGAGGCGGGACGGCGATCACCATCCCGGCCTGCATGGCCAGGACCAGACCCTGCGCCCCACGCGTGAGTGCCACCAGGCGTGTTCTCATCGTCTGGAGCTCACGGGCGGCCTCCAGGATCGCCTGTTCGCTCTCCAGGCCCCGTCCCAGAAGCTCACCCGCCTCATCGATATTGACCTTGACGGCAAATGGGCCGGCGCGCACTCCTGCGTGCAGCGCTGCGCCGCTGGTATCCAGAAAGGCCATGGCGCTCTTTTCCTGCACCCGGGTGATGAGCCTGGCATACAGGTCCTGGGGGGCGCCCGGCGGCAGGCTGCCACAGAAGGCCCACAGGTCTCCGGGCTGAACCGTGCTGCTGATCAGCTCTTCCAGAACAGCCACATGCTTGAGGCCGACCGTGGGACCCTGCTCGTTGATTTTCGTAACCTGGCTGTTCGATTCGTCCAGCAGGGTGATGTTCTGGCGGATCTCACCGTCCACATCGACGAAAGAAACCACGAAAGCTTCGGCCAGCAGGCCATCGGAAAGTGCACGGCCGGTCCGTCCTCCGGCAAAACCCACGATCCGGCTGGGGAGGCCCAGGGCCTGCAGCGCACGGGCGACATTGATGCCTTTCCCACCCAGATCCTCACGGGTCAGCCGCGCCCGATGAAGCGTCCCCGGGTGGAACTCCGGTACACTGAGGCTGCGATCCAGGGAGGGATTGAGGGTGACGGTGACGATCATGTTGGGGTTTGAATAAAAACCTTCCCTAAAGACGGTGGAAGGAATGGGCGGTCCTGCAGCCATCGACGGTTCGGGTCGTCCGGGTCGGCGCCCACGAGAAGGCCGGTGGGGAGACGGGAGGCGTGCACCGGGAAATCAAGCGTGAGTCACCCTGTGAAAAAGTCGTCAGGCAGTCAGGAGCAGATAGGGCTCCTCCACGATCTGCTTGATGGCTTGCAGGAAACGGGCAGCGGGAGCGCCGTCGACCAGGCGATGGTCGAAGACCAGGCTGAGGGTCCACATCTGGCGGATGGCGGCCTCGCCATGGTAGGGCACGACCTTGGGGGCGATACGACCCACGCCCAGGATGGCCGCTTCGGGCAGGTTGATGACGGGGGTGAAGGCGTCTACGTCGTACATGCCCAGGTTGGTGATGGTGAAGGTCCCGCCGGTCAGGTCGTCGGGCAGCGAGCGGCGGTTGCGCGCCCGCTCCACCAGGGCGCGGAACTCGGCGCCAAACTGGCGCAGGCTCTTCAGGTCCGCATCGCGGATGACCGGGACCAGCAGACCGCGCTCGGTGTCCACGGCCATGCCCAGGTGCACGCGGGCGAGGATCTCGATGGCGTCCGGCGCCAGGCGGGCGTTCATGTACGGGAAGCGGCGCAGGCAGGCGCTCACGATCCTGGCCAGCAGGTCGTTGTAGCCGGGTGCAAAGCCCCATTCCTGTTCGACCTTTTCCTTGATGCGGGTCCGGGCGGCAACAAATTCGGTGGCGTCGGCTTCCATGACCAGGGTCACGCGGGCGCTGGTGTGCACGCTTGTCCCCATGCGCTCTGCGATGATGGCGCGCGTGCCTTTCAGAGGAATGCGTTCCAGGATCTCAACTGGAGCAGTTGCGATGGACGGTTGTGGCTGAGCGGCGCGGGCAATATCCTCCTTGACGATGCGCCCGCCCGGGCCAGTCCCCGCCACGCTGCGCAGGTCGACCCCGGCCTCCTCGGCCATGCGCTGGGCGAGGGGTGTAGCCTTCGGCGCCTGAGCCAGGAAAGCCAGGACGTCGCGCTCGGCAACGCGCACTCCGCCGTAGCCGGTCGGCGGCACCGCGGCAAGGTCGACGTTCTTCTGAACGGCCAGCTTGCGGGCGCGCGGGGAAGCAAAAAGGGTCTCCCCTTCGGCCCCCGACCCGGTTGGAGAAGGTTGGGCAGCCGCTCCTGCAGAGGCGGAGGCTGCCTCTGCCTCAGGAAGGACGGGAGGAGAGGAGGCAGCCCCTTTCACCTCGAATTTGTCCTCCGGCTTGCCGATCACGGCCACCACGGTCAGCACCGGCAGCACCTGGCCTTCCTGATAAGGCCCGATATGGATCACGCCGCGGGCGTTGGCTTCGACCGAGAAGACGGCCTTGTCCGTCTCCACTTCCATCACGGGATCACCCTGACTGACCTTGGCTCCGTCTGCGACCAGCCACTTGACCAGGGTGACTTCCTCGACCGTCTGGCCGAGCTTGGGGATGAAAAACTCTTCAGCCATCAGCTCACCACTTTCCGGCAGGCCGCCATGATGCGGGCCACGTTGGGGATGGCACCATCTTCCAGAATCTCGGCGCGAGGCACCGGCACGTTGGCGGAGGCGACGCGCACCATCGGCGCGTCCAGGTAGTCGAAGGCCTGCTCGTTGACCTGCATCATGACCTCGTTGATGAAACCGGTGTTTTCGTAGGCCTCGCTGACGCACACCAGGCGACCGGTCTTCTTGACCGACGCCACCACGGTGTCGATATCCAACGGTTTGAGCGTACGCAGGTCGACCACCTCCACCTCCAGGCCGTCCTTGGCGAGCGCCTCAGCGGCCTCCAGGGCGCGGTAGACCATGCGCGAGTAGGTCACCAGGGTGACGTCCTTGCCCGGGCGCTTGATGTCCGCCACGCCGAACGGGATGATGTATTCCTCCTCCGGGACGAAGCCCTTTTCCTTATAGAGCATCTTGTGCTCGATGAACATGACCGGGTTGTCATCGCGAACGGCGGCCTTGAGCAGTCCCTTGGCGTCGTAGGGCGTGGAGGGCATGACCACGTAGATCCCGGGGAAATGCGTCCACAGCGATTCGAGGCTCTGCGAGTGGTGGGCGGCAATGGCGCGCCCGGCCCCGCCCTCGGTGCGCAGCACCATCGGGACAGTGGTCTTGCCACCAAACATATACCGGTTCTTGGCGCCCTGGTTGGCAAGCTGGTCCATGGCCAGGGGGGTGAAATCGACGTACATGATCTCAGCGATGGGGCGCATGCCGGCCATGGCCGCCCCGACGGCCGCGCCGCCGATGGTGGCCTCGGAGATGGGCGTGTCGATCACGCGCCACTCGCCGAACTCCTTTAACAGGTCGCGCGTGGCGCCGTAAGCCCCGCCATACAGGCCCACATCCTCACCCATGATGAAGACCCTGGGGTCGCGCAGCATTTCCTCGCGGGCGGCCTCCACCAGCGCCTGGGCATAGGAGATCTCGCGCTTGACCTCGCCTCTCGCAATGGCAAGGCGCAGACGGCGGTCGGTCTCGTAATCGGCCGGGGTGAATTTGGAGGGGGCATAGACATCCGTCTCCACTTCCTCGGCTCTGGGCTCGGGGGAGGCGTTGCTGAACTCCATGGCCTTTTCCAGCTTGGCATCCACGGTGGTTTCGAGCGCCTCGAACTCGCCATCGGTCAGCATCTTGACCACCTGCAGGTTGTCTTTCATCACCGTGATCGGGTCGCGCGCCTTCCACTCGGCCTCCTCCTTCCGGGTGCGGTAGGCGCGTGGGTCGGAGTGCGAGTGCCCATACCAGCGGTAGGTCTTGGCCTCGATCAGGGTGGGTCCTTCGCCACGGCGGGCGCGCTCGGCGGCCTTAGCCACCGCGCCACGCACGGCCAGCACATCCATGCCGTCCACCACCTCGCCCGGGATGCCGTAGGCGCAGGCCCGGCTGGCAACGTCCGGCAGCTTGGAGGCTTTGGGCCACGGCACCGACATGGCATACAGGTTGTTCTCGCAGACGAAGATGACCGGCAGGTTCCACAGGGAGGCCATGTTCAGGGACTCATGGAAGTTGCCGGTGTTGGAGGCCCCGTCCCCGAAGAAGCAAACCACCACCCGGTCGGTCTTCATCAGCTTTTGGACCAGCCCCGCACCGACCGCCACGGGGATGTTGCCGCCGACGATTCCGGTGGCACCCAGGTTGCCGTGCTCGACGTCGGCAATGTGCATTGAACCGCCCTTGCCCTTGCAATAGCCGCCGGACTTGCCCAGCACTTCGGCCATCATCTTGTTGTAATGCTCTTGCTTGGCTTCGAGGGTCTTGGCATGCGCGTCCCCGTGGGCGTGGGCGTGGCCATGCCCGCGGTGGGTGCTGGTGATCAGGTCGCTGTCGCGCAGCGCTGCCACCGCCCCCACGGCAACGGCCTCCTGGCCGGCGTACAGGTGCGAGGCACCTTTAAGTACCGCCTTGCTGAGCAGGTTGGCTATGTTGTTCTCCAGGGCGCGGATCTCCATGACCTGGCGCAGGTAACCGACCAGCTGTTCCTTGGTGAGGCCCTGTTCCTCGATCATGGCAGAAACGGTCTCCAGACGGGAGGGTTTGGCGGTGGTTTTGGTTTTGGCGGGCATGAACGGATACTCCTTGGATTTGAAAGTTTGAACCATTGAGAGCAGGGAGGCATACAGAAAAAGGTCGGCGGCCTCTGGGTGCCCCGATGTGAAAATCGATCTATACCTGAATCACGCGTGTCCCCAGGGCGCGCGCTTGCTCGATCAGTTCGGCAGGAGCCTGCGCGTCGGTGACGATGATGTGGAGGTCCTCGGGGCGGGCGAAGGAGGCCGGTCCAACGCGGCCCCACTTGGTGGCGTCGATCAGGGCGACCACTTGCCGGCACATCGCCACGACCTGGCGCTTGACCTCCGCCTCCCCAGCGCTCACGTCGGTCAGGCCCTCGGGGAAGCTAAGGCCGTGGGCACCAAAGAAACCGGTTTTGAGGTTGTATTTGCGCAGGATGGCCAGCCCGTCGGTGCCCATCAGCGAAACGGTCTCGCGCTGCAGGGTCCCGCCGGTCATCACCACGGTCACGCCGGGGGCCTCCAGCATGGACTGGGCCACGACCAGGCTGTGGGTCAGGATGGTCAGGTCCCGCCGCGGTCGCAGCGCATGGGCCAGGGTCAGGGAGGTGCTGGAGGCGTCCAGGAAGACAGCGTCGCCGTTGGCAACCAGTTCAGCCGCGGCGGCACCAATGCGCTCCTTCTCCGCGACCTGCTGTTGGCGGCGCAGGGTCAGCGAGAGCACCGGGTTGCGCGGGGTCAATACTGCGCCCCCATGGGTGCGCACGATCAGGTCTTGTGCGGCCAGCATCTGCAGGTCGGCGCGGATGGTGACCTCCGAAACGCCGAACATCTGGCTCAGCTCCGATACGCTGGCGCGCCCGTTGCGATTGAGGTGCGCCAGGATGTGTTGTTGCCGTTCGGCGGGGTACAGGTCAGCCGAGATTTCCATCGGTGTTGGGTTTCTGTTGTTTGCGGGGTCTTTCGATTGCTTTCATTTTAACATTATTCGAAGGCGAATGCAAGAGCTCTTCAAAACCCGAAAAAGGATCTTTCAGGTCGAGATGCCGCCTCCCGCGAAATGGATCGTATTGGAATTAAACGAAAACCTGGCGAAACGGGCCTACCCCGCGGGGGCCACCATTTGAATGACCCCTCTTTTACCATTGATCAACCAGGTTGGGTCTTCCGCCTGGAGGACCTGTGCCTGCCCCGGCTGCAGGCCGACCATGATCTCCCCCTTGAGCGTGCGTAGGGCGACAAAGGGCGCAGGGAAATACGCACACACGTCCTCCATACGGGTCGTGGGCGGCCAGTGGCGGTCGTCCAGCAGGCGGCGGTAGTTGACGTCGCCTTTGACCAGCACCAGCCCAGCAGGGGCCAGCTCCTGCCGCAGCTGCGCAGGCATCTGGCGAAACATCAGGCAGGATGTCCAGAATGGGTCCGTTGCGAAGACCAAACGCCCGGCAGACAGATGCTCGTCCAGGCGCACACCCAGGGCTTGCAAGCCTGGAGCAGGCGCCGTTTTCAGGAGATCGACGCTACAGCGCGCGTCCGCCGGCATGGCATCCGAGACGAAGAAGGGCTGGCTCTTCAGGTGCAGGTGGATTTCCTGCACCCAACCCAGATCCATCAGGAAGTCCGCTAGGGCCAGGTCGAAGAGCAGGTCGCTGCCCACGTTATCGCAGATAAAGTCGACCCGCCCCACTCGGCCGGAAAGCAAGCTGCCTACCCGCCCGGTGTCGTCGATCAGGATCAAGGGCCGCTCTGCCGCCGTTGCCAACCCGGTTGGAGCTTTGACCCGCACGGTGAAATTGCTCAAGTCGGCGCGGTTGCCCCAGAGGCTGGAATGCAGCAAGGCTTCAAACCGGGTCATGGTATCCAGGGCGGTAAACTGCTCCCAGGCGGTGACCAGGCGATGGACATCGCCTTCCATCTGCCTCTTTTTTTGCTTGGCGAAGGGATCGTGTCCCTCTTCCGGCCCGGGTTGGAAGTAATCCACCGCCTCCAGCAGTCGGCGGTAGAAATAGGTCTCGGCAAAGAACCAGGGAATCTCGAGCCAGGTTTTCCCAGCATAACACGCCATTTCCCGATTCCAGTCAGGCACATCCAGGGCGGACTCGGACAGGGGTTGAATCGGGTTGGAGGCAATCTCTACACGGAAAGACTCCAGGGCCGCGACGACCGCAGCCGAATAATGATTATCCGCCAGCACCTGGCGGATGATCTGTGGCTTGCGTTCCAGGATGGTTTGGCGCGCAAAAGATCCGGGGTCGGAGGTCATCAGGAAGGGCGGCAGGGGCTGGTCGGACATGGCGCTTCTTTCGGAAATCCCTCTGCGGCTTGCCGATGCTTCAACTTAGGATGCACGGTTTTACGCTCGGCTACACGCACTCTGGCCTAGAAGTACAAATCTTCCAAGGTTTTGTTCACGCCCGGCGCGCCGAACAAAGGCAAATCGCGCGTTCGCATGGTATTACTGAGATCCCTGACCTCCTGGCGGTTAAGTTCATGGATCTCTCCGGCCTGCAGCGCCATCAAGATGGAGCTGGCGCTCATTTCCAATAACTGGACATTCATCAGGGTTTCTTTGATCCCTTCCCGGGTCATCGTCACCAGACCGTGGTTTTGCATGATAAAACTATCATACTTGGGTAAAAACGGTTCAAAGTTGTGGGCCAGTTTTTCGGTCAATGGTTCCGCATAAGGCACCAGGGGCACTGGACCGACCTCTGTGGTAGTCTCCGGATAGAATGGCCGCATCAACCAGTTCTTCCCCTCCAGAATGGCTAATGCACAAACGGCCGGCGGATGACAATGAATCACCGATACGATGTCCTTCCGCATGCGGAAGAACGTGAGATACATGGGCGTTTCACCGCTGGGCGGGCGCTTCCCTTCGACCACTTTCCCCTCCAGGTCGATAAATACTAGATCCTCTGGGAGGATGTCCCCTTTATTCATTTTCGTGGGAGTAATCAATACCAGGTTCTCTTCCAATTTCCAGGCCAGATTACCTCCACAACTGGTCACATAAAGGTCAGAGGCCAGTTTGCCACAAGCCGCTACCAATTTTTCAACCTGAGCAGAGTACTTTACCACCAGTTTCATTTGAACTCCTCCTGATCCAAAAATATTGGCAATTCATGAAGAGGCCCCTAAACTATTTTGTTTCTGGTCCAGCGTACTCAGAATATGAGGCCGTGGTTATCTACGAATCTCTTCTAACAGCCGCACATAGGCATGATCCCATGCCTTCGATTCCCCCGGTAAGTATACGGAGGGCGGGAAAGAGCTGCGGACCAGATCCCGAGCGCATTCCAAAGACTCGATGTGCCCCAGCGCAATCCCCTGCATTAACACGTTGCCCAGGGCGGTCGCTTCCACCGGTCCGGTGAGACAGCTGCGCTGGGTGGCATCCGCGGTAAATTGATTAAGCAGGCGGTTCTGGGTGCCTCCCCCGATTATATGGATGCTCTCGAAGCGCGTGGCGGTGATCTCTTCCAGGCGTTCCAGGACCCAGCGATACTTCAGGGCCATGCTTTCCAGCACGGAGCGGATGAGCTGGCCTTTGTCCTGAGGAACCCTTTGACCGGTATGAATGCAATACTGTCGGATCTGATCAGGCATATCGGCCGGATGCAGGAAGCCTCCGAAGTCCGGATCGATGATCGCCTGGAAGGGTTTGGCTGCCTCGGCCAAGCGGGTCATCTCGTCGTAAGAAAGTTCCTCGCCCTGACGCGCCCAAGTGCGACGGCATTCCTGCAGAATCCATAAGCCCATCACGTTCTTGGACAATCGCCACTTTCCAAAGACACCGCCCTCGTTGGTGAAATTGTACTGGAGGGCCTTTTCCGTGACTACGGGCTGGTCAGCCTCAACACCCAGGATCGACCATGTGCCGGAACTGATCCAGGCAAAATTGTTTCCCTCTGCCGGAATGGCTACAACGGCTGAACCGGTATCATGGCAGGCAGGCGCAACCACCGGGATCCGTAATGCTCCCACCTCCTTAGCCACGCTGGGATCCAGGCTGTCAATCACCGTACCTGGTTCGATCACCGGCTGGAAAAGACGATCCGGGATGCGCAGGGCTTTGAGCACCGGGTAAGCCCAATCGCGCCGGTGCGGGTTGAAGCACTGCGTGGTCGTTGCGTTGGTGAACTCACAAACCATTTTCCCGGTCAGCCAGTAATTGAAGAGGTCGGGGATGGTCAAAAAGGTTTGGGCGATTTCCAACAGCGGCGATTTTCCCACGACCATCGCCAGCAGCTGGTACAGTGTGTTGATCTCCATGAATTGGATGCCGGTCGAGGCAAAGATGTCGGCCCGCGGCATGCGGCGGAAGGCCTCCTCGAGCATGCCATCCGTACGAGCATCGCGGTAATGGAAGGGATTGGCGAGCAGTGCACCCTGCCGGTCGAGCAGGGCGAAATCCACACCCCAGGTATCGAGGCCAACACCATCCAGCTTCGCACCGCTTTTCACGGAAGTCGCGATGCCAGCTTTGATCTCGCCCCACAAGCGCAGGACGTCCCAATGCAGGCCATCGGGCAGCCTCACCGGACCATTGCCGAAGCGGTGGACTTCCTGCAAACTGAGCCTGCCGCCATCCAGAACCCCAAGCATGGCACGCCCGCTTTCGGCTCCGAGGTCAAGGGCCAGATAATTGTGATAGCTCGTCATATCCTAATCCAGGTGAAAATATTCTACGAGTTCCAGAAAACTTTCATCAGGACGGGCATTGGCATCGGTAAAATCAGCCATGAATTGCTGCCAGCGCGTATTCACTTCCCTGGCAGCCATTTTCGCCTGTGCGGCGGCGAGGCTTTCTTCGGTTTCGAAATAGCCGAAAATGAGTCCGTCCTCGCGCAGGAATAATGAATAATTATGCCAGCCGGTCTCCCTTAATGCCTCCAGCATTTCAGGCCAAACGTGTTGATGCTGTTCCTTGTATTCCGCGAGGCGATCCTGGCGGACTTTGAATTGAAAACCTACACGGTTCATCGTTCCTGTCCTTCATGCCCGCAGGTCGATCTTCGGTCTTTCCTTGCCCGTAACTAACGGTCACTTCGGCAGCCGACTATCGTTCAGCCGACCGCCGAAGTGACAGTCTACATAAAACTAGATCCGGAAGGCCGGAGCCTTAGTAATTGAAGTTATCGATGTTGTCCTTGTTGAAGATCGTCGGCGGGCCAAGCAGCACCGTTCCATCCGACGCGATCGTATAGGAGCCGAGCGTACCGGCCGTGAAGGTGTCGCCAGGTTGGCCCTTAATCTTACCCGTGGCGATCGCATCGAGGGCGTAGATGGTCAGATAGCCAAGGTTCGGCACATTCCAAAGTGCGAATTCGGGGATGATGCCGCTCTTGACATAGTCGCGCAATGAGTTGGGGGTGCCGAGGCCGGTGACAAAGACCTTGCCGGTCATGCTTTGGTCCTTGACCGCACGGGCAGCTGCTGCAATGCCCACGGAGGTGGGGGCGACGATGACCTTCAGGCTCGGATAGGTCTTCATCAGAGCCAGGGCCTGGTTGTAGCTGGTGGTGTCGTCGTCATTTCCATAGACGGTGGTGTCGAGTTTGAGCATGGAGTAAGTAGCCGTGGCCAGGTCGGTCTTCATGACCGCGATCCAGGCATTCTGGTTCGGGGCCTGGGCCGTGGCGCTGAGGATGGCGATCTCGCCGCCCGTGGGGCCGGTCAGATCAAGGGCCATCTTGACGTTGACGTCGCCAATTCCCTGCGTAGAGGCCTGGTTGATGAAGAGCTGTGTACCGCCGGCAGCAATATTGGAGTCCCAGGTGACCACCGGAATGCCGGCTGCCATCGCAGCCTTGCCGGTCGGGACCAGGGCATCCGCATCATCGGCCGAAATTGCCAGGCCGTTGACCTTCTGGGCGATGAGAGAGTCCAGCAGGGTGATCTGCGCCGTAGCATCCGCAGTCGTCGAGCCCTGATAGGGAACAGTCACACCCAGCTCCTTGGCTGCGGTCTGCGCGCCTGTATTGGCGGCATCAAAGTAGGGGTTGCCCAGGTTCTTCGGAACCAGGACATAGGTCCTCAGACCGGCCGGTGCCGTCGTGGGCGCCTGCGTGGCCGGCGCCGTGGTGGGCGCCTGGGTGGCCGGCGCCGTCGTGGGCACCGGTGCCGGGGTGGCTGTGGCTGCCGTGCCGCAGGCACTCAATAACATGCCCACCAGCGCGACTGCCGCAAAAACCATGTAAAACGTGTTGCGTTTCATACTTCCTCCTTTAGGAAATATTCAAGCCAACAGGCGCATACCTGTTGTAACTTGCCTGGGATGATCACGCCGAGCCAAACACAGCCTTAAGCACCGGCGCGCGTGACCAGTAAAAGAAAAAGAAGAAGGCGGCAAAAATAATGATAAATAGAATCGCCAAGGCAGCCGTCCGCCAGTTTATTCTCAGGCCGCCGGCGGAAATCGCCCGAGCGATCGAAGCGAGCAGGATCGATACGATAAGCAGCCCACCGATGGCGATGGTCTGTACCTGGTCTTGAACGTTCTTGAGCCCCATGCCGAAAGTGATCAAACCGATCAACACCAGCGACAGAACTGCACCTACCATCGTTCCAACGCCGCCCAGGATGTCGACACCTCCGAGCACAGCCGCTGTGATCACGGAAAGCTCCAACCCGGTACCGATATCCGGGCGCGTGCTGCCAAAGCGAGCCGCTAAAACCATACCTGCCAGGGCAGACATGAATCCGGATACGGTATAGATGATCATTTTGATGCGCACCACTGGCACGCCCGCAAAGATACTGGCGTTCTCGTTGTTTCCGATCGCAAATAAATATCGCCCGAACGTGGTCCGGTGCAAGATCAGGCCGAATACCACTGCCAGGACAGCAAATAAACCCACGGAAAATGGGATGAGCGTGCCGGGAAGCATTCCCTGTCCAAGATAGGTAAACGCGGGCGGGTAGCCGCGACCAGCCTGGTCCCCCAGCAAAACATACGCGATCCCTCGGAAGAACGCATATGTCCCGAGGGTTGCCACCAGGGCGGGTAGTTTCACTCGGGCAATGAGAAAACCGTTAAGCACGCCGCCGAGCGTGCCCACGGCCATGCCCGCACCAGCTGCGATCCAAATGTTAACATGCAGGTTCCATAACACAGCCATCAGCGAGGCGCACATCCCCAGATTGGACGCCACCGAAAGGTCGATATTCCCGGTGATGATAATGAACACCATCGGCAGCATCATCAAGCCCAGTTCCATGAAGTCCGCTGAGGTGCGCGAAAGGTTTTGGCCGTTCAAGAAATAAGGGGTCAACCGGCTGTTGATCACAATCGCAATCACGACCAGCGCGACCAACATCCATTCCCAACGCTGGAAATGAGCCAGGAAAGATCTGCGAGGCGCGCTTGCACTGATGAGATTGACCGGCTGAATTCCGGCGGTGGGTGGGACGGGCGACTCGTTCATTTGGGTTTATTCCTCTGCACACCGCGCATGATCAGGGTATCGGATACAACCGCAACCAGGATGAGCAACCCCTGCGCGGCCTGTTCCCAGAATGGAGAAATGCGCACCAGGGTAACCGCGTTGTTGATCATTCCCAGCGCGAGCGCTCCCAAGAGCACCCCCGGCACGGTTCCGACGCCGCCGCTGATGCTTACGCCACCCACGATGGAGGCGGCCACGGTTTGAAGCTCGAAGCCGAGGGCAGTACTGGTTTCTGCGGATTCAAACCGGGACGCCCAAAGCACACCGGCCAGTCCAGCAGCAATTCCACTGAGCACATAGACCAGAAAGATGATCCGTTGTTTCCGGATCCCCACGTATTGGGCGGCATCCGGGTTAGAGCCCACGGCATAAATATCGCGCCCGGTGCGCGTATAGTTCAGGAAATAATAAACCAGGATGGCGACGATGACGGCATAAATGATGATGTTGGGAATTCCCAGCGGCGTCCCTTTGGATAGCATTTTAAAGGGATTCGGCAATTGGTAGGGGGAAATCCAATACCCCCGGCTGTATAAGAAGACCATGCCTCGATAGATACTCAGCGTGCCGAGGGTTGCGATGATGGGAGGCACCTTTCCAACGGCAATGATCAGGCCGTTGAAAGTCCCCAGCACAGCGCCGAGGGCCATGCCGAGCAAAACGACCCCCACCAGGGGAATGCTCGGATTGGCTTTGATCGTATAGGTTACCATCATGGCGACCAGGCCGATGCTTGAGCCAACCGACAGGTCAATGCCGTGGGTGAGGATGACCATGGTTTGCGCCAGCGACACAATCACCAGGATGGAGATATCCACCAGGATGTCTCTAAAATTCCCAAACGTCAAGAAGTAATGGGCACGCAGGCTGACAATAAAAGCGAGGATCAATATAAAAATGATGATTCCGAACTCACGGAAACGGGTCAGCGTCCCGAACAGATTCGAACGGGTGGCGGGGGGATTCTTTACGGTCACAATGCCCTTCCTGCTGCCACGGTCTGTGTGGCTGCGGAGATGATTTTCTCTTGCGTGGCTTCAGCACGGGTAAAGTGCCCGGTCATCTGTCCTTCATGCATCACAATAATGCGATCACTCATCCCCAACACTTCGGGGAGCTCGGACGAAATCATCAAAATGGCGATCCCTTCTGCGGCCAGCTTGCTCATCAAGGCGTGCACCGCGGCTTTCGTACCAACATCGATGCCGCGTGTAGGCTCGTCGAGGATGAGAATGCGCGGCTTGGTGGAAAGCCATTTAGCCAAGACCACCTTCTGCTGGTTGCCGCCCGAAAGGGTACGGGCGATCTGCCAGATCGTGTTCGCACGTACTTCCATTTGTCGAGAAGCAGCGAAGGCAGCCGAACGCTCGGCTTTATCCAGCAGCCAGCCCCGGCGCGCATATTCTTTTAGAATCGGAAGGCTGATATTGGAGGTGATCGTCATGGCAGAGATCAAACCATGGGCCTGGCGATCTTCCGGGACATATGCCAGCCCCAAGCTGATCGCCTGATGAGGAGAAGTAATTTCTACCTGCCGACCTTCAATCCGGATCGTGCCGCTGGTCGGGGGTGTCACGCCGAAAATCGCGCGCGCCACATCCGTGCGTCCCGCCCCGACCAGCCCCGCCATACCCAGTATTTCTCCTTTGCGTACTTCAAAGCTGATATCTTCAAATGTGCCGGCCTGGGTCAGATGGTCCACCTGGAGCGCAATTTCTCCGGGTTGTACTTCCTGCTTGGGGAAAAGGTTGGAAATCGTGCGCCCGACCATCAGACGGACCAACTCGTCGCGGCTCACATCCTTGACCAGGCGGGTGTCGACGTAAGAACCATCCCTCAGGACGGTGACGCGGTCGGCCACTTCGAAAAGCTCTTCGAGGCGGTGTGAAATAAAAATGATCGCTGCCCCCTCGTCGCGGAGCCGGCGCACCAATCCAAATAATTCGGCAACCTCGTTGAGGGTAAGGGATGAAGTGGGTTCATCCATGATGAGAATGCGCGCATCCAAGGAAAAGGCGCGTGCAATTTCAACACTTTGCATTTGTGCGATGCTCAGGTTACGCGTTTTTGTCCTCAAGTCAAGATGCACCCCCAGGGAGGTGAGCAAGCGATCCGCCTCGCGGTACAGCTTGTGCCAGTCAATTCGCCCACCCACCGTTGTCGGTTGTCGCCCGAGAAATATATTTTCGGCAACGTTCAGATCCGGACAAAGGCTGAGCTCCTGATAAATGGCCGCGATGCCTGCCTGTCGTGCTTGGAGCGGATCATCAAAATGAACGCGCTGGCCATTCAGATAAATTTCCCCCCCATCGGGTTGGTGGATGCCGGTGATCACCTTGATCAGCGTGGATTTCCCCGCGCCGTTCTCGCCCAAAAGTGCATGCACCTCGCCAGGACGCAGGGTAAATGACACCCCATGCAGTACCTCCACCCCTCCGAAGCGCTTCGATATGTTCTTCAATTCAAGGATGTATTCACTCACAACCAAGGCCTCTTATGCAATTTTCGGGGAAAGTGCAATGTCTTCGCACAAGGTCAACTGGACACCCGCGCTGCGAAAACGGGCAATCCATTCCTCGCTCAAACCGGAGTCGGTAAACAAGTGATGGATCTGTTCCAATCGGGCAAACGAGGTCAGGTCCTCATTCCCGATCTTGGAAGAGTCGACCAGGGCGATGACCTCCCTCGCCGATTCGATCGCCTTGCGTTTAAGCTGGGCCTCATCCAGGTGTACTTCGGTCAAGCCGCGCGCAATGCTCAGGCCGCTGCAAGACACGAAGGCTTTCTGGATGTGTAATTCCTTGATGATCTGCTCACTCAGCAGTCCCGTGACCGAGGACCCTTCCGGGATCAAGACCCCTCCCAGCAGAATGACAGAATTGGTTGCGTCCTGGGCAAGCCAGCGGGCTGTATCGATCCCGTTCGTTACCACTCGCAACCGTCTTCGATCCCGAAGTGCCTGGGCGAAGTAATAGATCGTGCTGCTAGCATCCAGAAGGAGAGAATCCCCATCCTTGACCAATTCCGCGGCACTCCGAGCGATCGCCTCCTTCGCGGCGGCATTTTCTTGAAAATGGGCTGTAAAATCTCTGCTCTGGAACTGGATGTGCTCGTGCAGAACTGCTCCCCCATGCACCCGGATCAGACGTCCTTCCGCCTCCAGGGCGTCCAAATCATTGCGAACCGTCCCCTGGGAGACCCTCAGGGCTGCGCTCAATTCTGGCACACGCAAGTCGGGTTGCAGCCGCAGAATTTCCAGAAGAGACTGTCGACGTTCATACGTGGTCAACGCAAACGCCTTTGTTGTTTATTGATGTTTTCTTTGTGGAAACGGTAATATTATAATAGTCTCTTTGATGATTGTTGTCAAGGATTAAGGGATTTGACAAATGACGATGTCGAATTATCATTTGCCAAGGAAACCGGCCACCGCGGTATAATTCCTACCATCCAGCGAACGCCCTGCCCAATACGTACCATCATGTTCCATGGCTGAGATCACTCCTTGTGAACGCCTCTGGCAAAGTATCCGGCATCAGCAAACAGATCGGGTGCCTTGGCATTTTCCTTGTAAGATACCAACCCGCCTTAAACTCGAAAATTATTTTGGTACAACAGATAATGAATAATGTGGCTCTGGGTAAAAAATTCCAAATCTCATGACGATTCAGCCGATGTTTTGTAAAACCATTCGTATCCAGCTGATTATGGTCCAAGGACAGCTTTCATGAGCCAAACATCCGAATCCCAAATTCAATCTGCTTATAACCTAGCCAAGGAACGCTACGCCACCCTGGGGGTGGATACGGACGCCGCCCTCGCCAGAGTTGAGACGATCCCTATCAGCCTGCAATGCTGGCAGGGGGATGACGTGGGCGGTTTCGAGAACCGCGCCGGTGAACTGACCGGCGGCATCGCCGTCACCGGCAACTACCCCGGCAAGGCGCGCAACGCCGAAGAACTGCGCCGCGACCTGGATCAGACCTACCGGCTGCTGCCCGGCAGACACCGCCTCAACCTGCATGCCATCTATTTGGAGACGGACAAAAAAGTCGAGCGGAACCAGATCGAGCCGTCTCACTTCTCGGCCTGGGTCGACTGGGCAAAAGCGAAGGACCACGGCCTGGATTTCAACCCAACCTGCTTCTCCCATCCCCTTTCAGCGGACGGTTTCACCCTTTCCCACCGGGACCCGGCCATCCGCCGTTTCTGGGTGGAACATTGTATTGCCTGCCGCCGGATCGGGGCTTATTTCGGGCAGCAGCTTGGCACTCCAGCCGTAACGAACATCTGGATCCCGGACGGCTTTAAGGACACCCCTGCCGACCGCCAGAGGCCACGTCGCTTGTTGCTCGAATCGCTCGATGCAATCCTAGCCGAAAGGATCGACCCGCGGCTCAACCTGGACGCGGTCGAACCCAAACTCTTCGGCATGGGCCTGGAGAGTTACACGACCGGTTCGATGGAGTTTTACCTGGCCTATGCCGTCAGCCGGAAGATCCTGTTGACCCTCGACAGCGGCCATTTCCATCCTACCGAGAGCATTGCCGATAAGATCCCTTCCCTCATGTTATTCCTAGAGGGGCTTCAGCTGCATGTCAGCCGGGGCGTCCGCTGGGACAGCGACCATGTCGTGACCTTCACCGATGACCTGCAAGCCATCGCCCGGGAAGCCGTTCGCAGCCAGGCATTGGAACGCATTCACATCGGCCTGGATTATTTCGATGCCAGTATCAACCGGATTGCAGCCTGGGCGATCGGGGCGCGCAGCACCCTGCGGGCGCTGCTGCTGGCGCTGCTCGAGCCATTCGAGCGGCTCCAGGAGTATGAGCGGGAAGGAGATTTCTCCAGCCGCCTGGCCTTGCAGGAAGAATTGAAATCCATGCCGTTCAGCGCCGTCTGGGATGCCTATTGCACCCGTAAGGGGGTTCCCGCCGGGATGGACTTCATGGCTGAGATCAAAGATTACGAGAAGCGCGAGCTGGTGGGCCGGGAATGATATAGCCTTCGTCCACTTCTACGCCAACCTGGCCGGTTGACCGGCGGAGAAAAGAAGGCTGTCCCGGGTACCAGACCCTGAAAGCGCCTGTGCATTCCTTCGCGTTTTAGCCAGTCATCTCTTCGTAGGGGAGTGGCTCTGGTCGATCATCCTCCCATCGTTCATACTTACGATCTAGCAATTGGAGGGGCAAGAACAGCTTACCAAAAGCCGCCGCAAAGCCCCCACTTTTAGCCCTGGAAGTTTCAGTCGCCTACCCGGCTCAGTTCAACTTTTTGTCCGTCCAGCATCCCCTAGAAACGCAGAACGAGCTACTTCGATGGTCTGGACGGGAATCCCCTCTTCATCTTTCGGACGCAAGGACATTTTTCATCTCCACCCCCACACTAGGCCATGATCTAAAATTCGCCCACGAAATCATCTCTCAATCAGGATGAACGCTCATTCCCACGCGGGTTGATCTCAACCGTTAGAAAGGGATGTAGGTTGACTGAGCATTGTCATGATTTTACCAGGTCGATCGCCATGGCAATCGCTCCCAACACACCGGAGCGATTGCCGAGGCTGGGCGGCACGATGTACTCCTCGATTTTCTCCAGCACCAATGGCGATTGAATGTACCCACTCAAAAGATCCTGGGTCTTGCGGCGGACTGCAGCATGCAAACCGGCGTGTTGGGCAACCCCGCCGCCCAGCACGATCCGCAAAGGCGAATAGGCGTAGATCAAATTGATCAGTGCCAGGGCAATATACTCGGTTTCCAACTCCCAACCAGGATGACCATCCGGCAGCATTTCGGCAGCCTGCCCCCAGCGCGCCTGCATGGCCACACCGGAGGCCAGTCCCTCCAGGCAATCGCCGTGGTACGGGCAGATCCCCGGAAAGGGGTCCTTTTGCCGGTTGTGCGGGATGGCCAGATGACCGGCTTCCGTATGCACCAGCCCGTGCAAGGGACGGCCGTTGGCAAGCACCCCAACACCCACTCCGGTCCCGACCGTCACATAGACAAAGGGATCCAGCAGTTGGTTGCCGGAGGTCCAATAATGCTCGCCAAAGGCGGCCGCGTTGACGTCGGTGTCGAAAGCCACCGGAAGCTTCAGCGCCGTCTGGACGCGGCCGCGCAGATCTACCTGGCTCCACTGGAGCTTGGGGGTGGTTGTGATGTAACCGTAAGTCGACGAGGCAGGGTTTAGATCCACGGGCCCGAACGAACCAATTCCCAAGGATGCCAGCTGCCCATGCCCGGCATGGGAGACGAAGAACGCAATTGCCTGCTGGATGGTTTCATCGGGAAGCGTGGTCGGGATGCGTGTTTCATCGAGGATCGCGTCAGGTCCGGTCCCGATCATACAGACAAACTTGGTGCCGCCAGCTTCAATGCCACCATACAATCGCTTCATTGCGCACCTCTCTTAAGTTCAACATATTCGACTTCAATGGCATAACGCCGAACTTCCCCGGGATTGAGGAATTGCAGTGTGATGGCGACAAGACCCTCAACCCGGCAGATGGAAGGCTCCAAACCCACAACCTATGTCCGCGACCGCATCATCTTCCATTAAAAACTGCTTGAGGGGATCAATGTTTCTGGCTGCCTGTCCCATGATGCCCCTTTCAGTGGGCTGGATCAGCGTTCCCTGTGCCAAACTTGACCGGATCGGTCCCAGCTCCAGGCTGGATCCTCTAGGCTTAGCGGCAGACGCTCCCAACCGGCGCGGATGCGCTCCAGGGTGGCGTCCCAGCTGAGCAGTCCGCTCAACGCGTCAGCGGCCTCCACATTACATGCCCCAACCGCCACGGCCGCCGTCACGGCCATCTCGGGGCCCAGGCCGCGCAGCAGGGCGGATAGAAAACCAGCAATGGTGGCATCTCCAGAGCCGGTCGTGCCTGCCACCTGGACACGGAAGCACGGAGCCCAGAGCTCTTTTTCCGCCCAGGCGGCCGGATCGGCCGGAGCGGCGCGCCCGATCTTCTCGATCGCTTTACGGTCGGCCGTCCGCAGGTACAGTCCACGCTCGCCGAGCTTGATGACCACCAGGGGAACGCCCATCTCGAGCAGCTCATCGCTCAGACCGTGGAGAAGAACGGGGGTCACGTGGTCCAGGAGGCTGCCGCGGGCGAAGAGCTGTTCGTAGTCAGCGCGGTGCAGCATCAGCAGCAGCTCTTCGATGCTCGGCAGGAAAATATCCACCCAGGGCAGGCTGGTTTTCAGGATGGCTGCCCAGTCCGCCCGGCCGCCCTCACTCGCCGGATCAGGATAGCACATATCCAGCGAGGCGGTCACCCCCGTCCGTTTGACCCGGCGGAACAATTCCACCAGTTCCTGGCCATTTTGCGCGTACATCCTGCGCATGATCGGCGGGTAACCGAAGTGGAACAAGGCGGCCCGGCTGACCCGTTGATAATCAATATCATCTGCGCCGAAGGTGTGGTTGGCCGCCGGGTTGTGCAGGACAATGCGATCCACATCCGGCGGGCTGACGATCATCGAGTAGGAGGTGGCCGTTTGCGGGTCTACCCGGATGCCCTCTGACAGGCCGGGGCCGTACGAGTCGATCAGCTCGTGCACGATCCGCCCGAAGGCGTCGGCGCCAACCTTGCAGATCAGGTGGGTGGGAATTCCCAGGCGGTGCAGGGCCAATCCGGTGTTGGAGACCGCCCCACCGGTACATAATGCTGCCGCCCCAACCTCGATCAGGTGCCCCGGCAGAAAGGTTTCTTGGAAGTCGCCTCGAGGGACTGCCTGCATGGCCGGGATGATATCCAGGCAGATGTGACCGGCGACAACAGCACCTAAGGCCTTTTCCATCCAGCCTCTACTTCCCCCGATAGTAACGAGCGTAGTCGTTGCACAACAGGTAGAGCGGCGGCACGTCTTCGTAAATTTCAGGGAAGCGCCCGATCGGCTCGTAAAAACGATTGTCATGCTGATCATCATTGAACAGTGACACCTCGCCGACCAGGACGCGCCCCTGGCCCCAGAATTTGTGATAACAGCGCTGTTCAAGGGAGATGCTTTCCCCGGGAGCAAGCCGGACCGTATCGCCGGCTTTGAGCGTACGCCGGACACCGTCCACGGAGACGGGCACCTCGTTTTTCTCGTCGAGCTGCTCGTCAGAAGTGGCATGGTAAAGCTGGATGAGCAGCTCCCCGCCGCCCCGGTTGATGATGTCTTCCATCTTATTCCAATGGAAATGCATCGGCGTGATCTGGCGGTCCTCGACGATCATGATTTTCTCGGCATAAAGCTTACCCTTCAAGGTCTGCCAGTTTTGGACATTCCCGTTACGGATGGTGAACAGGAATAAGCCGAAGTGAATGAAATCGCCGCGGCCAAAGTCGGTAATGTCCCAGCCGAGCTTGTTCTCAACGATCTCGTCCACCTCCGGGCCCTTCTTCGACCAGTCCTCGGGAGTCCAATAGGCATAGGGAGGAAGATAGAACCCGCGGCTGCGGATAAACTCATCGGCATGCTGCATAATGGTGTTGATCTCAGAGCGTTTCATTCTTCCTCTCCGGGTTTATGAATAAGGGGTCTGCGGCTGCTAGACTGCCTCAGGCCCCTTTCAATTGTCCGCCTTTGCCTTAGGTTCAAGGAAAAAATGCCAGATTAGTTTACAGGCGTACAATCCTAGATTGCTTCTTTCCTCTTTTTTCAGCTGCCGCTTTCAGGAATCTGCACCGGCACCAGCACCTTCGAGCGCTTGAGGAATGACGCCCATCGTGTGGACGGTTTCTGCCCCGACCATCAAACTGACGATCTTATCCGGCGTGGTCTCCGCGGCAATCTGCTCGCCGACTTTCTTGCCTCTGCGCAGAATAATGATCCGATCTGCGACCGCAAAAACGTCCTGCATGTTGTGGCTGATGATAATGACAGGCACACCCTGGCTTGCCAGAGTGCGCACTAGGGTGAGCACTTTGTGCTGTTCGGAGACACCCAGGGCGGCGGTCGGTTCGTCCATGATCATCACCCTGGCATTCCAGTAGATCGAGCGGGCGATCGCCACTGACTGGCGTTGCCCGCCAGACAAGTTGCGCACTTGTTGAGTAAAAGAAGGAATCTCGATCTCCAACCGGTTTAAGGCCTTGGCCGATTCGCCAATCATTTTGCGGCGATCCACGAGCTGGGTGATAGACCCAAACAGCCAGCCGAGCACCGCGCCGAAGGCCAGACCGAACACCAGCCCGAGTACCAGGCCGAGTATCTTGTAGAACTGCAAGCCGGCCCACGCCAGCAAGGCGCCGAGCGGTAAAGCAAAAACTATGCTGAAAATGACCTGGCTGAGCTTCTCGGAAATTGATCGCTTCTTCATTTCGCGGCCCAAGAATATGTTCGAGCCGACGTCAAGATTCTCGGCCAGGGCCAGGTCTTGGTAGATAGTCTCTATCCCCATGTCGCGGGCGTCGCGCGGGTCGGTGAAATTAACTTTCTTGCCGTTGAAGTAGATATCCCCATCATCCGGTTGGTACACCCCGGAGATCATTTTAATAAAGGTGGATTTGCCCGCGCCGTTGTCGCCGACCAGGCCGATCACCTCACCGGGTCTCACGTCAAAACTTACGCCATCGACTGCGACCAATCCCCCAAAACGTTTTGTAAGGTTGACTGCGCGTAATAAGGGTTCCATGCTGACCTGACCTTCTTTATCCTTAGTCGTGTTCCATCCTTCTGCCCAACTGGTCGACGATCACGGCGATGATCACAACGACCCCAACCGTAACATACTGCCAATAGGGCTGCTGGCCGAGGATGACCAGGCCATACTGGATGGTGGCAATGATCAGAGCCCCGATAATCGTCCCGATGACGCTCCCCTCGCCGCCGAACATGCTCGTTCCACCGATCACGACCGCAGCAATCGCAAATAGCAAAGTCGGTTCCCCAGCGTTGGCTGCACCGCTGGTAAAACGGGTAGCCCAGATCACGCCGGCGATCCCTGCCAGAACAGCCGCCAGGGTATAGGCACGCGTCTGCGTACTCGCCACCGGAATGCCGGACCGAATGGAGGCCTGAATGTTGCCTCCGATGGCATAGATGTGCTGACCGAACTGGGTCTTCGCCAGGATGAACCAGATCAGGATCGTCACCACCAGCGTGATGGCGACAACATTTGGGATGAGCGGGATGATATGCTGCAAATCTGCCTGACTCGCCGCGGCAGGAATGTTGAGCCAGGTGAATCCATGCTTTGGCCAGTAGTACAACAAGTTGCCGTTCCCAATCTGACCCAGATAATCTGGCTGGTCGGCGATCGCCTGGCCACGCGAGATGAGCAAGGCGATCCCATACACCGCATAACCCATACCCAGGGTGCTGATGAAAGGCGGCACCTTGATTTTGGCAACCATCATCCCATTGAGCCAACCCGGGATGATGCTGAGCAGGATACCGCCAGAAAAGCCCACTGCGAGAGTCAGGACGGGAGTGAGGTGAGCGGCATACATGGCACGCATGATGAACGCTGCAATCACTGCCGAAAAGCCCAATGTATAGTGGACAGAAAGGTCGACCCCTCCATTGCCACTAATGATGATAATCGTCTCTGCCAGTCCGATCAAGAGGATTTGGGTCGCATAAACCAGAATCCCTTGAACGCTGCGATAGCTGATGAAATTTACACCATTGGTCGTTTTGGAAATGATGGCAAAAACGATAACCATCAAAATCAGAAATAACCATGGCCAGACCTGGCGAACGATTTTTAAAATTTCAGCCCGAGATGTTTTTGAAACCATGGGGATCGATTTTTCTTCCGGGGTCATAGGGTTCTCCAAGGATATTGTACCTCTTCAACGAAAATGAAGGGCTATGTTTTCCAATAAGCTGGGAACCGTTTCTAAGCGTTGGACGATCAAACCCTCAAAATCATTTTTTAAGAGGACGAAAAAATAAACAAGCAATAAGGGCTTTGAGTGGACAAGACAAACGATCGATTGCAAACCACGAGCAGGATGCAGCCTGAACCCTCGGATGGCCGGAGCTTGATTCAGGGGGGCTCACCGCCCCCCTGAATCAAGTGTCTGGAAATCTACTTGTAGAAGAATTTTGAGATGTTGGGGTCGTTCATGTTGTCGCGTGTGATGACGGCGTATCCGGTCGGGATGTGCTTGGGAATGCTGGTCACACCGTCCAAATAGGCCATCGCCATTTCGACTGCGAAGAAGCCCATATCGCCAGGTTTCTGGGCAATGACCAGGTCGACCGTGCCATCGCTCAGCATGTTAATGGCATCCTTGGTCGCATCGAAGGCCACAACCTTGACCTTGCCGCTCAGGCCTTTGTTCTTCACCACGGTTCCGGCTCCCTGGGCGCTGAACACGTTCGTCCCAAAGATGCCTCCCAGGTCA
>Ga0187877_1001032_pt1 | contig 31028 bp, 25 predicted proteins | sample June2016WEW_17_1_3_FD_132430 | JGI IMG/M metagenome (GOLD analysis project Ga0187877, IMG submission 132430) | Peatland microbial communities from SPRUCE experiment site at the Marcell Experimental Forest, Minnesota, USA - June2016WEW_17_100 | ecosystem: Environmental > Terrestrial > Soil >...
GACACCTGGGTTCTACGCCGGCTTCTCCGAGAGCGGCTTCGGCGGCGCCTCGCGCACCCTGCACCGTTTCGAGCGGGAGCAGATTCTGCCGGGCGGCGCCGCTTCGCGCCTGCGTCCGGTGCTCTACAACTCGTGGGAAGCGACCACCTTCAACGTCAACGAAGCCGGCCAGACGGAGCTGGCGGACAAGGCCGCCAAACTGGGGGTCGAGCTGTTCGTGATGGATGACGGATGGTTCGGCGCGCGCAACGACGACCACGCCGGCCTGGGCGACTGGGTCGTAAATCCGAAAAAATTCCCACAAGGCTTGAAAGGCCTCATCGACCACGTGAACGGCCTCGGCATGGACTTCGGCCTGTGGGTCGAGCCGGAGATGGTCAACGCCGATAGCGACCTGTATCGCCAGCATCCCGATTGGGTCATGAACTTTCCGGGCCGGCCGCGCAGCGAGCTGCGCAACCAGATGGTTTTGAACCTGGCGCGCAACGACGTGAAAGAGCACCTGTTCACGGTGCTCGACAAGCTCGCCGGCGAGAACCACATTCGTTATTTCAAGTGGGACATGAACCGGACCTTTTCCGAACCGGGCTGGCCGGAGGCGGCGCCGGCGGATCAGAGAAAGCTGTGGGTGGAGTACGTCCGCAACCTGTACGAGATCATCGACCGCCTGCGCGCGCGGCATCCCCAGCTCGAAATCGAATCGTGCTCGGGCGGCGGCGGGCGCATAGACCTCGGCATTCTTCAGCGCGTCGAGGAAGTCTGGACCTCCGACAACACCGAAGCCTTCGACCGCCTGCGCATTCAGGAGGGATTCACCCAGGCCTATGCTCCGAAAATCATGTCCGCGTGGGTGACCGACGTTCCCAACATGAATGGCCGAAGCACTCCGCTGGCGTTCCGGTTCCTGGTGGCCATGCAGGGCGCGCTGGGGATCGGGGCGAACCTGAACCACTGGACCGAGCAGGATTCAGAGATGGCGGTGAAGATGATCGCGGTCTACAAGCGCATCCGGACGACGGTTCAGACCGGCAGCCTGTATCGCCTCTTGTCGCCGCGAAACGATGTCGCCGCCAACCAATACGTGTCGTCCGACGGCAGGCAGGCCGTGCTGTTCGCCTTCCGGCACTCGCAGCAATACAACACGGCGGCGCCCGTGATTGGCCTGCGTGGTCTCGACGAGCGCGCGGTCTACCGCGTCGAGTCGATTGACGGGAAACTGGTGGACGCGCCGCCCCAACTGAGCGGCGCCTACCTCATGAAGGCGGGCCTGAACCTGAATCTGCGCGGCGATTTCGACGCTACCGCGGTTATTCTGCAACGGGTCGAATAAACCGGGTTTTACTTTTCCAGCGCGCTACACACCTGCTTTAGTGTGGACGCCACGCGCGCGCTCCTGATATTCATTCGCTCGACCGACGCGGCCCTCGAACCCGAACCGGGCGCGCTGTCATAGCCAACCTGCAAGGCGGTGGCGGACAGCCCGTTAAACTGGAGCGCCTCGACCGCGGAATACTTCGACCCGCCGTCGACCAGGACCTTGAAGACGCCCGCCGGCAACCGCGTCGAAATCACGTCCGACAGCAGTGCCCCATATGTCCCTCCTTCCCCGAAGGAACCGTTGCCGAGCGGTTGCAGAGGAGGAATCAAAGGTGTTGTGCCCGTCCCGGCAAGGGATCCCGTACTGTCGTAGACCCGGACCGTGTAGCTGGTGGCGTTTATGTCTTCGTTGTAGATCACCAGGGACACCCGATGCGGGCCGCCGTCGTCGATGCCCTCCGCCGACCACTGGGTCCACAGCTCGGTGTCCCACGAGATCGGCACGCTCAGCGCCCATGGAGTGGCGGGCAGCGCCGAATAGAGCAACTGCGGGACCACGTTGCCGCAAGTGGTTGCGTCGGGGCAGTAGAACACCGCGTACACCGAGCCGGTCGCCGTGGAGCCGTACCTCGGAGCGTCGCTGGTGGCGCCAAGCAGGCCGATTTCCGCGGGCTGATTGGGGGACAAGGCAAAGTTCACATCGTTGCCGGATGTGGTTGACGAGCCGCTGCCAATGGTGGTGTCTAGGTTCAGGTTGTGCCCACTCGCGTCGTAGAACGTATAGTCGACACCGATGGCGGCCGAAGCGGGCGCAGCCACGCGGATCGCGCTGCTCCACCCCCCGCCCGCGGCGAGCCATACGAAGGTCCCGCTCACATAGCAGGAATAGCCGACCGTCTTCCCCGACGAATTGGCGATCGCCACGGGCGACTCTCCCGCCAGGCTGGTGCAATCCGGCGGCACAGTGGACCAATAGACGGCTCCATTCGCCGGTTGGCTGTGGAGCGTGGCGGCAGCCAGAGCAATCAATCCCAAAAGATGAAACGATTTCATGCGCATAAAGCTCACTCCGAGCCCGTCTTCGACGCCGGCGCCACCTTCTGCTTCAGTGACCGCTGGTCACGCTCGAGGAGTTCCTCGCGGTCCTGGCTCGGCTCTATTCCGGCCAGCCCGGCGGGATATGGTTTGTTGCCCATCATCCCTTTCCAGAGAATGCGGTTGAAGTTCCTGGGATCGAGACGATCTTCGGTGCTGAAGTCCATTCCCTTCGTGACCCGCGCCCAGTACTTCGCGTTGTGCGCCGGTTTTGGCACCGTCAGGCCGGCCCGCTTGGGAGGCAGCGGCAGCGACGTATTGTAGAGAATCGCCGAGGGAGCGGCTGTGAAGCCCCACGGGCTCGGCGTCTTGTTGAAGATGTCGGCCATGGGCCTGGCGAGCGCGTCGTTCAGGTTCATCGGCGGGAGGCCCAGAACCTCTTCGATCGTGCGCAGGAGGTCGAGCGTGTTGTACCTTGTCGAGACCACCGCGCCCCGTTTCACGTAGGGGCCCACGACGTACGTGGTGCTGCGGTGCGAATCGACGTGGTCGCCGCCATCCTGCGCGTCGTCTTCAATCGCAAAGATCAGTGTGTTGTTGGCGTAGGGGCTGTTGGCGATCTTCTGAACCAACAAGCCGACCGCATAGTCGTTATCGGCTACCTCCAGGTCCGGCGTATTCACGCCGTCAATCGCGACCGCGTAGTTTCCCGTGTGATCGTGCATGAAGCGAACCAGGGTCAACGAAGGCAGAGTCCCTACGCTGCGCCCGGCGTGATGGGCATCGGCGTATCGGGCGTCGAAGTCCCGGGCCCACTCTTTGTAACGCCAATAATCCGGAAGCGAGTTGTCGAAACCGCGGAAGAACGGATCGGTGAACGGGGCGAGCTCGACATCCGCGGCGTAGGCCACGGTGGTATTGGTCGAGAACGGGTCGCGCAGCACGGGAATGGCCAAGACGGCGGTTCCATAGAGGGTACCGTCGATGAAGAAACCATAGTTGCGAACCGTGAGATGCGCCCGCAGCGCGGCGTTCCACAAATAGCCGGTATTCACTTCATTGTTCGGCCCGTCCGGCGCACCCGTGTCGGTGTGGCCCGGCAACACATCCGGATCGGCCGATGTGAAGGGATTGGCGAGTTGGCGCTCGGGGGGCAAAAGGGCAACATTCACATTGCGATTCACACCCCCGTCCAGGCTGAGGCCGCGCGCCGCGTAGGCCACCGGGAATTGGTGTTCCACCACGTCGGGGGCTTGAGCCGAAGTGGACCACAGCCAGCCGTCATAGCTGACTTCGGCGGTGTCCATGAAGTTGTCCAGAGTGACGAAGGTTCGCGCCAGACTATGGTGATTCGGCGTGATCGCCTCTCCAAACTCAGTCAAGGTGGGATCGCCATTGCCAATCGGGTTGCCGGCGGCGTCTTTCAGGTCACCCAGAATCTGGTCGTAAGTCCGGTTTTCCTTGATGATGAAGATCACGTGCTGGATGCCCTGGCGCACGGCCGCCATGACCGCGAGGTCGTTGTCGCTCTCGGTGCTGGAGAACCGGTTGTTCGCGGCTACCTGCGCCGTAAGCGTCGTGAGCTGCGCCGCACTGGGGCGCGGGAAGCTCTGGAGGCCGGCTTTGGTCTTCTGGGGATTATACTCGTTCGACGGCTCGCAATTGGGCGAGTTGGGCGGCCCGTAGCCCCCATAGCACCACTCGGGATTCGCGCCCGTGGGCGACTTCGCATTGACCACGTACACCGAGTTGCCATCGCCGCTGAAGCTGGCTGAGTTCGGGTACCAGCCGGTCGGGATGAGACCCACTACATGGCCGCCGCCATTGGTTCCGTCCAGCGCCACCACGGAGACGCAATTCAGATTGCCATCGGTAACGTAGAGTTGCTGCTCATCCGGCGAGAGCGTCACGCTGTTGGGGTTCGCGCCCTTGTACTGCGCCAGCCAGGCAGGCATCGACGGCGCGGTCACGATTAGCGGGATGGCCGCGAGTACCGCGTTCGTCCTGGTGTCGATTACGTCCACCGTATCCGACTGGTCCGCGGCGACGTACAGAAGCGTCTGGGCCGCGTTCAGCGTCATCTTGTTGGGTTGGCCCTTCACTGGGATCCGGGCCGCGACAGCCGGCGGCGCGCTCAGCTTCACTACCACGATCTCGCGGTCGCGAATGCTGGATACATACGCTGTCGCGCCCGGTCCGTTACCCTTCACAACCACCCAGAATGGATACTCGCCGCCCGCAATGCCCGACATCGCGGGGTCGCTCTTGCCGGGGCGCAGATCCAGTTCCGATAGCTTCGACCAGTGACCGAGGCCTCCGGTGAACACCGTGATCGAGTCGTTGTAGTAATTTGCCACCACCAGCGTCTGGCCATCGATCGAGACGGCCACGCCGGCGGCGCAAGGACTCACGCCCACCTGGCTGTTTATGGCGACGGCGCCGTTAGGCGTCAAGTTAAGGCCAATGCCCAGACCATTGTGGCCCAAGGCCAGCGCCGAACCTTGCGCCTCCCCCCAGGTTCCGCCGGCGCTCCGGGTAAAGATATGGACATTGTCGCTAGGGCCGCCGGCCACGTAGAACGCCGTGCCGGATGGATCGAAGACAATCCCGTGGTAGCTATTGGCGATCTGCACCACTTGCGTCTTGACCGGCGCCTGCTTGGAAATGTCGTAGATGAACACGTACTCGTTCGAGTCCGGCGTGTACCATGGGTACGGCGGCGCCGGGACGCCCAGCGAGTAGACGCGGTTGAACCCGCTGGTCAGAACCAGCATGGTCTTGCGATCCGGACTCACCACGGAGGTGGCCGCCTGGCTGGCCAGCCAGTCTGGCCGGTCGGGCAGATCGGGGTTCAGCATATCGAACCGGGAACCCTGGGGCGCCAGCGGCGTAATCTGCTGGCCCATATTGGGCAGGTCCTGGACCGGGATGCTGGACTGCGCATGGACTAGCGCGGCCGAGACGACCAACGCCAGCGCCAGACCAGCCGCCGAAAGCGGGAAACGCTCGTAACCTTCACTTATCATTGCCGTAGGCTCCTTTGGAGCAGGATGACCCGCCGTGGTTGCAGGTTAGCGCGGCAGGCCTTCTCCCCGTGGTAGTGCGGTTCGGACCGGAAGATTCTCACTCAATCCCGTGGTTTCTGGAGAGAGAGGTTAAGATTGCTATGAATGGTCCACTTGCGATCCGACCTCACGCCGGCGGCGCTGGCGCCCAAGCTGCGCCGGCTCTTCGAACTCTCCGCCGCTAAGATCCGCTCCCTCGAAAAATCCTGGGATCCCGCCCGGGGCGCGCCGGTCTTCACCGTTCACGGGCAGTACACCAGCCGTGGCTGGACCGAGTGGACGCAGGGCTTCCAGTTTGGCGCGGCCATTCTCCAGTTCGACGCCACCGGCGAGCGGGAGTTCCTCGAAATCGGCCGCGATCGAACCGTCTCGCTCATGGCGCCGCACCTCACCCACACGGGGGTTCACGACCACGGCTTCAACAATGTCAGCACCTACGGAAACCTGCTCCGCCTGATGGCCGAGGGGCGCATCGGGGAAAACCACTGGGAACGCCGCTATAACGAGCTGGCGCTCGAATGCTCCGGCGCGGTGCAGGCCGCCCGCTGGTCGCGGACCGCCGATGGCGGCGGCTACATCTATTCCTTCAACGGGCCGCACTCGCTGTTCGTCGATACCATCCGCACGCTACGCGCGTTGGCGGTCGGCCACCTGCTTGGCCACGCGCTGATGGGCGAGGGCGATCGCAGGATTTCGCTGCTCGATCGGCTGATCGAGCACGCGCGCGCCACGGCCCGGTACGCCGTCTATTACGGCGAGGGCCGCGACGCCTATGACGTCCGCGGCAGGGTGGCGCACGAGAGCATCTTCAACGTCAACGACGGCCATTACCGGTGCCCCAATTCGCAGCAGGGCTACTCGCCCTTCAGCACCTGGACGCGCGGCCTGGCCTGGGCCATGTGCGGTTTCGCCGAGCAACTGGAGTTTCTGGACACGCTGCCCGATCAACATGCGGTTCTGGGAGTGTTCGAGAAGGCCGCCCGCGCCACCTGCGATTTCTACATCGAAAATACCCCGCCCGATGGCATTCCTTATTGGGACACGGGCGCGCCCGGCCTCGCGCAGTTGGGCGACTGGCGCGCCAAGCCGGCGGACCCGTTCAATGCGTACGAGCCGGTTGACAGCTCGGCCGCCGCGATTGCCGCACAGGGGCTGTTGCGGCTAGGCCACCGTCTCCACGATGACCGGTACTGGCAAGCGGGTCTTGCGGTCTGCAACACGCTTTTCGACGAGCCCTACCTGAGCACCGGCGGCCAGCACCAGGGGCTCATCCTGCACTCCATCTATCACCGGCCCAACGGGTGGGACGCCGTTCCCGAAGGGGGACGCGTGCCCGCGGCGGAGTCTTCGATGTGGGGCGATTATCATGCGCGGGAAGTGGCGCTATACCTCTTGCGTTTGATCGAGAACAAGCCGTACCTGAAGTTCTGGCCGTGAGTGCGCGCTGTGGGGCAGGCAATCTTGCCTGCAGCCGCCTTTCAGGCGGCTCTTGCGCGGGATGTGAGAGTATCCGATCCCCGCAGTCGCCGGCTGAAAGCCGGCTGCAGCCAGGATTGGCTGCCCCACCCCCCTACCGCCGCCCCAGGGGCAGCAGCCACGCGTACCACGGCTCTTGAATGCGGACGTTTTCCATGACCCAGATCTCCTCCCGCGGACGCAGCACGGAATAAACGATGCTGCTGCCGTCGCTCGTCAGCGACGCGCGCAGTCCCGGCTGCGGTCCGGAATAAGGAATCAAATCGCCCACGTCGCGCAGTACGCGCCCGGTGCCCGTCGCGATATCGACCGCGATCAGTGCGTGCCTATCCGGGTCCACGCGATACAGCGTTTTGCCATCGCGCGCCCAAGCCACCACACCGCTACCGCCGAGCGGACGCGTGGTCTTTCCATCGGGACTAACCAGAATGGTCTGGCAACCTGCACCCAAAAAGGCGATCCACTCGCCAGTCGGCGACCATTCGGGCATGACGTTCCCCATACAACCTGCGGCAATCTCTTCCACCGGGCCGGCACTGCCCAAGCGCACTTTGACAAGGCGTCCTTGGCCCCCCGAGAGACTCCGAAATGCCAGCCACTCACCGTCGGGGGACCACGTCGGAGCAGTCTCCCACATCTCGGCGCCTCCCCTCGCGCGAACCGGCGAGCCTCCAGCGGCAGGGACCGTGAAGATGGCCGAACCCGCTGGCGAGATCGCCGTGAAAGCGACCCGGCGGCCATCGGGAGAGAACACCGGCGCCAGCAGCAACTGCGCTTCTTCCCCCCGCACGCGCACATCGCGCGGGGATACCAGCGGGCGGTCCCAGCCTTGCGCCAAGTCTTTGATCCAGATCTCCGCCGACCGACTCCGCTTGTCGGTCACGTAGACTACCTGCGGCGCAACCGGCGAAGCCGCCGGCTCCTGCTCGGTCCGCATGCTTCCCAGCAGTGTCCGGATGGGACCTCCGTCCAACAGAACCGCGATCACGTCGGCATGAGACAGCCCGGATTGGTAGGCCACTCGCGAACCGTCCGGTGAAACCGTGGGATTCCGCATCGGCTGGTGCTGGATGGCGATGGGCCAGTAGCGGCCGCTCTGAGCGTCCGCCATGCCTAGCAGCGTTTCCGCCGAAAACACCAAGTGCCGCGAATCCGGCATCCACGCGAGGCCCGGAGCCCCGACCGCACGTTCGGCTTTCGCGAAGATCCGACGGCTGGGACCCGGCGGCCACGGCAGAAGCCGGTAGGCGGTGTCGGGCTTGACCGTGAGCATCGAGAGAATCTTCTTCCCATCGGGAGCAAAGGCGAGCAAGGGAATATTGCTGAATGAGCTGGCTTCAATTGGGACCGGTTCGTACAGCCGGCGTTGGCCCTCGGGAGGGCTGGCCGTCCAGACTCTCAGTTTCCGGTCCTCCGGCGACTGCGCCAGGAACACCAGAGTCTTCCCATCCGGGGAGATGGTCCCCGCCACGGCCCCCGCCTGGATGGAAGCCGCCTGTCCACCGCCCGCCGACACGCGGAGGATCCCAGCTTTGCCGCTCGACGCCCCGAAGAAGTATAGCCACTGGGAATCCGGACTCCAGAAGGGTGCCCGGCACCAGACCGGATCTGCGCCACCGATCAAGGTGACCTCCGGCCCCGTGATCGCGGCCGGACTCGAGCTGTCGATCCCTTGGACGAACAGTTGCGGGAATCCCGACGCCCTGCCGATAAACGCGATGCTCTTGCCGTCCGGCGACCAGGCCGCGCAGATCTGGACCGCAGACGAGGTGGCAAACGGCGTGAACTGCGAGTTCTGAAGAATCAGCATTTGCGGATTGTGCGCCACGGCAAAACCGTATGCCAACACAGCCAGGAGTATGAGCCCGCACGCGCCGCACACGGCCCAGAGGATGCGCCGGCGTCGTGGGGCGGACCCGGCAGCATGCCCGCCGCGGGATTCCGGATTGCTTTTCAGCCACCGGTCCAACTCCGCCCGCATGGCGAAGACGCCCGCCTTCGGGCCTCCTGGAAGCCTCTGCACTGGCAGCCCGAAGTCGCGTTCCCAACGCTGCACCGTGCGCACGTCGCGCTTCAGGTAACTGGCGATTTCCTTCCAGCAATCCAGCCGGTCCTTGGCCACGGGGACCGGTCCAGCCTTCCTAGGAGATGCAGATCTCACGGAGCGATTCTACACCCGGCGTCAACATGCGGCAACGCGCGGCACGGACGGAGTGTCGCATGTTGCCGCTTTCACCGGCCGCGCGCAGCCGTTAAGCTTCCGCCGAGGAGTTCCAAAATGGCCTGCCGTTACTACCTGCTTCAACTGTCCCTAACCGCGCTCCTGGCGGCCTCCGCCGTCCAGGCAGCCGGGGTCAAGGTCCGCTTCGACCCCACTTCGCCCGCCGTCGGTCCCTTTCCCTCCGACGCGCTAACCGTAGCCGATTCCGGTCAGAAAACCGGCCTGCGCATCAACCTGCCCATGCCCGACTGCTCCAAAGAGCCCAGCACCTGTGCGGAGCTCGCCATCGTCAACCAACTGGATGGCTTCAGTCTGGAGCCGCGTCTCCGCGTGCGGTTTTCCGCGGCCGTGAACCCCGACACCCTGAAAGACGGCGTCTTCATCTACTGGCTCAACCTGCTCACCACCGAAGAGCAGGGCCAGCAGCCGTTCGGCACTATCACACCCATCAACAAAATCGAGTATGATCCGGCCACCAACACCGCCTATGCCGAACCGGACCAGCTTCTCGCCCAACACCGGCGTTATGCCCTTCTCGTCACCTCGGCGGTGAAAGACCTCAAGGGCGACCCCGTGGAAACCGATGCGGCCTTTCTCACCTGCCTGCAACAGCCGGGCGCGTATTGCGACCAGGTCGCGATGGCAGTGGGCCGGGCGGGGCCGCGCCTGGCGCCTCAGGACATCGTCGCCGCTTCGGTGTTCACTACGCTGAGCGCCACCATCTGGATGGAAAAGGCGCGCGCGGCCATCCAGACCAGCAACCCAGGTTTGGCGATGGCCACGCCGCGGGCCGTATTCCCGGTTTCCAATATCTCCAAGATCACGCTCCACGCCGACGTCGGCAGTTCCAAGTTCCAGGACCTCGCCGTGCCTGGGCCCGAGTTGCTGGCGGGGGTTGGCCAGATTGCGTTCGGTTCCATTCAGTCTCCGCTGTTCCTGAACCAGCTACTGGTAATCCCGCCGACGCCCACCCTGGCGGATGTCCCCCTGCCGCCGGTCACCCAGCAGGTTGCCTTTAACGCATTTCTTCCCGCGGCGCCTCCGCCTCCGGACGGATATCCGGTCGTGGTCTTCGGCATGGGTATGCCCGGAGATGGCTTCAATGGTGCCAGGCTGGCTTCCGCCATGGCGGCGCGCGGCTTCGCCACCATTTCGATTACCAACTTCGGCAACGGATATGGGGCGGCCACCACCATGCTCGTCACCGATAAGACCGGCAGCGTGACGTCGGTGCCGCGGCCCGGACGCGGCGTGGATATCGACGGCAACGGCACAATCGACCCCTATGAAGGATGCGTGATGGTGGCCGGATCGCAGGTTGTCGGCATGCGCGACTGCATCCGTCAGACCGCGCTCGACAACATGCAATTGATCCGCGCCATTCAGGCCGGAATAGACTTAAACGGCGACGGAACCGTGGACCTGTCCCGCAACCTCATCTTCTATGTTGGCTACTCCTTCGGCGGTCTCGTCGGCAGCGTGCTGAACGCCGTCGAGCCGGCTATTCAGTCGGCGGTCCTGAATAGCGCCGCAGGAACCATGGTGGAGAGCGCCGTGTGGTCGCCGTTAAACCGCTTGGTGGTTCTCGCCATGCTCGCTTACCGCCAGCCCGTCCTGATCAATCGGCCCGGACCGGATTTCAACGCAGCCCTCACCCTTCGTAATCAGCCGGTGCGCATCATCGACGTGCCTGGGGCCATCGCCATCCAGGAGGTGTTGGAACGCATCGAGTGGAACAACATGCTGGGCGATGCGCTGTCATTCGCGCCACACTTGAGCTGGTCGCCTTTGCCAGGCGTTTCTCCAAAGCCGGTTCTGTTCCAGTTCGCTTGGGGCGATTTGACCCTTCCGAACCCTTTCGAGACCGCCGTCGTCCGCGCGGCCAACGCGCCCGGTTCGGTCTCGCTGTTCCGCACGGACATGGCCTGGCTTCCCAACATGCGCTTGAGCGCCGATCCGCACGACTTTGGGTTCGATTTCTACACCTCGGCCGCATCGGTCGTCGTGGCGCGGGCCTTCCAGACGCAGATGGCCATGTTTCTTTCTAGCGATGGGCGAAAAGTACCCTACGTCAATAACCTGCTGTGCCCGCCCTACTTGGGCGACCTGTTCTTCGTTCCGAAGGTTCTGCCCGAGGATCTGAACTTCTGATCCGCGGCAGGCCAGCGCCGCGCGGATGCGTGCAAGCCGACGTTTCCGCGCGGCGCGATCCCGCACCGCCGCTTCGCCGCCTCCGCGCCTATTTCTTTCCGCGCCCCATCAGCCGCTGCAAGTCCAGCAGGTGTTGCGGCTGATACGTCTCCTTCGACCACCTTGATTCCGGTTCGAATTCCACCCCGACAAAGTATCCGATCTCCTGGTATACGCAATACCGAACGCGCCCGGCAAACTCCTGCTGGGGAGATTTCCAATGGATCTCCGCCTCCAGCGGCACGGCCGTTTCCAATTGCAGGCAGGCGCCGCATGCGGAAATGTCCTCCAGAAGGCCGGTGGCCTTCCGCGTCCTGCCCGCCTGGTCTTTCCAGCAGACCTCCACCATGTCTGCGCACAACATGCGAATTTCCGAGCGCCGTTCCTGCATACTTGTCATATCGGCGGCCGAAGCCGCTTCCTTTACGATAAGATGACTTAAGCCCCCGGTAAACATGTACCTACGACCCTCCGTGGCGATCATGCTGGCGGCCATCCTGCTGGCCGGCTGCGGGCACAAGAAGCACGCCCGGCGCATCCCACCACCGCCGGCGCCGGCGCCATCGGCCGCGCCCAAACCCGCGTACACCGAGACCGGTGTGGCCAGTTGGTACGGCCACCCCTACCACGGCCGGCTTGCCGCCAATGGCGAGATCTACGACATGGAGAAGCTGACCGCCGCCCACCGCACTCTCCCCTTCGACACGTGGCTCCGGGTCGTCAACCTCGACAATAGCAAGACTGTGGAAGTTCGCGTCACCGACCGCGGCCCCTTTGTCGAGGGCCGCATCATCGATCTCTCCCACGCTGCCGCGCGCGCCATCGACATGATCGGTCCGGGTATCGCCCGCGTCCGCCTCGAGGTGATGCGCACCCCCGAATACGTCCCGCCCGCCGTCTTCGCCGTTCAGGTGGGCGCGTTCCGCTATCGCGCCAACGCCGAGCGCCTGCGCGCCGAAATGCAGTCCCGCTATGGCTCGGCGCGCCTGGTCCAGCGCGCGGATACCCCCGATTTGTGGCGCGTGCTGGCCGGCTCCGAGGCCACCGAGGAGGGCGCCAACGGCCTGGCTGAGCGGATTCGTAAGGAATTAGGTGAGAAATCCGCTGCCTTCGTTGTACGAGTTGATTCGATGTAGTCGAGGTGTCCCATGAATCGGCTCGCGACGGGCTGCGCTCACGCTCTGGTGGGCCAGTCGCCGCAGATCAGCGCCCTCCGGCGGCTCATTACGAAGGCTTCGCGCAACCGGCTTTCGGTGCTGCTGCTGGGAGAGAGCGGAACCGGCAAAGAGCTGGTGGCGCGGGCCGTGCACAACGCCAACCCGCGCGGTGAGTTCGTCCCCATCGACTGCGGCTCGCTGGTCGGCACGCTCATGGAAAGCGAGTTGTTCGGCCACGTCAAGGGCGCTTTCAGCGGCGCCGTCGAAAACAAGAAGGGACTTGTCGAGCTGGCCGACGGCGGCACCGCCTTCTTCGACGAAATCGGCGATCTCCCGCTCGAAATGCAGGTCAAGTTGCTCCGCCTCATCCAGGAAGGCGAGTTCCGCGCGGTCGGCGCTTTGCACTGGCGCAAGGTCGATCTCCGCATCATGGCCGCCACCCATCGCGACCTCCGGGCGGAGGTCGCCGCCGGCCGCTTTCGTCAGGACCTCTTCTATCGCCTCAACGTGGTGGTGGTTCACCTGCCGCCCCTGCGCGAACACAAGCAGGACATCCCGCTGCTGATCGAACACTTCCTCGACGCGGGGCACGCCGCGGGCTTGCCCGCGGTCCGTTTTGACGAAGACCTTCTGGCGGCGCTCCTCTCCTACGACTGGCCAGGCAACGTCCGCGAGTTACAGCACTGCCTGGACCGCATGGCCGCCCTTCACTCCGAAGGCGCGTTGCAGATGGCCGACCTGCCCTCGGCCCTGCAATACCAGCGCGCGTCCTGCGGGTTGCGGAGCCTCTCCGGCGCTCTCGCGAACCTGGATGGACCGCTGGGAGGGCTGCCGCACTTCGACGTCGCGCCCAAATCGCCCGTCATCTCCATCCCCGAAAGCGAAAAGCAGGCTATCGCCAACGCGCTGGCCGCCACCCAAGGAGAGCGCGCCAAGGCCGCCCGCCTCCTGGGCATTGGCCGTACCACTCTGTACCGAAAGGTGAAAGAATACGGACTGTAGCGGCATGGCCAAACCGCCATCGGAAACCATGGATCTATGTCCGTCTTTTTGGGTGAATCGCCCGAAATCGCCTTGGACGCCACCTACAGCGTGGGAGGCGGCCTCTCCGGAGTGGGCCTTTATTCGCACGAGATCCTGCTCGGCCTGGCCGCCTCCCATCCGCAAGCGCGCTTCGATTTCTGCTACCGGCCGCACGGCTACTGGCGCTCCTGGGCCCATCCGCTCCCGGCCAATGCCCGGCGGCGCCTGCTCGCCGAGCCGCTCGGTCCGCGTGCCGCCGATCTCTTCCATGGCCTGAATCAGCGCCTGCCGCGAATCCCCTTGCGGTGCGCCATCACCACATTTCACGATCTGTTCGTCCTCACCGGCGAGTACTCCACCCCGGAATTCCGTGCGCGCTTCGCCGCCCAGGCCCGCGACGCGGCCCACCGCTCGGCCGCCATCATCGCGGTCTCCGCGTTCACCAGGAACGCGGTGGTCTCTTTGCTCGGCGTGGAGGCTTCCAAAGTCCGGGTGGTCCACCACGGTGTCCGCGGCCTTCCCTATTCCCCCGCCCCCCGCGAAAAAGTCGTCTTGAACGTAGGCGCGCTCCAGCCGCGCAAGAACATCGCGCGCCTGGTGGAAGCCTTCGAAACCCTCGAACCCGGCTGGCGGCTGGTGCTGGCCGGCTCCTTCGGATACGGCTCGGCCGATATCCTCAAGCGCATCCAACAAAGCCCCGTCCGCGACCGCATATCGGTTCTTGGCTACGTCTCACCGGACGAGCTCGCCCGGTGGTATTGCCGGGCCATGATTTTTGCTTTCCCATCGCTCGACGAAGGCTTCGGAATGCCCGTGCTGGAAGCCATGGCGGCGGGAACTCCGGTGCTCACATCCACCCGCTCGGCGCTCCCCGAAGTGGCGGGCGACGCTGCTGTCCTGGTCGAGCCCGGAGACACCGAGTCCCTCGGCGCGGCGCTGCGCCTCTTGGCTCGGGAAGAGGATTTGAGACGGGACTTGGCCGGGCGCGGCATGGCGCGCGCCCGCCTCTTCACTTGGGAGAAGGCGGCCCGCGAAACCTGGGACGTCTATCGGGAAGTGCTTCGCTGATGAACCGCGAAATGCCGGGCTGATCCGCCTCGCGCGATCAGCGGTTCTCGTCATCCACCGCAATCTTGAGCGCTCGCAAAAAGCGGTGGTCCTGCGTGGTGAACTTGATCTTGCCAGTGGCTTCGAAACCCCGTCTGGGCTCCTCGCTCACCTCGATCTCTGGTTCCTCATCGGCGCTGCTGTCGTCCCTCCGGTTGAAGCCGATCGTCGCCTCCAAAACCAGGAAAACGTCGTAACCGGCTTTCTTGATCTCGCCGATCGCCTCCGCGATCCGGTCGGACTCGGAAAGGGAATCGTTGATCGCGTTTCCCAATTCCTGCATGAGGTGCTTCAATGGCTCTTCCACACAGTTACTCCCTCTTAATGGATGCGCCGGACGCGACCGACGTTCCACCCATGGGCCTGCATCCACTCGTTCCGATTGTAGTGGACGCCGCGCCGCTGCACAAGCGGACCCAATACCTCTATCGGCAATTCACGGGCCATGCTCCATAGTAAAACTTCCGCCACGGCCGGTTTGTTACCATGGAAGGCGTGTGGAAACGTCTCACCGTCCGCCACGCAGCCCACTACGGACGCGAGTTCTTCAAACACATCATTCCCGCCATTCTAAAACCCGCCCTGACCCTCTGGAATCAGGTTATTGGCTTTCTTTTCTTGTCCTTCGCGGTGATCTTCGGCTTCAAGACGGTGCACTACGCCATGGATTACATGAAGGCCGGTCCCTCCGGTGGAACGGGTGAACTGATCCGTTTGGCCATGGCCGGCTTCTGTACGTTCTTAATGGCGTGGTACGGCGTTTCGTCTTTCCTGCGCGCCCGTAGAATTTCCCGATCGTGAACCGCGCACACGGGTAGTAACCTGATGCCGCCCATCCTGGATGCGGCCGGCGCCTACGCTACCGTGGACGTGGCTTCCGGCTGTCCCACCAGCGCGTTCGCCGAGTACCGCGAAGCATAGAGCACCACCGGCGCCTGCCTGCGCGGCCGGGTGCGCTCGCGCAAACCGAGCCGGTGCATGATGCGGCCCACGTGATCGGGATCGTAGCGCACCCCGAAGCGCGCGAAAATCGCCTCGGCGAAACGCTCCGTGGTCCAGCGGTCCGTGTCGAAGCCCGCGGCCCGCGAACCGGTCCGGTAGATCTCGGCCACGCCCCTGAGCTGTTCCGGATTGAGCCGGTTGGGACGTCCGGGCGCGCGCCGCTTGCGCAAAGCCTCGAGTCCCCTCCCGCTCAACGCGCGGTTCCAGCGGGACGCCGTGGTGCGGCTCACCCCGAACTTCCGGGCCACATGGGACTGCGTGATCCCCCTTTGCAGGTCCCCCGCGGCCAGCAAACGCCTGCTTTCCATTTCATCGCGAGTCAGAATGCCTTGTGCGGCTGTCTCCATACTCCTCGCGCGGTTATTCAAGTGCCAGAGCGACTCTAGCATATCAAAAAACATTCCAACTGTAAATTGTTTTTTACAGGGAGCGGTTTACTGAACTGGCAACGTGATTTCGTGACGCGTCTATCGTGGCGGCGGAGCGGTGGACGACACCGGCGGCTTTCCGTCCACCGTGGCCGGCTCCATCAGCTCCGCGCGTGTCCCGTCGGGGTCGTACACATTCAGTTGACGCCTGCGGTTGATGCCCGTGCGGGGCTCCAGCGGACGCCCGTAGGTCTTCGCGTACGCCCTGGCCTGCAATGTTTCCAGGGCGCTGGAGATACTCGGGACTTCCAGACACAAATGGTGCGCCGTCCCTCGCTGGCCGGGTTGCGGCAGGTCCTTGTAGAGCATGAATTCGATCCCGTCGCTGCCGTCGGGTACGTGCATGTTGATCCAGGATAGGACCGTTCCCGTGGAACTCCCGCGCCACGTTTCCTGAAATCCCAGAATGTCGCCATAGAAATGAACGGCGGCGTTGGCGTCGCCCACCAGAACCCCGACGTGTGCGATGCGTTTGGAAATGCGCGCGTCCGCCATGGACTTGCCTTTATCCCGCATGGCCCAGCCATCCGGCATGTATTGAACGATCTCCACAGTGTGCCCGTCGGGGTCTTTGATAGTGAAGTTCAAATTGCCGCTCCGGCCCTTGGGCACGCTATCCGGGACCGTCACTCCCCGGGACGCCAGGTACACGCGCATACGCTCCGCGTCATCCGTGTAGAACGCGATGTGTTTCAACCGGTCGTCACCGGGCTTAAGGCCGGGAGAAACCTCGATGTACTGGTAATCGTTTACCTTGATAAAAGCCAGGCTCACGGAACCATTGGGGCTGGTGAGCGAGAACGGCTCGCTGAAGCCGAGGAAGTCTTTGTAATAGGCGCGCGCCTGGTCGAGATCGCTGACGGAGACCGCCATGTGGGCAATCCCCAAGATACGCGGTCTTACTGGCTGCGCGGACACAATCGACGACAACATCAAACTTAGAGTAAGTAGTCTCATATGGTTGCAAAGGCTATCGCACACGGGCTAGCATTCCGAATCACCTGTTCGGTCGGCGTCAGGCGGCCGGTTGAGGAATCCGCCAGCCAGCTTACCACCGTGTCGGACTGCTCGTTGGCGGCGTATAGGAATCGATGAGACGGATCAAAACCGATGAAACGCGGCACCCGGCCCCGGCTCGATACCCAACCGATAGAAGTCAGCAGGCCTGTGCCAGCGTCCGCGGCGAACATCGCAATGCTGTCGTGGCCGCGGTTGGAACAGTACACGAACCGGCCGCCCGCTGAGACGGCAATTTCCGCGGCCGTGTTCTCGCCGGTGTAATCGGACGGCAGTGTCGGGAGGATCTCGACCGGCCGCAGACCGCCGTGCTCCGCCTCCAGGTAATAGGTCGTGACGCTGCTGCTGATTTCGTTGAGCACAAAGAGGACGGGCAGCGTCGGGTGGAACGCCGCGTGGCGCGGTCCCGAGCCGGACCGTGCCACCGCGCTGCCCTGCTCCGTCGGGGTCAGCCTGCCCGTGGCCGGGTCGAAGCTGAAAATGAAGACCCGGTCCAGACCCTTGTCCGGTACCACCACAAATTTTCCCGACAGATCGAAGACGATCTGGTGAGGGTGCGAGCTGGCCTGCTCGATCCGGTTCGGCCCCGGCAGACCCGGCAGCGGGACCAGTTGCACCTGGTCGCCGAGCGTCCCATCTGGCCGCATCGGCAGCACGGAGACATTGCCGGTGCCGTAGTTCGCCACCACCATGAACTGGTCGCTCGGATCGACGGCCTGGTGCACCCCGTTGCGGCCGCCGGTCTCAACGCGGTTCAGCAGCGTCAGGAACCCGGTATGGCGATCCACCGAGAAGGAGGTGGCATAGGATTCATCGCCGTGCACCGCGTAAAGGCAGCGCTGGTCCCGGCGCAGTACGAGGAAGGACGGATTGACCAGGTTGGCGGCGCGCTGAACGTGCGTCCAGACCCCTGTCTCCGGCTCCACTCGGTAGACGTGGATACCATCGCCGCGAGCGTAGCGCCGCGCCGTGGTGTAACAGCCTGCGTAAGCGTAAACCACCCCTGCCGCGCGGCTCGGCTGCGCGGCTAACCGCGCCATCCCCAGCGCCGCGCCGCCCCGCAACAGGGCGCGGCGTGTCGGCTTACCAATACCCATGCGATCCATCTCCAGTCGTCTGTTACAGTGTATACTCCCCGTGGTGGGGCATGCTTTAGCCTGCCCAGTGTTCAGTTGACCCCGATGACAACAGTTTGCGTCAGGCCGGCGATCGAGATATTCAACTGCATGGTACTGGTGCCGGCCCGGATATCCACGGCATAAGTGCCGGGGATGTCTCCGGCCCGGTAGGCACGGCGAATGCTGCCCCCGCCCGCGGTCATGGCGATCTGCGGCGTGAGCGGACCGGTATAGGGTAAGCCGGCGATGTCCACAATGCGGAAGACAACCGCCCCGTAAGATACCGTCTGGGTTGGATCGGAATAATCCTGGTGAATCACCGTAATACCCGCCGGAGTAGAGCCGGGGACCGCGTACCAATACGGGATCGTCGTCACGTTCGAGGTCGCCGTGCCGGTCACCTGAAGGTATCCCTGATATTCGCCGGGCGCCAGATCGGAAGCATTAACCGTCGCCGAGAGCGGCTGCGAGCCGTTGGGATCGAGCTGCACGGTATCGGTCGATAGCGCCGGGGCCGGGCTGCTGCCCACAGGCACTACACTGATCGAATACGTATCGCTCGCCGTACCGACGTTCGATAGGGTCAGGTTCAGCGTGCTGTTGATCGCGCCCGAGCCCGTGCCGAAGTTCAACGCCGTAGGATATGCGGCAACGGTTCCGCTGAGGGCGGCCGCCACGTCCAGCACACCGGTCCCGGCCTGCTGAACGGTCGCCGGTACTCCCGGGCCCGATGTCGCGGGGCCGGCGCTGTTGATCAGAAGCGAGCGGTATTGCGGCACGGTGAGTCCCGGACGGGCCGCCTTGAGAACCGCCGCGGCGCCGGCCGCCAGCGGCGTTGAAAAGCTCGTCCCCGCCGTGTCGATAAAGCCCGACGGGTCGTAGGATTCCCCGCTCGGGAAAGAATCCTGTGCGGCGGTCACCATCTCTTCACCGACGGCCACAATGTCCGGTTTCATGGCGCTGCCGATGCTCGGACCGCGGCTGGCAAAACTCGTCAGATCCGTTCGGGTTGGGAACGCGGTCTCGTCGGAGAAGTCCAGCGTGGCCTGGATTCCGGGGCTGGCCGCCACTCGCGCCGTCAAGTCCGCTCCGTCGGCCTGGTTCACAAACATGGCCGGCAGCGTCGCCGCGCCCACCGTCTGGCGCGACAAGGTAAAGGGGCTGGCCGTGCCGTTGTTGTAGATGATGGCGGCCAGCGCGCCGCCGGCCGCGACATTGCCGATCTTGCTTTCAAACGTGCAAGTGCCGCGCAGCACCAGCACCACCATCCCCGCCACCGATCCGGATTGGAGCGGTGAACACGCCAGGCCGGTCGGATCGACGTTGGCGACGTCGAACAGCGGTCCCGTGATCGCCCGGCCGGGATCCGGCCCATTGCCGGGAAACGCCTCATACGGAGCCGCGCCATCCACCGTGATGGCATAGCTCAGCGCGCGGTCGTTCATGATCGCGCCCAGCGTGATGACGTCCGGAAGGCTGCCGTAATTCGAGATCGAGCCGGCGCCCGGCCCGGAGTTCCCGGCCGCCACCGCTACCACCACCCCCGCCTGCGTGGCCCCCTCGATCGCGGCTACGTCGATCGCGCTCGGATCGATGTCCGAATAGGATGCGACATAAGAGCCCAGGCTGATGTTGAGCACATCCATCCCATCGGCTACCGCATCGTCAACGGCTTTCGCAATCACGTCCGAGGTGCCGCCCTTCGCATCGAGAACCTTGTAACTGCCCAGGTAGGCCTTGGGCGCAACCCCCGTGATGGCGCCGTAAGGGCTGTCGACCGTGCCGCCCGCCGCCGCCATCGAGGTGCCGGTGCCATGGCCGTCGCGATCGTTCGCATCCGGATCGCCGCCGTCGGGAAGAAGCGGCGTGTAGTTCTTGGCCACGATGATCTTGGCGTTCGTGAATTGCAAATCGCTGTTGGCCAGGACCAGCGGAAATCCATCCACCGGCGGAAGCGGATCGCTGAACGCCGCGTTGTTCACGTCGATCCCAGTGTCGATCATGCCGATCTTGATTCCCGCCCCCGCGCTCGACTGACCCAGCGGCAGCGTGTTCCAGGCATCCGGTACTCTGTGTATCGGCAGAGCGTGATTGAGCAACGGCCTCACGCGATTGACCGGGTGCACTTTCACCACCCCCGGAAGCGTCGAAAGCTCCGCCGCCCGCTCGTCCGCAATGCTCACAATCAGAGCGTTGACTACGGTGTCCATGCTCGCGAGGACCGTGCCGCCAAGTTCCCCAATCCTCGTCCGGGCATCCGTCTGGCCCTGGCGCACCCCCGCGCGCCGCGCCGCGAAACCGGCTTCCCTCGCGGCGAATCGCGATCCTTGCTTGGCCGCCGCCGTGGCCGCCGGATCGCCGGCCAGCTCCACCACGTATCGGCCCGGAACCGTTTGGCCCAATACCGTAGCCGCCGAAAAAAGAAGCAGCACGGCACTCTTCATACAGACACTCTCTTCATGATCTAAACCCGCTCATGCCCGAGGATCCATCTATAACGATTCTACGCGGCATCCGGGCGTTGCGTTACACTACCCCTCCCACAGTGATTCGGGAAATGCGCCGCGCGCCCAATCGCCGCTCCGCTCGGGCAGGAAGCTCCAGCCCTCCGCATTTGTGACGCGACCCGCGGACCACTGGGGCACGTCCGACGCTGAAGCGCGCCTCCTCGCTCAGCAGGCTGATCCAGTGTTTGAGGCGTTCGGAGCGGCTGGCGCCGCTCGGGTCCCTGGCGCGCAAAGAACATGTATAATGCTTGCTACGGTCGAATTCACACAGTAAAGTCGAGAAGGAGGTCGTTTATGGCGTTTTGCGGAAGTTGTGGTGCCCCGGTGGAAGGAAAGTTTTGTGCGAAATGTGGTACGCCCTTGGATGCGGCCGTTCCGCCGCCCGGCGCCACGCCCGGCGGGGCTGCCCCTCAGCCCGCCCCGGCTGCCACGGGGATGACGGATAACGCGGCTTCAGCGCTGTGCTACGTGCTGGGCCTGATCACGGGTATCCTGTTCCTGGTGCTGGCCCCTTACAACCAGAACAAGACCATCCGGTTTCACGCATTCCAATCGATCTTTCTAAGCATTGCGTGGATCGTGGTCTCGATGGTGATTAACTTCGTTTTCGGCGCATTGCATATGTGGAGCCTGTTGTTTCTGTCCCCGCTGATCGGGCTGGCGTTCTTCATCCTGTGGATCTACATGATCATCTCGGCCTACCAGGGGAAGAAGGTGGTTCTGCCGGTGATCGGGCCGATCGCGCAAGGGCAGGCCTGAAACCGGAATTCGGGCGGCCCGCGTCTCAAGTAGTGTGACGCGAACTCTTGTCTTGTTGGCCGTCGTGTCGGCGGCGGGCGCCCAAGCGCCGCGAGTGGGCGACATCAATTTTTACGGGCTGCGGAAGGTCGCCGCGGAACGAATTCTCAGCGCGCTCGAGTTGAAGTCCGGCGACCCGCTTCCGGCATCCAAAGGCGATCTGGAAGACCGCCTCGCGAAGATTCCCGGAGTGGCGATGGCGCGGCTGGAAGCGGTGTGCTGCGAAGGGCCGGATGTCACGTTGTTCATGGGGATCGAAGAGAAGGGCGCGCCGCTTCCGGCGCTGCGCACGGCGCCGGCGGGGAGCGCCACACTGCCCCCGGAGCTGACCGCCACCTACGGGGAGTTTCTGGCCGCGGTGGGGCGCGCGGCGGCCCGGGGCAACGCCGGCGAGGACCTCACCGCGGGCCACTCGATGATGGCCGATCCCGAGGCGCGCGCCGCCCAGGAGCGATTCACCGCTTTCGCCGCGGACCATCCGGACCTGTTGCGGGACGTGCTGCGGAACGCCGCGGAGCCGGACGAGCGCGCCACCGCGGCGGTGGTGATCGGGTACGCGCCCAAGAAGCAGGAGGTGGTCAACGACCTGCAATACGCCTTGCAGGATCCGGACGAATCGGTGCGCGCCAATGCCATGCGGTCGCTGAGGGCCATCGCGGTTCTGGCGGCGAAAGAGCCAGGCCTGGGCATCCGGGTTTCGCCCACATGGTTTGTCCAGTTGCTGCAGTCGATTGTGCTGAGCGACCGGGTACAATCGGCGGAGGCGCTGGTGACTCTCACCGACCATGGCGACCAGGCAGCGCTCGACCAGATCCGCGCCAGCGCGCTGCCGGCTTTGGCGGAAATGGCGCGGTGGAAGACGCTGCGGTACGCGTTGCCGCCCTTCCTGCTGCTGGGACGCGCGGCGGGCATGGCGGACGCCGAACTTCACCAGCTCTGGGAAAAAGGCGAGCGAGAGACGGTGATCCGGCAGGCGCTGGGCCAGAGCGGCGGCGGGTCGCGGCGGAAACGCGGGCAGTGACGGGTCAGTTCTCGGTGGAGTGCAGGCCGCCGGCGCCGGGGCCGAAAGAGATGTTGCCGTGCTGAGGGTCGTCGTCGAGCGGCGTGCCGCAGTTCCACAGGCAGGCGCCGCAGTGCACGCACTTTTCGCGGTCGAAGACGGGGACGCCGCCGGGACCGGGCGTGATGGCCTGGCCGGAGCACATCTCGATGCACATCTTGGCGATGCAGCGCTCGCAGAAATCGGGATAGATGAAGCGCACATGATCGGCGAAGCCGGGCGGCGCCTGCACTTTTCCGCCGATTAAGAGCGCGTCCTGGTGCGAGACCAGCAGTTGGCCATCGTAGGGAATGGCGGGCCAGCCGCAACGCTCCATCAGGGCATTGTGGCAACTGACGGCCTTGGCGCGGCATTCCTCGATGATACGGTCGAGCTCGGCGGGGGGGATCTTGCGGCGGTAGTACTCTCTTAGGTCCGGCAGAAGCCGCGGCTCGCCTCCGATGGACCGCTTACCGCTGGTGAAGCCCGCCAGCGCCATGCCGATCAGTCCGGGAATCAAGCCGCGGTGGAAGCCATCGCGAGCTTTCTCGGCTATGCGGCCTTCCTGCTCGACCCAGCTCGCGCGGCGGCGCGCGACGTAGGTCCGCTCGAGGTTTTCTCTGGTGAGCGGCCGGCCTTCGTGGAGCAATTCGAGGACCGCCTCGGCGAGCTGCGATCCGGTGGTCCAGGCTTCGTCAACGCCGGAGCCGGTGAGCACGTTGGTGCTTCCCGAGCCTTCGCCGATGCGCGCGTAGCCATCGCCCGCCAGGAACGGCTCGCCGCGCCGGCCGGATTCCTGAAGCGACTTGGCGCCCCACGAACGCAGCTTGGCGCCCTGGAGGTAGCGCCACAGGTAGGGGTGCAGCATGAAGTGCTGCAAGTAGCGGTACGAGGTGCGCATGGGACTGCGGAACCAAGACGGCACGAAGATCCCCACGGTGCCCACGCGCTCCGGATGCACGTAGAAGAAGCCGAAGATCTCCGGCTCGGGATAGCCGAAGGTGTGGAAGACCATGCCGGACTCTAGCGGGGAATCGGAGGGCAGATCGACCACCATTTTCATGCCCACGGCCCACTCGCGCTGGTGATGACCCGGCGGCAGCCCGAATTGATCGTCGAGCTGGCGGCCGACCGCTCCGACCGGCCCGTCCGCCACCACCGTAAGGGCCGCGCGAACATCCATACCGGGCATGAAACCGGCTTCCGGATTGCCTTCCCGATCCACGACCTGATCGCTGAGACGCACGCCGCGGACACGCCCATCTTCGACGAGCGCGCGCTCGACGGGCATTCCGGGCCAGATCTGCACGGTGCCGGAAGCCATCAATTCCGCGCCGGCGAACTGCATGAACTGGCCCAGGGACATCACCAATCCGCCGTGCTTATGCAGAAAAGCCGGGGTATACGGCAGCTCGACGCCGTGGTTGCGGTGGAGGCCAAGCGCGCGGATGAGACGATCCGCGAGCCGCAGCATGGGCGAACGGCGGCTGGCGCCGGCGGGATCGAGAAGATAGACGACCTTCTCCTGGCTGACGGGCGCGGCCATGGGAATGGCGGCGGCGTCGAGGTGGGGCAGCGAAGCGCGGATGCCGCGCGCGCGAGTCACCACGCCGGAAACACCGAAGGCGATATCGTCGGCGCGCTCGTAGCACACCACCTGGAGCGGCAGGCCGGGGCAGGCCAGACTTTCGAGGGCTGGCGTGCCGTCGGGATTCACGAGCCGTCCGGAAAGCGTGGTCAGGAAACCGGCGGTGGCCGGGCCGAAACCCACGCAGACGATGTCGACATCCATGGTCTGGCGTTCAACCGGCGGCGGGGTCATGCGGGGTAATCCAGAGCCTCCGGAATCATGACTTTGGTGAGGGCTTCGGCGGCGCGGTCTTTGGCGAGCTGCGAGCCGGTGAGGCAGCCATCCATACGCGCGCGCAGGCGGGAGAACTGGTCGAGCCCTTCGAAGCGCACGCAAGGCCCGGCCTTGGGGGGATGCGCGCCATCCTGCTCGATGACATCGGTGTAGCCGCGCGCGAGGCTTGCCATGCCGGGGATGAGGCTTTCCATCGCGTCGAGGTCGCCGGCCTGGTAGCAGGCGGCGCAGCCCTCGGTGTCCCAGGCGGGATGGCGGTTGTAGCCGAACACCAGCTCGGCGCAAACGCGGCCCACTTCGCCGGCCGACCGCGCCGATTGCACATGGCAGAGGTCGGTGAGGAAGGCCAGCAAGCCGGGAAGGCCTTCGGCGACGGTGGGGTTGGCGGGGCCTTGGGTTTCGAGTTCGAGCAGATCGAGAATCTGGCAGCGGGCGGAGAGCAGCCAGCAGAGCGCGTCGGCCAAGGGGAAGGTGACGCCCTGGCGGGCGGTCTGATAGAGCTTGGCGCCATCGGCATCGGTGGCTTTGAGCAGGTGCTGGAGGCTCCAGAGCCACAGCTCCATGGCCGTGGCGAGGGCGCAGGCGCCGGTGCCGGGACGGTCGTTGGCGATCAGGCGCATTTCGCGAATCCATTGGCGGAACTGGGCCAGGAACAGCTCGTCGATCATGGTGACGCTGAGCTGGCGGCGCTGCACCACCTCGGGGCCTTCATACGTGGCCTCCAACTGGCAATCCATCCACTTGTGGCCAAGGAAACCGGGGCAGTCCTCGGTGACGCCGTAGCCGCCCATCAGGCTGACGGCTTCGCGCATCATCTGCGCGCCGTGACCGGTGTTCCATAGCTTGGTGGCGGGGCAGAGCACGTTGGCTACGGAATCGAGGAGGGCGAATTGGACCAGGGCAGGTCGGGGACCTGCCCCACGGTACTCGAGGGCTTCTTTCTGCACCTGGCGCATGGCTTTGAACATGGCGGTGCCGCCGGTGATACCGCGCGCCGCGAAGATTTCGTTCTTCTGAACCTCGAGCGGATCGAGCTGGTCGAAGACGCGCGCGGCCGCGAATCCCAGAGCGGCGCTGGCTTCGCCGGTGGCCCACACATCCACCAGGCGGTGGACCGCGTCCTGCTTGAGCTGGAGGCCCAACTCATAGCGCGGCGAACCGGGAGCGATTCCGCCGCCACGGAACCGGTTGCGGTGATAGCGGATCACGGGCTCGACCGCGGAGAGCAGCTTGGCCGAGGTCATGATGCCGACGGTGACGCGCGTGCGCCGGAAGACGGCTTCGATGATCTCGCCATGGCTGTAGCGCGGGACGATTTGCCCGTCCTTGACGCTGTAGCCGCCGATGATACGGCTGGCGGGAACGCGCAGGCTGAAGACGGGATCGCTGGTGGAGGAGAGCTGGTGCACCAGCTTGCGGGTGGGAGTGCCGCGGTCGAAGGTGCCGGGGTCGGTCTCCTCGAGGATGACCATGCAGGTTCCCTTGATGCGCGGGTCGTCGGAATCCACGGCGGCGGTGACGAAGTTGGCGAACCCCATGTTGGTGATGAAGCGGCCGCGCTTCTCGACCTGCAAGATGGGCTCTTGGCCGGCGTTCCACTCGGCCACCTTCACCTTGCCGCCGAGCATGCCGGTCTCGACGCCCACGTAAGGGATTGGCTCGGTGAGGCAAAAGGCGCCGCGCCAGGGCTGGCGGTCCTCGCCGGGTTGGGCGGGGACGCATCGGGACATATAGTAGTCGCGCTGCTCGGGGGTGCCGCGTTCGTGGATGGGGGAGAGCGCCAGGCACCCGGCCAGGCTGCCGGTAGCGGCGCCGGCATCCACCCAGGCCAGCTCGAACGCCACCAGCGCCAAGGCCAGGTTCTTCGGCCCCTCGATGAAACCGCCCTGGCCGGGGTCCATGAAGACGCCGGTGATGCCGGATTCGTCGAAGGCCTGGAGGAGGGCTTGCTTGCCGGGGGTCCATTCGTGGGTGTTGCGTGCGCCTTCGGCTACCAGGCGGGCGACCGGTCCGCGCGCGACGGCACGCACGGACTGCACCAGCATCTGCAAGTCATAGCGGTCAGAGAAGCGCCACAAGATCTGCCGGACGTCGTCGCCCGGCAGGGCGCGCAGGTACTCCGTGGGGTGTTCAAGGGTCATGGATGGCGTCCTTTAGAAGACAGGGGCCGGGGGCCGGGGGCCAGGGGCCAGGGAGCAGCCGGCGCGTAAAATGGCGAAACGAAGCCAATTCGTGGGTAACTGCCGGTAAATCAAGGGCTGCGGAGGCGGCGGGGGTCGAGGCTGGCGAAACGAAGCCAATCGGGAGAGAATGGCGAAACGAAGCCAATCGGAGTTCTCGAAGGGTGTGCCAGCGGGGATGTATCACCGGGGGCCGAGGGCCGGGGGCCAGGGGCCGGGGACCGGAACGCAGCGCGCGCGGGAAATTACGAAACGAAGCCAATTTGTGCGTGGCTGCGTGGGGAACAAAGCCAATCAGAAGAGAATGGCGAAACGAAGCCAATCGGGGCTGTCGGATGGTGTGCCAGCGGGGATGTATCACCGGGGGCCAGGAGCCGGGGGCCAGGGGCCGGGGACCGGAACGCAACGCGCGCGGGGAATTACGAAACGAAGCCAATTTGTGCGTGGCTGCGCGGAAGGCGAGGTGTGAGGGGCTGGCGGGGAGCGAGGATCGCGGAACAAAGCCAATCGGGAGAGGATGGCGGAACGAAGCCAATCGGAGTTGTCGAAGGGTAGGCCAGCAGGGATGTATCACCGTCTCCAGTGTAGCGCGAGGCGAGTGGGGATTTCAGGTAAGTGGTTGATACTATTCGGGGAATGGGTTGTGAACGGGAGTGGACGCCGGGGCAGCGACCGCGTAAACTGGAAATATGGCGGCGTGGCAAGAGTTCCTCAGCAGTAGCCCACAGGTCTGCGGTGGTGAGATCTGTGCAACGGGGACCCGAATTCCGGTCACGGTGATCCTAGACAGTCTTGCCGAGGGCGCCACCAAAGACGAGATTTTGGCCAGCTATCCCGCGCTACGCGTCCACCACATCGATGCCGCCCTGGCCTACGCGGCGGAATTGGCGCACGAAGAACGGCTCGTGCCGATCCGAGCAATGTGAAGTTCAAACTTGACGAAAACCTCCCTGTGGAACTGGTGACGGATCTCCGCGGCTTGGGCCACGAGACCGACACGGTCACCGAAGAAGGTCTTCGCGGTGCGGCGGACCCAGCAGTAGTGGATGCCGCCCTGGCTGCCGACCGGATACTGTTCACGCTCGACAAGGGTATCGCCAATCTACAGCGCTACCCGATTCACCGACATGCAGGAGTGGTCTTGTTCCGACCGGACACCTCGGGACGAGGCGGCGTCATGGTGTTCGTGCGCAACCGACCGCACAAAGTACTGGAGATGGACCTCACCGGCCGACTGACGGTGGTCGGAGCATCCCGTATCCGGTTTCGATAGGCTCCGGCAGCGAACGGCGGAACTGTCTTACCACGTCCGGCTTTGGGGATGCGCGGCGGGCCGCGGATTGCGACGGCAATAATCCGGATCGGCGGAACAGGGGACGTTTCGCGGTCGCAATCCGCGAACGCGAGAGCCTCGGACACCAGTTCAGCGGTTTGGGCGTTTTGCGTCAGACTGGCCGGTGCGTGGCATCGCCGGATGCTGGCCGACTTATCGTTCCTCATTCGGAACCCGCACCTCTCAAAGTCGCCGATGCCCTCGGGAGAAATCCTGCGGACTAATGCGTTTGGCGCTTCTATCTGACAGATCGAGCTGCCACCAGCAAGAGACGGCCTGCCTGTCCCCGCGTTGCCCCCATCGTCCTCTGCATTCTGCTCGCGCTGCTAGCGCTGCTCGCCGTGGTAACGGAGCACGAGAGGTTCTACAGCCTTTTCACTCAGGGTCGGACGGACGACACGATCATCGAGATGAACCGGGATTGAGTGTTTTCCGGAGAAGGGGGGCGATTCTGTTCTGATAGTGGGGTTCGATCAACCATCCACTTCGTTCACGCCAAACGTCATTTGGCCGAGGTAGTTCGCGAACTGAAAGGTAGGGAGCCAGACCTGGTTAAGTGGGCCTGATACCAAGGTGTAAAAGAGTAATAGTGACTTTCGAGTCCGAACTGGAGTGAGTAGTGAACCGGGAGTAGGTACACAGGTATACATGCTTTGATCGGGAGGGCAATTGCAGATAACCCCTTGGTCCAAGACGCAAACCATGTCGATTCGCCGGTCGAGAGATCGGTTCATCTGTCGGGCGGCCAGGTTGTTGGCGAGAGTCTGAAGGTCTATCCCTTCGTAGGCGAAAAGGAAATACATCACTGGCCAGATCGGCAATTGCTTGCCATAAATACTCACAGAGCGCACCAGCGGATACTCCGGTTGGTAGGCGAGTTTTTGCAGCGAGCGGACGCTTTCCATATTTGCCAGCGCATTGTCGAGTTCCGGAGTATCGAGTCGTGCCTTGACCTCGATGACCGCATACGCGCATTCAACAGGTATCACCCGAGCCTGGGAAGATCTATAGAAAATGGGTGTCTTTGCCCGGTCCGAAACAATTACATCGAGCTGACGAGTAACCGCGCCACGGCTATCGACCAACTGCCCGGTTGACACCTCCAGATTGCCGGGCACGTAGTCCCGCAGGAAGCGCCGAAACACTTCTTCGAATTCAGCTCCCTTGAGGCCGGGGTGGGTAAGCGCTTTTCTGGCCGTTTCCACATCGGCGCGCATCTTGTTGGCGACTTCGGAGAATAGCTCAGCGATATTCATGGAGTTGTCCTTAACTGTCAGAAACAAATCGACAGCATCATCTTGAGATTACCAACAGTATTGGCGACCATCCCAGCTCCAATCATCTGTTTTGCTCGCCCGCCGCTTCCGGGCCGGATCCGATGCTGCGACGGACGTATTTCAGCACCGTAAGTCCCCCCGTTGGCGCAGCGTGAGCATTCATTAGAGTCTCGGTTCGGTGCGCAACAGCAAAGCTGATGACTTTGCGCACCTCGGGCTCGCGCTCACCAGTTTCCGGCTCCACGCGTTCGAAATCGGTGATCGAGTACGTCTCAACCTCTCCGTAGACGAGCCCTTTCAATTTGGCTGTCTGACCCCGGAAAATCGGAGCGCCACTAGTGCCAGCGGGAGCCGGCAGATCCACTTCATAAGCATCCGTAATGCCAAATCCTGTCGAATGCTTGAACGGTCGTGTGATATAACCCTTCAGGAACCTTGGCGTAACCGATAGGCCTTCGGCTGTCCGGCCGTCGCTTCTGTATCCCCGAGTCCAGACGTCCACGCCGAAGGCATGCGAGTCCTCATCGAATTGAAGGGGCGCTGGGGGTTTGTACCGTATATTGGCCAGAGCCAAATCCGTTCCACCTTCATCCTGGGAAATATTAAGCAGATCCAAGATCCGAAAGGGTCCCCTCTCTGCTTCCGGCATGTGCAACGCTGCGTAATACTCGCCACTCTGCAACGGATTCCGGACGCAATGCCAGCAGGTTATGAAAAGGCCGGGTGCAACAACAACGCCCGTGCCTTCGAATGACCTAGCCACATCATCTTGGTGGACTACGATGATTGGCAACACGTAGTCCAGCATGGGGAACTCAACTGTAGGCATCGTCAACCAACCCAAGACGATGATACCCGACCGGGTGTGAGTGGCGCCAGCGCTAAAAAGACTGAAGCATAGAGGCGCTCCACGGCGCGCTGAACACTCGGCGGCATTACGCCTAAGCCGTTGATCTGGTTGAGGTTCCGTTGGGGCTCGCGGATTAGGAACGATAAACGCCCCAGCATCTGGCGATTCATGTTGACGGTTTGCCGCCAAACCGTGAAACTGGCCTATCGGATTGGCACCGATAGGTCGGCTTGCGACTTCAGTGCCCCGCCAACTGTGGCCCGTTGGCCCGCCAAACTGCCGATGTCCTGCGTGGCTTCCCAGCCGGCTGCTGTCTTTGCCGGAAGTGGCGGGAGTTGCGACAATGAGCCAAAGGGGCGCCGATGAAGAATTTCGCGCGTATCACAGTTGACCCTGCACAAATGGGCGGAGTTCCATGTGTGCGTCACCTGCGAATTCCCGCCGCCACGGTGCTGCGACTACTGGCGGGTGGGCTGACTGAGAGCGAGATTCTTTCTGAATACCCGGATCTCCAGGCGGAAGATGTTCGCGAGTGCTTGCGCTTCGCAGCAGCTTCGGCAATGGAGCGGGAGATGCCCCTTCCGCATTCGGCTTGAGGTTTCTCATCGACAATGCACTGCCGCCGCGCCTGGCCGACCTTCTCCGGGCGGCGGGACATGACGCGGTCCACGTCCGAGTGTACGGAATGCGAGCGGCGGAAGACGAGAAAATCCTGGCAAGAGCCCTCGATGAGGACCGCATCGTGGTCTCGGCGGACTCCGATTTCGGCGCGATCTGTTGGCCGCTCGCGACTACATGGACGTGCTGCTTTCAGCTCTGCCAATGCTGGAGCCGGAACTGTATAGGTCACCGCAAGCCGGCGCAAGCGCGTAAACGCTCCGCAAACGGCGGAGGGCGGTTGTTCCGCCCCTACCTTCTTGACATTTGGCACACCGGTTATTTTGGTCATAAGGACCATGGGAGGTGTGCAGATGGGCGTACGTCATGTGGAACGCGAAGAACTCCGGCGCCTGGAGTCGAAGAC
>Ga0187877_1001040_pt1 | contig 30977 bp, 27 predicted proteins | sample June2016WEW_17_1_3_FD_132430 | JGI IMG/M metagenome (GOLD analysis project Ga0187877, IMG submission 132430) | Peatland microbial communities from SPRUCE experiment site at the Marcell Experimental Forest, Minnesota, USA - June2016WEW_17_100 | ecosystem: Environmental > Terrestrial > Soil >...
GCGGAAAGGCAGCTTCAGGACCTGGGCGGTACGTTCAAAAAGGACATGGTAGCTGGCCGGGATGGCTGCTTGCCAATTCAACTGCAGCTGCTCGGCAGTGGATCGGATGCCGGGCGGCTCGCCTTCGATCTCGACAAAGCTGCCATATGGCAGCTCGTCCAACATGACCCGACTCTCACCCAGCGCATAGACCGTGCGGTATTTTTCGTAAATGAAAACGACTTCGAACCCGAGTGCCTCCAGCAGGTGTTGGGTAGTTTCAAAGGCATCCACCTCGATCTCGATCTCTTGGCGGCTGATGATTCCATCCTGTTCCTGACCCCTCCCTTTGTAGGTGACCCAGGCTTTTGTGTCGCGGCGCAGCCGCAGCACCTGTGCTGCCCGCTGTAGCTTTCGGTCGGGAGTATCGAAGCGCAGGTTGATCTCATAGCTCCTGGCTTGCAATATCCTGCCACCCAGCTGCCTGAGCCGGGTTTCGACTGCAGGGAGATCCTTTACTAAGAATTTGACTTCGGTTTCAAGTTCTGTTTGTTTCACAACCGTATCATCCGTATTTATACGACACGCAGGAGCAATTGCTTTGGTTCGACGCTTTCACCGGGTTTGACCGCCAGGCCGTGCACCTGCCCGCCGCGAGGCGATCGGAGTTCGTTCTGCATCTTCATCGATTCCAGGACCAGCAACACCTGTCCCGGTTCAACCCGCTGGCCCTCCTGGACTGGGATTGAAACCACGAGGCCGGGCATCGGGGCTCTTAATGGATACTCCTCTTCCTCATCGGGTCCGGTTGTCTGGGTCCGTGCCAGGCGCGTTTCGTGCTCCTCCCGGACCTGCACCTGATACTGACGCCCGACCAGCAGGACCTGCCAACCCGCTTCTTCAGGGTAAACGTAGGCCTCAAAGGATTTCCCATCGATGATCAGGGAATAGATCGGTTGGCCGCTGACCGACACGAAATCGATCTCATGCATCCGCTCGTTCAAGCGGACATGATGTTCATCCAGGATCTCGATCTGGTGCTCCCGGTCATCTACCCGGGTGGAATACCGCATCGGGGCCTCTCGAAGGGATATGACTTCAGCGTAGAGCCCATTTCCAGCTGCTCTTCCGTTGCTGGCTGAACGACTTGGAACCTCCCTTGGCCTGATGGGCGACCAGGGTTGCCATGAGGGCCGCGACCTCTGGAAAGGCTTTCAGGCCGGTCTCCATTTCTGAAGGCGAGAAATAATCGTCGACAAAGCGGGTGTCATACTGGCCTGCAGTAAAGCGCGGGAAATCCATCAGGGTCTGATGAAAAGGGATGTTGGTACGCACGCCCACGATCAGGTACTCCTCCAGGGCCCGACGCATACGCAGGATGGCCTGGGCGCGAGTGTCGCCCCACGTGACCAACTTGGAAATGAGGGCGTCATAAAAAGGTGAAACCTCGAATCCGGGATAAACACCGGTATCGATGCGCACTCCCGGGCCGGTCGGCATGGAAATATGGGCGATCCGTCCAGTGGATGGCAGGAACTCGTTGTAAGGATCTTCAGCATTGATGCGGCATTCGAGTCCGGCGCCGTTCGGGTGGATATCTTCCTGGGAGTATGTGAGCGTTTGTCCGCGCGCGATCCGAATTTGTTCGGCAACGATGTCCACTCCGGTGCAGGCCTCGGTGACCGCATGTTCTACCTGTAGGCGGGTGTTCATCTCCAGGAAGAAGAAGCGTTTTTCCTGATCGACCAGGAATTCAATCGTCCCGGCATTGACATACTCAACGGCCCGGGCCGCTTGAACCGCCACCCGGCCCATTTTTTTACGCAGGTCGACATCATTTCCAATGAATGGAGAAGGCGACTCCTCGATCAGCTTCTGGTGGCGACGCTGGATTGAGCATTCCCGCTCTCCCAGTTGGATAACGTTCCCATGTTGGTCGGCCAGGATCTGAAATTCGATGTGGTGAGCTCCCTTGACCACCTTCTCCAGGTAGACGTTTCCATCCCCGACCGCGGCCTCGGCCTCCCGGCGAGCCGCACGGATCAAGTCCGGCATTTCCTCTAGGCTGCTCACCTCCCGCATCCCTTTCCCGCCACCGCCGGCTGAGGCTTTGATCAGCAGCGGAAAGCCGATCTGCGGTGCGATGGCCAGGAGCTCATCATCCCTCAACCCACCTTCACCCTCCGTCCCCGGAATGACGGGGATACCAGCTCTGGCGACCGTGGCGCGCGCCACCGCCTTATCGCCCATCGCCGCGATGGAGGTCGCCCTGGGTCCGATGAACACCAGGTCGGCATCGGCACACGCTTCGGCAAAGTCGGCCCGTTCGGCCAGGAATCCGTAGCCGGGATGAATGGCATCTGCGCCGCACTTGCGGGCAATCCCTATGATCACATCGCCTCGCAGGTAGGAGTCGCGGGAGGGGGCTGGGCCAAGCAAGTACGCCTCATCCGCATAACGCACGTGCAGCGCCTGGCGATCGGCCTCCGAGAAAACAGCGACACTGGTGATCCCCAGCTCGCGGCAGGCGCGCAGCAGGCGGACGGCGATCTCCCCCCGGTTGGCGATCAGGATTTTCTTGAACATGGTACTCCGAAGCCTAAATGTTCGGCATAATGCTCAGGTCTTTTTCTCCGACAAATTGGCTGAAGAATGCAATTTGCAGGTCAAGCTGTTCGATGAATAGCTGCCTGCCGGTTTCCGTGAACAGGTTGTTCTCCTGGCGATATCCTTCCAGGCGTTGGATGCGCTCACGCAGCTTTTCCGCCAGTTTGGGGTAATCCTCAATATCCTGGAAACACCACTGCAAGACCCGATATGGCCCGTAGCGGTCGACGTTGTCAGCATCTCTCAGCACTTTTGCCTCCAGGCCTTCGGGGTTTTCGATGTCCACGTGGGCGACGATGCTGTAGCAGATGGTCTTTACCTGTTCGGGGGTGTAGCGGAGCTTCTCCAGGTATGGCTGGGCGATCTGGCCTCCGAGACGGCCATGCTCACGCGTGGTCTCGGGGGTGGTATCGAACCAGGCGATATCATGCAGCAGGCAGGCGGCCAGGACCAGCTCCATATCGGCTCCCTCCGCTTCGGCGATGACCTTCCCATATTGTGCGACCCGCAGGGTGTGCTGCCAGCGGTATTCTCCACCGAGCAGCAGGTGGTCCAACCGCGAGCGGTCTTCGCGTTTTTGATAGGTCTCCAACAGTCGTTTGCTGGTATAGTCGGCGATCTTTTGAAGCCTGGTATTTTTATTCATAAGGTTTGATCCTCCAGTAAGCAGGGCACGACTGCCGCAGCGTCTCTGATCCTAGGTTCGACACCCGGATCGTCACAGGGGTTCATTGGCATGTTTTTTTGAGGGATTCGTATCCCGCTTGTTGCGGAGCATATCCAGGGTCTCGATCAGACGCGGACGGGTCTCTTTCGGTTCGATTACATCATCGATAAAGCCCCGTTCGGCAGCGATGTATGGATTAGCGAATTTATCCCGGTACTGCTTAACAAGCTTCGCTTTGTGATCAGCCGCTCCCTTTGCCTTTTCCATTTCCTTGCGAAATACGATGCTCACCGCTCCCTCTGGACCCATCACCGCAATCTCGGCGCTCGGCCATGCCAGATTGATGTCCCCACGCAAGTGCTTGCTGGACATAACAATGTAGGCACCCCCGTAGGCTTTGCGCAGGATGACGGTTACTTTGGGGACGGTAGCCTCGCAGTAGGAATACAAGAGTTTTGCACCCGCACGGATGATGCCGGCATGTTCTTGCTCGGTGCCTGGCATGAATCCGGGCACATCGACCAGAGTGACCAGCGGCAGGTTGAAGGCGTCGCAAAAGCGGACGAACCGGGCGCCCTTCTGGCTGGCATCTATATCCAAAACGCCTGCCAGGACGGCGGGCTGGTTCGCCACGATCCCCACTGGATAGCCCCCCAGCCGGGCGAAACCAATAACCAGGTTTCCCGCGTAGGAGGGTTGAATTTCATAGAATTGTCCGCTGTCCACGATCGGGTAGATCACCTCTTTGACATCGTAAGGCCTGGCCGGGTCATCCGGGACAATCTGCTCTAGGGCTTCCTCCGTGCGCAGAGAGTCATCCTTGGAATCTAGAAAGGGGGGATCCTCCATGTTGTTCGAAGGGAGGTACCCGAGCAGCTGGCGAATGAGATACAGGGCATCTGTTTCACTGTCAGCGAGTACATGACAGATGCCTGATTTTTCTGCGTGAATCTCTCCCCCGCCTAGATCCTCGGCAGACACTGCCTCCCGGGTCACGGCCTTGACCACCTCGGGACCTGTGACAAACATGTTGGATGTCCCCCGCACCATGAAGATAAAATCGGTCAGCGCCGGAGAATAGACTGCCCCTCCAGCGCATGGCCCGAGGATGGCTGAGATCTGCGGGATGACTCCGGATGCCAGGGTGTTGCGCAGGAAGATATCTCCATAGCCGCCGAGCGAGACGACCCCTTCCTGAATGCGTGCTCCGCCTGAATCGTTCAGGCCTATCACCGGTGCGCCGTTCTTGAGCGCCAGGTCGAGCACTTTGCAGATCTTTTCGGCGTGAACTTCGCCGAGCGAACCTCCAAAGATCGTGAAATCCTGCGAGTAGGTGTAAACCAAACGACCGTCGATGGTTCCCCAGCCGGTTACCACACTGTCGCCTGGAAACTTCTGTTTGTCAAGACCGAAATCACGGCTCCGATGCACCACGAACGGGTCCATTTCGTGGAAGGAACCTCTGTCCAGAAGCAGGTCCAGCCGCTCGCGAGCGGTCAGCTTCCCCTTCCGGTGCTGAATCTCAACCCGCTCCGGACCGCCGCCTTGGAGGCTCCTTTCCTTCCGTTCTTTCAGCTTTTTGACCTTCGGGTTAGTGCTCATGGATCTCTCTCTGATGGAAGAAGCGGACCGATTTGGATGAGAGCAGGATCGGCAGGATAATCGCCAAGCCGATCACGCTCCCAGCCAGGGCAAATGGCCAGTCGGTGTGCGGGTATTGGAAGACCAGCCGATCAAACCAGTACCAAAGTGGATATCCCGCCGCTGCACCGATCGCTCCGTACCAGCCCCAGCGTTTGCCGGACCAGAGTCCCCAGGCGAGGGCCATCCCGGCCACCAGCCAAAATCCGCCGGTGGCTGCGATATATGCTGGCCCTGGCCTGGCATGGTATTCGGAAAGGGTTGGCCAGAATCGGATGGCTTCCACCAAGCGCAACGCATACCAGACAGATAGGAGGCCAGCGCTGATGGCAAGGAGGCTGATACGGATCGGACGCGGCATGTGCTCATTGGCCATCAGGTGGGCTCAGGGTTGTACTGTGAAGAGGGCGCTCGTGGATTCAACCCCGCGCGCGCCCGAGGAGTCGATCAAGGCATCTCCGTCGAAGATGCGGACTGCCCAGCGGTAATCACCCACAGCAAGGGCTTGGGGGATTGTATACCCGGTGGCAGAGGACTGAATCTCACCCGTGTCGATCAACGGTTGCCACACCTTGACCTGGGAGGCTGGGTGGGTCAGGTCTGTCGTGATCAGAAGGGTATCAATGAAGACGCTGTATTCTTCGTCACTGCCGTATGTCCGGCTGAGAGTAATGGGCAAACTCCCCTGGGCAAGATCGAAGGTGCCAAGGTCCTCCCAGACCCATTCATTTATTAGGTTTCCGGTTTTAGCAAATTCGATGGTCTGTCCGTTCAAATTAATGAAATTGTGTTGATCGTTGTTGCGCCGCTTGTAGGATCGGATCCACACCTTATATTGGCCTGTCTGCGGTACATCGAACGTGTATTGGGCTTTTCCGGCTTGCCATTGATCCAGGAGGAAACCGCTTCCGCTGAAGCCGTTGACGAATTCGGAGGAGGTGTACCAACCGTTACCCTGGAAGGCATCCTCCGCCTCGATGACGTACGTCCCGGGTATTTTTTGATCGACCAACACCGAATAGCTGGTGGCAGAGGTGCCTTTTGTATCCCATCTCAGGAGTACCGGATTGCCGACCCGGAGCTCCGCTCCGTTTTGCGGAGAAACGGTTACGGGAGGAGGTCCTTCATAGCACTTGGGATGGGCGAGCGTTGCCGCGTCAAAATGGTACACATCGAAGAACTGCTTGGAGGCCTCCAGTCTGGCACCCGGATAACACTGTAGGACCACGTTCAATGCCTGCTTACGCTGATCGAGCAGGCCGACGGCAGCCTTGTCGAAGAACATGTCGAGGCCGATAAGGCGGTGATCTTGCCACAACGTGGGCAGCAGCTGGGCAAAGTCGATCTGAGCATAATACTTGACCACATCCAGGCCGACATGGCGGGCACCGGCGACCGAGAAAATGATGACCTGCGATTCCAGTTGGAGCGAGTCATCCTGATTACTTTCATAAGGGAAGAGGATCATCGGCACGCGACTCGCCGATTGGGCAGTCAGGTCGGCTAGCTCGCGCCGTTTCTGGCGGTCGATTGGATCCAGGAGTGAGGTCGAAAAGATGTGGTAGTCGTTGATCAGGATGGCGACCAGGAATAGTGCGAACACGGGTGCAGCGAGCTTGACCCTCAGGCTGTCAAACCAGCTCCGCAGGGCCCCGAGCAGAGTCCACAGTCCCATGGCTCCCCATATGATCAGAGGGGCCAGACCCGGGTATAAAACCCTCGGCCAGACCGATCCCAGAAGGAGAGGTGCAGCCGCGATGTCTATCAGATACCAGAGTGGAAGCAAGGCGAAGAGCGGCCGGCGGATATTCCAGAGGTTGTAAACCAGGCCGATCACCACGAATGGCAGGATCAGGGGGTTCAGGTACGGTCCTGGCCAATTGAGCAGCGAATCTGGCCAAACAACTTGAGAAAAGATCGTCTGAAGCAGATCGGTGGTATTTCTCAAGAAAAAGGAGATCATTCCGGCGATATTCGACCCATTCCCGGAAAACTTCAGCAGCCAGCCCAAGTGGTAGCCGGAGCGTTGTGCCAGGTAGCCTTTCGTCGACTCGAAGAAGACCAGCATGACCGGCCAAACAAGCAGCAACAAGTGCTGTAACCATCTCCGTACCGGGTCCTTTTTCTTAAGAATCCGGTAAAGCGCCAGCCCGAAGGCATAAACCAGCACGAGGGCCGTTGTCGGAAAGAAGGTCTCGTAGGTCATCATTCCCAGGGCAAGCAGGACACCTGCAACCTGGAATTGCCACCACTTATGATCTTGGAGCCCGAAAACAAAGAAGGTTATACCTGCCATCATCCAGACTTCAATCGAAGTCTCTGCCAGAGCCTGGTGTGAGGCATTTAATTCGACAAACGCGATGGAATAGAGCAGGGCAGCCAGCAAGGCCAGAGGTGGGCTGAAGGTCAGCTTGCGCACGAGAAGGTAAAGAAAGAAGACCGAAAGCAGGCTGAGCACTGCGGTCTCAAGGCGCGCGGTGACGAAGTTCATTCCAAAAAGCCGCAGGAAAATCGATCTCACCCAGAAATCGACCGGTAGGAATTGGTAATGCATGGTCGCGAATTCCCCCAGGTTGACCCTCAGGATGGTTGAGTACCAGCTCTGGATGGTCCACTTGGTTTCGTCGGCTTCCAGGCCATATACCCGGTAAGCTAGATCATGGAAACGGAGGAACGCCGCCAGAACCAGGATGACCAGTAGAAATAGCCACTCTGCCCTTTGCGAAAGGCGCAGCTGGTTGGCGAACACATTTCTCCACTTCGGATTCTTCCAGGCCCAAAAGGTCAGGCCGGCGATGCAGAGCAGATAAAGGGCTCCGCCGGCGGTGAAGCTCTGACGGGCAACGAGGATCTGGGCGGCAACGGCCAGGAGGACGGAAAGGATGAGCCACAAGCTGCCGGGAATGCTGACAGGCGGAAGAGAAATATCAATGCTGTTGACCAAGTGCCATCTTGGTAGCTGGATGGAGGGGATATGGATATGGATATAAATGTCTCTTCCACCAGCGGTCTGGTCGGATTGGATGTTCCCGGCATATCGGTCCGGTTTTTGCGGAGAGGCCGCCTGGCTCAACCCGCCCGCCCATTCCGGAGGATCTGCGAGGCTTGCGGCGACCGGCTCGAGAGGTGGTGCCACGATCTGCTCGAAATCATCTCCCAGTGCTTCTTCTGGTTCGGATGGCTCCGGCCGATTGAACCAATCCGTCAGCGGTCGAAGACGAACCGGTAACCGGGAGATCCATACAGCCGGCAGGAAGGACACTGTGGCCAGCACCAGCGCCAGGAGAGCCAGGAACAGAAGGAAGGCAGGATGGCGGAGGGAATCCAGCAGGGTGGCCGGGATGGGCCGATCGCGTTCGAAGACGAAGGGCGTATTCATTCCGGCTGCCAGTACTGGTGTCCCGCCGACACTGTAGAACATGCGTTGGATCAGGGAACCACCCCAGTGTGCCATCAGGACCGGGATGACTTGGTTGGCCAAATTCGGGGGATAGAAGAGGACGATCCTGGGTGTGTTTTGAAGGTCCTGGCTCTTTGAGACAAATTGGTCGAGCGGGATGTCTTCGAATGACACCTTGGGAAGAAATTCAGTGATGGTGTACGGGCGGAAACCCGCTTGAGACGGGTCCGAGTAGATATAAATAAAGTGCTCACCGTGAGAGTTCAAACTTGCCCAGGACATGATCTGGTCCGGCTGAGGGGGATAGTCGGCGTAGCTGGTGACGAAATAATCGATCAATCCTCCGATGGTGACCAGCCCGAGCAGGGCAGCCAGAACGAGGTTCTTGTACTGGTTGACCCGGACATGTACATAGCTGGCGGCCCGCATCAGGGCGATGATGCCGAGCCCGATCATGATGGCCAAGGCCGGGATCAGCGCCACAATAAGAGTGTGGCGGGGAGGAACCGTAGCGAGGACGCTGAAGCCGATCACTTCGGTCAGGAACCAGAGCAGGATCAGCTGGCTGCGGGGCTGTTTGATCGTCTTCAGGATCAGGAAAAGGCCGATCACATAAAAGATCGCCCCCACCGTACCAGCCAGGGGAAAAGCCAGGTAATGCTCAGAAACAAGCCAAGGTTTTTGAAAGACCAGCAGGGAGCGGATCAGGCCGCGGAGGATGAGGACCAGGTAGATCGGAGGATTGAAAAAAAGTTCATTGCCACCGAATTGGATGGGAGGGGCATATTTGAACAGTTCCGCATTCGTGTAGAACTGCAGGCCGTTGAAGGTATTAAAGAATACGGTTTCAAAGGCCTTGTAGTCCATCTCCTGGGCATTTTGATGGATCCCGTAAACGAAATAGGGGGTGACGGTGAGCAGCATCCCCAATCCGATCAGCAAGACGGCATGGGCGGCCTGTTTGAACCGGAACTTGCGGGTCAGCCACAAAATTGCGATGAAACCGAGGGCGATGAACACCGTGCCTCTGGCGGAGAAGAAAGTGTAAAAACCCAAGCCGCAGGCACAGCCAGCCAGAAAGGTAAGCAGGTTGCTCGAGCGCTGTAGCCCAATGTACAACCAGTACAAAGCCAGGACCGTGATAAAGAGCGCCTGGATGTTGTTATATCCTAGGCGCGCAAATACCAGAAAGTAGGGACTGCTGATCAGGACGATGGAAGAAACGATCGCGGTCTTGCGATCGAATGCCTCCTGGGCCAGAAGGTAGAGGGGGATGACCGTCAAGACCCCCATCAGCACCGATCCAAAGCGCCAACCCCACAGATCGATACCGAAAAGTTTTAATACCCAGGCTTGTAGAATGGAACTAAAAATCGGGAATGAATAGACCCCGTTGGCAAAGATCGCCGGGTGGAAAGCCCCGATCGCGATATCACGGGCAGTCGTCCAGAAGTTCCCCTCGTCGCCTATCAGCTGGTCGGGCCAGCCTGCCAGACGGTACGTGCCGATGAGCAGGCCAGCGATCAGCAACCCGATCAACCAGAGCAGGTCCTGGCGGGACAATTGGGGAGCGGGGCTTACTTGCCGGCGGTGGTCCCAAACCGCCATCACCGCGATAAAGATCAATAGAGTGACGATCCAGAGCAGCGGCAGGAAGGGGCGATAATCCAAATTTCCCAGCTGGACGAGCAGGATGACGAAAATACTGCTGGCCACTAGCACCCAGGGCCAGGCCGACCGGATCAGATGGATGGCGAATCGCCGGATTTCAATCGGGTGTTCCTCAACGGGCATCAGCTGCAAGCCGCGCAAGGCAATTGCGAGCAGGATGCCGCCAACTAGCATTATTGGCAGACCGCGGAGGACATTGTCGATGCTGGGAATGGCCAAATACAGGTTTTTGTTAAGCCAGAGGCCTAGGGGGAGGGGCAGGCTCAACGAGATCTTCTCGCTGGCCAGCTGGAACTGCCCGACCACGATCAGAATCAGTCCGATGAGCGCAGTTGGCCAGCGAATGCTTCGCCAAGAACGAGTTCTGGAAGGTCCGGTGGAGGTCATAGGGTCAGAACAGGTACCAATGCTAGTTTTATTCCAAAGAACAGCCCTTCTGTGTCGAATTATAGCATGCCTGAATCATTCATGCATTTTACTTGCATTTTTGTGGATCTAGGATGAAAATAACGATACTGTAAGATTTGTAGGGGCTGGAAGGCATGATCCTTTCCTAAACATGAAAAGAGGTTTTATGCGAATCCTGATTTCTGCTGATATGGAAGGCATTTCGGGGGTGGTGCATTGGGATCAAGTCACCCCGGGACATATCGAGTATGCCCGATTTCGTCGAACCATGACCGAGGAGGTCAACGCGGCCGTGGCAGGTGCGTTTGAGGGTGGAGCAACTGAGGTTGTCGTGACGGATGGGCACTGGGATGGGCTAAACATCTTGGTTGAGGAGATCGACAAACGCGCGCGCCTGAACTCCGGTGCCAGCAGCCCGTTTTCAATGGTGCAGGGGGTGGAGAGCGGGGTTCAGGGTCTGATCTTTGTCGGCTACCACGCCCGTTCAGGCTCCTCCCCGGCAGTTCTCGCCCACACCTGGTCGTCCAGCCGGGTGGCCAATGTCTGGCTTAACGGCACCCTGGTGGGTGAGTTTGGATTGAACGCCGCTCTGGCCGGCCATTTTAATGTACCGGTGATCATGGTAACGGGTGACCAAACTGCCTGCGCCCAGACCATGGAACTGCTGGGGCCGATGGAGGCCGTCATCGTCAAGCAGGCCACCGGTTTTGAATCGGCCGAATGCCTGCCGCCCTCCGTCGCGCATAAGCAAATTCGGCTTTCCGCCACTCGGGCGGTAAAAGCCTTGCTAAAAAAACGTCGCAAACCTTTTGTGGTAACCATACCGGTGGGCGTCGCGATTGAATTCTTGCAGCCCTCGCATGCGGACCGGGCGTCTCGCCTGCCAGGAGCCAGGCGCATGGACGCCAAGGTGGTCGAGATCACCGCAGTGGATATGGTCGCGGCCCATGCCGGATTCCGGGCCGCGGTACGGATGAGCGCAGATTGAGGCCATGACACGCTCTGCGACAGAGGTGATCCGGTTGTTAAAATCCCGGGCCAATCCGTCCAACGTGGAGGGGATGGCTCGATTTGGGATCAATACGGCCGGGACACTGGGAATCTCGATTGTCGACCTGCGCAGGATCGCAAAACAGATCGGCATCGATCATCCGCTGGCGCTCCAGTTGTGGGACTCGGGACTGCACGAAGCCCGGTTGCTGGCGAGTTTCATCGACGATCCGCGGCAGGTGAGCGAAGAACAGGCCGAGGCCTGGGCTAGCGATTTTGATTCGTGGGATATTTGTGATCAGGTCTGCGGCCTGTTCGAGGCGACCCCGTTTGCTTATCGTAAAGTGCGCGAGTGGAGCAGCCGGCCAGAGGAGTTCGTCAAGCGAGCAGCCTTTGCCATTCTGGCTGGATTGGCCGTTCACGACGCGGCCGCCAAAGACAGCCGCTTTGAGGCTTATTTCCCGATCCTTGCAGCCCAGGCGGTCGATGAACGTAATTTTGTACGCAAGGCGGTCAATTGGGCCCTCCGCAACATCGGCAAACGCAACCGGCACCTCAACCAATCTGCAGTCACATGGGCACAGCGTATCGCGGATATGGAGTCGAAGTCCGCGCGTTGGATTGGCAAGGATGCCCTGCGGGAGTTGACTGCCGCCAAGACTCTAGCTCGTTTGAAAAACTAAGTCCTGGCCCCCTGTGCGGGCATTGCCAGCGTTTCTCGCTGGTCGTAACAGGACAAGGATGGAAAGTGGTCAAAAGCCGCTGCCAAAGCAGTCAGTTCAAGCTGTCTGATAGCAAGACAGCTCCGCCTGGCTGCTCGCTCTTGGCCCAAGAAGAGGTGCTCCCCAACTTCCATTGTGAAATGGTCCAGGGAATTGCGCCAAATGGGTTATAATTAGACAATAATTATCATAATTATGTCGGACTTTTTATTCAAGCCCTGATGCAACGCCTGAAGCTGATCAGGCGGTTTTAATAATAGGTCTCTCGATCTTATGGCCTACGCAACCCTGACCGGCTCCTGGGGTTGAGGTTACTGGGATGCAGCTGGGCTGGGATCAGAAAACCGTATCTAGAGGTATACGCCGAGGCAATTCCCGCAGGGCCGTGCGGCGCCCGATGGGGAAGTGGTCGACCGCACAGAAATGAACTCGTCGCCATAGCAGGTCATTCGATACATGGATCAGGACGATAGGAGGAAAAATGGATACCCAAACATCAACCAAAACCGATGAGCACCTACACCTGACGATCCAGATCTTGAAACAATTGTTTGATGAGGAATCTGTCAAACGGGTCAATGTGCGTTTATGGGACGGCACCTACTGGCCGGATGAGGCTCCTCGCCTGGCCACCCTGGTGCTCAAACACCCCGGAGCCCTGCGGGAGATGTTCCAGCCCGGCACGGAGGTTGGCCTGGGTGAGGCCTATCTCTACGACGATTTTGATGTTCAGGGTGATCTCGAGCAGATATTTGATATTGCGTACCGGTTGTCCGAAGCGTCCGCTGGTGTGGAAGCCAAAGTGCGCTTGGGGTGGGAACTGATGCGGCTGCCGTCGCGCAGCCGCGCTCAGCGCGTCCAGAGCAAGCGGAGCTCTGCCAGGCTGACCGGTCGTCCGCACTCCATCGAACGCGACCGTCAGGCAGTGACCTATCACTACGATGTGTCCAACGATTTTTATGCTATGTGGCTGGACCGGCGCTTGGTTTATTCCTGTGCTTATTTCCGTTCCCCGGATGATGATCTCGACATCGCCCAGGAGCAAAAGTTGGATTACATCTGTCGGAAGCTGCGCCTGCATCCCGGTCAGCGCGTACTGGACATCGGTTGCGGCTGGGGAGGATTGGTGATGTACGCCGCAGAGCATTATGGGGTGGATGCAACCGGCATCACCCTCAGTCAGCCGCAGGCTGAACTGGCGAATGCACGCATCCAGTCTGCGGGCCTCGCTGAGAAATGCCGCGTTCTGATCCAGGATTATCGACAGATCGATGAGCTCCAGGCTTATGATGTCCTGGTCAGCGTCGGTATGTTCGAACATGTGGGGGCAGCGCTCCTGCCGGCTTACTTTGAGCAGGCCTACCGTCTCCTGCGAAAGGGAGGGGTTTTTCTCAATCACGGGATTGCCTGCAGTATAGCAGACGAGGGCCGCCCAAATGGCTCGAGTTTTTCGCAGGCCTATGTCTTCCCGGATGGCGAGCTGGTGCCGGTCAGTGTCACTGTGCGTGCGGCCGAAGAGGGCGGGTTCGAGGTCCGCGACGTGGAAAGCCTGCGCGAGCATTATGTGCTTACGCTGCGGCATTGGGTTAAGGCATTGGAAGCGCATCACACGCAATCTCTGGAAGTTGTAGACGAACCCATCTACCGCACCTGGAGGCTGTATATGTCTGGCTCCGCATACGGTTTTTCCGTCGGGAACTTGAATCTTTATCAAACCCTGCTTGTGAAACCTCAAGACGATGGACGCAGTGGCCTGCCACTGAGGCGCGAGGACTGGTATCGTCCGCCGGCGAAATAAGACCGGCCTTGGGGTCGATTCACCTTTGAATATGACCCTGTTCCTGTATTTCAGCAATCAGCTCCTGATCAACAATTAAAATCGCTGGCGAGGAACAGGGCTGTGGACCCCGTTAATCCGGGATGTAGTGGATAGATGCTGCTCCTGGTGTGGGATGTTAAAGTGATTTATCGGCTGAATGCAGCCGCGATGGACAATAAAAGGCGCCGTTGCCGAGGTCGGGCATTTAGCGGTTGAGCAGTACGGAGTTGAGGATATGGATCATCATCAAGTGCGGATTGGAGTCGTTGGTCTGGGTGTGATGGGGCGCAATCTGGCCCTGAACATTGCTGATCGGGGATATGGTGTGGCGGGCTACGATATCGATGCGGTTAAGGTCGATGCGCTGCAAAGCGAGGCCGGCGATCTAGCGATTGTTAGCATTAAGAAATTGAATCAATTCATCGAAGAACTGGCTGTGCCACGAACGATCATCATTTTGGTGCCTGCAGGCCCGGCCGTTGAAAGTGTGATTCGTGACCTATTGCTTTATTTGGGACCGGGTGATCTGATCGTTGACGGGGGAAACTCACATTTCAAGGATACCGACCTGAGGGAAAAGGCTTTGTCCGAAAAAGGGATTTACTATACGGGGATGGGGATTTCCGGTGGCGAAGAAGGGGCCCGCCACGGCCCCAGCCTGATGCCCGGTGGATCGAAGAAAGCCTACCGGCGGATCCAGCCGATCTTGGAGGCGGTTTCAGCCAGGGTGGACGGTGAGTCCTGCGTCACCTATCTTGGAGAGGGCTCCGCCGGACATTATGTGAAGATGGTTCATAACGGCATTGAATACGGCTTGATGCAATTGATCGCAGAAACATACGATTTCATGAAGCGCGGACTCGGAATGAATGATGACGAGATGTCCGATATGTATCGAAAGTGGAACGAAGAAGAAGTGAACGCCTATTTGCTGGAAATCACCGACCATATCCTTCGTCAGGTCGATGATAAGACCGGAAAGCGGTTGATCGATGTAATCCTGGATGAGGCCAAGCAGAAGGGCACCGGGAAATGGACCTCCCAGGAAGCGATGGACCTCCAGGTCCCTATCCCGACCATCGACGCCGCAGTCTCGATGCGGAACATGTCAATGTTTAAGAAAGAGCGGCAATCTGCCCGGCAGTTGATCCAGGGGGCGATCGACTCTCCCATCCTGGACAAACAGGATAGCCTGAAACATTTAAAACATGCACTGTATGCATCCATGGTGATCACTTTTGCCCAGGGTTTTGGCCTGCTTCAGCGCGCCTCTCGTGTGCACGCCTATGGCTTGAAACTGGAAGAGGTCGCCCGCATCTGGCAAGCGGGGTGTATCGTCCGTGCCGGACTGCTAGAGGATGTCCGGGTAGCTTACCGCCTGCATCCCGACCTTCTCAACCTGCTGGGCGATATCCAGCTTGGGCCTGCGGTCTGGTCCAGCCAGGATGACTTAAGTACCATCGTATGCCAGGCAGCCTCCATCGGACTCCCGACTCCCTGCCTGATGGCCTCTTTGGCCTACCTGGATAGCTACTGGAGTACCTGGCTACCGGCTAACCTGATCCAAGCGCAGCGCGATTATTTTTGGTCGCATACCTATGAGCGCGTGGATGAGCGGGGAGTTTTTCACACGCAGTGGGAGTAGCGATAAGGTGCGGTCTGCCTCAGTTTTCTGGTAATGAGGTTTGGTGACAGCCAGCCCAGATAAACCGGTGGAGCACATGAAGTTGTAGGATGCGTGTAGCCATTTTGTCTCTTTGGATTTCCTATTTTACGTCAGATAATGAGCCGGAGGATTTAAAGGTAGAATCAACCGATTATTCATTTTATTATGAAGAAACTTTTCTCGGACATTCATCTGGATTGGAAGATCGCTGTTTTGACCGTTTGCAGCACATTGGTGCTGATAATCGATTTCTATCACGCCTCGGTCGTTCCCTGGGATCATATTGTTCTTCTGGGCCGGTCCATCGATCCAGGATGGTTGAATGTCCCGCCCAAAGCGCTTGATCGGACGCTGTTGTATCTGATCATGCCAATGATAGTGACCCTCTTTATTTTTCGGGCCAACCCGCAGAGTTATGGATTTACATTGGGAAATTGGCGCCTGGGATTACTGTTGACCGGCAGCGGGATTGTATTGATCGCTCCAGTGCTTTGGCTGGTCGCACGCAACAGCCTAGTCATGCAGAATTATTACAAGGGACAGGTGGCCGGGCTTCCCTGGAATACATTTTTGGATTTATTTGGATGGGAGTTCATGTTTCGGGGCTGGCTTCTTTTTGGATATGCTCGTAAATTCGGACCTGAGGCGATCTGGCTCCAGGCAGTGCCCTTTGCTCTGGCACACATTGGCAAACCCGAGATCGAAACGCTCTCGACGATCTTCGGGGGTTTTGCCTTCGGCTGGATTGCCTGGAAAACCAGATCTTTCATCTGGCCGTTCCTGATCCACTGGTTCGTCGCTTCCTTCACCATTCTCATCGCGGCAGGTGTCATTGGATAATTATTTGATCCGACCGGCGAAAAAAGAAGAATTCCAGGCGATACGCGACCTCATTTTTGAGGTACAGATTAATCCGATGGGATTGGCCTGGCAGCGCTTTTTGGTTGCTGTGACTGCCGAAGGGGAACTGGTTGGCTGTGGCCAGGTCAAACCGCACCGGGACGGCTCGCGGGAGGTTGCCTCGATCGCTGTCCGGCCGCAGTTCCGCGGTCGCGGGGCCGCGCGGGCGATCCTGGAGGCCTTGCTGGCCAGGGAGACCCGGCGACCGCTGTACTTGATGTGCCGGTCCCAACTGGAGCCGTTCTATAATAAATTCGGGTTTCGGGCAGTTTCCATCAATGAAATGACACCTTATTTCCGCCGGATCTTCCACCTGGTCGGTCTTTTCAGGGGTGGGAGATCGTCTGAAGACCGGCTTTCGATCATGCGGTTGGATTGAATCGCCACTGACCACAGGGAAAACAGTCAGGAAAGTGTAATCTTCTCCCATAGTGGAAAATGCTAGAATCCTCCTGAGTTGTCGCAATCTTCAGGAGGAGTGGGATGGATTACAAGCAGAGAAAATTAAACCGGATGGCCGCCTGGACCATTACGGTCTTTGCGACAGCCTTTGCCGTGGTTTTATCGGTCATGTGGCTGGTCGAGTATCCGGTTACTGCCGGATCAACATTTCAGGTAATAATGGCGGTTCTGAGGAGTGTCTGGGTCATTGTTCTCGTGACGGCTGTCCTGTGTATTTTGGCGTATTTCGTTTATTCGTTCTACCTTGACCGCCGCGGTTAGCGACCTATAGAAACATTGGATAACCCCCTGATCAAATAATTTGGGCAAGCACGAAAGTATAGACCGGCTTGGAGAGTGGTAGATCGTTGTATGGACCCGCCAGGGTCTATTTTTCTTTAATTTGGCGGTCTGTATTCGTTTCCAAAACTGGCTTCTCTATTCTCCAATACGGAGCGATGTTTTTTTACTCCATTCCATCCACAACCGAACGGTTTCTGTAACCATTGCTGGTCCACCCCTTTGAAGGTTTCCTGTTCTCGGGTTAATTTTTGCGTTAGTCTGTTGGGTTATCTGAGTTTGCATTTCATGGATCAAGGCTGCGTACTCTGTGTCCCGGGATAATATAAAACGTCCTGTCGCTGTTTCCGCATAACAATAATCTTCAATCTTCTTACACTCAAACCAAACGTCCTTCCAGTTTTTTATTGGATGGAGGATATCCCGTTCAACCCAGGTCTTTGGAATTGAAGCAGTAAAAGGAACACAGTGTAGGTGTGCATGCGATACTTCCTGATGAGCCCCCCCATTTTCGAGAAAAGAGGCTTTACCAAAAATATCTAACAAGAAACGAGAGGCTTGATATTGTGCAATTTCGAAAACGGGCAATCGCTCTATAGGAATACTCATATGGTTATGCTGATGGGGCTTGGATATTACCAGAAGATGGCCAATGCAACGTGGGTACTTGTCCGGGATGATGCGATAAAACTCATTTTCCCACAATACTTGCGAGGTGACCCCGGGTTGGCAAAAAGGGCATGCGTGCGACATAAAAACCTCTTGATATACCCAAAACTGGGGTTTACTGCTTTGTCAACCAAAAGGAAGCAGCGCGGGTGAAGAAATTATAAATCCTCCAGAGGCACGGGGAAAGGAGGATTCATCCGTTGTTGAGAATCCCCGGTCAAATCGAGCGGATCTGTGCTTCCATGCCGTCCATCGATGCTTATCAACCGCAGAAAATGGAGGCGTGCACCGGAATTGGTGGACGATATTCTTCGGATTTATAGGGCGGTGGTCTGGAATCATCACTCGCTTTCGTCCGGATTATGCAGGTTTTACGACTACAACTTGCAAAGCGATTCAGAAGCCTCGGGCCTCGCGGAATGTCCAGGCATGTCAACCCCAAATAGAAATGTCCGCTATTTCTCCAAAGTAGAAATGTCCTGTTGGATCGGAGAGCCGTCCAGGTGGGTGCCATAGGTACGCCAGGGGTGGCTGGGAGCAGGTTCATGGGCATAGGATAGGTTTTGGAGTTCCAGGCTGATGGATTTGGCGGAGACCACCTGGGCCTGTTTTTCCTGGTGGTTGAAGAGGGTGTAAAGGAGGGGGTGATGGTTGTGAAAGAGATCAATTTTTCCCCGGGAGTTTTCACAGACCAGGACCGAGGCCTTGCGCAGGGAAAGAGCAGAACGCTTGGTCTGGACCTGATAGACGACATTTTTATACTGCAAGGTGAGATTATTGGAGAGGGTGCGAGTTTCCTGCCAGGAGAAGATCCGTTCCAGGTCTGAAGAGGGGGAAAGGGGGCGGTGGAAGTCAAAGGTGCTGCGGGGTTGGACTGCGAAGCGGGAATTGTAGTCGTCGATGAATTCGGGTAAGAAGAGATTGCCATCCGCCATGTTGGAGAGGTTGCGTAAGCGCAGCTCTTTGGGCAGACGAGCCTGGAGGGTCTCGTTGGCGCGTTCCACCCGGCCCTTGGCTTGGGGGAGTTGGCACACAGGATCTGGATTTCCAGGTCCTGCATCGCCCGTCCAAACTGGGTCAGGTTGGTTTCCAGACCCACACTGGGGATATTGACATGGAAGATGCTGTGTTTGTCGCTGTAGAGCGTTCCTGGCCTGCCGTGGGCCGCCAAATACAGCCGCATGGCCGCCCCATATCCAAAAAAGCTCTCATGCGGGACAAACAACAAGCTTCCCAACTGTCCCGTGGCATCATCGATCATGACCCGCAGGGTGCAGCGCGGGCCGCGCTCTTCGAACCAGGCATAGTCCGAGCCATCCGTTTGCACCAGTTCCCCGAAGCACGCCCGCCGCTCGCGCATCGGATGCACCTGGGCTTTCCGGGCCTTCTTGGGCTCCCATAACTCTTCAGCGATCATCAATTGGCGCACACTTTCCACGGAGATCTGCAATCCGTGTTTCTCCGTCAGCTTCTCGTGCGCCAGGGTGGGTCCAAAGTCTGAATAATGACGGTGGATTTGGTCCAGGACTTCTTGTTTCACCGCCCGGCTCAACTGATGATTGCTTTCCTTCCCTCGCCGTTTGGATACCAGCCCCGCCGCCCCCTCAGCCCGATAGGCTCGCCATAACCGCCGCACGTGCCGTTCGCTGACTCTCATCTGCCGGGCTGCCTCAGCTTGACTCATGCGCTTTTCTTTCAGCTTTTGCATGATTTCTAGTCGGGTCATTTCTCTTGCGCTCATCGTTAGGAGATCCACTTTTTCTTCGTCCCTTTCTCAAGGAACGATTGTAATCTTGACCTTCGGGATATCCCAATTTGTGCTAACAGCGGAATGTCCAGGCATTGACGGCGGCATCAAGTCCGGTTAAACTTGGTTGCTGTTAAGTATTTCCTTAACGGTCGCTACCAAAGATGGATCAAGTTGAATTCCTCCATGCCTACGAGCAGATCAAGCTCCTGACGGACTCGCGCCGGCTGGCCATTCTGCGACTGTTGATGGCCGGCCCCGCCTCACTCACTGGCCTGGGGCAGGCCCTTGGAAAACATCCCGCCTGGGTCCGCCACCACCTCAAGAAGCTGGAAGCTGTCGGCTTGGTGGAGATCGCTGAGGTGCGCGTTACAGCTGGGGTGATGGAAAAATTTTATCAGGCGAAGGCCAGCGCCTTGTTGCTGCAGCAGATGATTCTGCCAGATTCCCCTGGCCGTCCGGCTGTGATCCTCTCCGGAAGCCACGACCTGGCCGTGGAGCTCCTGGCCAGTGAGCTCACCGATACCCTCAACTTGCTGACCCTGCCTATCGGCAGCCTGGACGGATTGGTCGCACTGCGTCAGGGACTGTGCCACCTGACCGGGGCCCACCTGTTCGACGCTGCCACCGGCGAGTACAATACCCCCTTCGTCCGCCACTTTTTCCCGGATAGGGTCACCTGCCTCATCACTCTGGCCCACCGCGAGCAGGGGCTGATGTTCGCTCCCGGCAATCCCAAGCACATCCGCGGTCTATCCGACCTGGTCCGCCCGGATGTGATCTTCATCAACCGCCAGCGCGGATCGGGTACGCGCTTGTGGCTGGATCTCGAGCTGACCCGTCTCGGCCTCCCGGTCGACAGGATCCATGGCTACGGGCGCGAGGTGCGCACGCACACCGAATGCGCCTTAATCGTCCAGCAGGGTTTGGCGGACACCGCCCTGGGTCTGCACGCGGCTGCCCAGCAGCACGGATTGGATTTCCTGCCCTTCTTTTACGAACGCTATGATCTGATCCTCCCCCAAGGGCAGGCGGAGGCACTCCATCCCATGCTCGACACATTGCAAACTGGTGCATTCCGCCGCGATGTGGAAAGCCTAGTCGGCTACGATACAACCCACACCGGCGAGCAAATACCCTTGTAGGTAAAGGAAGGCACGCATGAATTGGAATCGAACTCACATTCTTTTCCTGACCTTGATCGTCTGCCTGTCCCTCGGGCTGGCAGCTTGTGGGACCGGCCAGACTGCAACACCCGTGGCCACCACTGCCGCGCCGACCGCCGCGATCGTGCTGGAATTGACTGGCCCGAACGTCTCGCGGGCTTTTACCATGGACCAGCTCAAAGCCCTGCCGGTAACGGAAGGCCAGGGTGGCTTTAAGGACAGTGCCGGAGTGATTACCTTGCCGGCGGATTTTAAAGGGGTAGCCCTTAAGGATCTTGTGGTGGCCCTTGGCGGCGCTTTTGACGCCTCTGCGGGAGTCACCCTCTCTGCCACGGATGGCTACAACATGACCTTTTCCTACGACCAGGTGATGAAGGGCGATTTTACGGCTTACGATCCTGCCACTGGAGTAGAGCTGGAAACCCACGACCCGCTGACCGCCATCCTGGCCTATGAACAGGACGGTAAACCGTTGGATCCCGTTCAGGATGGCAATCTACGTCTGGAGGTTGTCAGCGCCAAGAACAATCAGGTCGTCGATGGTCACTATACCGAAAAATGGGTCATTAAATTGGCTGTCGCACCGGTGGGCCAGACCTGGACGTTGAAACTGCACGGTGCGCTGATGCAGCCGGTCGATCGGGCCTCCTTCCAGTCCTGTGCCTCGCCCAGCTGCCACGGGACGAGCTGGACGGATGCTAACGGGCAAAATTGGCAGGGTGTCCCGCTGTGGCTGCTGGTGGGACAGGTGGATGATGCTACTTCCCACGGCACCGGAGCTTTTAACGATACCCTGGCGGATGCGGGTTACCAGGTGGATGTGGTGGGCGCCGATGGAACCACGATCACCTTGCAGAGCCAAAGCATCAAGCGCAATGGCAATATCCTCGTGGCATACCTGGTCAACGGCGCAGATCTGCCTGATAAATATTACCCATTGCGGCTGGTTGGTTCTGGCGTTCAGGCGAACCAGATGGTAGGGCAGATCAGCATGATCGTTGTGCACGTTCCAGAGGCAGCCACACCGACCCCTGCGGCGACCGCCGCACCGACCGCAGGAGCCGCCTCTGCCGCTTCAGCCGTTCCGGGAACATTGGTCATCACCGGTCTGGTGGCGAATCCATTGAGCCTCACTGAAAGTGCCTTGCGGGCGATGGGCCCGGCCACGATCAGTGCTGAGCAGCCTAAAGTAGGTACTCAGACCTTTACCGGTGTGAGGTTGAGCACTTTGCTGGCCGTAGCACAGGTTCAGGCAAGTGCGGCAAATCTGGTCATGTCCGCCAGCGACGGCTATTCGAACGAAATCGATCTGGCCACCGTGAAAGCTTGTGCGGACTGCATGGTCGCTTTTACCACCACTCCCAGCGGTTTCCTGGCGGTCATGCCTGGACAAGAGGGCGGTGCCTGGGTCAAGAACCTGATCAAGATCGAAGTGAAATAGTTCAAAGGTTTCGAATGTCCACAGCACAAGGGAGGTTTTCCTTGAGGCTGAGAACAAATATTTATGAGGAGAATTGCCAATGAAGCCTAAATCAAGTATTTTCGTTCTTCTTGTTTTGCTGGTTTTGGCGTCCATAACGCTTTCAGCTTGTGGACCGGCTGCGACGCCAGTTCCAACCACGGCGCCCACTTCCGTCCCGCCAACCGCTGCCCCAACAGCTATGCCGGCAGGGAGTGCTGCGCTGGCGGTCACCGGTCTGGTGGACAAGCCGCTCAATCTGTCGGAAGCCGACCTGCGCGCCATGATGGTCGCCACTATCACGGCAGACCAGCCCAAGGTGGGCTCGCAGACGTTCAGCGGTGTACGCTTTAGCGACCTGATGGCCGCGGCAGGGGTCCAGTCTGCGGCCACCTCGCTGGTGATGACTGGCAGCGACGGTTATTCGGCCACGATCGATCTGGCCACGTTGAAGGCGTGCACGGACTGCATGGTCGCTTTTGTCGGCACACCGGTCACTTTCCTGTCGGTGATGCCCAATCAGGCTGGCAAGGTGTGGGTCAAGAACCTGGTCACGCTTGAATTCAAATAAGATTCGTTAAACCGGGTGGGCCACGAAGGCCCACCCATTTTTATGAAACCTCATCATTACGTCCCATCGATATTCTGCCTCGCCATCCTGATCGGATGGATCGCCAGTGGCTGCGGCGCCAAACCGTCGGCCTCTGGGGCCGCCAACGAATCTAGAAAGACGCCCCTGGTCATCTATGCTGCTGAAAGCTTGATCGCCCCATTTACAGACCTGGATAAAGCCTTTGAGAAGACGCACCCGGAGTTCAACGTCCAGATGCAGTTTCACGGCAGCATTCAGGTCATTCGGCAGGTCACGGACCTGCACGTTCCCATCGATGTGATTGCTAGCGCGGATGCCGCGTTGATGCCCATGATGATGTATACCACGGACAACCCCGACACCGGAAAACCGGATGCCAGCTGGACCATCCGCTTCGCCTCCAATCATCTGGAGCTGGCCTATCGGCCGACCAGCAAATACGCCAACCAGATCAACGCCGACAACTGGTATACCATCCTTCCGCGTCCAGACGTAAAGGTGGGTATCACCGACCCGCGCTTCGACGCCGCTGGCTACCGGGCCCTGATGGTCATTGCACTGGCCCAGGGGTACTACCACCAACCGACCCTTTTTTCTGACATGTTCAAGGGGAAATTTACCTTCCCTCTGGCTTACTTCTACGAGAACGGTCTGACCACCATTACGGTCCCGGAAATCGTGGAGACCGTTTCCGGGTCGAACATCATTATCCGGGGAGCCAGTATCGATAACCTTTCCCTGCTCGAGTCGGGCGACCTGGATTATGCCTTCGAGTACGAGAGCGTGATCCAGCAGCAAGGGCTCCAAATGGTTTCCCTGCCGGCCGCAATAAACCTGGGCGAAGCGGCTTACGACCAGGCCTACCACCAGGTGGAGGTAGACCTGAATTTCCAGCGCTTTGCCACCGTTAAACCCAAATTTGTCGGCGAACGCATTGGTTATGGCATCACCATCCCGAGCAATGCCCCTCACCCGGAGGCAGCAGAGAGGTTTATTGCTTTTCTGCTCAGTCCGCAGGGGCGCGCCATCATGGAAGCTGATCACCAGCCGCTGTTCGACACATTTCCTGTCGATAACTACCAATACCTGCCTGATGCCCTGCAGGCGATCTGTGTCCCGGCGGAGGCCCCCTGAACCGCCGGAACCTGCTCTTCAATCTGGTTTTTTCGTTCGCAGGCGGCCTGCTCGTCCTGTTCGTGGTTCTGCCGCTCCTGAGCACGCTGCTCTCGACCACCCCGACCGAGTTTCTCAAGTCCATCCTGGACCCTGAGCTGCTTCACTCCCTGGGCCTCACCTTCAGCGCGGCAGGTATCGCCACACTCCTGGCAATGGCCACTGGCGTGCCGCTTGCCTATCTGCTTGCCCGGCGCAAATTCCCCCTCAAGCGGCTGCTCGAGGCGGTGATCAACCTGCCGGTCGTCATACCCCATACTGCTGCCGGGATTGCGCTGCTGCTCGTCTTCGGACGGCGCGGCCTGCTCGGGCAGGTGTTGTCACCGTTGGGTATCACTTTTACCGACAACCTGGCCGGGATCGTGGTAGCCATGCTATTCGTCAGCCTGCCGTTCCTGGTCAATTTAAGCCGGGAAGCTTTTGCTCTGACCGATGAGGAGCTGGAGCGCGTCGCCATGACCGACGGCGCCAGTCCCTGGCAGGCCTTCTGGCATGTGACCCTCCCACAGGCCTGGCGCGGCGTTTTGGGCGGGGCGGTGATGATGTGGGCGCGCGGCATTAGCGAGTTTGGTGCGGTAATCATCCTAGCCTACAACCCCAAGATCGTGCCAGTGCTCATCTATGAACTCTATGAGGGCTTTGGTCTGAAGGCCGCCGAGCCGGCCTCCTTGCTGTTGATCCTGGTGGCGTTGGTAGTTTTCATTTTGCTTCGGCTTGCACTGCTCCCCAAAAACGAGTAAGATGTGCCCTGAACCAAACATCTTTTTATTCCTCAGGAGGTTTAGCGTATGAGAATCAGTGCTCGCAACATACTCAAGGGAAAAGTGGTCAAGGTCGTGCGCGGTGCGGTCAATGCCGAAGTCACGCTCGAGCTGCCGGGCAGCCTCCAGGTCGTCGCGATTATCACCAATACATCGGTGGATAACCTTGGCTTGAAGGAAGGGATGCAGGCCTACGCCGTGGTCAAGGCTTCCAGCGTGATGATCGCTGTGGATTAGGTCACCCAGCCCTTCTGGCTTCAGCAACCGTTTTTGTGCCACGCATCCTTGGGATGGGTGGCACAATCTTCCTTATCACTTTCTGCTTGAATCGCGCCCCATGTTCTTCAACAACCCGGACGTCTGGGAAGTCACCCTGCTCTCGCTCAAAGTCTCTGGTGTGGCGACCGCGATCAGCCTGCTGATCGGTTTGCCTGTGGGGACCGGCATGGCGCTGGGCCGCTTTCCCGGGCGCAACTTCCTGCTCAGCGTGGTCAATACCGGCATGGCGCTCCCGCCGGTGGTGGTCGGCCTGGCGGTAGCCATGGCGCTGTGGCGCAGCGGCCCGCTCGGAGGCCTCAACCTCATCTACACACCGACCGCCATCGTCATCGCCCAGACGATCATCTCCGCCCCGGTCGTGACCGGTCTGGCCTCCGCCGCCCTACAGCAACTGGACCCCCGCTTGCGGCTGCAGCTATACGGCTTGGGCGTTTCGCGAGTGCAGATGATTCTCAACCTCTGGCGCCAGGCGCGCCTGCCGCTCCTCGCAGCGCTGATGGCTGGCTTCGGTAGTGTTATCTCCGAGGTGGGGGCCTCGATGATGGTGGGAGGCAACATTCTTCACCAGACGCGTGTCCTAACCACTGCCATCGTCCTGGAGACGGACATGGGCGAGTTTGGGAGTGCCATTGCCCTGGGGATTTTGCTGCTACTGATCACCTTCCTGATCAACTTCGCGCTGACCTGGATCCAGCAAAGAGGGGTGAAGCGATGACCGCCCTGGTGGAAGTGCGCGGCCTACGTGTCGTGCGCGGCCGGCGCCAGGTCCTGGAAATCGATCACTTGGGGGCGGAGTCCGGTCAGGTGTTGGCAGTGGTCGGACCGAATGGGGCCGGGAAGAGCAGCCTGCTGCTCGCCCTGGCGCGTCTGCTCAAGCCCGAGAGAGGTGAGATCTTTTTTAACGGCCAAACTGCCGACCGGATGAGCGACCTCGACTACCGCCGCCGTCTGGGGCTGGTTCTGCAGGAGCCGCTGCTCCTGGACACTTCGGTTTTCGAGAACGTTGCCACTGGTCTGCGCTTTCGCCATTTCCCCAAAGACGAAATCACCCGCAGAGTTGAAACCTGGCTGGAGCGCTTGGGGATCGCCTCTCTACGCCGCCGCCCTGCAGCCAGGCTTTCGGGCGGTGAGGCCCAACGCGTCAGTCTGGCGCGCGCCTTTGCCTTGCAACCTGAGCTGCTGTTACTCGACGAACCTTTCAGCTCCCTGGATTCACCCACGCGCAGCCACTTGCTGGACGACCTGCAGGCCCTGCTAGCAGAGACCTCCACGACGACTATTTTTATAACCCATGACTTAAATGAAGCTGCTCGCATTGCTGACTGGGTGGCCGTCCTACTGGATGGTCGACTGCGTCAGGTCGGCTCGCCAGAGCAGGTCTTTTCCATTCCTATTGACGATGAAGTGGCAGCTTTCCTGGGGGAATTCAAATTGGATTGACACCAATTTTATACGTAGACAAAGAATAAAAATTAGAATTATCGAGAAAATGCTGTTTTCCAACCGGCACCCGCAAGAAGGTCTCTCTCGGATGAAGAGCTGCTTGAGGACTCCCTTATGGGCGATCTATGGGGGTGTGCCGTTCATGCCACAACAGTCATCTTCTTGCTACGCTGTATCCCGTCGAAGAAAGAGACCTAATAACCCCATGATTGCGATCGTGGCACTTGCATCCGCCAGACATGTTCTCCCCCATGCGAGATCGGTTAGGGAAAAATCCGGCAGCACGAGTCCTCGGATTAATGTCATCGCGATCCATGTGACAGGTTCATAAAGCAGAATAAATGAGCCAATCAACAGGAATGTGACATTGATCCACTTGCTCTTCTCCGCTCGAAAGGTCACGTGCCAGAACAATAACAGCAAGCAGGCCGCCAGAATCAGGTTGGCTAAGGGATCTATCCATGTGAATGCAATTCCGGAGAAATATGTAAAGAGCTCCGTATTTTCATAGCCCACAAACTGGATCAGCCTATCAAGCCCGTAAGCAACTGCGAGTGTGAGGATCATACCTATAAGTGAAGGAAGATGGTAACGCAGATTCCTTGCATTCATACCCCGCCTCCTGAAAAGTGCTGGATAAACAGAAACGGCGATTAGCCGATATGATTATACGCGAATTTCCCTCAGGCAAATTTCCACGCTGAATTGCCTTTGCGGCTCGTTTTAGTGCCGCTAGCAGAATGGGGAAATGATTTGAAATACTGCTGGGTGGATATGTCGTTGCGGCCAGCTAGATCACTCAGCCTGAGTTTTCGGATGGTTGGAGTTTGGGAGTGCTAAGGCCATTGTTGTGTTAAACGCCGGACGGTTGGTCTCATTTCGTAAACGCGGGAGGGAGTAAGCGTATGTTTATCCGTATCTCCGCTTGTCTGAATTCAATCCTCCGTATCCTTTTGCCCTTCCCGGTAGATCTTCAGCCACTCCCGGGCTTCCTGGAGCTGTTTCTTGGGGACAAAGATCTGGACACGCCCAAGCCCGTCCACGGTCACCGCGTAAAGCCTGCCTGCAGCTTCCTGGATCAGCTCGACTTGAATGCCTTCCGCCTCCAGCAAGCTTTTAATGCCTTCAGCTTCCATCCGCCCATATACCTCCGCGAGCACATCCCACTTCATTTCATCCATCATCAACGCTCCTTACTCGATAAGGATTGAGCTTGCTCGGACGGTGAGATCCCTTTCTGATCTTACCGTCTGCTGCTGCTCTGCTCGTTGGATTTAGGTGCGCCTCAGCGCTCCAGCCATTTTGCGGCGGCGCGCGGTAGTTCGGCCAGAGGCCCGACCTTTACCGTACAGCGCGGCAGGGAGTCAAGGAAAGCCCGGCCGTACTGTTTGGTCAGCACGCGCCGGTCGAAAATGGCGATCACCCCGTGGTCTGACTGGGTGCGGATCAATCGTCCGAACCCCTGCCGGAAGCGCAGGATGGCTTCAGGCAGTTGATATTCATTGAACGGATCTTCATAGGTCTCAGAGCGGGCCGCCACCAGGGGGTCGGTCGGGACAGCGAAGGGCAGCTTGACGATCGCCAGGACAGAGAGGGCTTCCCCGGGGACATCCACTCCCTCCCAGAAGGACCGGGTACCCAGCAGGACCGCCCGTTCCGTGCTTTTAAAGGTTTCTAGCAGCGCGTTCGGGCTGGCGCCTTCGCCTTGTTCGTATACGACAATATCATGCTGGGCCAGGGGTGCGGTGATGGCTTTTGCTGTCCGCTTCAATTGCGCATAAGAGGTGAACAAAACCAGGGTCCTACCACCGCTGGCTTTGCAAAGGTTGATCAAGCTGCGGTCGAGCTGGTTCTGATATTCAGGGGCGTGGGGTTCGGCAATGTCGTTCGAGATGTAGAGCAATGCAGAATTTTCATAATCGAAGGGCGAACCGAGCGCTAGCTCGTCCGCTTCGTCGGCAGATAGGGTGTTGCGCAGGTAGGTGAACTCACCCCCTGCGGTCAGCGTGGCGGAGGTCAGGATGACGCTGCGTTTCTCATGCCATAAGTATTTCTCGACCAGCGGCCCGACCCGGATGGGGGCCGCATTCAGGGCCAGGCGGCTGCTGTTCGGATTGACTTCCACCCAGTAGACATAATCATTGGAAGGTTCGGAGATCATCGAGCTGATCGTCTGCTCAGCTTCAGATAACCGGCGGTAGAGATTACCGAGGTCGCCGAGGAGATCCTCCAGATCCTCCAGTCCACTTTCGTAGAGTTCGCTTGCGCCTTTATGAATTTCCTCCAGGCAGCCGGTGAACAGGCGCAAGGTTTCATCACAGGTCTGCCATGCGATTTCAACTTCATCCCACCTGGGCAGTGTGCGCGTGGATGGCAGCAGGCGATCCTGGAATGCATAATTACCGTTCGAGGGTCCCTCATGTTGATCCGCAATGAACTCCGCCAGTGACTGGAAAAACCCCCGCGCCTGGTCCTGAGACCGCCAGGCCAGGTCGGTCGCGCGGGCCACTGCCTGTTCCAGGGTTGCAAAGTCGGAGGGGCGCACCTGATTCCGTGTGGCTGCCAGGAAAAACCCCAAAGTTCCTGAGTTCGACCCGCCGATCTCCCGGATCAATCGGTCCAGGTCGGCTTGAGTCAGGCGGAAGCTCAAGGCACCGGTGGTGGCCGCTTCAAGATGGTGTGCTTCATCGATGATCACGTGATCGTAGTCAGCCAGTACGCGGTTCCCGACAGCCACATCCGTGAGAAGCAGGGCGTGGTTCACGATGAGCAGGTGCGCAGTTTGAGCTGCCTGTCGTGCCCGGAAAAAGGGGCAAGTGCCGCCGGTCCGTTCCAGGCAGGTCTCATTGGTGCAGGCATCGTCTTCCGCGGAGATGTGTACCCAGACTTCCCGCTCGGCGGGCCCGGTCAGGTTGATCTCGGTCCGGTCCCCGCTGGTATTTTCCTGGAGCCAGACCAGCACCTTGGCGAGCACCCGCAGTTCATCCGTGTTTTCTGGGCCATGCCGGCGCAGCAGATCAAAGCGGCGGGGGCAGAAATAGTTGGCGCGTCCTTTCAAAACCGCGGCGCGCAGATCCAGACCGAGCGCCGCGCACAGATCCGGGATGTCCTTTTTAATGAGCTGGTCCTGCAGGTTGATCGTGTTGGTCGAGATGACGACGCGGGTGTTGTTCTTCAACGCGAACAGGGCTGCCGGGACCAGATAGGCGAAGGACTTCCCGACACCTGTACCCGCTTCGACCAGCAGATGATTTCCCTTGGAGAGGGCATCGGCGACCGAGCGCAGCATTTCAACCTGCTCTGGCCGGAACTCATAGTTCTCGAAGTAATGGGAGAAGGGTCCGCCGTGTTCGAGCAGTGCGGCACTCTCATCCGGATCAATGGGCAGGGGGTCCCTGGGCACCTGCAGAGTTGGGTTTTGCGGCTGTTCCTCTTGTTCAAAGAGGGGCCCGCGGGGATGGCCTTTTACTTTCCTGGCAGTAACCTTCTCTTTCGAGCGTGACCGCAGGATCTGTTGAAAGACCCAATTGCCATCCCATTCGAGCGGTTCGCCCATGCGGACGATCTCAGCTAAAAGGTCAAGGGGGAGCTCCAGCGCCTGAGCTGTCAGGCGCTGGTAGATGGCATGCGTGACGCGCGCATCGTCCAGGGCGCGGTGGGTTGCGGGAAAGGGGATGCCGAGGGCCTGTCCGAGCGCTCCCAGGTTGTACCGGCTGGCGGAGGGAAGCAGGATCGACGCCAGCTCGTAGGTATCAATGCGCTCGTTTAGGGTGAACAGGTTGTATTTTTTAAAAAAGGAGAGATCGAACTGGATGTTGTGTCCCAGGATCGGAGCGTCTCCGATAAATGCTTCCAGTTCCTCCAAAATATCCCCCAGGCGGGGTGCCTGGCGCACCATTTCATCGGAAATGCCGGTCAGGCCGGTGATGAACTCGGGGATGTGACGGCCCGGGTTGACCAGCTTGGTCCATTCCGCCTCAATGCGATTCCCGTCAAAACGCAGCACACCGATCTCGGTGATGGCGTCGGTTTGGGAATCCAGCCCGGTGGTTTCAACGTCAAGGGAAACGATGGAAGTCACGCCGTAAGTTTACCAGATTTGCGATGTGAAAGCACCGCCATTCATGGCTAGGGATGAAACGGCGTCCGACGAAGGCGGCGTTGCTGTGAGCCGGTGAGGGGCTTTTGGTTGTATAATAAAGAACATGTGTTCTAAGTATGCAAGTATATACCGAATTGGGGAAATGTCAAGGGAAAATAAAACCCGCGTTTGTAGCGGATAAGTATATACCAACGGGACATGCAAATTTGCACGTCTCATTTATTTGACGCAAAATAAAACCCCGCCGGGTTAGTGAACTGCACCCTATTGGGAAGACACAAAAAGAAAGACCCCGTATGAGCTAACTGGACAGACACCTGAGTTGATAAGGTGTCTGTCTTGTTTTCAATTGTATCCTTTCGTAGTTGTAGAAGC
>Ga0187877_1001042_pt1 | contig 30965 bp, 21 predicted proteins | sample June2016WEW_17_1_3_FD_132430 | JGI IMG/M metagenome (GOLD analysis project Ga0187877, IMG submission 132430) | Peatland microbial communities from SPRUCE experiment site at the Marcell Experimental Forest, Minnesota, USA - June2016WEW_17_100 | ecosystem: Environmental > Terrestrial > Soil >...
GAGACCCAAACGAACCTCGCAGATCCCTGCGGATCAGCCCAAAACGGCCAGCGATCAGCTCGCCAGAGAACCGGAAAGCAAAAAACCAGCGTTTTTCCGCAGCCTGTTCAGCCCCGCCCTTCCCGCAGCCCCCCAAAAGCGTTCCAGCGTGGTGAGAAATCCGCCATAGCGCCACGCCACGGGCGGCGTCCGCGGGGGCAGCGAAAAACGGTTTTGACGCCGGCCGCGCCGCGTGGTAATTTCGGGGCGCAATTCGTAGGAGCCTGCTGCTCGCAGGCAGACACTCACAGGCGCCACGCATGATTTCGGTTGTCATCCCCACTTACAACGAGGCCGCAGTAATCGAGGAGACCCTTCGCCGCGCCGCGGCAGCGCTGCGCGCCGCTTCCGAAGATTTCGAACTGGTGGTCGTGGATGATGACAGCGCGGATGGGACGGCGCAGCGGGCCGAGTCGCTCGCGCCGGCCATCCCCGTGCGCGTACTGAAGCGGCCGGGACGGCTGGGCCTGGCCACGGCGGTGCTGGATGGATGGGCGATGGCGCGCGGGGAAATCCTGGGCGTGATGGATGCGGACCTGCAGCACCCGCCCGAGGTGCTGACCGCGCTCGCCCAGGCGATGCGCCATGACGGGACAGATCTTGCCCTTGGCAGCCGTTACGTGCCCGGCGGCGGCACCTCCGATTGGACCTGGCTGCGCCGCGTCATCTCCCGCACGGCAACGCATATGGCGGCGACGGTTCTGCCGCTCAAGCTGGCGGCGGTCGGTGATCCCATGTCGGGAGTCTTCCTGGTGCGCGCCTCCGCTCTGCGGGACGCCAAGCTGAACCCGATGGGTTACAAGATCCTGTTGGAGGTCATCGCCAAGGCACATTACCGGAAGTTGGAGGAAGTGCCCTACATTTTCCAGGAGCGCGAGCGCGGCAGCTCCAAGCTCGGCGCACGGCAATATCTGGAATATCTGTTGCACCTGGCCAAACTGGCCTCCGGCACCGGACAACTCCTGGGATGGTTAGGCTATGGACTGGTGGGATTAGTGGGCGCGGTGATTGACGTGGCGCTCTTCTATTTCTTCGTGGAGCGCTGGGGTTGGCGCCCCGCGGCCGCCCTGGCCGCGGCGATTCTGGTCGCCCTCAGCAGCAATTTTGTGGGGAACGAAGCTTTCACTTTTCGCTTGCGAGAAGCGGGGGCCATGCGCAGGGGCTTGGGCGTGAGGCTGCCGAGGTACGTGCGGGTGTGTATTCCCGGCGCGCTGCTCAATATGGTTGTGACCCTGCTGGTGATTTCGCAAGGCGGGGGACTTTTCACGGGAGCCGCCGTGGGGGTCGTGTCGGGCGGCGTATACAACTTCCTTTTCAATATCCCTGCGATCTGGAAAACCTGGAACAGGATCGCTCGCAGCCGGTAGCTGCCTGAGAGGCTGCGGAAAAACTCGTAGGCGCTGTCATTCTGAGCATGGACAGCCTTTCGGCTGCCCATGATGGGCAGAAACTCGACAAGGAGAACCCCTGCCCCTCGCTGTCATCCTGAGCGAAGCGAAGGACCCCGGCAGTTCACGGGGGTTTGGCGAACCGAGTAAACTACGGGCGGTCGGCTTGTATCCGTTCGCGCTCCAGCTTGTTCCGGCGCAACAGTGCGAACAAGCGCTCTTCGAATACCGTGTCTGACCGGTGAACGCGGTAATTCCGGATCGTCCGAAGAATACGCATGGGTCGCAGCAAGTACGAAAGTCCATAAAACGCGCACATGCCAATCAGCCGGTACGCCGCGATCTCTGCTTCGCCGACGTTCTCGCAATAATTCGAAGATTGCTTCAGGTCCATGAAGGTCATCAGTGAGGTGAAGTAATCGCGATCCATCTTCGGGATCGCGCCGGTGTCCCGTAAATATTGGTATAGCTCCGATCCGGGATAGGGCGAATATGCGTAAATCCCCACGTCATCGACGCCCAGAACAGCGGACCGAATCGCGACCCACACGGTTTGCAGCATGTCCCAGCGCATTTCGCGCGGGAAGCCGATAATCAGGTTGCATTTAACGAAGATGCCGTTGCGCTTGGCGTGGCGAATGGACTCAAACAGCCGAGGCAGCTTGACCTTTTTTTTGATTTCCTTCAAGGTGCGAGGTGAGCCACTCTCGGGCGCGTAGGTGACGTTGCTGCAACCGGCTGAGGCCATCGCAGCCAGCACTTCGGCATCCATAGCTTCGGATCGCGTTCCACTCGGCAACTGCCAGGTGAGCTTCAGTCCGCGGCGCTTGATCTCCGCGCAGAAACTGAGGGTCCATTCCTTTTTGATGATCGCGGTGAGATCGAAGAAGTCGATGTTGTCGGCCCGATAAGTCTTCATGTAGTACTCGATCTCGTCCACGACGTCGGGAATCGCGCGCATGACATAACGCGTCGTCCACATGAACGGACTCGAGCAGAATGTACACTGATACGGACATCCTCGCGTGGCGGTGAGTGGCATGCTGCGTCCGCGCTCGACGCCGTGACCTTCGCCCACGCGAAAGTAAGGTTCAAGATCGAACAGGTGCCAAGCAGGCCAAGGCAATACGTCAACATTGCGAATGCGATCGCGCTTAGCACCTGACTTCAGGTTCCCCTCGGCATCCAAATACTGAATACCGCCGACATGCTCCAATCTGCGCCTGCCGTCGAGCCAATCCGCCCATTCGACGATGGTTTCTTCTCCTTCGCCCAGCGCAACGTGTGTCACTGCAGGACACGAACGCAACACATATTCGCCAGCGGCCGTAGGGTGTTCGCCACCGGCGACAATCGGCACGTCGGGGAATTTGGCGTGAATGGCATTGATCATGTCCTCGATGTGCGGCCAGTCCTGGGAGAACATAACGGAGACGCCGACTCCGTCGGGCCGTTCGGTGATGCGGTCGAGAATCTTCTGTGTGGAAAGTCCGCGATATCGGACGCGTGGATGATAGGAGAGACCGATATGGTTGATATCCTCGCCCAGCGCGTCCAGGTTGGTCACCAGATGTCCGTGTTTCAGCAGGTTCGCACTCAAGTACGCATTCCCCAGCGGCATGGTGACCGGGGCGCTAAATGTAGAAGCCGAAAAGACGGAGGGTGGCCGAACTAGGAGAATGCGGCTCATTGACGAAATTGTACCTTGAGATTCGTGGGTGTCACAAGACGTAGCGACTGTTAGATTAGGGTTAGCCGCTGGAACCCTTCATTGCCAGTCTTCCCTTCGTCTGCTGACGCAGCACCTTCATCGCTTTCGCGAGGTCAGGATCGTGGAGCTGCGCTGGTGCCGCTCGATGACCAAGTCGTAGAAGTCAGTGGAAGCCTGGGAAGAGAGCATGCGCAAGACGAAGTCATCCACCACCAGCAAGTCGGGCGTGAGGACCGGCGCATCTCCCCCTCGAAGGAATTATCGGCACGGGAATAGGCCAAGTCCTTGAGCAGCACATCCCCGCGGGAAAAGAGCCCGCGATAGTCGGCGCGACTGCCGGCATGACCGAGCCCCGAGGCCAGGAACGTTTTCCCAACCCCCGCCGGCCCGATGAAGATGGCATTCAGGTTACTTTTCCGTCTTCCCGGCGATGTTGGGCATCGGCCGCCGATTCAGGCACACCGTCCGACCGACTCGCGTTCCTGGAACAGGGAAAAGGCCCCCCAACTGTCTTGCCGATGATGTAATGGGGGCGTGCCTTCACTTCCTCGTACAGGCGTCCGACGTACTCACCGATGATACCCAGGAAGAAAAGGAGAATGCCCGAGAGGAAAGTAATGAGCAAGACCAGGGCGGTAAAGCCCTTGGGAGCGCTGTGCAGGAAGAACTTGGCATAGACCGAATAGACCGCAAACCCACCCGACAGGACCATGGCGAGAGTGCCCAGCAGCGTAGCGGCACGCAGGGGCACGATGGAGAACGCGAAGATTCCGTCCGACGCCAGCTCAAAGAGTTTCCGAAGGCTGTACTTGCTCCGGCCGGAGTAGCGCTCGGCACGATCGACGGGGATGCCGATCTGCCGGAATCCCACCCAACTGCGCAAGCCACGCAGGTAGCGGTGGTGTTCGGGCAGGCGGCGAAGTTGCTCCACCACACGGCGCGAGATCAGGGCGAAATCACCCGCGTCGAGCGGCAGGTTCAACTCGGAGAGCGTCGCCAGGAGGCGATAGAAGAGGAAATAGGCAAGCTTGAGCCACCAGGCTTCCTTGCGGTGGGCGCGCGTGGCGTAGACCACGTCGTAGCCCCGCTGGAACTGCTCCACAAAACCCGGAATCGCCTCCGGGATGTCTTGCAGGTCGGCATCCATCACCACCACCGCGTCGCCCGAGCAATGGTCGAGCGCGGCCGTCAGCGCGGCCTGGTGCCCGAAGTTTCGCGACAGCGCGACCATGACGATCCTCGGATCACGCGCCGCGGCTGCTTCCAGGATCTCCAGGGTGCGGTCCGAGCTGCCGTCATCGACCAGCACGATTTCGTGCGGCCCCCCGGCGATGCTTTCCAGTACTGCGCCGGTGCGGCGCAAAAATTCCGGCAGAACACTCTCCTCGTTATAGAGCGGGACAGCCACGGACAATCGGAAAGGCAGGCTCATCTCTTCCCTCTCCCCTTGAAATAAACCATTTCCCATAGAGTCGCCCCCAGGCCGGCGAGCGCATAGGGTTCAAAAACCTCGGTCTCGAACGTTTCGCTGAAGATTTGCTTCCATTCTTCGAGCGGGCGCGGAAACTCTCCGCGATCCAGGCGGGCGAGAAGCCGGGGGACCGAGGCCCGCGCGGGCAAGACCAGGTCCAAGATGTGAACGTGCCCGTCCTCCGTGAGCAGGGCGTCGAGCTGCGAGAGGAGCCCGCGGGCGCTGGGCGTGTCGATATGGTGAAGAAAGCTGTTGATCAAAATAAAGTCGAAGCGCGCCGCCGGGGCGAGCGCCGGGCGCGTGATATCCGCAACCAGAAAGTCCCTCCCATAACGCCGGCGGGCATGCTCGAGGTAGCGCAGATTGTGATCGATGCCCAGATAGTGCGTGTGGGCGAAGCGCGGGGTGTTCGTGCCCGGCCCACAGCCCACGTCCAGCACCCGCCGCACCTGGCGCAAGTCATTGTGGGCCAGGATGGGCGCAAATTTCTTCTCCGCGAAAGGAGCCTGCCAGAGGCGGTAGGCCTGGGTATTCTCCATGATCCGCGTCGCGAGCTTCATGGCGTGCCTCGCGAGGGAGTCCGTTGGTCCGCCGCAAGAGGATAGGGCGACAACCTGGGAGGTGTAAGGTCCGGTTCCGCAAGCCAGACGTGTCTTTGCGGGAAGTAACGGATTAACTCGGCATTTCCGGAGTCGCCCATGTCACGCGCCCGAAACTTCGAACAGTTTATTTTCACTTGGTTGAGACGGCAAGCAACCACAATGTAAAGCAGCCGATCAATTTGAAGCTGTGGCGGCATCTTTCCTCGCGGAATTCCGGCATAAGGGTGCGAGATGGCAATTTCATCTTTACGGGCTGGGAAGAAAAGAAGTTTGTCGTCGCCCGGCAACCCATGCGATCTTCATGCGCCGGTACCCTGTGCCAGCACAGCTCCCGCTGCACTGCCCGCAACAAACCCGTCCCGTATGGAATCGGCGATTCCCTGAAATGTCCAGCGGGCATAGCGGCCGACCTGGAAAATACGCTGTTCTTCCAGCAATCGCAGAGCTTCCAGTTTCCATTTGGAACCTGGCAACGACCATGTGTAGGCGGTGTCAATCCAAGTAGGGTCGATGACCTCGGTGCCATCAATCCAGCCCCATTCCTGTAGTTCCTGCGCAATGCTTTGGCCCAACGACCTCATCTCTGACGGACTTGGCTTGCTGCCTTCGGGATATGACTTTTCAACATAGATGCTGACGCGGTCATTGGCGTGGCACCCCGAAGCAGGCAGAAAAGAAGCATCAACGTTGCTGTAAAAACCGACGCGATGGAAACGGGCCTTGCTGGACGGAATGTAAACCCAGTGTTCCAGAGGGCATTGGGGGCCTCTGCGAGCGCCGATATTCATGACCAGAACGGCAGGCGAAGGATCCGGTCTTGCCACAGCCTTCAGTCCCGTAAGGGTCATCATGCGATTCAGCGGAAGGGTCGAAATCAGAAATTCGTAAGAGGCGCCACTACCATCGGCAAACATCACCGCACGCCTCCGCACGTCAATATTGGTCACCCGCTTGCCGTAATGCGCGATGCAACGCGAGGCCATACGGGACGCCAGAGCGTTCAAGCCCTCCTTGGGGTAGATGAATGTTGTGTTGTAACCGGCTGCCGCGGTGGCATTGAATGCTCCCTGTATAGCTGTGGGGAGACTAACGGGCGACTTGTACGCATCCTGGGGTGCGATCTTGTCGCAAAGGCCCGAGGTGTACAGGTCATGGAATGGACGGAAAAACAATTCGTCAAGAGTCTTTCCGAAGCTATTGCGCAACCAGTCGGCCATGGTCACGGCCGGCTGAGGTCGTAATGCCGCATCGGCCATTTCGCACAGAGCAGCCTGCGCAGTCTGCGGGTCCAGGTATTTCAGACTATTTTGAATGGGGTAAGGAACCGCCAATCGCGTGTCAGGGAAAAAAACAGCGGACTTGCGGAAATATTGCTGGACGGGAGTGAGCGACTGAATAAACTGGAGGACCAGTGGGTCGCCTCCAAAAATCCAATGCCCGCCTCCAATTTCGAACCGGTATCCTTCCCCGTCCGTCGGAGCCTCGTGGAGGCGGTCTTCGGTACCAGGCCGCATGTAGTAAGAGGAGCAGATCCCGCCCGGCGATTGCTCCGCCTCGTAGACTGGCAATCCGGAGGCCCAGCCCGCCGCCAAGCCTGTCATTCCTGCGCCAAGAATCATCGGTGCTCCATGTGTGAAGCGGACCTAAGGGGGAATTCCCATCGCAGCCAAGGAGGCTGGGCCGACCACGTTATGCGTGGCCGCCATGTCATCTTCGGGCGTCGGGGTTCGCACCGTCACCGAAACCCAATCGGCCCACTCACCCTGGTCGAAAGTGAAAAACGAAATGCTGGCAGCGCGCACACTCGCTGCTCGATTTGTCGAAATGAGCGTACCCAGCGCAACTCCTCTTTGTCAATAATGCACAACTTGGATTCGATTTGAATGCCTATGGACCAAATCGCAGCCGCGCCAACTGGCGCGCGCATAGCAATCCAACTCGGGCCCAGCGCGCAAGTCCCCGCAGCGACTGTGTGCCTCCCAGCCGCGGAAGATGTTCAACGCTGACTTCTACCACTCGAAACCGCATTCTGCGTGCCAGAATCGAAACCATAACCATGGGGATGAAAGCATCTTCCGGGACCCGTTTGAGCACGGTCGCCAAGGCCCCAGTGCGCATGAGCTTGAAGGGGTAATTCGCGTCGGAAATCCACACCTGCCATAGCAGCCAGTTCAGGACGCGCATCAGTGTGGTGACCAATTTGCGGAAGGCGCCGTCCTGCCGCTTCTTGCGCACCCCGAACACAAAATCGAATTGATTGCGCAGGTCCCAGAGCCGCCAGAAGTCGGCGGGACAGTGCTGCCGGTCGCTGTCCGTCTGAAATACGAATTCGCTATTAACCTGGCGGAAGCCGAATCGCAGAGCTTTACCGTGCCCGCCATTCACTTCCCGGGAGATGAAAGCGAAGCCCGGCAGGGTGCGGGTGAGCTGGTCCAGGACACCTGGAGTGCCGTCGGTACTGGCGTCGTCGATCACCAGGAGGCGTGAACCGGGGACCTTGTTGATAACCTCCGCGTGCCACTCCGTGACGGCCGCGGCGATGATGTCCTCCTCGTTGTGCGCGGGCATGAGGATGGTCAACCCTTGCGGGGCAGAGGGTGGTCCGACGGTGGGCTGTTTGAATCTCATCGATTTAGCCAGCATTCAGGACTCATTGCCTATCCACCAGCGGCGCCGCTCGACCTGGCTATAGCAGCGCAAATGCTTTGGCCTGCAGGATGACCCAGACCAGAGCGAAGCTGCAGAGGGCCAGAGCCACCGCATTTTTCACGGCTTCCCGTGTGGGCGAGGGATCCGAGCGCGATCCGCCTGGGCGCGGCAGTTGAACCCAAAAGAAGGCCGCAGCGCAGATTTGGGTGCTGACCAAAGTGGTGTAATAGAAGCGTGAAGGGATAAGAAAAATACCGTACGTGGAACTGAGCAGAGCCACAATGGCGGCGGTGGTCAAGGCCCAACTTGGCCAACTCGTGTATAAGATCGCGCTGGCGAGCAGTGGGATTGCCAGGTATTGGTCTCTCAATGCCGGCGAGAACGTGAACATCGCCAGCAGATACATCGGGAAAAGGTCGACTTTCCTTTGCGCCGCGATCGTCCCGGCCACCATTACGATGACGATCCAGCCCAAGGTGAGGATAGCCGATTCCGACTTGGTAAGCGGGGCAAGAAATGAGATCGAGGTGAGCAGCCGGCTTAATGAGTAGGTGAACTCTGAACGATAAAGAAAGACGTTGCGAATTATGCCATCGCGCGAGGGGGCATCAAACATCCAAGGCAAGAACGAAAGGCCGAAGATTCCATAGGCGATCACGACGTACGCCACGCGCTTCCGCCAGCTCCCTAATTTAGTCCAGAGGAATATCCAAAGGGGAAACAGAAAAAGAACATGTTTAATAACCAGCGAAATACCTTGTAATCCTGCGGCGATGGCGAGCCGGCGCGGTGGGGGGGAGCCGCTTCGAATCAGCAGCCACGAGGCGAGTCCGACGAGCAGGGCAAAATTCTCAAATTGAGAATGATAGCCGCTCAACAAGATGCTTGCAGGGCAGCAAAGGAAGAAGATTCCCGCGCCGTACCGATACTTTGCGGACAATAGCGCCGCCAAGGCCACGTCCGTAATTCCCAGGAATGCAGCGACGGCCACGTGAAAGGTCTCTCCTCTCATCGCGGGTAAGAAAGTGGAAAGTTGTTCGATGCCCGCCAAAATGAAGCCCCAGAGGGGGCCGTAATTGAAGCGCGGGGTATTCGCGTAAACGCTTTTTCCGTGCAGAACAAGGGAGACAACGATACCATATGAATCCAAATCAAAATTGTGCCCACGCGTTGCCAGAATCAGCTTCAAAGCAAGGGAAATCAGTGCCGCCACCGCGAACACAATCTTCTTCCACCGTTCGAGGTTCGCCTGGGCCAATAGGTACACCGCACCGCCGGAGTTCAGTAATAGGAACAAACATGCTAGGGTGACAGACACTCCGGCATTATAGTCGGCCGAAACCAGAATGGGAATGTCATCGTATGCGCCGCTGGGGATTCGGGAAATCACGGCACCCGGAGGGCACTAGGGGGGAGTCCGCAGGTCCGCCAGAACAGGATAGGGCGACAACCTAGGAGGCGCAAGGTCCGGTTCCGCAAGCCAGACGCGTCTTTGCGGGAAGTAGCGGGTTAACTCGGCATTTCCGGAGTCGCCCATGTCACGCGCCCACACGATTTTTGCGGTGTCGATATCGGCCCTATTATATACCCATTCATTATCCGAATTATGATATCGATTGTAACGCACAATGACGAGCTGGTCTCCCGGCAGTGCCTCCAATTGCGCCAAGGCCTTGGCACGGTCCAGGTTCTGATAATGCTCGGAGTCCCAAGTGTGCTTCCATTCAACGGGGGTGGGAATGTGCAACTGGGGCGCGACAGCGCGCAGCAGGAACAGCAGGACGCAGATGGCCGGGATCGCCCGCACCAACCCCAGGCCGGCACGTTGCCCGCGCCAACGCCACAGCCGCAGGTACCGCATGGCTTGCAAAACCAGCGCATAAATCGATGCGGTTATAGGTGCCACGTACTGCGGGATAAAGTAGATGGGCAGCGCGACCCCGATGAAAGTAGCGCCGCACACCGCCACGAAAAAACCCGTCTTGCCCGTGATCGACTTTCGGAAAAACTGCCAGGGGTTGATGGCCAGCATCACCACCAGGGGCAGCGCGAGCACCGGCCCCAGGAAGAAACGGTAGATATCCGAGACCTTCGTTGCCAACACGTCGAAGGGAGCCCTTCGGGCGTGGTAGTAAAAGTACATCTGCCAACCATGCAGATAGAAGCGCTCCAGCACCAGATGGTGATACTCGTGCTTGAGGTTAAGAGGCTGCCAAGGAAAATACGGCACAGCGATATAGGTGTCGAGATTGACCTGGTAAGGAATGCGAAGTGGGCTGCCCGTAACTCTCCAAAAAAAGTAGGCCATCCCCGCCACCGTGACAGCCAGAAGCAGGCCCATGGGCAGGACAATTCGTGATATCAATATCCGCCAGGGTGGGCGCTCCTTTCCCAGAAACCACGCGCCAACGGCCACGGCCACCGGAATGCCGAAGAACAGGCTCTCGTATGGCCGCGTGTTGGCCAGAAGGGCCAAACCCAAGCCTAGGAGCACGGCCTCCCCCAGGCGCCTGCGCCGCTTGATTCTGGGCAGCGCTCCCAGGACGAGCGCTCCGCCGATTGCCGCCAACGCCCCTCCACAGTAGCTGTTTACCCAATAGGTGAAGGTAGCAAGCCGCATAACGGCCAGCAGCCCACCCAGCAGAGCCCAACCCGGCGGCAACCATCCTTGCAGCATCCAACAGATCGCCGCGCACATGGCGCCCGCGCTGAGCCATACGCCGATCCAAGGGTTTCCTGCAATGACTTGGCCCAAAGCCATGACTAAGCCCTGGGCGGCATAGTACATCGGCATATAGGTGGGTTTCTGATTGATGTGGATACTCTCAAAGTGAATCCACATCGGGTGAGTTGGATTCGCTAGGCGGCCGTGAGCAAAAGTATCCGCTGCCAGCAGGTAGCCAAAATCATCATGAAATCCCGGCTTAGGAACCGGCACGTTGGGCAGCAGGGCCGCGCGTGTCACCAATGCCAGGACACCCACCACTAGTACTGCAAGGGCGCGCCTCCTTGCCAAGCGGCCCAGGTATTGTTCCGCGGCCTGAAACCACCCGGAGGGGAAGCTGCGAAGGAAATACGTGGCCACGATCAGGATGGCCACCAGAGTATACTCGAAGAAGAAGAACATGTTACGCCTCCGGGACTTTAGCCATGTTATGAAAACGCCCTTTCCTTTCCTCTCTCTCCTTCTGGATGGTCCAAGGTCTGCCGCCCTCTCGCGGATCAACTTTGATGACCAACTTGAGGCGAGTGGGGGAGCAGTTTAGCATGAAGTTTCAGCCGCCACCAAGAAGCGTGCCGGAACGGTAGTGGTGGAGTTGGATTCTTGTGCGGCGGTCTATGACTACCTTAGCGATGCTCATAGAACTCCGTTACAGCAAACTGCGCGACTATCCCCGAAGCAAGTCCTCCTGTACCCTACGACCGGAATACTGTAGACTGGGAAGCCGGCTTGACCTACGCTTGACCAGCTTACCGGTTCACCCAGGAAAGCATCGCGCCGGAGAAGATACCTGTGTGGGTGTTACCAATTTGCCGGCCTCCACTCGCTCGCGCGCTTGGCTCTATGGGACGCTAGGTCTGGTGTTTCTGCGCGCTCTTCCCAACCTGCGTTTTCCACTCGGGCGAGACCAAGCCACCTATTGCCAGATCGCGCAACAACTGCTTCATGGTCAACTCCTTTATCGCGACCTCTGGGATAACAAGCCTCCCGGCATCTTCTTTCTTTACGCCCCCGTCGTGAAGCTTTCGGGCCCCGTTATGTGGTGCGTCGGGGTGATGGACGTTGTCTGGCTCCTGCTGTTTTCCTATTGCCTTTTTCGTTTTGTCGAACGCTACCTGGGGGCGCCAGCCGCTGCCCTTGCCGTATTGTTCAACGCGGGATGGCATTCCACTCAGGGCTATGTCCACGCGGGGCAACCGGAAGTCTGGCTGATGCTTTGCATCTTCAGCGCTTTTCTCGGGATGTCGCCCGCTGGCCGTTGGCCGCGCGCCCGATGTTTCATCGTCGGGCTGGTGCTGGGCGCGGCCTTCTGGTTGAAGTACAACGCCGTCATCTTTATCCCCTTTGTGCTGCTCGTCCCTTTTCTCGATTTTTCGGAACTGGACTGCGCGCCGCGCCGCGTCAAGCTGAGGATCCCGTTTCGCTCCTGGCTATCGCAAGTCTGCTTTGTGGGCGCGGGTTTCATGCTGGCCGTGGGCGCGGTGCTCAGCTACCTCTGGCTGACGGGGGTTTGGCCGTGGTTCCGGGAGGAGCAGTTCGAAGTTCTGCCCCGTTACGGAGCCATGGTGTTCGCGCGAGCGCACCCCCTCTGGCTGATCGCAATTTTTCAGACCTATCGCCACCTCCAGCCCTGGAACGAGGCCATCGTTGCGGTCGCTCTGTTGATCGCCTGGAAGCGCAGAGAGCTTTCCGCCACAGCCCCGATTTTCCTCATGGGGCTTGCCGGCTACACCTTGACCGCTTCACAAGGGCGCTTTCATCCCTACTATTTTGAGACCACGTACCCCTTCATCGCCATGTGTTGGGGCTATGTGTGGGTCAGGACTTTTCAGGGCTTCCGGGCGGTGAGCAGGGCGTTCGCGCGAAGGAACTGGCAACTCGCTCGGGTCATGTTATGGGTGGTGTTCGCGAACCTCATCTACGCCGGCTCGATTCAGGAGATTTTCCGCATCGACGAACAGTACCGCTCCTTCGCTTTCTGGCGCCGGGAGCCCGAGCGTTCCTATGCGGAATATCTGTGGCAACTCGAACTGGAAAAGTTTCACGACCAGATGGCCATCATCGATTATCTCAAGGCGGATTCGGCCCCTCAAGATGAGGTTTACGTCTGGGGCACAGCCCCCGCGATCAATTTCCTATCCCAACGGCGCTCCGTGTCGCGGTTTGTATCGAACCTGGGATTGATCTCCCCCTGGGGTCCGCAGCGATGGCGGGCCGAGTTGCTGCGGGATTTAACGAAGACCCCTCCACGCTTTATCGTCGTGGAGCGTCATGACGCCATCCCAGGTGTTTCCTACACGCGCCGGGACTCCGAAGAGATGCTCCAATCCTTCCCCGCCCTGGCGGATTTCCTCCACACCCGTTACCGGTCCGTAAGACACCTCACCGACTTCGAGATCTACCAGCGGCAGGTCACTTCGCCTTAGTCCACCCTATTGCCCTTGGGTTCTTTACGCAAATAATTAGTAACATAGTTACGGTTATCATAGATATTATCAGTCCCGCCCTGAGACCGCGCTGATGGTATTGGAATGCGATTTCGTGCGTCCCTGCCTCGACATAAACAGCCCGGAACAATTGATTGGCGCGCCAGATGGTCACGCGGCGGCCGTCCACGGCAGCCTGCCAGCTCGGGTCGTACCGTTCCAGCAAGACCACATAGGCGGGCCGCGATAGGCGCGCCTGCAAGGTGACGGAGTTGGGGTCCCGATGCACGATTTCCACTTGCCCGGCGGGTTCCGTAGCGCTGACCGCGGGCGCGGAGCCCGCCGGGGCAGCCAGGATTACAGTATGGGCCGCATCAAATTCTCGTGACGCCAGTTGGTCCAGGGTCTCCGAGGAGTCCGTTGTGAACAGGGAATTGCCCGCCGCGTAGGTCCGGGGAACGAAGCACAGGTCCTCATACAAGCGACTCGGCAGCGGGGAGCCGTTCGAGACATCGCCGATGGACCGTGTGGCAGCGGAATCGGCCCGGCTGGGCCGCAGGATGTACTTCACATTGGTGCGGCCAAGCAGGCAGTCGGCGCGCAACGGGTCCGCGCTCTTCTGGCTGAGGTAGATCTCCACATCGTAGAGGTAGGGCGGCAGCGAGCGCTCCAGGTCCAGGTTAATGCCCCCCTCCACGTGGTTCACCATGGACCCGGCGGCAAGCTGAGTCCGGGCCTGGAACGCTCCTTGCGCGATGGGCTCAAGGTCCGCCGCTTCCGGGATGGATTCGAAACTGATGTAGGTTTGCAGATTCTTGGTGTCGGGCGTCTGGATGATCGGCCAGTAAGAGGTGACCCGATAGGTTACGGGCGGGTCCTTGAACTCAGCCAGCACGGGGGGCCGATAGGTGAAAAAGCTCTGGGGCGCCGTCGGGTTCGCAGCGTAGTTCGCCATAACCAGTTGGCCCATCGCCAAAAGCCCGAAGGCGTACAGACCCGGACGCGCCCACTTCTTCCCTTGCTCCAAACCAACGATCAGAACCAGTCCCCCCAAACAGAACCCGGCCAGGCCGGGAAGCTGAAAGCGCAGCATGGTGACCAGGGAATCCGGCATCTGTTCCAAACTGAAAGGGGTTGGCGCGATCGCATGGAGCGCCCAGCGTGTAGGCGTAGCAATGGCCGCAGGCAGCAGCCAAGCCACGGCCAGAACTGCGACAATGCCGCCCAGAAAAACCCCGAGAGGTGCGAGCACCCGCCGGCGGCGCGGCTTCCACTCCGCGGCCGGAGAGCGCAAGCTATCGAGTCCCCACCCGGCCAGAACCGCTAACAGAAATGTGACGATGACCAGCAGCTTTACGGGGTAGCGAACCAACATCAGGGGTGGGACCAGCAGGTACGCCAGGGAGAAGACCGGCGTGAAATGACCGAAGGAAAGCAGCAGGAAAACTCCCGCGGACCCAGCTACAAAATTCCGGCGGCGGTCAGTGCCCAACCCCCAGCCGGCCAACGCATAGAAGAGCGGCACGAATCCCAGGAAGATCGAAAGGAAATAGGGAAGGTTTCGGTCCGACATCAACCACAGCCAGCCGCTGGGGGAGCCCATGCCGGAGCCAAAGAAATCCGGTATTAGAATTTCCAGCAAAGAAAATGGATTCACGGCCCAGTTGGCGGTCTCACGAAAGCGTAAGCCCTGCAGGCCACGGCGCGAATGGCTGAGGAGGTCGGAGGCAGGCAGAAACTGGACCGCGCAGAGCAGCAATATTCCACAACCGATCAGGAAGAAAATGGCGAGCAGCCGAAGGTTGGGTTTGGACCAGAGTTTCTCCCGTGTGCCGCAGCGATAGAGCGCGTAGGCGAAGCAAAGGCCAAACGTCGCGAGGAAGGTCATCGGTTCTCCGCCCAGCCATTGCAGCGCGAAGACGACGATGAGCAAAACCCACGGACGCAGCCGTTGGCTTTCCAGGGCGCGGTCGGTCGCGAGCAAGGCCCAGGGAATCCAGGCAGCACAGGCGGACTGGTTATAGAGATCACCCAAGGAGAGCACTGGCCCGCTGAACATGAAGACGAACGCCGCAAAGAATGCCGCCGAGCGCGTCTGGCCCCAGACACGAGCCAGCAGGTAAGTACCAATTCCCGCCAGAGCAAAATGGACCAGGAAGTGCAGAGTGTAGGCGGCCTCGACAGGAAGCAGCACGATCAGGAGCGTGTACGGGTAGAAGAAAAGCAGGTTGGGATTGGCCAGTACCGGTTGGCCGTAATTCAAATAGGGATTCCAGTAAGGGAGAAATCCCTGCCGGCATAGCTCGTGAATGAAGCGGGCGCTGGGGTAAGTGTAATTATAGATGTCGCGATAAAAGAACATCGCCGATGTGAAAACCACCCTCCAGAACATGCCGGCCAAGCTGGCCACCAGCAGCGCCATGACCCAAAAGTCACGGCCAGTCAGCCGGAGACGATTCCGCATCGACTCGGGGGCTGGGGTTGGAGTATTGGAATCAAACGTAGCCATGGAATTACGTGTGCAGCTTCTTGAAGATCTTCTCGGGTATCGCACGCACGATCAGCATGATGAATCGCCAAAACCAGGGAACATAAACCACATTCTTCCCGCGCTCGACGGCCTCGTAAATATCTCGCGCCACAGCTTGGGGCGAAGCAACCAAGCGCAACTTGGGCCGGCCATAGGTCATGCGGGTATCGACGAAACCTGGTTTCACCGTGATGACGCGGACTCCGCAGTGGTGCAGCCGGTTGCGCAAGCCCTGGAGATACGTCGCGAGGCCGCCCTTGGCGGAGCCATAAAGATAATTGCTCTCACGGCCGCGGTCGCCGGCCACCGAAGAGAGCGCGCAAAGGAATCCCTTCCCCTGCTGCTCAAAGTGCTTCGCCAGGATGTTCAGCGCCAGGGCGGGCCCGGTGAAGTTCGTGTCCAGAATCCGGCGCGCCTCCTCGAGATCGTTCAACGCCGCCTCGTGGTCCCCCAGGTAGCCGACCGCGAGAACCGCTCCCTCCAGCGCCTTGCCGGCAGTCGTCAAGCAGGCGGCGAGCGCGGGTCCCATGCCCGCGAAGTCCAGAGCGTCAAAGCTTTGGGTGCGGACGCTCACGCCGTAGCGCAGGTTCAAGTCGGCGGAGAGAGCCTGAAGCTCGTCGAGGTCACGACCGGCGAGGACAAGATCATACTTGTGCGACGCGAATTCTGCCGCCAAGGCCCGGCCGATGCCCGCCGTGGCTCCCAGGATTAGAACGCTCGGCACGAAAACACCCCCAAGAGCAGTGACGAGTGACAAGTGACGAGTGACGAGCAGACAAATACAACCCCCCCGGCCCTTGTTCGCTTGTCACTCGTCACTCGCCACTCGTCACTGTTCTTCAACAATCGCCAGCCTCCGGGCCAAGGAAGAAGATAGCAAGCCTTGCGGGTCCAATTTCCGTTGGATCGTCCGGAAGGAAGCGAGCTTCGGGTACATGACGGCAAAGTCTTCGGCCCGCAGCGCGGCGTCCTTGGCCAGATAGATTCGCCCCCCGTAATCCAGCGTCATCCGGTCGAGTTCGTGGAGAAAGGGGAGGAGTCCGCGCGCCACAGGAATATCCAGGGCCAGGGTGTAGCCGCGCAGGGGAAAGGCGAGCAGGCCGGGGCCGGCCTCGCCGAAACGTTTCAGGACCGCCAGGAACGACGCACGCCCCGAACGCGCCAGCCGGTCAAGGATGATGCGCAGGCCTTCCCGCCCACTGGCCTGCGGAAGCGCAATCTGGTACTGGACGAAGCCGCGCTTGCCATACATGCGGTTCCAATGCAGGAGGGCATCGAGAGGATAGAAGAACTTTTCAAAGCTGACGAGTTGCCGCGGACTATTGCGCTGCAAGGTATAGTAGGCGGTATTGAACGCCTTAACCGTGAGCCAGTTCAAGGCTCCCGAAGGAAGGTCGAACCAAAGGTTCCACTCGGAGCCGGCGGGGGGCGACAGAGGCTCCCGGACGCGCCCCGGCAACTCGGCGGCGGATGCATGATTGCCGCGCATCAGGACGCTGCGCCCCATCGTTTTGCCGGTCGCGAGGGCGTCAATCCAGGCCACGGAGTATTGATAGCGCTCGTCCGACTCCTCCATGATCGCCAGGCAATCCTCGAGGTTGCGGGCTTTGTGATAATCCACCCAAACATACGCGGACTCTACCCGGCGCAGTTTCAGCCGCGCGCTCAGAATGACGCCGGTCAGACCCATGCCGCCCGCCGTGGCCCAAAAGATTTCGGCATGGGAGGTGGGAGAGCAGAGCAGAACTTCACCAGATGGAATCAACAATTGGAAGTCCAGCACGAAATTCGAAAACGCGCCATCCTGGTGATGGTTCTTGCCGTGAATATCCGCGGCAATGGCTCCGCCCACCGTCACGAACTTCGTCCCCGGGGTTACGGGAAGAAACCAGCCGCGGGGCAGGAAATACTGAATAATTTCGGCGAGGCTCACTCCGCTTTCACATTCGAGCACACCGGAGGAGTCGTGGAAGGAAAGAAAACGGTTAAGCAGGACATGCCCGATAACCCCCGCGTTGCCATTCAGCGCGGCGTCACCGTAACTGCGCCCCAGGCCGCGGGAAATATAGGAGGGCTCGAGCCCCGACGCCAGAGTCGCCGCCACCTCGCTCCGTTTCTCCGGCCGAAAGGTGTGGCACGGTTCCACCGGGAAGCGGCCCCAGCCGGAGAGATCTTCCGTCCTGAATCCGATGGTCGGTGTTTTCATTTCGAGGTGAGGCGCCGGGCAGCTCGGCCGTTTGTCCTTGGGCTGGTCCGCTTGCGGACGCTGGCATCGTCTCGAGCTTCCACGCCCAGTCCGGCGCCGGAGGCCCTCTTAAAGATAGATGATGAAGATCACGGATGCCGCCCAGATTAGAACTACTGAAAGTAATACAGGATCTGTAAATAGAACCCGCGCGGGATTTCCTCCTTGCTCGTGGTGGTGAATCAGATGGAGATAACGGAATATGCCGAACAACACGAAGGGAATCGTGATTTCCAGCCGCTTGCCGGGGAACTTGCTCTGCACATCCGGCGACAGCGTGTACAGCGCGTACGAGACCACCGTGGACGCCGTTACGATGCCGATCAGTTGGTCCAGGAAGTAGGGCGTATAGTTCGCCAGAATGGCCCGGTGCTCAGAGGCGTGCGCCCCCAGCAACACCAGTTCATGCCGGCGCTTGCTCAAGGCGATAAAGAGGGCGAGCAGCGTCGTGCACACAATCAACCAGGGAGAGATGGGAACTCGAATCACCAGGCCCCCCCCGATCACGCGAAACAGAAATCCTGCCGCCACGATAAACACATCCAGGAGAACCACTTTCTTCAAGAAGCTGGAGTAGAGAGCGTTCAGCGCCAGGTAAGCGACGACGATACCCAGGAAGCCCGCATTCAACTTCCAGGCCCCGGCCAGACCGGCGACCCCCAGCAACACCCCGGCAATTCCCGCCGCCCTGGGGCTGATCCGCCCCGCGGCGATGGGTCTGAACTTTTTGGTGGGATGGCGCCGGTCCTCGGGCGCGTCGAGAATGTCATTCAGAATGTAAGTCGCGCTGGAGATCAGGCAGAAAACCAGTGCCGCCAGGGTGACCTGCAGGCAACGGTCCCAACGGGTGAGGCTCTGTGAAAAGATGAGCGCGGCAAAGACAAATCCATTCTTAACCCACTGCTGCGGCCGTAGGCTCTCGAGCAAGGCCGCCAGCGTGGAACTGCGGCCGCGGGTGGCGGTCTCAGCGGGAAGCGAATTTGTCGGTGAATCCATCCAGACTCCCTGCCTCACCTCTTGGATCGCAGTGCGAAATTGGGTTCACGGCCAAGGCGAGTGTAGGTTAGCTGATCGATTGGGGATTTTCAACGCGAATTGAACCCTGCCGGGACAGGTTGAGGCTTCTCCCACAAGGTTGCGCGTGCCGCCTGACCGAACCACCTGCCAGGCACCCTGGAGATCGCTGGGGTCGCCCTGCGTCATTCCCCTGCAACCAAAGTGCGCGGCGCGTGTGGCCGCTAAGGAATCATCCAACCCAGCCAGTAGGCTTGCGCGAAGGCGATCAGGCTAACCAGCAGCACGAGCACCACGCTGTGCCCAAAGGTCGACCGCACCACGTCGCCTTCGTGTCCCACCAAACCCACGGTCGTAACGCCCACGGCAATGTTCTGCGGCGAGATCATCTTTCCCGCGCAGGCCCCGGTGCAATTCGTGGCGGCCAGCAGAAGGGGGCTCACACCGATTTGGTGGCCGACTGCCACCTGGAGATTCCCGAAGAGGAGATTGCTCGCGGTGTCGCTGCCGGTCAAGAAGCAGGCAATCCAACCGAGGCAAGCGCTGACCAAGGGGAAGAGTTTCCCCAGTCCCGCCAAGGCCGCGCCCAAGGTGTAGGTCATTCCGGAATAGTTATAGAGATACGCTAAGGAAACGATGAGTCCGACGGTTAACCCCGGCATGCGAAGCTGCTTCAGTGTCTTCATCCCTGATTGTCGGACGACGCGGGGCCGAGCGCGGAAGAGCAAGGCCGTAAGGATCACCGCAGCGAGCCCGGCCGTTCCCGCCGCGAGGGGTTGGAATGGGAACAACGCAGCGTAGGGCTTCTGGTAAAGCGTAATGAAAACTGCGTTGTGCAGATGGGGAACAACGATGGTTTTCTGTGCGACGGTGAAGAAGTGGAAGTAGCTCCAGCCAACCATCACACTCGCGAGCAGCACCCAGGGCGCCCAGGCAGCGAGCGATTCCGAAGCTGTGAGGCGAGCTTCTGGCGCCGGCAATCCCTGGGGGGTTAGAGCGCCCGCACCCTGGGACACGGGTACGGGCTTCCAGAAGTGCAGGAGTCCGATCACGCTGGCCGTTGCGAACATGGCGGCGACGATGTCCGCGGCGTACGGTCCCCAATAATTCGCTACGCCAAATTGGGCCAGGGCAAAACTTCCCCCGCCCACGAGCGCCACGGGCCAGGTTTCCTTCAATCCCTTGCGGCCCCCAATCACCCAAACCAGATACGCCGGCAGGATGAGCGAGAGAAAAGGAAGTTGCCGTCCGACCATGGCGGAAAGCTTCAAGACGCTCAGACCGGTCACTCCGGCCAGCGCGACGATGGGAATGCCGAGTCCCCCGAAGGCCACGGGCACCGTGTTGGCGATCAAGGCCAGCGTGACCGCCTGCGAGGCGGTGAATCCGAGGCCGAGAAGCAGAAAGCCGGCCACGGCCACGGGCGTGCCGAATCCGGCGGTGCCTTCGAGCAAGGCTCCGAAGCAGAAGGCTACCAGAATGACCTGAATACGCGGGTCGCCGCAAGCGCGTTGGGCCATCCAGCGGCGCAACAAGTCGAAGGTGCGAGTTTCGACAGAAAGGTTGTAGAGCCAGAGCGCGGAGAACACGATCCACATGATCGGCCATAGCGCATAGACAAAACCAAATGCGACGGCCAGAAATGCCAGGTGCGCAGGCATCCGCCACACGATCAACACGACGCAAATTGCCGTCGCCAGGCTCGCCGCGGCTGAGAACGCTCCGCTCTTGCGCAGCCCGCCCATGAGGATAAGGACAACGGCGAGGGGGAGGGCTGCGACCAGCGCGGAAATGCCGAGATTGTGCGCAGGCGCCAGCGGTTGTGGCCATACGAACGCGAGGCTCGAAGCCGCACCCGGTAAGACCGGCAACGCGAATGAGGAATGCAAAGTTGTCAACAAGTGCATTTCCGCTGCTTTCCGGCCAAGTCCCAGCACGACCCATGGCCCAAATGAGCGATGGCCCGAGTTGCTGTCATCCTGAGCGCAGCGAAGGACCCCTGTATTTGAATTTTCAAGCAACTGCAGAGGTTCTTCGCTTCGCTCAGAATGACAGCGCCTACGGGGTTTCCCGTAGCCTGTAAAGCCCCGCCCTTCCGATTCCGCAGGGAGAAATACAGGTTAATGATTAACTATTTTCAAGCTTATTAAAGTCGGCCATTTCCTGCTCAGTAAACCCCACAAGTTCCGGTTCAATCGAGATGGTCATGCCCGTGCGGGCGCGCACGGTGCACCGAACGTGCCTGGCCAGAGCCATCACATCCTGCGCGGTGGCCCCGCCCTGGTTGAGCAAAACGAGCGGCTGGGTTTCGTTCACCTGGGCGCCCCCGATACGATGACCTTTGAGACCACACACCTCGATCAAGAAGGCTGTGGGGATTTTGATCCTGTCCGCGGAGGGAAACCGTTTGCGAATTTCTTCCAGGCGCGCCGGTTCCCGGGGTGAGAAATTCAGTTCGAGGTGGGTGCAAAGCGCCGCGTATTCTTCCTCGGAAAGCAACAAGTTCTTGAAAAACGAGCCCGCATTTCCACCCCGCTCCTCGCGGGGAAAGGGAATCTTGCGGTCCCGAATGGTGATGATGGCCTGCCGGATTTCTGCCAGCCTGGGACGGCCGACGCCGCGCTCGGCGAAATAGGCTTGCACGTCGGGATAATCGAGATGCGGGCGCACGCGCCGGGCAAGACGGAGGATCAGATTCACAATAATGAATTGCCCTCGCGCCGTGCTGTTGAAGATACTGCGCCGGTAGCCAAAACCGCAATCGTTCGCGCTCAGAGTCCGGAGCGCTCGACTGGCGATGTCCATCACCTCCACAGACTGCAGGACGTCGCTGACCTGCTGACCGTAGGCGCCGATATTCTGCACGAGCGCTGCGCCGGCTTGGCCAGGGATGTGCGAGAGGTTCTCGATTCCCCACCAGCCGTGCTCCACAGCATGGCGGACGAGGTCATCCCAGGTTTCGGCGGCGCTCACCTCCAGGATGGCGCTCTCCGCGTCCTCGCGGAGCAGTCTGATTCCGCGCTCGACCGGATGCACGACCACGCCCGCAAAGCCGCGGTCGCTCACCAGAAGGTTGCTGCCTCCCCCCAGAACGAAAAGCGGCAGGGTGTGCCGGGCGGCCAGCGCCAGGGCCTCCCGAAATTGCTCCGCCGTCGCGGCGCACACGAAAAATTGCGCCGGGCCGCCAATCTTGAAGGTTGTGTAGGGCTTGAGCGGCTCGTCCAGTTTGATGACAGGTTCTGTGGCGCCGGGCTGAGACGACATAGGGGGTGATTGTAACAGGCCAAGAGTAATCAGGCCATTGAGTCATCGGGCCATCGGGCCATTTCATTGACGATTTTCGATGGTCGATTGACGATTGAAAGAATCGAAAACCGTCCATCGGCAATCGTCAATCCAAATGACCCGCTGACTCAATGACCCGATGACCCGATTTCAGTTACCGTTCCCTACCACTGCCGCTTTTCGACGCGGGGACGCTCGGCGCGGCTCATCGCTTTGACTTCGATAGCCGGATGCTTGAGGCCACGCAACTCCTCAATGTTCTGGCATACCTTCAGCACGGCGTCGGCGATGTCGTCCGTATCCTGCTTCGCACCGAGGAAAATGTGGTGCGGCAGCCAGACGGATTCTTCGTAAGCGGCGCGCTCAGAGACCGGGCAGTGGAAACTGGTTTTCAAATCGAGGGGCTCGGCGCGGCCCCAACTGAGCGCCGGCCAATCGCTGGCAGCGACCGGGAAGAGCGCACTCTTGTAAACCGGCTCGTAGAAGAGACCATCGCAGGGGATGCCTTCCATCTGCAGCGCGCCCAGGAACGCCGCGCGCGGAATTCCACCGAAATGTTCGGGCAGATACTTGAAGACGAATTGGTAGGCCGCGACGCGAGTTTGGCGCTTGTCGGGCGCGAGGAAACCGAGGCCGGGTGTCCCGCGCAAGCGCTTGGCGAAGTGGTCCATGTTGGCCTGGCGGACTTTGGCCTGCTTCGGCAGGCGTTCGAGTTGCGCGGCCAGAATCACCGCTTGCAGTTCGGTGATGCGGTAGTTGAAGCCGATCAGTCGGTTCTGATATTGGTCCGTCACGCTGGCGCGTCCACAGTTCGTATAGGATTGCGCGCGCTCGTAAAATTCCAGGTTGCTGGTGATGAGCCCGCCGCCTTCCCCAGAAGTCATCAGCTTGCTCGACTGAAAGCTGAAGCAGCCGAGGTCACCCGTGGCGCCCGCGCCCTTGCCACGCCACTTGCCGCCGTGGGCGTGTGCGCAGTCTTCAATGACCACCAGGTTGTGGGCTTTCGCGATGCGGCAGATTTCGTCCAGATCAGCAAAGCGCATCGCGAGGTGCACCGGAAGGATGGCGCGCGTCTTGGGGGTTATGGCCGCCGCGATCAGTTTCGCATCCAGGCAGTACGTGGCGGGATCGATGTCCACGAAAACCGGCACGGCGTTGAGAAGCAGGATGGGGCCGACCGTGCCTTCCCAGGTGTAGGCCGGCACAATGACTTCGTCACCGGGCTTGATGCCCGCAGCCTTCAGGGCGATCTCAATGGCGATGGTGCCATTCGATACGGCCAAGCCATACTTGGCCCCATGGAAACGCGCGAACTTCTGCGCGAAAGCATCCGCAATCTTGTTAGGAAAGGGATAGCCGCCCCAGTTGCGGCTGGTGAGGACTTTCCCGAGGCCGCGCACTTCCTGCTGCGTATAGATGGGCCAAGCGGTGAAGGGTTTCTTGCGGAGAGGTTTGCCGCCGGTGATGGCAAGTCTTCCCATGGACGTTTCTCCTCAATGGTTCAGATAAGGTTCGAGCGCGAATGAGGGGGGTGGCGCAGACATTGTGGTGAAGCTGTGAAAAAACAATCTCACGCAAAGACGCCAAGGCTCGCAAAGGACAACTGCTTTGCCTTCTTTGCGCCCTCTGCGACTTTGCGCCTTTGCGTGAAATGCTTTTGCCCATCCAGGGATTATTTCACAGCTTCACCACGATGTCTGCGCCACCCCGCCGTCACATCATGACGCGAGCAATGTTGGAGTACGCGGACTCCCCTGCGTTGTCAAGCGCCCGCACGCGGTAACAAAGCTTCTGCGCGGAGGTGACGCCGGAGTCACGGTAGGACTTCGCGTCCCCGGAGAGCTTGGCGACGCGTTCCCAAGTGCCGTGGTCACCCAGACGGCGCTCGACGGCGACGCCGGTAATGTCCCGACCGTGCACTTCCCAGGAAAGCTCCACGGAGCCACCGGCCGCGCGCGCGTTCAGGGAACTGGGCGCTTCCGGCAGCACATCCCAATCGAAATAGCTTTCGTCGGCGATGGCCAGCACGCTGTCGCGGACGGGTGCGCTCTGGAGTGTGTCGGTCGAGCCTTGCTTCCAACTGAGCGGGGAAATCTCACCGGAAACGACGTCGATGAGCACCGGGTGCTCGATGCCGGAGTTCTTGATGGTCAGCGTAGCGGCGAGGGGCGGGAAGATGTTTCCGGGATTACTGTGCGCAGCCAGCCAGTACGCGACGATGGCCTTGCCGGAAGCGGAGCGAAACCCGTACGCCAGGAATGGCGCGCGGGCCTGGCGGTGCAGCGCCGGTATCTCGCTCGATTCGATTTGAATTGCCGGGTCGGGCTTCGTATCGGAAAACAGGGCGTTGGTGTTCTGGAACGCCGAGAGCACCGGCCGCGGCGTGAAATCGTCGGGTAAGAGACGCAGCCCGTGGACCAATCCGAAGTCATCATACTCGTTGCCGTCCACGCCGGCGGTGAGCAGCCAGACGAAAGTCTTAACCCCCGCAGCCCAGTTGTAGAGCAGGCCGCGCGTGACGTACTTCGATTGCACCGACTCATCCGATTCTAACCAGGAAGGAATGGAGTTGAACTCGTCATCCCAGAAAGGAATGTCCTTGCGGATGCCCGGGTAGCTGCGGACGAACTCGCGCAACTGGGCCGGCGATTCCGTTCCGTAGGCGCCGGAGTCCATCGACTCGGGATTCAGGTTCTGGCCGTAGCCGGGATAGGTGTGGTAGGCGTAAACGTCGATTCCCGCCGCGCACTGGCAGGTGTCGAGGGCGCGCCGAGTAAAATCGCGACTGGGATCGGCCTGGCCACCGTAAATAACCTTGGCCTCCGGATCGGTCTCGTGCACGGCCGGGATGAACGCCTTGAGCAGGCGCCCGTACTCCTCGGGATTCCCCCAAGAGTTCCAATAGCCGATGTCCTGCTCGTTCCACAACGCGTAGTAATGGATGCGGCCGCGAAAGTGGTCCACCGTCCAGCGCACATATTTCGCAAACGCTGCGATCTGCTCGGGGGTCGTGGGTGGCCAGAAGACCGAGTAGATGCTGCGGTCGTCGTTGTGGAAACTGCCGGGTTCGGGCGTGATCTGGTCGGGTTTCTTGCCGGCGGGCGAAGTGTACATGGGGTTGCCGTACATCAGTTGCACTTGGACATCCACGCCGTTGTCGACCAGTGAGTTCACATAGTCGTCTGCCTCCGGGGAGATCGAGTAGACACCGCGTTTCTGCTCGACCCAGTCCCAACTGGTCGGCTCGGAGCTGTTCTCGTATTGTCCAATGCGAATCCACTTCACACCCGCGTCGAACATGCGGGTCCACCACCAGCGATTCCAGGGCAGGTAAGGGTCGCGAGGCAGGTTGGAGTTAATGCCGAAGCCGTCGCGCATCTGCGCCGAGCGCTTGGGCGGAACGTGGTCCGGTACGCGGCGCGGGCTGGGCGCAGCAGCGAGAGCAGCTGGAAGCACGAGACAGCAGGCGGTTGCGGCCAGCGTGAGAGAGACTCGACGAAAGCAAAAGCGCAAGCAGAACTTACGCACCTTGATCCTCCTCGGGTGGATTTGACCCTCGCTAAACTGTTTGAGCTGCGCAATATACCACAGGATGAAGGGGAAGCCAGCGGCATTCGAGGGCCCCACAGCAAGGCGGGTTCGGAGAGTACTCGCAAAGCCTGGACCTCGGAAAGAGTCGGGTAGAGGGGGAGCATTATAATCAATACAGTATTAACTCTATGGGCATGGTCATGCGTTCAGTGGCGGAACGGCTTGGCTTGTTGTATGCTTACTCCCGGAATCACCAGTTGCACCGTGGTGCATTCCCGGAGACTTCCCTCAGGGGTGCTGAGTGGTGACCATCGACAAACGTCGCAGCGACCGTGTGGAACTTGAACTCCGAATTCAATTGGGTGGAGTGGACGCCGCCGGCAGAAATTTCGCGGAACAGACGCGCACCCTGGTCGTTGGCCGGCACGGGGCCAAGGTTGTTTCCGGTCACATCTTGCTGCCGCAGCAAGCGCTCACCCTGCGGTGTTACCGGACGGGACTGGAAACCCTGGCGCGGGTCGTGGGCCAGATCGGACAAGAAGGCGAACACACTTGCTACGGTCTGGGAATTGCCGATCCGCAGGTAAACGTCTGGGGTATCGAATTCCCCGCGCTGGATGAGGCGGATCGCGCCGCGGGCCGGGTTCTTCTGGAATGCCAGGGTTGCAGGCTGCGGGAGGTCACACACCTCGATACCTTCGCCCTGGAAGTCCTGGTGGCGAATCAGTGCCTCATTCGACCCTGCCGGCAATGTACTGACCGTCGGGTTAGCGCCTGGAAACGGGTATCGCTGCATGAAGCCAAGGAGCCGGAAACCCCCGAGGCTCCGCCGCCGACTCCCAACCCGAACACGTCAAAACAACTGTGCATCAGCCTGGCCACGGAAGTGTGCGTTCGTCATCATCAACTCGGGAACGAGGTGGCGTTGACGGAAACGGTTTGGTGCGGGGGTTTCCGCTTTAAGAGTCATCGCCAGTATGGCATCGGCGCTGTAGTTGAGGCGGCGTTGCCCTTTGCGCGGGAGGGGGCAAGTGTTTTTTCGCCCGTCCGGATCGTGAGTATCGAGGAACTGCGCAACGAAGGAACCTTTGCTTACAGCGTTGCCTATGTCCCCACCGAGAACGCCCTCCCGGTGGGAAAATCGCTCGCCCACAGCACCGGGTAGAGAGTCCCCCACGCCCGTTTGACCCGGTTGCCACGGCGCGAGTCAGCAGGTTCTTGCCCGGGATCGCAAAAAAACCAAACCCCAATCGTCAAGGCCGGGCTAGGTTCGCACCTTCACGCCGGCAAGCTCCTCCAGAAAAGTGACGACGGCGGCGTAGTCCAGGTCGCCTTTTCCCTGGGCCTTGGCGGCCATGTAAACCTCTTTGACGGCGGCCAGCACCGGCATGGGGACGCCCTGCGTATAGCCGGCTTCGGCGGCCAATTCCAGGTCTTTGTGCATGAGCTTGAGCGGAAAGTAGGGTGTGAAGTCGCCCTTGAAAATAAACGGGGCTTTGAAGTCGGTCAGCGCGGCGCGCGCCAAGCTGGACTGGATGATTTCGAGCATGGTCTCGGGCCGTACGCCCGCTTTGGCCGCCAGCACAAAGCCCTCGCAGAAAACTTCCAGCATAGTGGCCTGGATGGTGTTCTGCGCGAGCTTGGCAGAGAGCCCGAGCCCCGGCTGGCCGCAGTAAATATGCTTCTTGCCGAGCACCTGGAGGAGAGGCAGGGCGCGGTCAAACGCAGCACGGTCGCCGCCGATCATGAAGGTCAGCTCGCCTTTTTCCGCGCCATGCTTCGAGCCGGTCACGGGCGCGTCGATCCAGCTTGCGCCTTTGCCGGCCACCAAGCAGGCCATCTTGCGGCTGACGCTGGGGCTGATGGTGCTCGAATCGATGACGAGCGTGCCGGCGCCGAGCGACTCGAGAATCCCGCCTTTGCCTGCCACGACCTCTTCCACCGCGGCGGAGTCGCTGACGATCATCATGACGACTTCAGCACCGCGCGCGGCGTCGGCGGGGGATGAGGCCAGGCGGGCGCCAGCCGCCGCGAGCCCGGCAGCCTTCGCGGCGGTTCGGTTGTATACCGCCAGCTTGTGGCCTGCCTTGATGAGGTTGGCGGCCATGGGCTGACCCATGAGTCCGAGTCCGATGAATCCAATTGCTTGGGGCATGATTTTCCTCCTTAAAAAACCTCGTGACTGAGGACTTCCCGCTTTCGAAGACTCCGGCATTCAGCTATCTGCAGTCCGCCAATGCCTTAGCTGAAAGCTGATCGCTGACCGCTGACAGCTTCACGTCATATACCAACCGCCGTCCACATTGAGAGTCTGACCGGTGATATAGCCGTTGCCCGCCAGCAGGACGGCCACGTCCGCGACTTCTTCGACTTTACCGAAGCGCCCTACCGGGATTAGATCCACACGCGCGCGGGGATTTGCCGCCACCATCCGGGTGTAGATGAGCGCCGGCGCGATGGCATTCACGGTAATGCCCTCGCGCGCCAGGAGCCCGGCGTAGGAATGCGTCAATCCCAGCAGCCCTGCTTTGGACGCAGCGTAGTGCGGCCCCACGACCCCGCCCGTGTGCGCGGCCACCGAGGAGATATTGATGATGCGCCCCCAGTGGCGCCCTCGCATCCCAGGCACCACCTGTTGCGTGACCAGGAAGGCGGACTTGAGATTCACCGTGATGAGTTCATCCCAGTCTTCTTCCCGGATTTCCTCCAGCGGCTGGGGGCGCGTGATCCCGGAGTTGTTGACCAGGATTTCAATCGGCCCCAATCCCTCCTCCACGGTCTTCACCAGGCGCGTGACTTCCGCGGATTTCGAGACATCCGCCTGCACAGGGAGCGCGCGCCTTCCACCGCCCCGGATGGATTCGCACACCTCCTCGGCGTCCGGCTGGTGCCGAAGGTAGTTGACGGCCACATCGACGCCGGCCTTAGCCAGTGCCTCGGCGATGGCGCGCCCGATGCCGAGGCTCGCGCCCGTCACCAGAGCAACTTTCCCGGTAAGGTCGTCCATGATGATGCGACCAACGTCCCGACGTAACGCTCGGGGCTACAGGTTCTCAATAGGCTGCGGAAAAACGCTTCGCTGCTGTCATTCTGAGCGAAGCGAAGAATCTCGCCCTGCGCATTGTCATGAACATACGAGATTCTTCGTCGGTCGCCGCGGCGACCTCCTCAGAATGACAACGCCTACGAGTTTTTCCGCAGCCTGTCAAGCCGCCCCGAAGTCGAGCCAGATGCGCACGTCGCGCACGTTGTTGTCGGTGAACCCTGTGTCGAGCGTGTCGCCCAAGCTGCGGAAAAACGAGTAGGCATCGCTCCCCGCGAGATAGGCGGCGGGATCCAGGCCCAGGACCTGGGCGCGCGAGAGGGTCTGGCCGTCAGCGACGGCGCCGCTCGTAGGGCTGTTGCCGTCGCGGCCATCGGTGCCCGCGCTGAGCACGACGCGGCGCCTCCCAGCAATCTGCGGCACGGCTTCGAGCACGAAAGCCTGGTTACGTCCGCCCACGCCGGGGCCCGTGACCGGGCAGGTCACTTCTCCGCCCACCACCAGGCACACGGGGTGGCCCGGGTGTTCTTGCGAGAGCGCCTCGAGCGCGACCAAGTTGTCGTGCACCACTTGCCGGTAATCGGCGTCCCACGGGCCGCGGTCGATCTGGCTGGCGAACCCGAGCTTTTTCGCCGCCGCCAGCGCGCCCTCCACCGCGTCCCGGTTTGCCAGCAGACAGAAATGATGTGAGTTGGCAAATCTCGGGTCGCCCGGCTTAGGAGTCTCCGGCAGTTCCCGCCCCTCAAAAAACTTCCGGATACTCGCCGGGAATTGGCGGACCAGGCCGCTGCGTTCGGCCAGTTCGTAGGCCTGCTCGGCGGTGGACTCATCGGGAAGGGTCGGGCCGGAAGCAATCATCGAGGGCAAGTGGTCCGGCACGTCGGAAATGAAAATCGTGAGCTGCCGCGCGGGGCAGGCGCGTACGCCCAGCCTTCCGCCCTTCACGGCGGAGACGTGCTTGCGCAACACGTTGATTTCCTCGATGGGCAGGCTGGAGGTCACGAGCACGCGGTTGAAGTCAATCAGGTCGGCGAGCGTAATGCTCCGATCGATGGGTTGCGCCAGGAGGGCGGAGCCGCCGCCGGAAACGAGGAAGATGACCGTGTCGTCGGGCGTCAGGTTGGAAACAAGTTCGGCCGCGGCCTGCGCGCCTTCCAAGCTGCCCAGGGTGGGATAGGGATGACCGCCGAGGATATAACGGAAGTGTGCGAGTTTATTCGAGGACTCTGCCGGCCCCACGGCCACGCCCGCCTCAATATATCCGCCCAGGATTTCCTCCAGCACCGCCGCCATGCGATTGGCGGCTTTGCCGAACGCCACCACGCGCGGCGGCCGGCCGAGAGGGTATGAAACCTCCCCCGCCTCAAGCACGCCGTCCTGGAATTTCAGCTTGGCGAGCAGGGTGTGACGCACGTCAATGGCCGCCATGGTTTCATGGAAAACCTGCCGGGCCAGTTCCTTGCCGTGGGCATAGTCCAGTTTCGCGAGGGCTGCGGATTGGGCTGTCGGGTTCATTGGGAGGTCTGCTGGATGGCGTCCCCGCCTGTCAGCAAGCCTCCATTATTGGGAACCCGGCGGGGAAACGCAAGGGAGTTCAGCAAGCAAGCGCAGACCTCCATCGCTGAGGTCTGCGGTTCTTCCTCAGATTCGCGCTTTCGAATCCAAGGGCTGCCCGCTCCGGCGGGGGTCCGTACTGCATGGGGAGGCCCGCAAAAAAAAGGATGTAGCGCAAGGCTCGCGGTTTAGCCTTGCGGCACTTCCACCGCGACGCGCATTGGGCGGCGCGGCCCTTGAGAATTCGGATTATCTTGTTTGCGGCGCGGCAAGAGCCCGCACCGCTGGAAAAGCCGCAGGGCCGGAGAGCGGGCCCTGCGCTACCACGCGGGTGCAAATATCGTTCCCTTCAACCCCGATGTCCAAAGGGCCTTTCGCAGTAGGGGGACGGCTTGCCGTCCCCTCTGTGTACATTGCCGCCGAACCTAGAAGGGTAGGGCAAGCCCTACCCCTACTTGGTGATCGAGTTGCGCAAGGTGGGAAGCTACAAGCGCAGAGATTACAGTTCGAACGGCGACTGAGGTTGTGTGACCCGGAGGTAGCCACGGTCAATTCGTCTTTGGAATTAACCGTGGGTTCGTCATCGAAGCAGGTAGCGCAGAGTTATGCGCAGCAGCGCATTACTCTGCGGTTTATAGTGGACCCCGGATTTTGGACCAGGCAATAAGTTAAGATTCGGCGGAGTCGTTGAGACGAGGAGGATCGATGACGACGACGCGGAAACAGTACAGTCCAAAGTTCAAGGCACGGGTGGC